>Ga0315279_10002396_pt1 | contig 28294 bp, 32 predicted proteins | sample YL17G06_20_MG_FD_203694 | JGI IMG/M metagenome (GOLD analysis project Ga0315279, IMG submission 203694) | Sediment microbial communities from Yellowstone Lake, YNP, Wyoming, USA - YL17G06_20 | ecosystem: Environmental > Aquatic > Freshwater > Lake > Sediment | place: USA: Wyoming | collected... | reverse complement strand
GAGAAAGATTCCCGGGGGTAGATGAAGGCGTGCTTAATCTGCCGCCAATAAGGCTTGAAACGCTCCTTGAGCCGTGCTATAAGGAAGGGGCTAAAAGTGGATATGATGTGCCTATATCCACCCTGAATCTGTATAATTTAGGTTGACAAACAGGGAATTTAGTGTATACTTATCTATACACAGTAGTAAATAAGGGAGTAGAAATCTTGGGCCGTAAGGTAGAGAGTGACTCGCCTTACGGTTTTTTAATTTCTGCCATTATTTACTAACATTAAGAAGAAAGGAGGGTAGTAGGTAATGGCAAAAGGAAAAGTAAAGTGGTTCTCGAACCAGAAAGGTTATGGATTTATTACTCCTGAGTCAGGCAGTGATGTATTTGTGCATCATAGCGCAATTCAGGGTGATGGCTATAAGACTTTAGAGGAAGGCCAGGAAGTTGAGTTTGAAATCGAGAAAGGCCCTAAAGGAGAACAAGCTGTAAAGGTAGTAAAGTTATAACCTAGAGAAAGCAAATAGGCCCGGTATTTTTTTACTGGGCCTATTTTTTTGAGCATTGATTAAAGGGTATACCTAAATTTAAGTATGCCCTTTTTTATTATTAAGATAAGGCAATCGTGGTATAATTATTGGTTATGAAAGAACGTGTGGTTGTAGCCATGAGCGGCGGGGTGGATTCCTCAGTAGCAGCGGCTTTATTAAAAGAGCGAGGGTATGAGGTTATCGGCATAACCCTGTGTTTCAATCTTACTGATTCTGCGAGGAAGAAGCCAGCCTGTTGCAGTCCTCAAGGTATAGAAGATGCACGTAGAGTAGCACATAAATTAGGCATAAGGCATTATGTCTTAAATATGCAGAAGGTTCTTAGGGAACGTGTGATTAAGGATTTTTGCAATGAGTATATGAAAGGCAGGACCCCCAACCCCTGCGTGCGCTGTAATCAATATATAAAGTTTGACGCCCTGTTAAAAAAAGCACTTGCTTTAGAGGCAAAATTTCTTGCTACCGGCCATTATGCGCAAATATGTCCGGTTCGCTACTCGCTGCTCTCTACTCGCTACTATGAATTAAAAAAGGCAAAAGACAAAATAAAAGACCAATCCTATTTTCTTTATCGGCTAAATCAGTATCAACTTAGACATACGATTTTTCCCTTAGGCGATTATACAAAAGAAGAAGTAAGGGGTCTGGCTAAGAAGTTTGGACTGCCTGTAGCTGATAAAATAGCCAGCCAGGAGATATGCTTTTTGCCGCAGGATGATTATCGTGAATTTTTAAAGCAGCAAGCCAGAGTTCGGATAAAGCCAGGGTTAGTCGTAGATAGACAGGGTAACATTCTGGCTAGGCATAAAGGTATTGCCTTATACACTATCGGCCAGCGCCAGGGTTTAGGTATTGCCAAAGGTTACCCTTTATATATAACCAAGATAAATGCCAGAAACAATCAAATAACCGTTGGAACAAAAGAGGATGTATCAAAGAAGGAATTCTTCGTTAGTCATCTGCATTTTATCCTAAAACCCATAAAAAAGAAGGTTGCCCTTAAGATAAGGATAAGGTATAATCACAAAGAAGCGCAGGCGCAAGTTTTGCCTTATAAAAATAAAATAAAGGTTAAATTTAAAAAACCACAATTTGCCATAACCCCCGGACAATCAGCAGTATTCTATTTTAAAGATAAAGTATTGGGCGGCGGTATTATTGAGAGGGTGTTAGATTAAAATGGCAAAAGAAAAATTTAACGACCTAGAAGAAAAAATTAAGGAGCTAAAGAAAAAGCGCAATGCTATAATTTTGGTGCATAACTATCAGCTTCCAGAGGTTCAGGATGTAGCTGATTTTAGGGGCGATTCTTTGGAATTAAGCCGCATTGCCTCAAAGACCGAGGCAAAGGTGATTGTTTTTTGCGGCGTGCATTTTATGGCTGAGACAGCATCTATCCTTTGCCCGGAGAAAAAAGTTATTATGCCTGATATAAATGCTGGTTGCCCAATGGCCAATATGCTCACCGCAGCTGATTTAAGAAAATTAAAAAAAGAACACCCGAAAGCGACAGTCGTTGGTTATGTGAATACCTCTGCAGAAGTAAAGGCAGAATTAGATTTTTGCTGCACCTCGACTAATGCGGTAGCTGTGGTCAATGCCTTAAAAGATAAAGAGGAGATTATTTTTGTGCCCGATAAATACCTGGCAGATTTTGTTTCTAAAAAGACTGCAAGAATGCTTATTGCCTGGAATGGTTATTGTCCTACGCATGTAAAGATATTACCCGAGGATATAAAAAGAGAAAAGAAATTTCATCCCAAGGCAAAGGTTATGGTGCACCCAGAGTGCCTACCTCAAGTTGTTGCCTTAGCGGACGTAGCACTTTCTACCAGCCAGATGGTCAAGTTTGCCAAGGAAACCGAAGCAAAAGAGTTGATCGTGGGCACAGAAGTGGGTCTTATCTATCGGCTGAAAGAGGATAATCCCACAAAGGAATTCTACCCTGCTTCAGAAAGGGCAGTATGCCCGAATATGAAACGCACTACCCAAGAGAAGATACTCTGGGCATTAGAGGAGCTGAGGGAAGAGGTGAAGGTTCCAGATGAGATTCGCCTGCGCGCCAGAAGAGCCATAGATAGAATGCTGGAAATAATCTAGTATGAATATCCCAGTAGTTTATGAGGATGACTGGTTATTAGTGGTAGATAAACCCTCAGGTCTCCTCGTAATACCCACCCCTAAAAATGAGCAACGCACCCTGACAAACATCCTCAATGAGGATTTAAAGAAAAGAGGTTTATCGCATCGCTTACATCCCGCTCATCGCTTGGATAGAGAGACCTCAGGCCTAATTATCTATACAAAAGGTAAATCCATCCAGAAAAAAATGATGGATGAGTTCAATCAGAGAAGGGTCAAAAAGACTTACCTTGCCTTTGTGCAGGGCTCACTTAAACACAACGAAGGCCTGATCAAAAATCCTCTTGAAGGCTTAAGCGCAGTAACTAAATATAAGGTTATCGCTAAAAGAAAAGATTTTTCTCTTGCCAAGGTTATGCCTTTGACTGGCCGCACCAACCAGATTAGGATACATTTTAAACAAATAGGTCACCCTATAGTAGGCGAGACCAAGTATGCCTTTCGCAGGGATTTTAAACTAAAGGCAAAACGGTTGTGTTTACATGCTCACGAATTAGAGTTTATCCATCCCATAACAAAAGAGCCAATTGCGCTGACTATAGGTTTGCCAGCTGATATGAAAGATTTCTTGCAGAAACATTAATGAAATTTAGACTCTCTCCCCTTAAAAACGGCTTTTTGATTCTCTCCTGGGCGCTCTATGATTTAGCTAACCAGTTCTTTGTTTTAAATGTGGTCTCATTGTATTTTGTGCGCTGGCTTACCTTAGAGAAAAAGGCCCCTGAAATTTTCTATAGCCTATCTTTTGGCATCTCTACTTTTTTTATAGCAGTCTTAGCGCCCTTCCTCGGAGCTATCTCAGATGCAACCGGAAGGCGTAAACCTCCGCTGATATTCCTTACTGTACTCTGCGTTATATTTACCATGCTTTTAGGCATAAAAGATAGTATGCTTTTAAGCCTATTATTTTTTGCCATAGCTAATTTCGGCTGTCATACAGCTACAGTATTTTATAACGCTCTTATGGTTAATATTGCACCCAAAAACAGGATTGGTTTAATCTCTGGATTAGGTAAAACCTTTGGTTATATTGGGGCTATTCTGGCATTATACCTGATGAAACCCATCGTATTAAAAAGCGGGTATCAGGCAACATTTTTGCCCACAGGTATTTTGTTTTTGGTATTTTCTCTTCCCTGCCTTATCTTTATAAAAGATAGAGAGACTGCGCAGAAACCAAATTTAATTTATTTCTTAAAAAAGAATAAAATTCTGGAAATCTTTAGGACACTAAGGAAGACTGCCTTTGGCGTTCATGCTCTTGGTGGGCTGTTAGATTTCTTGAAGGCAGTATTTTTTGGTTTATGCGCAGTAAATGCAGTTGTACTTTTTATGTCTGTATATGCCACCAAGGTCTTTGGTATGAATGAAAGCGGGGTAATCAATCTGATTGGATTTTCTGCTATCTTTGCAATAGTTGGCAGCCTGGTTTCGGGCTTTATAAGCGATTATCTGGGCCATAGGCGCTGCCTGGCAGCAGTATTTATATTCTGGATTATCTGTTTTTGGATTGGGACGTTTGCAAGAAATCTTACTCATTATTGGTTTGTCGGAGCGTTGGTGGGAATAACCTTAGGGGCAACCTGGGTGGTTTCGCGCTCCTTGGCTGTGAGTCTTGTGCCAGAGGCACAGATTGGCGAGGTCTTCGGCTTGTTTAATCTTGTAGGCTATCTTTCTGCTATAGTAGGGGCTATTTTTTGGGGCTTAATTTTATTGCTGCTTTATCGCTTTGGCGAATGGGGTTATCGCATAGCGCTTCTTAGTTTAATTTCTTTTATGGTGCCTGGTCTTATTTTCCTTTTGCGTATACCATTGAAAGAAAGAAAGGCCTGATGCAGGAAGAAAATTTAGTTATCCATAAGATATTTAGTGAAGTCGCTAGAGAATTTCCCGAAAGTATAGCCTTACAGATTAAAAAGGAGAATCAGTGGGATAGATTCACATATAGAGATTTAGAACTTTCTAGTTTTAAAGTAGCAGCTTTCTTAATCAAAGAGGGTTTTAAAAAAGGCGATTTCGCTGCAATCATTTTAGAGAACCGTCCGGAATGGCCGGTAATCTATCTGGGTATAATGCGTGCAGGATTGACTGCCGTACCTTTGGACCCAGCGCTGAACGAGTCCGAAATAAAAAATCTTATTTTAGATAGCGGCTCTAAGATTATATTTTGTTCCCGCGAAGTTTTTATGAATAAGATTTCCGCCAAGAATATTGGCGGATCCGCCACGACTTGTGGCGGAAAACAGGTTATACAGGATAATTTAACTAAATTAGTAATCTTGGATATTAAAGAGACAAAAACAGCAAATCTTATTAACTTTTCTGATATAGAAAATATTTCTTTAGATAATATCAGCTATCCCCCAGTTTCCGCTGAGGATATTGCTTCGCTTATTTATACCTCAGGCACAACTGCGCTACCCAAAGGGGTCCTCTTGACCCATAAAAATATTGCCTCTGACGTAAAGAACATCCAGAAACTTAAGCTCTGTTTTCCTTCTGACAATGTCCTTTCTATTCTGCCTTTATATCACACTTATTCCTTTACGGTAACGCTTATTCTACCACTTTTTACAGGCGCTAAAATTACCTACTCTTTGAGTTTTAAATCGCAGGAGTTAGCTGGAATAATCCGCCAAGCAGCTGTCACTATGTTAGTGGGAGTGCCGCAGCTTTTTTCAATGTTGCACAAAGCGATATCCGAGAGAATAAAAAAATTCCCCTTTTATCTTAGGCCTTTCCTTTTGCCATTTATAAAGGTTAAATTACGCAGTAATCTGGGGAGTTTACGCTTCTTAGTCAGCGGCGGAGCTCGTCTTGAGCCAAAGGTAGCCCGTGATTTATCTAAATGGCTGGGTATTAATTTAATTGAAGGATACGGATTAAGCGAAACCTCGCCTGTAGTAACTTTTAATCCGCCCCGTAGAATAAAATTTGGTTCGGTAGGCAGACCCATCCCAGAGGTCAAGATAAAGATACTTAATCCTGATAAATCAGGAATAGGAGAGGTATTAATTCAAGGACCTAATGTGATGCAGGGATATTTTAGGCGGCCAGATTTGACGGCCGAAGTTATAAAAGAGGGATGGTTTTATTCAGGGGATTTGGGTTTCATAGATAAAGACGGCTATCTTTTTCTTACTGGCAGAGAAAAAGATGTTATCGTATTAAGTTCAGGCAAAAATATTTATCCTGAGGAACTTGAAGAATATTTTAGTAAGAGCCCTTATATAAAAGAGATATGTATCTTAGGCCGCAAAGAGGAAAAATTCGGTAGTTTAACCGAATCGCTTTATGCTGTAATTGTTCCCAATTTAGAATATCTTAGCCAAAGAAACCAGACAGATATCAGGGGGAAGATTCGTTGGGATCTGGAGAATCTCTCAAGAGACCTCCCTACTTATAAACACATTATGGGTTTTACAATTATTAAAGAAGAACTGCCCCGCACTGCTTTAAAGAAGATCAAGAGGTATCAAGTAAGACAAAAATATTTAGAAGGAAAGTTACCTCAAGAAGAAACCCGAGAAGCGATTCCCCCCAAAGAAGACTTAAGCTTTTTAAATAAAAAGATTGCCAAAAAGATTATCAACTATATTTCCCAACAGTTAAAGCGGTCCGTATATTTAGATAACCATTTAGAGATAGATTTGGGGATTGATTCTCTGACCAGAGTGGAACTAGGCTTAGGGCTTGAGGCGACTTTAAGAATAAAGATTCCCGACGAAGTTCTGCATAAAGCCTCCACTGTAAGGGATATTATAGTAAATATACAAAGTTTATTAGAGGGGCCTGGGGGGGTAATGCTCCAAGCCGAAAGTATAGAGAAAACCTGGAGCCAGATTCTGAAAGTTGCCCCTCAAGAGGCAATACTCAGGAGGATTAAGATACGACCAGGACTTTTAGATATCTTGGTTACTTTAATCTTTAAAAGCGTGCTTGTATTTCTTTTTAGAATATTTTGGCAACTTAAAATAAAAGGAAGAGAATTTTTGCCTTCCGGGGGTCCCTATCTAATTTGCCCTAATCACGCCAGTTACTTAGACGGGTTCGCTGTTTTTAGCAGTCTAACTTTCAGAAGCGCAATCAACACCTTCTTTTTAGGTTACAGTGATATCTTTGAGCATCCTTCGGTTAGCTGGGGAAATAAATTAGCCCGGCTTATCCCTATTGACCCCAATACGCACTTGACTGAAGCTATGCAGGCAGTTTCTTTTGTCCTCTCAGAGAAAAAGATAGCTTGTATATTCCCTGAGGGCAGGCGTTCAATAGATGAAAATATCGCAGAGTTCAAAAAGGGCGTGGGTATTTTAATTAAAGAGCTGGGTGTGCCGGTAATTCCAGTATATATCCAAGGTTCGCATCAGTCCTGGCCAAGGGGTAATCTCCTTCCGCGGCTTTATCCTTTAAAAGTTACTTTTGGTAAGCCAATTCTAGCTGCGGAATTATTAAGGAATAAAGAGCAGGGCCAAAGTTTAGATGATTATGAGGCGATTGCCCAGGCTTTAAGGGAGGAGGTTCTTAAGCTGGTATGTTAAAATATATATTTTTGGGTATTCTCCAGGGCTTAACTGAGTTTTTACCAGTGAGCAGCTCCGGGCATTTGCTAATAGCACAAAAGATATTAGGACTAACGAGTGAGGGATTAGCTATATCAATAATTCTGCATTTAGGCACTGCAATAGCCTTAATTATATTTTTCTTAAAAGATATACTAAAAATGCTGCGCAATGCAAAATTAATGCTATTGATAATTATTGTAACTGCCATAACTGGAGTAATCGGAGTATCTGGAAAGGATTTTTTTGAAGGCCTTTTTTCTTCGACGGCGGGTGTGGCTGTTGCCTTGGTATTCACCGGTATAATCCTTATCCTCACCAAAAAATTTATGCATGCTCAAAGAAAGGATTTAAGGATTAAAGATGCCCTTGTATTAGGCCTTACGCAAGGGATAGCGATTATTCCCGGAATTTCGCGTTCAGGTATTACCATCTCTACGCTTTTATTTAGAAAAGTTGATAGAGAAACGAGTTTTAGATTCTCTTTCCTCGCCTCAATACCTGCTGTTTTGGGCGCAACCATACTAGAGGCAAAAAAGGTTAGCTCTGCCTTTAGTTTTGATATTAGAAATTTTGCGCTGGGCTTCATCTTTAGTCTATTAACCGGAATTTGCTCGCTGTGGATTTTAAAGATAATCATAAATAAAGCTAAATTGCATTATTTTGGGTATTATTGTATTTTTGCTGCTATAATGACTTTATTGTTTGTGAAATGAGCCCCGTTAGAAACTATTTTTTAACGGGGACAATTGGAGGTTTCTAACGGGGTGAGCATAATCGTATTAGGGACAGTAGCCTTGGATACAGTCAGGACGCCTTTTGGCATAAGAAGGCATATACTGGGTGGCTCAGCAGTGCATTTTGCGATGTCGGCCCGGCTTTTTACCCAGGTTAATTTAGTTGCTATCGTTGGAGAAGATTTTCCGCAAAGGTATATTGAATTCTTGCATAAAAAAGGGATAATCTTAACCTCTCTTATCAGGAGCGAAGGCAAAACTTTTAGGTGGCGAGGCGAATATAGAGGAGATCTAAATAGCGCGCTTACTTTAAGTACGGAATTAGGCGTGCTTTCTACCTTTAAACCTACTGTATCCAGAGAGCAGAGGAAAATAAAAAATATATTTCTGGCCAATGTTGATCCGGATATCCAGAGGCACTTATTAAGCCATATGCGCAAGGTGCGACTTGTGGCTTTAGATAGTATGAATTACTGGATAAAGCATAAACGTAAAGCCCTGTTACGCCTATTAAAGGAAGTTAATATCTATGTAGCCAATGACCAGGAGGCAAGGCTTCTCTCAGGCGAAAGCAATTTGCTCAAAGCAGCCCGCTGCTTGTATAATTATGGCCCTGGTATGATTTTAATAAAAAAGGGTGAACACGGCGTTTTATTTTTCAGCAAAAAATTTATATTTTCACTACCCGCCTATCCTACGGATAAAGTAATTGACCCTACGGGCGCGGGCGATACCTTTGCCGGCGGATTTATGGGTTATTTGACTAGGGCTAAGAAAATAAATGAGGCAAGTATTAAGAAGGCGCTTGCCTATGCAGTAGTCGCCGCATCTTTTAACGTGGAGGATTTTGGCCTGGATAAGACCAGCCGTCTTACAATGCAGGATTTAGAGAATAGGTTGAATCATTTTAGAAAGTGTATATTGTTTTAGCAGGGGGGGGGTAATTATGTTAGAAGAAAAAATCCTTAATGACTATAAGGAAGCAATGAAGGCTAGGGATACGGTGAAGAGCTCTGCCTTAAGTTTCCTGCGTGCTGATATGATCAATGTGGCTTGCGCTAAGAAAAAGAAGGCCCTCGACGATACAGAAGTTGTCGTTGTAATTAAAAAACAAATAAAACAACGCGAGGATTCTATAGAGCAGTTTACCAAAGTCAGCCGCCTGGATATGGCTGAAAAAGAAAAGCAGGAACTCCAGATTCTAAAAGCGTATCTGCCTCCGGAACTCTCTAGCGATGAGCTCAAGAAGATAATTGAAGAGGCAATTGTTTCAACTGGAGCAACCAGCATGAAAGAAATGGGCATGGTTATGAAAGAGGCGAATTTAAAGATAGCTGGCCGAGCAGACGGCAAATTAGTCAGTGATTTAGTAAGAGAGAGGTTATCAAAACCAGTGCAAGACAAGGGGGAAATGTGATAGAGATTAAAGAGATAAAAACAGCTGAGTTAAATCCGAAAGAGTTTATAGAAGAAAAAACTAAAGAAATCTCGTCCATTGTAGGTAGTGGTTTGGCAATTAATGCCCTATCCGGCGGCGTGGATTCTTCTTGCGTGACGATGTTGGCTCACAAGGCTTTGGGCAAGAAGCTTAAGACTTATTTTATTGATAATGGTCTGATGCGCCAGGATGAGCCGCAAAAAATTGTTTCCCTGTTTAAGGAATTAGGTGTTCCAGTAGAGATAGTGGATGCGCAAAGACAATTCTTTGCTGCCCTAAAGGGCATAACTGACCCTGAAGAAAAAAGAGAGGCCATTACCCAAACCTTTTACAAAGATGTTTTTGGCAAACTGGTAAGAGAAAGCGGGGCAAAATATCTTTTACAAGGGACTATTTTAACTGATGTAGATGAGACAGTTGCCGGGATTAAAAGACAGCATAATGTTTTTGCACAATTGGGTATTGACCCCCAAGAGGCCTTTGGTTATAAAATTATCGAACCCCTGGTACAGATACGTAAGGATGGGGTAAGAAAGATAGCTCAAGGCCTAGGTTTACCTGAATCCGTTTATAACCGCATGCCTTTTCCCGGGCCAGCCTTGTCAGCCAGGGTAATTGGAGAAGTAACGCCAGAAAAAATAAAAACAGTAAGGCTGGCAACTGCTATTACTGAAGAAGAATTGAAAGATATCCCTGCCTTTCAATATCTGGCAATCTTACATCAGGATAGGGTTACGGGTATAAGGGATGGAAAAAGAGAGTTTGGCTTACAGGTTGAAATTAGATGCTGGGAGAGCATTGATGCTAGAGCCGCTAAACCCACAAGATTACCTTTTGATAAATTAGAAAGATTAGCTCAGAGAATAGTAACCGAGGTTCCTGGTGTAGTGAGCGTTACTTATAATATAACTAGCAAACCCCCCTCAACCATGGAGGCGGTTTAGGGCTTGACAAACCAAAGAAAAATAGTATTCTATAATTCCGATGCACGAAAAGCGCCTTTTAGAAAATATATTTAAATACCTTGAGCAAGAAGAAAGTTCATCTTCTAAAAGAATTAAGAAAATGCATATCTCGCTCTCTGAATTCGGCGGTATGGATGAAGAGTATTTCAAAGAGCACTATAAAAATGCATCTTGCGGCACCAAATGGGCATCTCTGGATATAGAAATCAAAAAAATACCCTTTGGCCCGGAATTAGAAATTACCAGATTAGATTTTGAATAAATCGGAGGCCAAGCGTGAAATACGCAGGTATTAAAAAGGAAAACCTGAATCAGTGGCTTAAGCATTTACAAAAGAAAGCTAAACTTTATGCACCCAAGAAAAAGGAAAACCTTTTTATCTTCAGGCCCGTTAAAGACATCAGCGAAGTTTGTTTAAAATACATTCCCACCATCCTGCCCCCAAAGAAATATTATTATCCTCAGAAAGAAAAATTATTCAGGTTCAAGGTTAAACCATTTAAGACCTCCAAAGCCATAAAAGAGTTTGAAGAGTTTATTCTTTTTGCTGTGCACACCTGCGATATTGCCGGTATCCAATGTATGGATGTGGTGTTCAGGGAGGGCCCGGAGGATCCGAATTACTTAAACAGAAAAGACAAGATGACGATTATCGGTATAGAATGTTTGGAATACTGCGATGAGCATGCTAACTGCGCATCAATGGGTAATCACCTGCCGCGGGGCGGTTATGATTTAATGATGGTGGATATCGGAGAAAAGTTTATCCTGCATATAAATTCCGAAAAAGGCGAGAAATTAGTGACCGGCTTAGATTATATCAAAGAGGCAAATGAATCGGATATGCTTATGCTTGAGCGGGTCAGGGAGGCCAAGAAGAAAGTATTTAAGGAGGAGTTTAAGGGTTCGTTAATGCAGGTTTACGCAGCATTTGATAAGCATTTTGATTCTGCGGTCTGGGAGGATGTGGGTAGACGGTGTGTGGCCTGCGGCAACTGCACCGCAGTATGCCCGACCTGTTACTGTTTTGATGTGACAGACGAAATAGAATTGTCTTTTAATCAAGGGATGAGATATCGTATCTGGAATTCTTGTCAGATGGATGATTTTGCTAAAGTAGCCGGCGGCGAAGATTTTCGTAAAGGCCGCGATGGCAGGCAGAGGCATAGGTACTATCGGAAATTTAAATATCCTGTGGATAAGTTCAACCGTTTTTTCTGCACCGGTTGCGGAAGATGCACCCGGACCTGCATGGCCCAGATAAAACTTGTGGAGACGGTGAATTCCCTTCTTTAAGGGTTATGGTAAAGGAGAATTAAAATGATTGAGCGCGAGATACTCTTAGAAAAGATGAAGACCTCTCCTTATAAACCGATGAAGGGTAAAATAATTCAGGCGAGGATGCTCACCGATAAGGAAAAATTTTTCCGCATAGAACTGGAAGGCAAAATTAATCTACATCATGCACCAGGCCAGTTTGTAATGGTTTCCATATTTGGGTTTACCGAAGCGCCTATATCTATTTGCTCTTCGCCTACAGACAAAGGTTATTTTGACCTCACTGTAAGGAATGTGGGAGTTTTTACAGATAGATTACATAAATTAGGCAGAGGTGATCTGGTGGGCATCCGCGGGCCATTTGGTAAGGGTTTCCCCGTAGATAATATGTTTGGCTACGATATCCTCATCGTTGCCGGAGGCCTAGGGATAGTGACGCTACGTTCATTAATCAGATACATCACTTATAATAAAAATGATTTTGGTCATGTGCAGATAGTTATTGGTTGTAAAACCCCCCAAGAACTACTCTTTAAAGAAGAGACACAGGAATGGATGAAAAGGTCTGAGATTAAGATGAACTGTACTGTAGATAGAGCAGACTCAGATTGGCAAGGTAATGTGGGGTTAATTACCACTTTAATTCCTGGCGTAGATATCAATCCCGCAAGAACCTATGCGGTAGTTGTGGGTCCTCCCATAATGTATAGATTTGTTATCGCCGAGCTTCTTAAGAAATCCATTCCCGACCATCAGATTATTGTTTCTTTAGAAAGAAGGATGCGCTGTGGGTTGGGAAAATGCGGGCATTGTCAGATTGAAGGTGTTTATGTTTGTCAGTCCGGCCCGGTATTTGACTATAGCCAGCTAAAGTATTTTAAAGGAGAGTGTCGTGAAAAAGCAGCCTAAACCAAAGGTGGCCTTTTTCGATTTTACGGATTGCGAGGGCTGCCAGCTTCAGTTTGCCAATATGGGCGAGACTTTTCTTGAATTAACAGAGCTTATAGATATTGTAAGCTTCCGTGAAATTATGTCGGAAGACCGTCAGGATTATGATATAGCAATTGTAGAAGGCAGCATCTCTACCGATAACGACGTCAAGCGCATAAAAAAAATTAGAGAGAAAGCAAAAATATTAGTCGCCTTTGGCTCCTGTGCTAGTATCGCAGGAGTAAACGGGGTTAAGAACCGCGCACCTTTGGACCTGGCCAAAAAGAGGGTCTATGGCGAAAAGGCAGAGCTGATAAATACGATTAAGGTTATGCCCCTGCATGAGGTAGTCAAGGTGGACTATTTTATTTATGGCTGCCCTCCTTATATTCCTGAAATCATTACGGTTTTAAAATGCATCCTTATGGGTAAGCCATACATTGTCCCCAATTATGCAGTTTGCGTAGAATGCAAGATGAACGAAAATGTTTGCCGCTATGAAAAAGACCAGGAGTGCCTGGGTCCGGTAACCCGGGCTGGATGCAATTCCTGGTGTGTTAATAATGGAAATAGATGCTACGGCTGCCGCGGGCTGGTAGAAAATCCGGCAGTAGACGGGGCAAAAGATATTTTGTTAAAATACGGGCTGCAATTAGGAGAGATACTGCAGCATTTTACTCTCTACAATGATTCCCTGGGAGAGAAATATGACAAAGAGTTTAAGTAAAATTGAAGCTAAAAATGTGAAGGTAGATATCCATTACTTAACTCGGGTTGAAGGCCACGGCAATATCGTCGTGGATGTAAAAGAGGGAAAATTAGCCAAATGCGAATTCCAGGTAATTGAATCCCCGCGCTTTTTTGAGTCAATGTTAGTAGGCAGGTCTATCTGGGAGGCACAGCACCTGACCAGCCGTATCTGCGGTATCTGCGCCTGCGGTCATAGCTTGGCCAGTATTAAAGCTGGCGAAGATGCCTTAGGGATAAAGCCCTGCGATGAGACGATAATGCTGCGTAAACTGCTTTTATATACAGAGCAGATGGATAGCCACATCCTGCATATTTATATTTTAGTAGCGCCTGACCTTTTGGGCGTAAAAAGCATTCTGCCCCTGGTTAAAACTCATCGCTCAATGATTGATATGGCGCTACGGATGAAAAAGATGAGCGATTATGCCGGTGAAGTTTTGGCTGGCAGGCACATTCATCCGATAAGCTATGTGATTGGCGGGCTGACCCAGTTGCCAGCAAGGGAAGATCTGGAAAAATTATACCAAATGATGCTGGGGGCGCGTAAGGATGGGGAAGAAACAGTAAAAATAGTTAAGAGGCTTAAGTTCCCGCAGTTTGTGCGGCCGACCCAGTATATGTCGCTGGCTGCGGATGATGAATATGCTATGTACGACGGAGATTTGGTGGTAGGCGGGAAACAGAGGACTAAGGTCAGTGATTATAGAAAGCTCTTTACCGAAAGCGTGCTTGACTATTCTCGGGCAAAAATAGCAACTATCGGCGGTAAGCCATATGCCGTGGGCGCGCTCTCCAGATTTAATAATAATTCTGACAAACTGAACAAGAAGGCCAAGCTCGTGGCCCAAGAGCTGGGCTTAAAAGCGCCCTGCCATAATCCCTATTTAAATACTGTAGCTCAGCTGGTAGAATGGGTTCACTGTTTAGAAGAGTCGATTAAGATTATGGAAAAAATCTTAAAAGATGGCTTAGATGAAAAAAAGATAGTGGTTGCATCTTGGCCAAAAAGAAGTGAGATTGGAAAGATAAAATATAAGCCTAATACAGGCATAGGTTGCGTAGAGGTTCCGCGAGGTTCTCTATTCCACGAATACAGCATAGATGAAACAGGCCATATCACCCAGGCAAATTGCGTCATCCCCACAAATCAAAATATAGGGAATTTAGAGGAAGATATGCGCAAGATTGTTCCGGAATTACTTGGTAGGAGAACACAAGAGGAGATTGCTTTGGATTTAGAGATGCTTGCCAGGGCTTATGACCCCTGCATTTCTTGCGCCACCCATGTATTGGATGTAAAGTTTACCAGTTGAAGTGTCTAAAAGAATAGCGGTCATTGGAATTGGTAATACCCTCAGGAGAGATGACGGGATAGGGATAATCGTCTTAGAGTCTCTCCTTAAATTTTATAAGCGCCAGGGAATAGACTATCTTAATTTCGGAGTCGCCACTTTCGATTTGCTGCATCGGATACGTGATTACGATACCGTCCTGCTTATCGACGGCGTAAGGGCAGATTTACCTGTAGGGGAACTGAAGATATTCGAGTTAGCAAATTTAAAGTATTATCCGGATAATTTAACTACCTCTACCCATGGACTTAATCTAAAAGATATATTCGAGCTTGCCAAAAAAATTGCCCTCAAAACAAAAATATATGTAGCGCTCATACAGATAAACGACCTTTCTTACGGTGAGGGGTTAAGCAATATACTAAAAGATAAGCAGCAAGAGATCACCAAACAAATCAGTCTCTTTATTGATAAAATCTTTTAGTCATTTAGTATAATTTTTTATTTGATTTCTTGAGGCATTCTGTTACAATAAGTGAGGCCATCCTTGACATTGCGCTGCAATGTCAAGGACTACAACTTATGTCGTCCGCCACAAATCATGGCGGACTTCCATAAGTTGTCTGCTCATTTAAGGAGGTGAAGATTCTAAGATAAATTATTTCAAGAAAGGATTGGATTTATACTAAGAGAGGAGCGAGTATGAAAAAAGTTTTAATTATTATAGCAGTAATGTTTTTTAGTATTTATATGTTTGGCTGTAAGAAAAAACAAGTAGCTATGGAGGAACAACAGGAGCCTATGTCAATGGAGGCGTTAAGCACCATGAATGCCACTGTGCCGACAACACTTGAAACTAAAGTTCCTGAATCCAAGGTTCAAGCTACCCCGGTTGCTTCTGGTGTCGGAGCAGCAAAGTTAGAAGCCCTGCCGCCAGCCGGGCCTTATAAGCCTACAAATATAGAAATTCAAACAGCATTGAAGAATGCAGGTCTTTATGCTGGAGAGGTTGATGGTAAGGTTGGGCCTAAGACTAAGAAGGCAATAGAAGAGTTTCAGAAGGCAAATGGACTTAAGGCGGATGGTAAAGTCGGTCCTAAAACCTGGGCCCTGTTAAGCAGCCATCTAAATCCTCCTGCTGAGTCGCAAACAAAGAAAAAAAGATAACCAGCCCTTTCCACCGTGTAGGTGGGATATGGTGAGTGATACCTTGAAAAATAGGTAATTTTGTTGTATACTTTAATTAGCCGATAAAGGTAAACCTCGAGAAATCGGGGGGCGCAAAGCCACAGACCTAAACCCTGTACACCTGCCTTAAAGAAAAGGGTAAATGGGTACAGGATATGGTGGCTGGGTTACCGAAGGACGGTGATTTAAGTTTAGCCGTTGCCTTTATCGGCCTTTTTATCTTATCCCAACATTATTTTGTTGGGATTTTTTATTGTACAGTGCTATAATATAAAGTAACTATGATTGAATTCCCTAAAGATTTCTTCTGGGGGGCGGCCACCTCCGCCTATCAGGTAGAAGGTAATAATGTAAATTGCGACTGGTGGGAGTGGGAGAAAAAGGTGGCCTTAAAAGAGCTCTCTGGGAAGGCCTGCCGGCATTACGAGCTTTACAAGGAAGATTTTGATTTAGCCAAAACGCTTAATCATAATGCGCATAGGCTCTCTATTGAATGGAGTCGCATTGAACCACAGGAAGGTCAATTCTGCGCAAAAGAACTACAACATTACACAGATGTAATACTTTCCTTAAAGAGCCGCAACCTCGAACCCATAGTCACCCTGCACCATTTTACCAATCCTATCTGGTTTGCTAATTTAGGCGCCTGGGCCAATAAAAAGGCAGCTCAATATTTTTTGCGTTATGTGGAAAGGCTCGTATCTCTCCTTTGCGGTAAGGTGCGTTTCTGGGTAACTATAAACGAGCCTCTGATCTATGTATATTATTCCTATATTCTGGGCACCTGGCCTCCCCAAGAGAAATCTCTTTTGAAGGCAAAATTTGTCACTGATAATTTAATTTTATCTCACATTAAAGCCCATAGACTTATCCACAGTATTTATAAAAAAAGAAATTTACCCCCGCCTTTGATAAGTATTGCCAAGAATGTCCAGGCTTTCGAGTCCTGCCAGGCTGATTTGAAAAACAAATTGGCTGTCTATCTAAGAAACAGAATCTTTAATCTTCAATTCTTAAACAAATTAGCCAAGTATAACAGCCTTGATTTTATCGGGATAAACTACTACAGCCGTTCTTTAATAGAGGCGCGCTCTTTCGGATTTAAAAGCCTGCTTCTTGATGTCTGTAAAGCTAACCACAGCCAGCTTAAAAAGAATTATTTAGGTTGGGATATATATCCGCAAGGTTTATATGAGCTACTCTTAATTTTAAAGAGATTTAATCTACCTATATTTATCTTAGAAAATGGCATCTGCATTGATGATGACGCTTTAAGGTGGGATTTTATTTACGAGCATTTGAAAAATGTAAGTCTGGCAATGAATGAGGGAGTTAAGCTATTAGGTTATATCTACTGGGCGCTGCTCGATAATTATGAATGGGATAAGGGTTTCTCCCCGCGTTTTGGTCTTATAGAGGTAGATTACAATAACTATAAACGCACGATACGGGAGAGTGCCAAAAAATTCTCAGAGGTCTGTAAAACTAGCGTACTTATATGAAATTAATCAGCAAAGATTTAATATTAGGTCAGATTCCATTATTCGCAATTTTATCTGCTGCAGAACGTAATATCATCAAAGAAAGGTCGAGCATTGCGGAATACCGCAAAGGTGAAATTATCTATAAAGAAGGTTCCGCCCCAAGCGCCCTTTACTGTGTTGTCTTGGGAAGGGTAGTAATCTATACCGAGGATCAGGCTGGCAATAGAACAATATTAGAATATCTGCATCGTGGAAAATATTTTGGGATTATTTCTCTTTTAACTAATGAGCCCCATTCAGTAACTGCCCAGGCCTTGAACGATTGTCTGACCTTGGTCATTAAGAAAAATGATTTTGAATTTATCCTAAAAAAGACCCCCAGTTTAGCCATTGACCTAAGCCGGACGTTATCCCGCCGATTAAAACGCAAAGATATACATCAGAAGACTATCTTTGAAAGCACAGTGCTCTCTATATTCAGTTCTTATTCCCAGGCTGGTAAGACTATCTACGCCCTTAATCTATCTTTAAGTCTGGCTAAAGAAACCCATAAGTCAGTAATTATATTGGATATTGCACCGATAGATAAAATTCATAGTTTGCCGGCGAAATTAGGGCTCGATGCAATAAAGCTTTTTGACCTATCCAGATCTAGTAGCGATAGCCCACAGCTGATAAGAGACTTTATTTTAAAGAGCAGATTTGGCATAGACCTAATTTGTTTTCATTACACTAGCGAGGATGATTCTTGCGTAAAAAGATTAGTGGCTATTTTAAGCCTGCTGGTTAATGATTACCACTATATAATTTTAGATTTACCTTCTCTGATGGACCGCTCAATTTTTAGCATACTTAATCAGTCTGACCTAATCCATATCTTAACCAGTCCAGAACCAGTAGACTTGAAGAGGACTGGTAATTTAATGAGAAGACTGAAGGCCGAATTTAATTTCCAAATAGATAAGATAAAGGTCGTTATCAATGAATATAAACTTTCAAAACTTACACACGATGAGCAGGTTGGGGTATTAAATAAAGACGTATTTGCTACCCTGCCTAAGATAGATTTTAGCTCTAGCGATAGGCTAATTCTGGATGAGCCAACTTGCGAATACTCAAAGGCAGTCAGAAGGATTGCTCGAGAAGTAGGGGATTGTCTGGTGGGGTTGGTTTTAGGGGTAGGCGTAGGATATGGTTTTTGCCACATCGGGGTATTAAAGGTAATCGAAGAAGAAAAGATTCCTATTGATGTCATCGCAGGCTCCAGCGTCGGGGCACTCATAGCCAGTCTTTGGGCAATCGGTAAAACCAGTGACGAGATACTTGAAATTACCAAAGAATTCAAAGTACCAAAGCAGATATGGGGTCTGGTAGATTTGACATTTCCCCGCCTGGGATTTATCAAAGGTAACAAGATGTATAGATTTTTTAAGAAGCATTTAGGCAATAAGACCTTCTATGATGCAAGGCTTCCTTTAAAGATTATTGCTAGCGATGTTAAAAGAAAAGAGCCAAAGGTGTTAGACGAAGGTTTGCTCGCAGATGCGATTATGGCCAGTTGTTCTATGCCAGGGGTGTTTACCCCTTTTAGATTTAAAGAGGAGATGCTCTTTGACGGAGGAATAATTAATCCCCTGCCTACTGAACCGCTATTAAAGATGGGTGTAAAAAAGATTATCGCAGTAAATGTTACACCGTCAAGAGAGGATATACTGCGGCAATATGAAAAAATAAAAGAGCAGTTGACTGTTGGTCCTGTTGAGACCATTAAGAAAAAAGAGTGGTTTAAGTTTAAGCAACTTCTAAAAGATAGCCTTAAGATGAATATACTGGATATTATATTTAGCAGCATTGAGGTGCTCCAGTCTGAGGTGGCGCAAAAAGAGGCCGAGCTTGCGGATATTGTCCTACATCCGGATACTTCAGGTATGTACTGGCTGGAATTACACAGGGCAGCTGAATTTGCCAAAAGAGGCGAAGAAGAGACGCGCAGGCAATTGGATAAGATTTGGCAGGTCATAAATGAATAGGGAGGAGACAACATGAACCGTTTACCGAAAAAAATATTTTTACTCGCTACTTGCTACTCGCTACTTGCTACTCTAACAGGTTGTGCGACGATAGCAGATATACCTAAAGGTATTGCCGGAATTTCTACAAAGATGCTGGAAGAGGGAAGAAAAGAAGCGATAAGGAAACAGTTTAATTATGATTATAATACCTGTTATAATAAAGTTAAGAAGTCTCTCGAAAAGGAAGGTTCTTATATTTATGCACAGAGTATCAAGAAACATATGCTCGCTCTTTACGTTTCTGAAGAAGATACCACTCCAGTGGGTATTTTCTTCAAAGAGATAGATACGAATAATACTCAAATTGAAGTATCCTCCCCTAGCAAATTTGCCAAGGAGTTTATCGCAAAGGAAGTATCTTCTATTTTTGATAGATTGCAAAAGATGGAGGCAAAAATAAATGCAGAGAAAGAAATGGGAAATAAATAATTTTATCAAAGAGTGCCACCGCATTGCTAAAGTTAAAGGCTGGTGGGATGATGCGCGCAATGACGGCGAACTCATTGCGCTGATGCACTCGGAATTATCCGAGGCATTAGAGGCGATGCGCAATCATGGCACAAAAGAAGCGGTCGCTGAGGAGTTGGCAGATTGCTGTATCCGCATATTTGACTATTGCGGCGCCAGGAAAATTGATTTAGAAAAAACCCTCCTTAAAAAAATAAAATACAATAAGACCCGTCCCTATCGCCATGGAAAAAAATTTTAGTTGCTACTCGAGACAAATTACTTGCAAAGCAATATAAAGGCGGATATAATTATTTTAATTGTCCAAGCGAAGTCCATAAACAAATTGGAGAGTTAGTGTTATGGCGCAGGTAAGAAAGAGGGATAGCTGGGGTTCACGTTTAGGCATCATTATGGCTGTGGCGGGTTCTGCCATAGGCCTGGGAAATTTCTTGCGTTTTCCTGCCAAGGCTGCCTCCAATGGCGGCGGCGCATTTATGATTCCTTATTTTGTATCTTTGTTTTTGTTGGGGATACCGCTGATGTGGATTGAATGGACTTTAGGCCGTTATGGAGGAGGTTTTGAACATGGTACAGCCCCTGGCATATTTCATAGTATTTGGCAGAAGAACCGTTTTATTAAATATTTTGGCGTAATCGGTATATTTGGGCCTCTGATTATATTCATATATTATACCTATATAGAATCCTGGACCTTGGCCTATAGTCTTTTTGCCTTAATAGGAAAATATGCCAAACTCACTGACCAGACCTCGATGCGCGTTTTCTTAAGCGGTTTTCAAGGGCTAGAGAGGAATCAGTATTTTCATGGTTTGGGTCCTGCCTACTTATTTTTTCTTATTACCTTTATTTTAAATATCTGGGTTATCTATTACGGAATAAAAGGCGGCATAGAAAAACTCTGTAAATGGGCAATGCCGCTTTTATTCATCTTTGGCCTCCTGCTTTTGATCAGGGTTATAACCCTGGGCGCGCCGGATAAACTTAAGCCTGCCTGGAATATCTCCAATGGCTTTGGCTTTTTATGGAATCCAGACTTTTCTGCCTTAAAGTCCGCTAAGGTTTGGCTGGAAGCTGCTGGACAGATATTCTTTACCTTAAGCGTAGGTATTGGCGTGATACTTACCTATGCCAGTTATTTATCTAAAGGCGACGATGTGGTATTGTCCGGTCTTACAGCGAGCAGCACAAATGAAGTGGCTGAAGTTATCCTGGGCGGAAGTATAGTTATACCTGCAGCATTTGTTTTCTTTGGGCCAGTGGATATCCAGGCAATAGCCCGCTCAGGCGTATTTAATTTAGGATTTGTGACCATGCCTTTAGTCTTAAATAAACTCCCCCTGGCAGCAATATTAGGATTCTGCTGGTTCTTTTTACTGTTTTTAGCAGGGATAACTTCTTCAATTTCACTAGCCCAGCCAGCAGTGGCATTTTTAGAAGACGAATTCGATATCAACAGGAAAAAAGCAGTATTAATATTCGGCATTATCTCCTTTATACTAGCTCAACCAGCGATATTCTTCTTAAAGAACGGCGTGGTTGATGAATTGGACTTCTGGGGAGGGACTTTCTTTTTAGTTCTATTTGCCACCATCGAGACCATACTTTTTGCCTGGGTTTTCGGGATGGAGCGCGCCTGGGACGAAATACATAAGGGCGCAGATATGCAGGTGCCTAAGATTTATAAAATTATTATTAAATATATTACCCCTTTATTTTTACTTGCGATTTTAATGAGTTATTTTTGGCAAAATGAATCACGGGCCTTGATGTTTATGAAAAATATCCCTGCGGAGAATAAAATCTTTATCGTAGGAACAAGATTGGGCCTGGCGGCTATTTTTTTAATTCTGGCAGTCCTGGTTAAGATTGCCTGGAGGCGGAAGAGGGTACAGGCAGAGAAGATAAGATGAGGTTTAGCGGCTGGATATTTTTAATTGTTTCTTGGGGGATAATCTTAGGGCTGACTATCTTTTGTTTTATAAAAGTATTTTCAAAGAAGGAGATAAAATAATGAAAAAGAGAGCAATCCTTTATTTTTTATTGCCTTTTGTTTTTCTAAGTATGTCAGGATGCCTGCCCCTTATGGTAGGCGGTGCAGCAGGTGCCTTGGGCGCTTATGCTGTAGGCAAGGATACAATACAGGGCGATACAGACAAGCCTTATGATAGTCTCTGGAATGCAGCCTTAACGGTAAGCAGAATCCGCGGGACGATAAAACAAGAAGATAGCCAAAAAGGGTATATTGAGTTAGAGGCACAGAGAAGTCAGGTTTGGATCAGGTTAATTAGATTAACCCATTCCACCACCAGATTAAGAATTCTTGCGCGTAAATATCATCTTCCTGATATAGGGCTTGCCCAGGATATGTATGTGAAGATTATGGAAGAGGTAAAATGAATTATTTAGCAAATTTTCTTACGGGCTTAAGTCTTGCTTGCGGTTTTATTTCAATCATTTTTTCACTGGAGAGCCACTTTACTTTTGCCTGCTGGGCAATAATTCTCTCCGTTATCTTTGATGGCCTGGACGGGCAGGTTGCTAGAATAAATTCCATCCCCAGCGAGTTTGGCAAGCAATTAGATTCATTGGTGGATGCGGTTTCTTTCGGTATCGCCCCCTCTTTATTGGGTTATATTTTTGTTTATCGGAATTTTAGTTATTTAGCAACATGCGCATTGTTTATATATCTGGTCTGTAGCATAACAAGGCTGGCAAAATACAACATTACACCTAAGGAAAAATTAGTGAATTATTTTTATGGTTTGCCTACCACTGCAAGCGGAGGGCTCCTGGCTTCTTTTATTTTGATATACAGGAAATATACGCGGCTACCCCCGCATTTTATATTCCTATTAATAGTTTTACTCCTGGCGTTCTTGATGGTTTCAAGGGCAAGATACCTAAACTTAGATGGCTTAAAACAAATCCTCGGTAATAAAATATGGTTATTTCTATTAGTCATATTGATTGTCTTTATCTTCATACCAGAGATCTCTATATTTACGCTCTTTCTTTTCTATTTAATACTTTCTCCTTTTTTTGTGAGAAAAATTGCCGGGGTAGCTCAGTGGTAGAGCGTCGGTCTGAAAAACCGAGCGTGGGCAGTCCGATTCTGCCCCCCGGCATTTTTATAAAAGTAAGCAAATAAAATGAGGAAAGATAGAATTTTGGCTATCCAAATGCGTAGGGAAGGGAAGACCTATAATGAAATAAATAGGTTACTAGGTATTCCCAAAAGCACTTTAAGTGGCTGGTTTGAAGGCTTAAAAATCCCCCTGATAATTAAAAGACAGCTATGGAATAATAATCAGAGGAAATGGGCTGAAAGTATAACCAATTATAATAAAAAACGAGCATTAGATGTTTTTAATAGAAATAACGAAATTCAGCGAGGAATATCTAAAGAAATAGGCAGGCTTACAAAACGAGAGCTTATGCTTATCGGAACCGCTCTTTATTGGGCAGAAGGTGATAAAAAAGCAAGATGGCGTTGCAAATTTAGTAATTCCGATCCAGGAATAATTAAAATAATTATGAAATTTTTTAGGAATGTATGTAAGGTGCCTGAAAATAAATTTCGAGCATATGTTCAAATACATCCTAATATCCCTGAACAAAAAACTAAGGTTTTTTGGTCAGAAATTTCAGGGATACCTTCAAGTCAATTTGACAAAACGCTAACTTCAATTAGCAAAAGTAGTAAATTTAAAAGGTCACCAAATACTTTACCCTACGGAACTTTTAATGTTAGAATTTCTGACGTTAATTTAGTTAACCGTATCAAAGGGCGGATTTTAGGACTGTCTAAAGTTTAGATTAAATCTAATTAACGATTCTTCTCCTCGGCACTTTAATTTTTTATCGCTAGTGCCGATCCTAAAGCGAAGCGAAGGATCTCGGCACCATTAATAGGGACTGTCCCCGCAGGGGACTGTCCCTATTTTATTTATTGTGGCTAAAATTTTAGTGGTATAATTAGAGGAAAAGAAGATGGATAAAGATAAGTTTCAAATATATGAGCGCATCGTTAATATTATAGGACAACTTTTAGCCCTCGCCAAACTTTATAATCATGAACATCCCGTAGTCAAAACAAGGATGTCGGATGTTTTTAAAGAGATCCAGGAATTAATATTAAATAAAGAATCCCTGGTGCTTTCTGAGTCAACAGGAGTTTTTTGCGTCAACGGTCAAGAGATTCCAACTCAAGATGCATTGGCAGGTCATGTTGCAGAAGGTCTCTATAATCTAAGAATGGGTTCTTTGGAGTTAGGGACTGGTTTGAGCCTTGAAGAATTTAGTTGTTTTATAGAACTATTGAATAATGCGCAACACTTAGAAGGAGAGGAACAAATAAAGCAGTATTTAAAGGAAAAGGGTTTTATGCATATAATACCTCGTTTTGCTACCTATAAATTAGTAGAAGAGGATGAGGCTATTGTAAAGGAAGAGGGAAGCCTTAAGATTGATGAACTTCCCGCTAGCATAGTGGATACTTTTTTGGATGATTTGAATAAAGGAAACGTAGGTAAGCAGCTCTCAGTTAGAGATAAAGTTTATCGTGTTTTAGCTCATAATCCAGAGTTCCTTGCCAAAGTGGTATTTGATTTAACTAAAGATAAAGACAGCCATGAAGAGCTTGTGAAAATTCTCTGGTTAATCGGAGATTATCTTTTGGATGAGATTAGCACTGCCAGAGAGGAGGAGCTCAACCGAAAGATTTTAAACGAGCTTAAAGAACGCTTGCTTTCTTTATATGGCCAAAAACAAGAAAAGGCACACTGGAAAGAAGAAATTCAGAAAATATTTACTGCCATAAACGCTGCCTTGCTCCTCAAAGGTTTTATCGTGCTTTATAAAAAACATAAGAGAGAACTGGAAAATGTAGCAGATAAGATTAGTGAGATATTAAAGACCATCCCTACCGAAAGTCAGTTATACCGTAAAACCAAAGAAGATTTAGAGAAAATAGGGATGCCCTTATTAGATCCTGCCATCTTTAAATCAGAGAGTTCGTCTTAAGAAAAAAGTTTCCAGACAGTTTCCAATTGAAATACGCTGTATAGGAGCGTAATAACCCCTGCATAAATTTAGCCAGGTTTTGAGGCTTTTTTGGCTCACCTATAAGGTGCAGATGATTAGGTATCAGACAGTAAGCATAAAGAGAAAATGCGTATCTCTTCTTGTAACGCTTTAGCCTACGAATAAATTCCTCAAAGTCACTCTTCTCCATAAAAACCTGTTGTCTCTGGTTTTCCCTTGTGATAATATGATAACTGAGAATTAGAAAACAAATACAATAACGGAGGGATGGAGAGAATGGATGTGATGGAAGCGATTAAAAGAAGGTGCAGTGTGCGCAGTTATCAAGACCGAGCAGTTGAGGAGGAGAAAATTGAAAGTATTCTTGAGGCAGCACGGCTTGCGCCCTCGGCAAGTAACCGACAGGAATGGAGATTTATTGTAGTCCGGGATAAAAATATCCGGCAGCGCCTTATGCAGGCAGCCAGAAACCAGGCCTTCGTTGGTCAAGCAGCGGCGGTAATTGCCTGTTGTGCGTCAACCGATAACCATGCAATGACCTGCGGCCAATTGTGTTATCCCATTGATGTGGCTATTGCAATTACGCATATGGTACTTAAGGCAACTGAGGAGGGGCTGGGGACTTGCTGGATTGGTGCCTTTTATGAGGACCAGGTTAAGGAGATTTTGGGCATCCCTAAAAATATCCGAGTAGTAGAACTTTTGACCTTAGGATATCCGGATGAACCTCACCCAGCCTACAAAGATAGATTAGCTCTTCAAGAAATTGTAATGTACGAGAGATGGAAAGGAAGGTAAACTAAAAAAAAGAGGATTTAGAAAAGGCAAAAGAGTTAGGTAAGAGACTGGCAAAGGCAATAGCATAAAGATGAAGATTATCCTTAAAACCTCCAAAGTAACTTTAGAAGGCGTACTGAATAATTCCCAGACTGCCCTAAAGATTCATGAGAAACTACCCCTGGAGGCAAAAGCAAACACCTGGGGAGAGGAGATATATTTTGAAATCCCGCTAAGCCTAAAACCTGAAAATGCCACTTTGGATGTAGAGGTAGGCGATATTGCTTATTGGCCAGAAGGTGATTGCTTATGTATCTTTTTTGGAAGAACACCTGTAAGTATTAACCATAAACCCAGGCCGGCATCAAAGGTAAATATCGTAGGTAAAGTAGTAGATGATATATCTATCTTGAAGAATATCAAATCGGGAGATAAAATAACAGTAATGAAAAAGAACGCTGAAAATCAGAACAAGGAGATTTAATTATTGTATTCAAAATAGCAGATTTTCAATTTAAGCGGTATAATCAAGGAAAAAGGAGGCACCCCAAAAAGGAAAGGCAAGATGTTCATACTATCTAATTTTCTAGTTGCAGCAGCCCACATTCTCAATATACTCTTGACTATAATGTATTGGCTGGTATTAATTCGCGCCTTGATTAGCTGGGTCAATCCTGACCCCTATAATGCAATAGTGCAGTTTCTGTATAAGACTACTGAACCGCTACTCTATCCCGTAAGAAGGTTCTTGCCAATCAGCTTAAGATTCGGGATTGATATATCTCCAATAATTGCCTTTTTGGCAATTATATTTCTTAAGTCTTTCCTGGTCAACACTCTTTTGGATTTAGCGGTAAGATTAAAATAATAGTTCATAGACTCTACCACTGCCATGGAGGGAGTCGGTATTAGGAGGTAAATTAAAAAGCCAGTAAAGGATAAGAAGAAATGAAGAAATTAATTACTTTTATATTTTTATTATTATTTCTGGGTGGATGTGCGGCACCTCTTTATTATCTCCGAGACGATATAAATTGCTACTATAAGGATAAAATGATAAGCAGGGATTTTAAGGGGAATATCATTGATAATGCTAAAGAATACGTTACTAATTTGAAAGGCAAGATTGAAGATTATCTCTCCCATCACCCGGAAATAAATGAGGAAACCAAGTTGGCACTAAAGAATTGCAAAGTCACCAAAGGCTTGACAAAGGAGCAAGTGAAATTATTATTAGGTAATCCAGAAAGAGTTCAGACTTTAAGCTCTAAGAATAAATTTAAAGCAGACCAAAGATGGGTGTATATAATGGAAGAGCAGAAATGTATCTATCTATTTGTGCCAATTTTTTTTACGCACAATGCATATCATTTATATTTTAGAGGTGATATTTTGATTGCGATAGAACATGTTAAGATAAAGTATTCGTAGGTTATCTTTACGCTAAGAGCGTAGCTTGAATAAAAAACCCCGCCCAGTAATATTGTTGGGCGGGGGATTTTTTTATAATCGGGTTATATCTTTGTGCTATACTCTAGTAACGTTTGTTGCTTGTTCGCCTTTAGGGCCTTGAGTAATTTCAAATTCAACTTCCTGGCCTTCCTCTAAGGTTTTGTAGCCGTCTCCTTTGACTGCGCTGAAATGCACAAATACGTCTTTACCAGTCTCAGCAGTGATAAAGCCATAACCCTTTTGGTTGCTGAACCACTTTACTTTACCTTTTGTCATCTGTTACCTTTTCACCTCCCTTACAATAAAAAAACCGTAAAGCCTGTCTTTTGTGCTAATACTTTACGGTTTACTGAATAATAACAAAATCTTTATTTCTCCTTAACTTATTGCAATTGCAATAAGTTTAGCACTTTTTTTGATTTTGTCAATTTATTTTTTAATGAGGCCGGGGTGTTAACGCAATATAATAATGTCCGCTTTTAGCAAAATGAAAATGTCCGGTTTCAGAAGTGCTATAATACTCATCTTTAAAGGAGGGTATTATGCACAGAAGAGACATAGTCATAATGAATCAAAAAGAGCTGAAGCGGGTGAGTGTAATAAACAAAATAATCGATGAAGTTATAACGCAGGTAAAGGCAAGCGAGATTCTAAACTTAAGTACACGACAGGTAAGAAGGATAGAAGAGCGAGTACTAAAAGAAGGCGATAAAGGCATAATACATAGATCTCGGGGAAGACCATCACCGAGAGCCTTTCCTGAGAGCACAAAAAACAAAGTCATAAAGCTCTGTAAGACTAAATACGAAGGATTTAACCCTACATTAGCATCTGAGAAGCTCTTTGAGATAAACAAGATAAGCTTAAGCCGGGAGACGTTAAGGGGCTGGTTTAGAGAGAAGAATATACCATACGACACCCGCAAAAAAAGACCCCATCGTAACTGGAGAGAACGAAAACATCATTATGGCGAAATGGAGCAAGTAGACGGATCCCACCATGACTGGTTTGAGACAAGAGGCCCGGAATGCGTGCTTATGGGTTACATAGATGACGCTACAGGTAATCCCTTTGGCAGGTTTTCCCCTTACGAAGGCACACTCCCGGCTATGGATAGCTTCAAGCGCTACATTGAAGAATACGGTATTCCGGCAAGCATCTATTTAGATAAACACT
>Ga0315279_10002393_pt1 | contig 28320 bp, 22 predicted proteins | sample YL17G06_20_MG_FD_203694 | JGI IMG/M metagenome (GOLD analysis project Ga0315279, IMG submission 203694) | Sediment microbial communities from Yellowstone Lake, YNP, Wyoming, USA - YL17G06_20 | ecosystem: Environmental > Aquatic > Freshwater > Lake > Sediment | place: USA: Wyoming | collected... | reverse complement strand
TATTAAACCCCCGTCAGCTCTATAAGGACCGGTTATAACTTGTCTGTACGATATTTTAGGGTTTCTGCGTTAAGATTGATAAGGTAGACGCGGAGTATTTACCATCGTCCGGCGGCCTTGAGAACGCGCAGGGCATCGAGTGTGATCCATTCGTTGGGTCCGCCGCGACCCCAATTAACAACCGCGGTATTCGCCCCCTTTCGGCCTGGCGGATACCAATAATACCCTTCGGCATGCCAGGTTCCGTCCAAACGGCGCTTGGATTCGACGATATCGAGCGCTTCCTGACCTCGCTTGTCCTTTAGGGCATCCAGCAACATGAGGTTCTTCAGGCCGTGCAGGATGTCGTAATGCCAGTAAAGGGGGTAATGGAGTTTCAACCATTCTTCGTTTATGACTTTACCGGTTTTTTCGGAACGGAACAATTTATGCCGCAGGAAAAATTCTCCGGCTTTTTCCGTGGCGTCATAATATGTCTTGTCTCCGGTTGCCTGGTAGTATTTGTACAAACCACGGAGCGGGGTGATCGTTTCATAAAATGACGAGTGCCGCGTCTTGGGGTCCCGGTCGCAATTCCAACCGCCGTCCGGCCACTGCCATTCGATCAGGGAATCAGCCAGGTATTTCACGCGGTGATCTGCGGCCAGACCAAAATAAGTGCAGGTGGCGAGCGCGTTCCCTTCCTGGGATCCGCAGCGCCGGGTCAGGCCGTTGATCGTCGGTATAGCTTTACGGTGGGCATCGCCGGTCAACCAATTCAATACTTTTTCGCAAGCGATCCGAACCGTAGGGTCATTACTCGGCAAACCCAGTTCCATCAGTGAAACAAGCCGCCAGTGCGCGCCGGTCCATTTCTGATAAGGGTGGACCTTAAAACCGGATTTGTGACCGGTAAGAAGCACCTTGGCCCGAGGGCCATTCGGGATCGCGGTCTTCAACTTTTTTATCGCGGTGGAATTCGGCGATTTTTCCAGCAGCTCGGTCAGGGTATAATAACGGATCGATGGGTCATGGGATTTTAAGAGATACGCGATCGCCGGGTCATTGACTTTCATGGGAAATTATAAAAGGATATCCGGATAAGTCAAGGGATAAATTCAAATGGAGAGGGAAATCCATTTGTTCGCTCGGAATTATTTAGTGATAAACCTTGACAAGCTGGGGATAATCTCTATAATATAAATAGGGGGCGATGGGTTTTGACGGAGTGATTGAGGTGATGAAGGGCATACCGAGGGTTCTAGCCACCTCGTAAATCCGACTGGAATAAAAAAACATCCTGCACAAGGATACGCACTAGCTGCCTAATATAGGCGGCTCGTCTGCCCGGGATCCCAGCCCGGCCCGGGGCCAGGCGTCATAAGGGCTGAAACTTGCCTGCTTCCGCCTTTGGGGTTGGCAAGCTTGAAGCAAAGGCTCGCGCCTATCGGCCCGTTCCTTGGCAACGGTAGGAAGAGGACGATAAGGGAAATAAGTATGTAGTCCTTGTCACTGAAGCATTTCGGACGCGGGTTCGATTCCCGCCGCCTCCATTTTTCCCCAAATCTTCGATTTGGTTGGAAAATTGAGAGTCCCGTTGTTTTTTACGGGGCTCCATTTTCAGGTTACAGGGAACAGGTTACAGGTTTTATTTTGAAGAAGAAAACCAAACATTTCGTCTACATCATCAAAACCGCGGATGGTACATACTATACCGGCATGACGAAAAATATTAAAAACCGCCTGGCCTTGCACGAGTCCGGAAAAGGCGCAAAATATTTAAGAGGCCGGACTCCATTGACCATGGTATACTGCGAGTCATGTCCGGATATTAAAACCGCCATGGTCCGGGAAATACAGATAAAAAAGTACTCGAAGCGCAGAAAAGAAGCATTGGTCAAACCGCCGCGCGTTCGCAAAATAAAAACATAACAGAGCTTGTTGCATCATGTGATCCAATCCCGCTTGACTTCCCATCACACTTAACTATACTAATGCGAGGTGACTATGGGGTTATTGTTATTCTGCTTATGCGCGCGCGTTCTCATTACCGAAGTCATGTCGAACGTCCGGGGTTCGGAGAATACGTGCGGCAGCCGCAACGAATACGTCGAGATCTACAACCTCAGTTCCGACACCGTCGACTTGACCGATTATCATATCAGCGATTTTGACAGCAATCCGGACGAGATCTATCCCTGGGAGAACGACACCCTGCTTATCAAATACCCTAAGGTGCGCACGCATTCAACCCGTATCTATCCTAATTCCTACGCGCTCGTCATGGACCGGGATTATGTCCGGTGGGATTCAATCAACTACCAGCCCTATGACCTGCCCGATTCGGTTCTGATCCTGACCACGGACGACCACACGATCGGCGACGGCCTGGCGACCAACGACCCTTTGATCCTTTTTTCAACCGCCGATCCCTGCACGACTTCCTTCGGCACACCCGGAATTGACGATGGGTTTCCCGGCGACCCGGGCGACGGCATTTCCTGGGAACAGATCGACCTGGAACGGACCGATACGATCGATAACTGGTACCCTTCGCTCGATACGTCCGGCGGCACGCCGGGACGGAAGAACAGTACGACCGACGCGTATGACCTTGCCTTGGATAGCGCTTCGATCTTTTTTCATCCGGCCCGGTTAAAACCCGGCGAGGATCTAAAGGCTGAGGTCCGGATCAAAAACCTGGGTCTCCGCCCGACCGCGGACTGGACGCTCGGGGTCTTCGAGGATTTAAATTTAGACCGGATCCTGGATCCAACCGAGCTTCGCACCACATTGACGGGGGTGAACGTGGCCGCTCAGGACAGCGCTTCCCTTTTCTATGATTATCTGCACCCTGCAGCGGGTGACCACCGGCTGGCTTTTAAGATCGATTTTTCGGCGGATAAAAAACCATACAATAATCTGGTTTTCAAAGATTTTACGGTTTCCGACCGGATCGGTATTCTGACCGTTTCTCCGGAGATTTTTACGCCCAACGCGGACAACGTCAAAGATATTCTCCAGATCGATTACCGTCTGCCCGAACCGGGCGGCGAGTTAACGATCGCGGTTTATGATTGCCGGGGTAAAAAGGTCCATAAGGTTTGTTCCGGCCAAACGGTCTCCTCGAGCCTGGGTACGGTTATGTGGAACGGCACCAGCATGGGTAAAAATATCCCCACTGGCATGTACGTGATTTATTTGGAATATCAATACCGGAATCGGCTGATCCGGGCCAAGAAGACCGCGGTCCTGGCGCGTTGAAATTCAGTATATCAGAATACCAGTATAGCCGGGCATCAGGTATCCGGAAAAGCGGGATATCAGATATTTCCGACCAGACCATCAGGATACCAGGAAAGCGGTGTTTAGGCGCTATTGTTTGTTAACTGATATTCTGAAACTGGCTCCCTGTTATCCTGGTTCTCTGGTATATCTGATAAACTGGTCTCGGTCAAACCTTGACTTGGACCGAAAAACAGCTATAATAGCCCCATGATTAAAAAGACACCCTTTTATGACATGCATATCAAATATAAAGGACGGATGGTCGAGTTCGCGGGTTTTTACATGCCCGTCCAGTTCGAAGGGATCATTCCCGAGCACCAGGCCGTCCGCACCTCGGTCGGCGTTTTTGACGTATCGCACATGGGCGAAGTTGAGATCAGGGGGGAAGACCGGATAAAATTCACCAATTATATCACCACCAACGACACGGCCAAACTGGCCGTGAACCAGGTTCAGTATTCGGCCCTGCTCTATCCGGACGGCGGGGTGGTCGACGACCTTTTGGTTTATAACCTCCCCGACCGGGTTTTTATCGTCGTGAACGCCGCCAATACCGATAAGGATTTCAAATGGATCACCGACCACAAGAAATTCAAAGTCGATATCGCGAATATCAGCGACAATATCGGCCAGCTCGCCATCCAGGGACCGAAGTCCGAACCGGTCATGCAAAAGCTGACCGAGTTCAAACTCGCGGATCTCAAGTACTATTGGGCGGCCGAGACCAAGCTGAAAGGGATACCCGTACTTCTATCCCGCACCGGTTACACGGGCGAGGACGGTTTTGAGATTTACCTGGATAAAAAATACGCGGCCGAGATCTGGGCCATGGTTTTTGATGCGGGTAAGGATCTCGGCATCAAACCGATCGGATTAGGCGCCCGGGATACACTGCGTTTTGAAATGAGATATTGTCTGTACGGCAATGATATTGACCAGACCACGAACGCGCTGGAAGCCGGCCTGGGGTGGATCACGAAATTCGACAAAGGCGATTTTATCGGCCGCGACGCTTTGGTGAAAGTGAAAGAGGCGGGAATAACAAGAAAGCTGGTCGGTTTTGAGGTGACCGGCAAAGGCATCCCGCGACCCCACCTGGATATCCATTGCCAGGGTCGGAAGGTCGGCCACGTTACGTCGGGTACTTTTTCCCCGTCCCTGAAAAAAGGTATCGGCATGGGTTATGTGGAGACGGCGTGCAGCGAGGTGGGGAAAGTTTTGCAAGTCATGGGCAAAGAACCGACCGACGTCGCGATCGTCAAAGGGCCCTTTTACAAACAAGCCAGTCATAAATAGTCAAGGAGGTATGATGGCGAATATTGAGGAAAACTTAAAATACACCAAAGATCATGAATGGGTGAAAATTGAAGGCGGTATCGCGACCGAAGGGATAACCGATTACGCCCAGTCCGAATTGTCGGACATCGTAATGGTCGAGCCGCCGAAAATCGGCCGGAAAGTGAAATCCGGCGAGGCCGTAGGCACCATCGAAGCCGTGAAAGCGGTAAGCGACCTGTACGCAGCCCTGAGCGGCGAAGTCGTCGCCGTGAACGAAGCTGTGGTCAAAGACCCGTCGCTGATCAACAAGGATCCCTATAACCAGGGCTGGCTGTACAAGGTGAAGGTGGAGAACGCGAAAGAGGCCGACAGCCTATTGACTTCCGATCAATACAAGGAACTGGTCGCCAGCCACTGATGCATTACCTTCCCTTAACGCCGCAGGACGAAAAAGCGATCCTGGCTAAGATCGGTGTATCCTCGTTTCAGGAACTCCTGGACCGGGTGATCCCCCCGGAAATTCAGTACCGCGGGGCGATCGGTCTGCCGCCGGCGATGTCCGAAACCGAGATCCAGTCCCTGCTGAAAAAGATGACCGGTCAAAATTCCTCGACCGACGATTTCGTATCATTCCTGGGCGCAGGCGTTTACGATCATTATTTGCCGGCGATCGTGGATAACCTTATTTCCCGGAGCGAGTTCTACACCGCCTATACACCCTACCAGGCTGAGGTTTCCCAGGGTACCCTGCAGTCGATCTTCGAGTATCAAAGCGTTATCTGCGAACTCACCGGTATGGGAATTTCCAATGCCTCGATGTACGACTTAGGCTCGGCCCTGGCCGAGGCCTGCCACACGGCGAACGCGATCAAGGGTAAGCACCGGCTGATCGTTTCGGACCTGGTCCACCCCTACTATCAAAAGGTGGTTAAGACTTACACCCAGGAATGCTGCATTGAGATCGTCACCTGTCCTTCCCGCAACGGGGTCCTGGATCTCGATGCACTTAAAGGACTGCTCAAGGAAGAAGCCAGCTGCGTGGCGATCCAGCAGCCGAATTTCTACGGTTATCTGGAGAACGCGGCCGAGATCGAGAAAGTCGTCCACCAGCAGGGCAGCCTGCTGGTCTGCGCGGTCGATCCGCTTTCTCTGGGTGTGGTGGCGCCGCCGGGCGAATACAACGCCGACATCTGCGTGGGCGAGGGTCAGGGGATGGGTATCGCCCAGGGTTTCGGCGGTCCGCTGCTCGGAGTATTTTCCGCGAAGATGGAGTTTGCCCGCTACCTGCCCGGTCGCATCGTGGGTGAGACCGTGGACCTGGAAGGCAAGCGCGGGTTCGTGCTCACCCTCCAGACCCGCGAGCAGCACATCCGGCGGGAAAAAGCGACTTCCAACATCTGCACTAACGAGGCCTTATGCGCATTGAGTTCCCTGATCTACCTGTGCGCGCTGGGCAAGCAGGGGATCGTCGAGCTCGGCAACCTGATCCTTTCGAAAAGCCATTATTTACGGGACCGGTTATCCCATCTTCCCGGCTTAAAACTTTTTTCGGGAAACGAATTTTTCAAGGAATTCGTGGTGGAAATCGAAAAACCGGCGCAGGAGATCGTCGACCGGATGCTGTCTCAAAAGATTTTTGCGGGCGTGCCGCTTTCGATATTCGAGCCGAAATTGACCAACCGACTGCTCGTGGCCGTCACGGAAAAACGCACCAAGGAAGAAATCGACCGTTATGTCGATTGCTTGGGTAAAATCTTATAATCCCCTTTTTTAATATCAAAAAAATAATTATTGATCTCCGGGTTTATAGCATATGAAACTGCTTTTTATCGGCGATATCTTCGGCAATGCGGGACGCAAGAAAATTTGCGACGATCTGCCGGCCATTTTAACCCAAGAAGGCATTGACTTTACCATCGCCCAGGGCGAGAACATCGCGGGCGGTAAAGGCATCACCAAGGCGACGGTTGATGAATTGTTCAAAGCGGGCGTCGATTGTGTCACGGCCGGCAACCATACCTGGAAACAGAAGGAGATCTACATCCTCCTGGAAAACGAAACCCGGCTGCTCCGGCCCGCGAACTATCCCGTAGGCGTGGCCGGCAGGGGATACGCGGTATTCGAGAAAAAGGGCGTGAAGATCGGCGTCATCAACCTCGAAGGCCGGACTTTCATGCGGCCCCTGGATAATCCGTTCCGGATTGGGAAAAAAATATGCGAGGCGATGGTCAAGGAGACCCCGAACGTTTTTATCGATTTCCATGCCGAGGCGACCAGTGAAAAGAGGGCGCTCGGTCTGTATCTCAACCCGTTTGCAACGGCGATCATCGGAACCCATACCCACGTAGCGACCGCGGACGAGCAGATAATCGGAAAAAAAACCGCATATATAACGGATGTGGGTATGGTGGGATCCCGCGACTCCATTATCGGCGACGAGCCGGATGACGTGATCAGCCACTTTTTATTGCAGGTTCCGCACCATTTTAAGCCGGCAAAAGATAACATGTACGCTAATACGGCGATCGTGGATTTTGACGAGAATACGGGTATTGCCCGATCGATAATTCGATTCAATTTCTAAAAATCCCCCAGTTTAAGGTTTTACTTATACTATATCATATTATACTTTTGTGTAACCATGCTAGTTATACCGCAGTAAAACATTCTATTTTACGAGATTTAAGTCTATAATTGCGGGCACGGAAATTGCATCTTATATAGAGCAGAGGTGCAAAATGAAAAACTTTATTATTTTAGCACTCATCACCCCACTCGCTTTTGCCGGAAGGTTTGGTGTTGGGTTTTCCGGCGGCTCCGAATATGATCAGGATTACCAGTCCATGTCCTACGAACAGCTCCCCATCTTATTCTATGGCGCAGAATTTCACCTTCAGGCCGAAGCTTTGCCGGCTCTTTATCTCGAGCCGACTTTCTCTTACATAAATAATCCCCAACTCTCGACCTCGGCCCTGGGCGCCGGTTTAAGACTGACTATCCAACCTCGGTTGGGTCGGTTCCCCCTTGCTCCATTTTTCGGCGTCGAAGGTACCCTCATGTTCTATAATCAGAACCTGGACCTGCAAACCGCGCTTCAGTCCGGCCGTTTCAACGAATACATTCAATCATCCAACCCCCGGCCGATCGGTTACGGTTTCGCCGGTATGTCGATCTTCTTGGGCCGGGCTGTTTCGCTGGACGGGCAGTACCGTTACCTGAGGATAAACGAGCAAGTCGGCGTGCAAATGGTTTGGGCGGGTCTTACTTTCTACCTCAACTGGTAATTCGGGATGGCTTGCCGGAAGGGAACTATTCGGTTTCTTTGTCGCGGTGTAAAAGCCGCGACAGATAGGTGGATTGGATCTTCAAGATCTCGCTGGCTTTGCGTTGGTTCCCGCCGCACCGGCGGATCGTCTCCCGGATGAAATTCATTTTGAATTTTTCCATCACGTCCTTCAGGCTTTCACCGTAAACGATCGTCTCCTCGACTTTTTTGGAGGAGAGCATAAGCGATTCGGCTTCGAGAGTGTCGCCGGTCGTCAGCACGACGGCCCGTTCGACAACATTCTGCAGTTCCCGCACGTTTCCCGGCCAGGGATAATTCAGGAGTTTTTCGAAAACCTCTTCCGAGATCCGTTTGACCGGTTTGTTCATCTGGCGGGCGAAGATCGCCAGGAAATGCTCGGCTAGGACCCGGATATCGTCCTGACGCTCGCGCAGGGGCGGGATGTGGATGGGGAACACATTGAGACGATAGAAAAGATCCTCGCGGAAAAGTTTTTCATTGATCTTTTCTTCGAGGTTCTGGTTAGTCGCGGCGATGATCCGGACGTCGACACTGACCGTCTTGGCCCCGCCCAGGCGTTCGAATTCGCGCTCCTGCAGAACCCGCAGCAGTTTGATCTGAGTTTCGAGCGGCAGGTCGCCGATCTCGTCCAGGAATATGGTTCCCCGGTTAGCCAGTTCGAACCGGCCCTTGTGCAAGCCGGCGGCACCGGTGAAGGCGCCCTTTTCGTAGCCGAAGAGTTCACTTTCGAGCAGGGTGGTCGGCAGGGCAGCGCAGCTGATAGCGATGAAAGGCTGCTCCTTGCGGGGGCTCAGCCGGTGGACGTACCGTGCGATCAGTTCCTTGCCCGTGCCGTTCTCGCCCAGGAGCAGGACCGAAGTGTTGCTCTGGGCGACTTTTTCCGCGAGGCTCAAGACGACCTTGAATTCCGCGCTCTGGGAGACGATCGCGTAGCGGGCTTCGAGTTCGTCGCTGAGCAGGTTTTTGTACTCGCGGATCTGGAGGTGAAGTTTAGCGTTCTGGATCACGTTCGCAGACTGGAACGCGATCAGGATCAAGAGTTCTTGGTCTTCATCGGACCATCCCTGGTCCTCCTTTATATTAAGCACTTCGATGACGCCGATCGTCTTGCCGGATATGATCAAGGGCGCGGCGATGATCGAACGTGTCACGAAACCCGTGGATTTATCGATCATCGGGTAAAAATTCTTGTCCTGGGTGGTGTTGTTGACGATCTTGACCTTGCCTTCCCGGACGCAGGCGCCGGCGATGCCCTTATCCAGCGGCACGGTCAGGTTCTTGAGCCGGCCGGAAACGTCGCCGGTGGCGCTCGCGAAGTAAAGTTCGTTGGTCGTTTCATCCAGGAGAAGCAGCGAGCTGGCTTCGGCCTTGAGCAGGGTCCGGGCGCTGTCGATGATGATGTCGAGGATCTTTGAAAGCTCCAGGGTCGTAGACAGCGAACTGGCCATGTGAAAGAGCATTTCCAGTTCTTCGCGGCCTATTTTGCGGATTATATTCTCCATGGTTAAGTATACCTTATCGGGACGGGTAAGTCAAGAATTAGCCGAGAGGATAAATCCCGTTACAGACCGTAAACCTTTCGTGCTGTCTCCAATTTTTGAAAGCGCAGGTGATGGTCCCTGGAGCCTCTAACGGGATAAATGCTCTTCCTTGCGGCGGTGTCAAATATATGTATACTAGGACGGAAGGACCATGAACCTGTTTTTCGACCGGACGATATCCCGCCGCGGTTTTCTGAAAACCTGCGGCGCGGCCGCTTTGGCCGGCAGCTTGTTGCCGAAACTGCTCAAGACCGCCGAGATCCGGGAGCTCAAAGATCAAAAAGGTTTCGTCGATCCCCAGCCGGCCCGGTATTGCGAACGGCTGGCCGGGAACAAGGTCCGCTGCCTTCTCTGCCCGCGCGGGTGCGTCGTCGCCCCGGGCAAGCGCGGGTTCTGCCGGGTCCGGGAAAACCGGAAGGGCGAGTACTTCACCCTGGCTTATGCCAACCCGTGCGCGATCCATATCGACCCGATCGAGAAAAAACCCCTGTTCCATTTTTTCCCGGGGACCACGGCCCTTTCCCTGGCCCTGGCCGGTTGCAATTTTACCTGCAAGAATTGTCAGAACTGGGATATATCCCAGTCCCGGCCCGACGATACCAACAATTATCATTTCCCGCCGGGCGAGATGGCCGACCTCGCGCTCGAATCTAAAAGCCCGACCATCGCCTACACCTATACCGAGCCGAGCGTGTTCTTCGAATACGTTCTCGACACGAGCCGCGAGGCCCGCGCCCGGGGAGTACGCAACATGATCAAATCCAACGGTTATCTCAACCCGGAACCGATGAAGGAACTGGCCCCGTATCTCGACGCGGCCAATATTGATTTAAAAGGTTTCCGCGAGGATTTCTACAAGGATATCACCGGCGGCACCCTGGCGCCGGTGCTGGAGACGATCAAACTGCTGAAAAAGGAAGGGGTATGGCTTGAGATCACCAACCTGGTGATCCCGGAAAAGAACGATGGGGAAGGCATGATCAAGGATCTATGCGCCTGGATCGCGGTCGAGCTGGGGCCGGACATACCACTGCATTTTTCCCGGTTCTATCCCCAGTACAAGCTCGCCAACCTGCCGCCCACGCCGGCCGATACCCTGGTCCGGGTAAGGGATGCCGCTCAAGCTGCCGGGTTGAACTATGTCTATATCGGCAACGTGCCGGAACTGGACGCGGAGAACACGTTCTGCCCGTATTGTAAGAAATTGTTGGTCGAGCGTCAGGGCTACGACGTGCGGCAGAACAATATAATAAAGGGCGAGTGTAAGTTCTGTCGTAAAAAGATCCCCGGCCGCTGGTCTTAGCCGGTGAGGCCGCGGACCCAGTCGCGTTTGGCCCACAGCGCGCAGCCGCCGACCGTTTCCCGGAGCTCACGATGGTTTTCCCGGATTTTTTTCAGCAGATCGGATTTCAGAGCCTCCCGGAGGGGCATATCTTCCAGCGAGACATCCGAATAGGGAGCGAACGGGCACGGTTCAAGCCGGCCCTGGGCGTTGACGTGGACAAAACCCCGGCCGCCGGAAAGGCAGCCGCCGAATTCATCCTCATCGCCCGGGAACATGACGAAAAGGCCGGCCAGCCGGGAGCGGAATCCGTTCACGGAGCGGATCATCATCGCTTTCTGCTCTTCGGTCAGGACCAGGCCTTCGGTACCTTTGCTGACCGGCACGTATTCGACGAAGAAAAATGATTTACCGCCCTCCGCGATAAGCCCCCGGATGTGTTTCTCGTTAACGATCATCGAAAAATTCAGGCTGGTGACCGTGAACGAAAGGCCCCAGAAAACGCGCCGGCCGCGCAGTTTGCGGATCGTCCGCCGGAGGGTTTCGTACACGCCCGTGCCGCGCCGGTCGTCGGTCTCTTCCCGGTAACCTTCCAGGCTCAGGATCGGAATGACGTTCGGCAGGCGTTCCAATTCCCGGATCCGGGTTTCGTCGATCAGGATGCCGTTGGTGAACAGGGGGAAAATGACCTCGGGATAGTCTTTCGCGATCTCCAGCAGTCCGGGCCGGACCAGCGGCTCGCCGCCGGCCAGAAAGATTATCGAAACTCCCAGCGCGCGGGCATCTTTGATCACCTGGCGGATCCGCTCCAGGCTCATCTCTTTGCCGCGTTTCCGGTGCAGCGCCCGCGCGTAACAGCCGATGCAGCGGAGGTTGCACCGGTCCGTGACGCTGATGATCAAGACCGCCGGCACCGTCACGCCCTTTTTCAGTTCGTATTGACGGATCCGGGCAGCCCGCTTCTGCCATCTCAGGGTCTTCAGGAAAAACAAGGCGTGCGTCGGGTCGCGCCATGATCCGCGCCAGGCGTCATTAAACAAATCCTTTATTGCCCGGTCGAAAGCCCCGATATAATCGATATTTTTCATCAATGAAGACAATATTATATACATAGATCCGGAGCCGTCAAGAGACCCCACTTGACATAAATAGGAATTTATATAGAATAAACACATGACCGACAAGGAACTGCGCGACGACCTGAAAAACGGCCGGGTCTCCAGGCAATATATCCTGATCGGCGACGAACCCTTGCTGATCGATAACGCGATCGCCGCGATCAAGGACGCCTTAAAGATCGACAATCCTTTCGATTACGAATCCGTTTCCCTGCCCGATGCTTCGGTCGAAGAGATCCTTCCGAAACTTTTCGTCAGTTCGTTCCTCTCCGCGCGCCGGCTCTTCGTCTTTCGCAATCTTGAAGAGCTAGGCGACCGCGAGATCAAGGAATGGCAAGAGGCGTTCAACCGCCAGCCGTACCCTAATTGCGCGGTCCTGACCTACCTGTCGGACAAGAAAGACCAGTGGCGTAAATACGACGCGGAAAAGATTGCGGGTCTTTTCCGCAGCGCCCAGTGCGTGACCTTCGCCCTGGACAAGACGCGGGTTCGGGAATGGATCGTCCGGCGCGACAAGCGGAGCGGACTCGGGCTGTCGCTGGAAATGATCGATTACCTGGAAGAGGAATTCGAAAGCGACATTACCGGGTTGAAGAACGAATTGGAGAAGATCGAAAATTACCTGGCCGAACGGAAATCGCTCTCCCGCGAGGAGATGAGGACCCTTACTTCCGGCCTCTGGGATTTTGACAAATATAAATTCGTCAACACTTTTTTCTTCGGCGGTAAGGACGCGCTCCGCCAGTTCGAGGAAAGCCGGCCCTATATCGGAAACTACGCGGAACCCGTTTCCACCCTGGGCCGGCGGCTCGTTAAAAACGCGGCCCGGTTCCGGGACGGCGCCGGCATATCGGATATGCTGGACGCCCTGCTGACCATGGACCGGAAAGTCAAAACAAGCTCTTTATTTATGGATTTGTATTTTGGAATTTTTCTGACCAAGAAATGGGGTGTGTTTAAAAAAGGAGCAGCTTATGGAAAGTGACATGAAGGCCCTGAAAGATATCGAAACCAAGCGCTCGGATCTACTCGAGAAACTGAACAAGATCGAAGAAAAGAAATCTTTCGTCAGCCCCGAGGTTTACGACAAGGTGAAGAAGGAGTACGAAAAAAAACTCCAGGACATCGAAGCAAAGATCTACGAGAACATCGAGCTCGTTAAAACCGAGAGCAAAAAGATCAAAAATGATGTCCGGGATCTGGCTACGGAAGAAAAGGAACTCGAGCTGAAACTGGAAGAGATCGAGTTGCGATATACGATCGGCGAATACGACGACGAGGCCTACAACGCTCAAAACGGCGAGACCAAGGAAAGACTGCACGCGATCACCGAGCAGCTTAAGAAACTGAACGAACGCGGCAAGTGGCTGGATAATGTCATGACCGTCAAAGACCTCGAAGCGGAGGTCGAACCGGTGCCGCCGCCTCTACCCGTACCGCCCCCGGAAGCGGTCAGGGAAGATAGGGGCTTAAAGATCGACGAACACGTCCTGGAGGAAAAGCAGCCGGGCGAAGAGCGAAAACTCGACGAGCTTCTGGTCGAGGACCTGGCGTTAACCGAGATCACGGAAACCCCGGCGGCAAAACCCGCCGAACCGCTCAAGGCCAAGAAGGATGAGGTTGTCCCCTGCCCGAAATGCGGGCATAAGAACGCGCCCGATTCATGGTATTGCGAGAAGTGCGGGGCCGAGATCCTCGACATATCCGCCAAATAAGAAATCCCTCCGTAATCGATGGTTTACGATCATACCGCGGTCGAGAAGAAGTGGCAGGAATATTGGCGTCGAAATAAGCTTTTCGCCACTCCGGAACCGCCCCGAAAAAAATTCTATAACCTGGATATGTTCGCCTACCCCTCCGGCGATATCCACATGGGACAGGGCAAGAACTACGTGATCGGCGACGTGTTCGCCCGGTTCAAGACCCGCCAGGGTTACGACGTGCTCCATCCCTTCGGCTGGGATGCCTTCGGCCTGCCCGCCGAGAACCAGGCGATCAAAATGGGCATTCACCCGGAAAAATGGACCATGAACAATATCCGCATTTCTGACGAATCCCTGAAAATGCTCGGCATCAGCTACGATTGGGACCGGGAGATCATAACCTGCCTGCCCGACTATTACAAATGGACCCAGTGGATGTTTTTGCTCCTATACCGGCGCGGGCTGGCTTACAAAAAGGAGGCGCTGGTCAACTGGTGCCCGGGATGTCAGACCGTGCTGGCCAACGAACAGGTTAGCGAGAACCGCTGCTACCGGTGCGACTCGGACATCGAAAAAAAGAAATTGAACCAGTGGTTTTTCAAGATCACGGATTACGCGGAACGGCTGCTCCGCGACATCGACCGGCTGACCGGGTGGACCGAGAACGTCCGGGACATCCAGCGCGCGTGGATCGGCCGGAGCACCGGCTGCGAGATCCTGTTCAAGGTCGCCGACCGGGACGTATCTTTCAAGGTTTTCACCACCCGGCCCGACACGATCTACGGGGTGACTTTCATGTCGATCGCGCCCGAGCACGCCCTGATCGAGGAACTGATCCGGGGTCGGTCGACGCAGGATAAAGTCCGGAACTACATCCGGGAATCGATGAAGAAGAGCGAGATCGAAAGGATCAGCAAGGATAAGGACGGCACGTTCACCGGCGCCCAAGCCGTGAACCCGATGAACGGCGAAAAGGTGCCGATCTTCGTCGCGGACTACGTGCTCCCGGAATACGGCAGCGGCATCGTCATGGGCGTCCCCGCCCACGACGAACGGGATTTTCAATTCGCACGTAAGTACGGACTGCCGGTTAAGGTGGTCATCCGGCCGCCGGGTGGGGAGCTGAAGAACGAAAGTCTGGAACACGTCTACGAAGAACCCGGCGTCATGGTCGAATCCGGACCTTTCACCGGGATGGATTCGATCTCGGGGATAAACGCCGTGACCGAGCACATGGCTAAGAACCGGCTGGGCGGGCCGCTTGTCCGCTACCGTCTGAAGGATTGGCTGATATCCCGCCAGCGTTACTGGGGCGCGCCGATTCCGATCATTTACTGCCCGGTCTGCGGTATGGTCCCCGTGCCGGAGAAGGATCTGCCGGTGACCCTGCCCAAGGACATAACCGATTTCGTGCCCAAAGGCAAATCGCCGCTGGCCGCGGTCGACAGTTTCATGGACGTCGCCTGCCCGAAATGCGGCGGCAAGGCCAAGCGGGATCCGGATACGATGGACACATTCGTTTGTTCTTCCTGGTATTTTTTGCGCTACCTGGATCCCAAGAACGACCGGGAGTTCTGTTCCCGGCAAAACCTCGACACTTGGCTGCCGATCGACCAGTACATCGGCGGCTCAAGCGAGCACGCGACCGGCCATCTGATCTATTTCCGTTTCTTCACCAAGGTCCTTTTCGACGCGGGGCATATCGGCGTGGACGAGCCGGCGACAAACCTCTTTAACCTGGGCATGGTTTTAAAGGATGGGTCCAAAATGTCCAAGTCCAAAGGCAACGTGGTGCCGATCGGCGAATTCGTAAGGAAGCACGGCGCCGACGTCGCACGGATGACGATCTGCTCGGCGGCGCCGCCGGAACGCGAAATGGAGTGGAGCGACGAAGGCGTGGCCGGCTCCGAGCGCTTCCTCGAACGGGTCTATCGCCTGGTGGCCGATAATCTGACCGCGGTGACCGACCGCAAGCCCGACCCCGCGGCGCTGAGCGCGGCGGACAGGGCGCTGTACATCAAGGTCAACCAGACCATCGACCGGGTCACCGGGGACTTGAGATCTTTTAAATTCAACACCGCGATCGCCTTTCTCTGGGAACTGCTCAACGCCCTGTACGGAAGCGAAAAGAAGGGACCGGTATTCGGCCACGGCCTTCATGTTTTTATGAACTTGCTGTCACCTATCGCGCCCCACCTGGCCGACGAGCTCGCTTTCCTGACCGGCCGGTCCGGCAGCCTGATGAAAGAGCCCTGGCCCGAGTTCGACCCTAAGTTTTTGAAGGGGAACACGGTGACCGTCGTCGTTCAGGTCAACGGCAAGGTCCGTGCCCACGTGGAAACCGAGGCCGGCGCGACCGAGCAGGCGGTCAAGGAACGGGCGCTCGCGGACGAGAAACTCCAGAAGCACCTGGCCGGCAAGACGATCCGGAAAACGATCTACGTACCGGACAAACTGTTGAATTTAGTTGTCGGATAAAACAAAGAATATTGTTTGATTTCTCTGATGTATAATAAAATTACAGCGAAAGCGGTTGATAATGCCAAATGTCAAATTTCAAATGTCAAACAAAATCAAAAATCCAAATGATTAAATTATTTATTTGTCACCTTCATTTGGCATTTGTTATTTGAAATTTGTAATTAATAGCGTTAGCTATTTATTGTCTTTCCCCGCGGTCCGCATTTTCCCCGCGTAGTCGTTCAGCTTTTTATCGACCAGATAATTTATGCTGTCCTTTTCGAATCCGCGCCGGACCTTTTTCCCGGCTTTGACGCCGGTCAGGATCTCGATGCCTTCATCGATTTTCTTCACGGCCCAGACGTGGAATTTCTTACGGGCGACATTGTCCACGACTTCCTGCCGCAGCATCAGGTCTTGAACATTCGATTCGGGGATGAGCACGCCCTGGGTGCCGGTCAGGCCCCGTGATTTGCAAACGTCATAAAAACCCTCGATCTTCTCGTTGACCCCGCCGATCGGCTGGACCTCGCCGTTCTGGTTGACCGAACCGGTGACCGCGATGTCCTGGCGCAACGGCACTCCGGACAGGGCGGAGAGGATGGCGTAGATCTCCGCGCAGGACGCGGAGTCGCCGTCGATCTCGCTATACGATTGCTCGAAGCCGATGGTCGCGTCCACGTTGAGCGGCTGGTTCTGGGCGTACCGGGCGCGGAGGAAACCGGTGATGATAAGGACGCCCTTGTTGAAAGTCCGTCCCGCCAGGTTGGCCTCGCGCTCGATGTTGATGATCCCGGTCCGGCCCAGCGCGACCTTGACCGTGATCTTGGTCGGCCGGCCGAAGGCATAATCGCCGAGCTGGTAGACCGACAACCCGTTGATCTGACCCACGGTTTTGCCCCTGGTCTCGATCATTAGGATGTCCTGTTCGATCATTTCCTGGATCTTGTCCTCGTAGGTATTGAGCCGGCGGCGCCAGCCCTGGATGGCTTTTTCGATCGCTTCCGGGCCGACCTCATTGGCCTTGTCCTGGCGTGCCCAGTAATCGGCTTCCCGGATAAGGTCCGCGATGAGGTGGAAGCGGGTCGTCAACTTGTCCTTCCTTCCGGCGATGCGCACGCCGTATTCGATGGTGTCGGCGATCGCTTCCTTGGTGAACGGCAGGAGGGTCTCCATCTGGCAGATCGATTTGATGAACGAAGCGTACTGGTTGATATTCACGCTGTTGCGGTGCATGACCGTGTCGAAGTCGGCCTTGACCTTGAAGATCGTCTTGAAATCCTCGTCCTGGTAAAAAAGCATGAAATACAGCCACTCGTTGCCGATCATGATCACTTTCACGTCGGCCGATATCGGTTCCGGTTTAAGGGCGGACGTGGAGAAGATGTAAAACGGGTCGAAGGTCTGGATGTCGATGATTCCGTTGCGCAGGGCGCGTTTCAGGGTTTGCCAGACCCAGGATTCGACCAGGGCGTCCAACGCGTTAATCACCAGGTACCCGCCGTGCGCGCGCAGGAAGGAACCGGCCTTGATGTTAAGAAAGTCGCTCAGGAAAACGCCCGGACCGGGCGAGTAGCGTTCGATGGTGCCGAAGAGGTTCTTGAACGAAGGCGTCGTCTCGAAGATGATGGGAATGGTTTTGGTCTCCGCGTTGTCGACCATCAGGTTGACCCTGAATTCCCGGAACTCATCGCCCACCGCTTCCTTGCGGATGAAGCGGTTGATGTTGACGATGACGGCGGCGATGATGTCGTCCAGGTACGACCCGACCTTCGGGTCCGGGATCCGGTTTTTTATCTCGCCGACCATGTGCTCGACGATCGGTTTGATCATCCATTCGTTGAGCTTGTTAATTTCATCGTTCGCCAGGTCCTGCAGCTCCCGCACCTTGGTGTAGATCGTGGCCAGTTTTTCCTCCAGCTCTCCGATCTTGACCCGCATCTTGGCGTATTGTTCATCGGTCAGCTTGCCCTGTTTGATGAGGCCGTCGATCTCTTCAAGATATGTCGGTTTGCCTTCGATGATCGGCAGGATCGCCGGTCGCATGAACGGTCCGGTTTGCACCTGCACGACCTTGAAGCCCTGCTGTTCTATGCTCTTTTCAAAGTCGTTAAGGAGATTCTTGTTCTTTTCTTCGTATTTATTGACGATCTTCTGGCGGCGTTTCTGGTATTCTTCGCCGCTGAAGACCTGGGGGGTGTTAAGCTTGAGGTTTTCCACCAGTTTATCCATCAGGTCGCGGAACTCGCGACCCTTGCCCGCGGTCAGTAAGATCAGGCTGGGCGTGTCGGGATTCTTGAAATTGTTCACGTATAAAAGGTCTTTCAATTCGTCCTTTTTGCCTTTCAGCTCATCGAGCAGTTTCGTGATCGCTGTGGTCCGGCCGGTTCCGACCGGCCCGGTCACGAATATGTTATAACCGGGATACTTCACGTTCAAGCCGAGCTTGATCGCGTCGATCGCGCGCGGCTGGCCGATGATTCCCTCGCAGGTCGCCAGCTCGTGGGTGGATTTAAATTTTAAAAGTTTCGGGTCGCACTGCCAACGCAGGTCCGATTTTTTAATTCCCGGTATTTCTTCATAAAACCTCCTTAGCGAAAATTTATCCGATTTTGTCCATAAAGATAAGGATTATAGTTTAATAACTATAAAAGTCAATGATTATGGAATAAACGCATCCTATATCCCCAGGTTTGTCATCGCCCGGTTTAACCGGGCGATCCAGGATTTTTTGATCAGATAATAGATTCCCCGGTCCCCTCGAAAAAACCTCGGGACTATAGCAGGCCGGGGGAATGACAAAGAGAGATTTATTACTAGATATCGCGTAGTCTTTGGATTATTTTATTACCGTAAATCAATTAACTGTCGAAATTTCGTAACAAAAATCCCCTCCGGCCGCGGCCCGAAGGCCACGACCGGGAGGGGAAAGATGTTCTATCTTTTAGACACGCTATTGTTTATTTGGTTTATCCCGTTAGAAACCCCGGGAATTATTACCCACGCTTAATAAATATGTCGCAGCCTATAAGTCATACGGTTTCTAACGGGATTTATCCCGTTAGATGGTTTGATTAGTCGACGAACAGGTCCTGCTGTTTGATCTTGGCTTTTTTCAATTTCCGCATGCTGAAGACTTCGCCGTCTTCAAAATCCCGAAGGACCTGCTTGGCCCTTTTGATCACCGAGTCCGGCAGGCCCGCCAGCCGGGCGACCTGGATTCCATACGACTGGTCGCTCGGACCGCTGGCGAGTTTGCGCAGGAAGATGATTTCGTCGCCCCATTCCTTGACTAGGAAGTTATAGTTTTTAACGTTGTGCAGGAAGTCCTGGATCCGGGTGAGCTCGTGGAAATGGGTGGCGAAAAGGGTGCGCGGTTTTTTATTGTTGTGCAGGTCCTCGACCACGGCCCAGGCGAGGGCCAGCCCGTCGTAGGTCGACGTTCCCCGGCCCACCTCGTCGAGGATCACGAGGCTTCGGTCGGTCACGTTGTTAATGATGTTGGCGGTTTCCATCATCTCGGCCAGGAACGTGCTCACGCCCCGCGCGATGTCGTCGCTCGCGCCGATGCGGGTGAAGATCTTATCGACGATGCCGATCCGGGCTTCCCGGGCCGGGACAAAGCTGCCGACCTGGGCCATTATGACGTTGAGCGCGACCTGGCGCAGGTAGGTCGATTTCCCCGCCATATTCGGACCGGTGATGATCAGGATCAGATTGTCCCCCCGGTCAAGAACGATGTCGTTGGGAATGAACGATCCTTTTTCCAGGATCTTTTCCACGACCGGGTGCCGGCTTTCGCGGATCACGATCTTTTCGTCCTCGTTAATATCCGGACGGACATAATTATTATTCGCGGCATTCTCCGCGAATCCCTGGATGAGGTCGAGCACGGCGATCTGGCGGGTGGTCTCCAGGATCGCCGTGCCGTAAACCGCGATCTCTTCCCGCAGTGCGATGTAGAGGTTGTATTCCAGATGCTTCATTTTCTCCTCGGCGCCCAAAATTTTCTCCTCGAACTCCTTGAGTTCCGGGGTATAAAAGCGCTCGCAGTTGGCCAGGGTCTGCTTGCGGATATAGTGGGACGGGATGAGCGATAGGTTAGGCTTGGAGACTTCGATATAATACCCGAAGACCGAATTGTAAGCGACTTTAAGGGAATTGATGCCGGTTTTTTCCCTTTCCGTTTCCTGCATTTTTATCAGCAAATCCTTGCCGCCCCGGGCGATATCCCGGATCTCGTCGAGCTCCCGGGAATAACCTTCGCGGATGACTCCGGTGTCGTCCAGGGTTGCCGGCGGTTCGGGGACGAGCGCCCGTTCCACGAGATCCACGACCTTGTCGAACCGGCCGATCCCCTCGTGGATTTGGTGCAGGACCCGCGTTGAGCACGCTTCGATCAAACCTTTGATCTCCGGATAGCGCCGGAGGGATTCCTTAAGGGCGACCATTTCCCGGGGCATGATCCGTTGGCAAAGGAGGCGGGTCGTGATCCGCTCCACGTCCTGGAGGGCCGGGAACAGCACCCGTAGTTCTTTTCTGAGGAATTCTTTGTTCTTAAGTTCGTCGACGGCCTCCAACCGTGAAACGATCAGCTTGGGGTCGATCGAAGGTTCGAGCAGTTCCGCGCGCAGCCGGCGCTTGCCAAAAGGCGTCAGGCAGCCGTTCATCACCCAGTACAGGGTTTTGGTTTCCTCGCCGCGGATATTCTCGACCAGCTCCAGATTTTTCCGGGTTGTCGCGTCGATATAGAGACAGTCCCGGGCGTCAAAATACCGGATCCGGTCGATATGGGGCAGGGCGTTTTTCTGGTTTTCTTGGAGATAGTAAAGGAGGGCGCCGGCGGCGCCGATCGCCAGCTTCCGGCCTTCGATGCCGAACCCGTCGAGAGTCACCACCCGGAAGTGATCGAGCAGTTTCTTGTTGGCGATCTCGTATATGAAATGGTAACCGTCGATATTGGTGACGGCGACCGGCGTTTTCACCGGTATCCCCTCGGGGACGACCAGCTCTTTCACTTCTTTGCGGCTGAGGATCTCCGCCAGCTGGTCGGGCTCGACCTCGCCGCAGCTGAAGGCGCCGCTGGTTAGATCGCAGAACGCGATACCCACCGAATTTTCATCGGGCAAACAGCCGGCCAAAAACAGGGGTTTATTTTCGTCCAGAAGGGTCGGCCGGAGCACCGTGCCCGGGGTGATCACTTCGATGACATCACGGGCGACGAGTTTCTTGGTTTTGTCGGCGGGTTCCATCTGCTCGCAGATCGCGATTTTGAACCCGCCCCGGACCAGTTTGGCGATGTATGTCTCGCTGGCCTTGATGGGAACGCCGGCCAGGGGGACTTTAATGCCTTTATGGAAGGTCTTGGCGGTCAGGGTAATGCCGAGAAAGGAACTGGCAACTTTTGCATCTTCGTAGTAGAATTCGTAAAAGTCGCCGACCCGAAAGAGCAGCATGGTGTCTTTGTACTTGCTTTTGATCTGCTGATACTGTTCCAGCATCGGCGTCAGCTGCATGCTTTCAATTACATATCATGGGTTTGCCCCGCACCAATAAAAACATTTCAACTGGTGCGGGATTCTCGTTTTTTCAACTTGCAATCCCGGTTTATTTCGGGGCAAATTTTTTAAATTTGGGAAAAAACGGAAAATTTTGGAATTTGGGATTTGGATATTCCCGACAAAGCCGGGGTTAGTATCCCTTGACGACATTCCCCTTGATACCCAGGGAGTCGAGTTTGGGCGCGAAAGCTTTGGCCGCTTCGGCGGTGGGGAATTGGCCGACCCAGACCCGGAAGTAGATGTTGCCTTTGACCTCGGCCTGGACGACACGGACCTCATACTTTTTGCCGCGCATGTCGGCCGCCACCTTCTGGGCGTTCCCCTCGTTGCGGTACGATCCGATCTGGATCGTATAGTAATCCCGGGGTTGGTCGGGCGGGTTGTCCGGCGGCACATTCACCCCTTTTTCCGGAATGATGCTGGCTGCCCGTCCGGCCCATTCGGACTTGGGATAAGCGGCGATCAGGCTTTTAAGGGTCGCATGACCGGGGTCTTTCTGTCCGGCGCCGATATACGACACGCCGAGCCAAAACAGGGCTTCATCCTTGAAGCCGATATCCGGATACTGCTTTATGAGCTCGTTGATCGTGACGATCGCATCCTGGTAATTCTCGCGGGCAATGTTGATCTTGGCGATCTCCAGATATGAAATGTCGACATAACGGGATTGGGGATAATCCTTGATCACGACCCGGTAATGGACCAGGGCCGAATCAGGATTGATCGACAGCCGGCCCAGGTAATAGTGGGCTTCGGCCAGGCGCGGGTTATCGCCCTTCTTGACGATATCCTCGAAAATTATCCGCGAGTGGTCGAACTGGAAAGATTCGAAGAGCCGGATCGCCTCGTCGATGTCCTGAGCGCCCAGCGCTAAGGGTATTATAAAGAGGGCAAGAAGGATTCTAAAGCGTGGCATTTTGGGCAGTTGAACGCGTACTTAATCGTTGTGTACCCGCAACTCTGACAGGAGTATTTCAGCTCACTGTGTATTTTGATGACGTCAGCCAGTTCTTTCCGGACATTCTTGTCTTCCGTCGCCAAGCGCAGGAGGTTAAGCCGGGATACGATATTTTTCGGGTATATTTCCGAGATCTTGCGGTAAATATCGCGGGCTGCTTCAAGGTCGTTTTTCTTCTCGTACAGGCTGGCGAGCGCGAAGCCGACCGTGAAATTTTTCGGATTGTTGCGGAAAATATTTTCATATAAGGGGATAATTTCATCGAACGAACCGAGGTCGTATAGGACTTTTTCCAGCCCCGGGATTATCAGATGGGCGTGGTCGGGGAGTTGATTGATTATTTTATAATAGAGCTCTCGAACTTTTTTAAACTCTTCCCGGGTTCGGTAATATTCGGCCAGATAATATATGCCGGCAAGGGATTCGGAATGGACGCGGAGCGCCTTTTTCAAGGTGTTATACGCTTCCTTCTCGATGTTGGGATCTTCGGCGGTCACTTCCTTCAGTTTGGCCGCGCCCAGGGACGCCAGGCAAAAGGCGTAACGTTTCTGATCTCGGAACTCGGTGCCGGAATTTTCCTCGAAAGCGGTCACGCAATCCTGATAGTTCTGAAGGTCTTCGTAGGTCCGGATGACCATGATCCACGCTGCCTTGTCGTTCTTGTCGATCTTCAGTATTTCCTTAAGGAACGCGATCGATTTGTTCGGCCGGTTGGCTGCGATGTAGTCCTGGATCAGGGCAAAGTATACCTTTTTTTCTTCGTCTTTCTTAAGGGTCGGACGGACCGTAAGCGATTGATGGATCTGGATCGCCCGTTCGATATCACCTTTTTTGCGGTATAGGTTGCCGAGCCGGATGTAAGCGTCGGTCAGATCGGTGTCGATATTGATCGCTTCTTTGAGTTTCTTTATCGCCAGTTCCTCATTGTTATCAAGGAGGGCGATCAGTCCGTCCAGGTATTGAACCTGGGTGATAGTTTTGTCCTTATGCGGCCGGAAATAAAGGTAAAGGATGATCGCGATCAGGGCGACGGGCAGGATCAGCAGAAAACTCATTTTTCCTCCTCAATGGGCAAGTTCCGGAGCGCGTCCAGTTCTTTTTTCAGGTTGGCGTTTTCTTTACGGGTTTTGTGCAGGTTATTCCTCAAGACGACGTCGTCGGCTAGGGCAAAAACAAGGATGAAAATCATTCCCGCGATAAAGGAATAAAAACAGACCAGGGACAGGGGAATATTGATGACCTTCTGTCCGAAAACATCCAGATCAACCCGGGTTTGCGAGTTAAGGACCACGAAACCGATCATGAATCCGATGACAATGACGATGAATATTAAGCCGAGGATGCGCATTATTTAGCCTCCTGGTAAATGATACATAATATTATCTTATTGTCAACAGTATAAGCTGCGCCTTCGGCGCGGAAATTGACCTACGGTCGGAAATGAACCTTCGGTTGGAAACGGCGCCTTCGGCGCGGAAATAAAATAACAATTCCGTTCCGCTGAGCGGAACTGTTTCCGCGCGTGAGCGCTATTTCCGTCGCGTCGTGTGCGACTGTTTCCAATGCGAAGCATTTATTCAGGTTTTTCCAGGATCCGGAGCGGGAATTTTCCCCGTATTCCCAACCGGTCCCCGACGATGATCAGGGCGGCCAGGATATCGGGCCGCCCGGCGATCTCGTCCAAAACCGGTTCGATATCCGAAGCGCTTTTAACCCGGTTGCCGAAATATGTCGCGTAGGCGTCGGCCAATGCCGGATCAGAGCTGGCTATGGTCATGGCGTCGGCCCGGCCGAAGCTGAGCGACGGGCCGACCGTACCGGACGACGTGCAGATCCCGAGCGGCGTCGATTCGGGAGGGATCTCGAGCGCGATTTTTTCGGAGAGCGGCGAAGAACCGGCGAATACCGAAATGACCGCGGGCCGGATGATTTTCACGTAATTGTCTCCGCCGTTTTCGATGACCAGCTCGGTCAATTCAAAATTGTCCTCCAATGCTAGGGCGGTTCCCCGGGCAAAAGCACCGGCGACCGCCGCCATCGGCCCGACCCCGGCCCGGCCCGCCGCTTCGAACATGATTCGGACTATTTCCGGCGCCGTTCCGACCGGTTCATAGGGGACGAGCGATCGATAGAACCGGTGGTCTTTTTCCGCGTATAATTCAACCGCGGCCCGAAGGTCCTTGATGGTTGTTAAAACCTTTTGTTTGAGCGGTTCGGAAAAACTCTCTCCGCCGGTCACGTTATAGCCGATCCAAAGATCGGTCTCCAGGTAGGCGGCCGTGAAGGAATGGAAGCGGCCTTCGCCCATCCCGCCGCGATACGACCGGAGTTGGTAATCGGGGTTATTAATGTTCATAATCACTGTAATCAAAACCCGTAGGGTTTTTCAGAAGTCGATCGTGATGATCCTCAAGGGGCAGGCCTTGACGCACAGTTCGCAGGCGAGGCATTTATCCGGAAGGAAAATGAGTTTTTTCGTCTTCTGATCCATGACCAAGGCATCCATGAAACAGACCGCGGTGCAAACACCGCAATGGATACAGTCGCGTTTGTTGATCTTTATCTTGCGGTTCAGGGGTAAGACGTGGATCCCCTCCTGCCGGAGGAACTTCAATCCGCGCTGGAGGTCCTTCTCCGGCGCATCGACCTCGATCAGGAGATGGCCTTCCTTGCCGGCGTTGAACTGAGCCCGCCAGATATTGACTTTGAAGTTAAAATCCTTGATCAGATGCCAGGTTATCGGTTTATTGGAACTCGTCGGCGGCATGTTCAAAATGTATCTTCCTTTCATGTTACTTTACCTCCCGGATGAAAAGCTTGTGCACCGCGGCGTTCTTGGGTAAATCCTGGACCGGTTGGGAGATGATGAAGTTACCTTTCTGCAGCCATTGTTTTAGCCTCGCCGCGATCTTCCTCGCTTTATAGACGCTGGACAGGGGCGCGGTTTTGATCGCCCGGCCCTGAAGCCGGATATTGCCGGATTTGAGATCGGCGTAGCTGACCTGAGCCATGACGGGATGGGATTGTTGCCCGTAGTCGTAAAGGAACGTGTTGATATCCCGGTCGCGGACCGCGACGAATTTTGCGATCTCTTCATCCAGGACCGGGATCGGCACGCCGATGCCGACGTACAGGGATATCCCGTAGCGCTCGAATACCGCCGCGCGGATGAATTCCCGGCTCATCCGTTTCAGGTCGCCGATAAGGCTAAGGGTCGCGGAGGGTTTCAGGGGTACTTGGTTGCGGCCCCGGGGCTGGGTGGTGTTGAATTGAGTGCCGTTCCAGGCGATGAAACCCTGGGTCCCGCCCAGAAAGATCCGGGTGCCGATACCGATCGTGCGCAGCTCGGGGTCGTTGAGGAGCGGACTGAGCTCGCCGGTCGTGGCGTAGGTCGCGTTGCCGAAATTGGGGAGAAGGATGCCCATGTAGGTATAGATCGTCCGCTCCGTGGAATTGGTCGCGGCCGCGTAATTTTGATAAGCGTTCCGCGGATTAAAGAGGAAACACTCGTTGATGGTTTTCTTGTTGATATAAGTCTCGATCTCCCGGCGGGGGTAGCAGTCGGTGCCCCGGCCGATGGCCTTGAGCTTGACGTTCTTGCCCGCGATCAGGTCTTCGATGACGTGGGCGCCGCCGTATTCCGGATTGTGCTCCGAGACTTCGGTCGCGCCTATGTAGGCGTCCACCGCAGCCAACCCGGCGTAGGCCGGTACGTCGTTGAGCCAGACTTTTTCCATTTTGATGGGCGGAGTCGAATGCCCGAAATTCACGAACGCGCCGGAAGAGCACATGGCTCCGAAAGTCGCGGTCGTAACCACGTCCACCTTGCGGGCAACCGCCTTGAGGCCCTGCTCCCGGGCCATTTTCTTGACTTCCTCGGCGGTTAGGACGACCGCCTTGCCTTTTTTCAATCGCTCACTTATTTCTTCGTAACTTTTCCGGTGTTTCATTACATTATCCTCCTTATTTTTACGCGCGGATTTGACGTTTATGGATCATCTTCGACGTTGGATTAAACCTGTCACTTCGGGATCTTTTTCGCGGTTTCGGTTATCGCCGAAGCGGGGACGATGACCGGGATGATGTTCATGTTGCCCATGCCGCCGTACATCTCGCCCGTCGTTCCCGATTCGGACTGGCTGACGCGCAGCAGGATTATTCCCAAAACCTTGCCGTCAAAGGCGAAGGCGGGCGCGGCCAGACCGCTCATCATACCGTTCATGTCCGGTATGTACAAAGTCCGGGGTTTATTGATGATGCCCTGAATGCGGCTGACCGGCACAAAGATTTCCCGGCCCGCGGATTCGCCCAGGCGGGAAAGGATGATGAATGGGGCCAGGATCTCCGGTTTGATATTATCCTGGAGATCGAGAAAGACCGCCGGCGAACGTAGCGGGTTTTGAGGCTTGATGAACGCCAGGTCCAGATCCGGATCCCGCAAGACGACCTGGGCCGGAATTTCATTGCCGTCAGGCAGGATCATCTTCAGATCCTTCAATTTGCTCGTCCATCCGGGCGTGTTGCCGCCCATCCGCCTGGAGTTGGGATCGATCGCGGAAAGGGACATTACGGCCAACCCTTTCGGGTCGATGACCGTGGCCAGCGCTTCGCTTTTGCTCTCGTACTCGTTGACCTCGATCACCATTTTAACCTGGATCACCGCGTCGCGCCACTTTTCGATTATCTTCCGGCCCGTGTCGGCGATCTCGTCACCGAAAGCGGCGGTGCAAAACGACATGAGCAAACCGGCTGTGATTAATATTCTCCGCATCATTCGGCTCCTTGCAAGTTGTCCTTGCTTTTTTCATTCTTTATTTTCTTCAACATCGTGTGCATCCAGGCGCGAATCGCCGTAGCTCCAGCCATGGGCGTGTATTCAACGCAGCGTGAATTCGGCCGTAGGCCTATTTTCACTGTTTCCAATCGGTCTCCATTTCCAAGAATGCCGTGTGGATGCCGCGGAGGACTTCGAAAACCGTGCTCTCCGGTTTTTCCCGGTCGATCTTCTCCAGGATCTTTTCAAAACCAGCGACGTCGGTAACCGGCTGGCCATCCACGCTCAGGATGATATCACCCCAGGCAAGATGAGCCAGCGAGGCCCATCCGCCCATGCTCACGTCCTCAACGATGACCCCGGCTTGATCTTCCGGCAGGTCCTGCTGGACCCGGTCGAGAAAGGCGAGGTCGCGGATCTCGAAATCGAAATTTTCATTCCGGTATTTTTTCATTTCCTGGGGCGGTTTCGGGGACGCGGTCAATTCCACGCCCATCTTTCGTTCCTGCTTATCCCGGATTAAGGTGAGTAGAACCCGCCGACCGATCTCATAACGCTGGACCATGACGGATAGAACTTCGTTATCGGAGATCTGGTACGCGTCGACCGGCTCACCCTCCACAGCGGTGACGATATCACCCACCCGCAGGCCGGCTCTTTCCGCGGCCATATTTTTATAAACCTGGACGATCCGCACGCCCTTCTGGTTGGCCAGGCCCAGTTCCTGGGCCAGGTCCCGGGTCAGGACCTGGGTCGCGACCGGAAGCCAGGCTTTGGTTATCTCGTAACCCTGGTCTTCGGTTTTTTTCAGACCGACCCGGACCACCGCAAGATACTTTTCATTGCCCCGCTCAAAGGCCACGACCGCCGGAACCGGTTCATCCCGGTCCAAAACCAGACGGGTCGTGAGTTCCTTTAACGCCCCCAGGTCGTTAACCGGTTGGTTGTTGACCGCGACGATTATATCGCCTTCAATCAAGGGCGGCTTGGCGTCGCCGCAAGGGCCGCCGGGTCTTACGGTTTCGATTAAAATCCCGGCCCGGTTTTTTCTTTTCAATTCTTTGGCGATCA
>Ga0315279_10002392_pt1 | contig 28343 bp, 24 predicted proteins | sample YL17G06_20_MG_FD_203694 | JGI IMG/M metagenome (GOLD analysis project Ga0315279, IMG submission 203694) | Sediment microbial communities from Yellowstone Lake, YNP, Wyoming, USA - YL17G06_20 | ecosystem: Environmental > Aquatic > Freshwater > Lake > Sediment | place: USA: Wyoming | collected... | reverse complement strand
GCCGAATCTGCATTGGAGATGCCTCCTCTTGAACGATTGTGTAGATCGCCAAGATGCCGCATCTCTCGAAGTTTGTCAAATCGTCTTTAGCTCTGAATCACGGATCTTTTTCTGAACATCTATAGCTATAGTTGGTTCTGTTCCGCAAAGTGGCCTAACTATGTTGTAGACGGATTAGGTACACCTAATCCGTCTAGATAGTTCTCGAATGAATCAAACCCATCGGGCCGCCACTTGACCATATTCCCCGCCCCGATTTGTCTCCCAAAACAGAGTCAACGAGGTAGGCCGGGGGAGAGTCGAACTCCCATGACCTTCCCGGTCGAGGATTTGCAGTATCCTTGTCACGCAGCAGCATACGCCGCGCACCCTACGGGCTACCCTGCCGGTGGAAGCCCGCCCGCGCAAGCCTAAAAAAGCCCCGAACCGTAATGGCCTAAGAATCCGCAAAAGGCTAAACATCAAGTGCTAACCTTTGGCTCCGATACAATTTATGCGTTGCGTCTCGGACCACTGCACGGATGTAGACTCTCCCATGAGCTCCATGATCATGCAGGCCGATTTTGAAATCCTCAGCGGTTACTCCACAACAAATGTGATCATAAGCGGGCACGTCTTTCGGCACGAGGGTTTTCCCTGGTTTTGGTTCCAGGTCCGACCAATATACGCTTCGGTGGTCCCATTCAATCGAGACTGCCTCAACCCTGATACGTCGCAGGCTCGAGTTGATAATATCGAGAAACACTACATCTTCAGGTGGCGAAGGGTAATCCTCCGTATCCTCAGACGGGACAACCTCCTCGCTGGACAAACTTACAACTAACTTGGGCCTTCTGGCATTGTACCACTTAAGCACCTCAACCACTACGGCAATCGTACCAGTGAACGCCCCCCAGATGGCCACAATGTCTGCCCAGTTTCCCATATCGCATCCTCCAATTTGAGTGGTGCCGCGTTAAACGGCACACAAAAAGACCCCCCTGGGGTTCCAAAGGTCTCGAAGGTGTAGAGGCGACGCCGGGACTTGAACCTGGAAATGAGGGTTTTGCAGGCCATTATCGAAAATGGCAACCAAGCATCAGCCATCCGCAGCGCCAGGAACTAGGGAGAGCCAAACCCCCATTCTCTTGCTTTAGCTTTCGCCTCTTCCTCTCTTTTAACTTTCGCCTCCTCCTCTGCTTTGGGATGATTATAGAAAACGTGAGCAAGTTCTTCCGCGATTGCGATTTTTGTAGTTTCTTCAGGGCGAGAGATGTCAATCCAAACAACACAACCCCCAAATCCCAAAAAAGTTCTACCAGCTTCCTTCTTGGTTATTTTTCGTTCTTTCTTCATTTCATCAGTAAGCTGACTGTAGCCGATACCAATTACTTGTACCAAATTCCCAGAGATAACTTGTTGTTCACTCTCCGGTATTCGTTCCAAAACTTTATCAAGTGGTTCCTTCAATTCCTGAAGCCCGGTCACTACTTTCCTCAGTATGCTGGCTCTTGTCTCCATGTTTTCTGCTCCTCCTTATCGAAACATTCGACTTGAATAGGCGGGGGGAGAGTCGAACGGCCATGCCCTTCCCGTCGGAGGATTTTAAATCCCCTGCGTCTGCCGTTCCGCCCCCGGCTCACGACGCAACGATTGTACCTCTGTGGTGCAGACACGTCAAGACAGCAGCCCATGCTGCTTGATGAATTCGCACAAGCCAGTCGGCGGTCAGCGGTCAAGCGGAACCCGGCGGAAAGCTTTGGCCAGTAGGTACTGGGCTATTTCTTCTGCGGCGTGCTAGGTTGACTGGGTGCGCGTAGGGTGCTAAAATCATCGCAACGGAGGCCGCCATGAGTACACAAGCTTTGTCCACCGGCAAAGAAAAAATCACGGTCAGCTTGCCTCAAGAGTTGGCTGAGCGGTTGCGCCAACATGTCCCGGCCCGGAAGCGAGATGCTTTTATCGTTCATGCCCTTCAGGAGCAATTGGCCCTTGAAGAACAATTGGAAGTATTGGAAGAAACCGCCGGGGCGTGGAAAGATGCTGATCATCCCGAATTGGCGACCGGCGCGGATATTGATCGTTGGCTAGAGCAATTACGTGGCTCTTGGCCTGACCGGCTGGCGCGTCTGCAAGAAGGGTGCTGATGGCCGACTATCTGCCCGATTCGGGCCTGGTCATTCGTCATCTGCGCAACGACGCTCAGGCAGTTGCCCTGTTGCGTGAACTGGGGCGACGCAGCCGCTTGAGTGTGTCCACTATTACTCACCTCGAAGTGTATGCTGGGATGAAGGCGCATGAACAATACGCCACGCGCAAACTGCTTTCCCGGTTCACGGCCTGCGTTGTAACCGAAGATGTTGCCCAGCGCGCTGGCGAGTATCTGCGTGACTATGGCGCAAGCGGCTTGAGCATTCCGGACGCGGTCATCGCGGCCACCGCTGTCCTCGAATCAATGACGTTGGTGACGCTTAACCCTAAACACTTTCAGATTCGAGGGGTTAGCTTGTTGCCGTTATCTCTCGAAGAATAACTGCTCCTATTTCTTCTGCGGCGTCGCGTCGAGTTCCGTCCTCACAGTCTGATACAGCGACTCGGCCTTGAGTTCACGCAGCGCATAGCACGGCGCGCCCAGGTGTTGGGCCAACTGCGCCGCCAGCCCCTGGTCGAACGCGGCATGCTCCATGTTGATGACCACTGCGCGCACGTCGTCCTCCTGGATCAACTCGGCAAAGCGATACGCTTCCTCTTGCGCCGGCATGTCCGTCATCGCCACGTTGCCCGCCCCATCGGTCAGCACAATCATCAGCGGCATCACGTCCTTGTGCAGCCGCAACTCTTGCTGGATGACGCGGTGCGCCAGGTTCAGCCCGGCGGAAAGCGGCGTCTTGCCGCCGACCGGAATATCCTTGAGCGCCTTTTGCGCCAGCTCGACGCTGTTCGTCGGCGGGAGCACGACGCGCGCCTGATCCTTTTGGAACACGACGAGTCCCACGCGGTCACGACGCTGGTAGGCATCGGTGAGGAGCGACATGATCGCGCCTTTCGTCGCCTGCATCCGCTCGGCCACGGCCATGGACCACGAAGCATCCACCAGGAACAGGATGAGATTGGACGCTTTGCGGACGCGCACCTTTTTCTGATAATCGTCGGAGCGGACGGCGAGCGCAAGTCCGTTCTTGTCACGCGAAAGTTGTTCGGGCGCAGCGGCGCGCAACGTGGCATCGAATGCGAGGTCGGACGCGTCGCCGGGGGAAGGCCGCGCCTGGATGTAGCGGCCTCGTTTGCGCTTGGTCTTGGTGGTGGAACGCCGGCCGCCGGTGGAGCGCGTCATCTTGTCCAGCGGCGTGTTGAGCTTGCGCACGTCGAACGTCTCGCCAATGTCTACCGGCTGGCCGCCTTCCCACCAGTGCTCGTCCTGGTTGGAGGCGGTCATGAACTGCGGCATGGCGTCGGTGTGGCCCGACTCGGCGCTGCTCGATTGAGGCTCACCGGAGGTTAACGTTTTTTTTTAGCCCCGCCCGGCTCGACCGCTTGCTCGGTTGGCAGCACTTCCCCCGCCTGGCTGGCTTCACTTTCGGCTTGCTCCAGCCGTTCCGAAAGATCGTCCGAGGTCAGCTCGCGATCCTGGAACGGGCCGCGCTTGAGCCGGTGAGGGAGCGCCAACTCGGAGGCGAGCAGGATGTCTTGATGCGTGATGTTTGTGCGGCCCTGGAACGCGGCGTGCGCGCGGGCCGTCTTGAGGATCACCAGGTCGGCGCGGTGGCCGTCCACGCCCAGCCCGGCCATGAGGTTGGCGATGGCGGACAGGTCGGTCTGCGTGTGCTTGACCTGGGGCAGCAGTGCGCGCGCTCTTTCAATCTCGTTCGAGAGTTGCTTTTCGCGCGGCTCCCACTCTTCGCGAAAGTCTTCGGCATCGGATTCAAAGTCCAGGTTGCGTTCGAGGATCGCCACGCGCGCGGACGGGTCGCGGATGCCCTGAATGTCCACGCACAGTGCAAAGCGGTCGAGGAGCTGCGGGCGCAGGTCGCCTTCTTCCGGGTTCATCGTGCCGACGAGGATAAAGCGCGCCGGGTGCGTAAAGCTGATGCCCTCGCGCTCGACGACGTTGACGCCCATCGCCGCGCTATCGAGCAGCAGGTCAACCACGTGATCGTCCAGCAAGTTGACTTCGTCCACGTACAGCAGACCGCGATTAGCCGCCGCCAGGACGCCCGGCTCAAAGTGACGCTCGCCCTTTTGAATCGCGCGCTCGATGTCGAGCGTCCCCACGACGCGGTCTTCGGTCGCGCTCACGGGCAAATCCACGAACTTGGTTCTCCGCAGCGCGAGCGGCAACACCTCGCCGTGCGCCGATCGCTCGCGGCAGTTGGTGCACCACGTAACCGGGCTATCGGGGTCGCACGAAAACGGGCAATCGGCCACGACGGCGATCTCCGGCAGCAGTGCGGCCAGCGCGCGGGCCGCCGTGGACTTGGCCGTTCCTCTCTCTCCACGGATGAGTACACCGCCGATCTGCGGATAGACTGCGTTGAGGACCAGGGCGCGAACCATCCTGGTCTGCCCCACGATGGCTGTGAACGGAAAGACTGTTGGCATCTGAATAACTTGCTCCTCGGGTCAAGACCTGCCTGCATTATACCTCACTGCGACGGAAAGAGTTTTCTTTGACGAACGACGAATGACGAAAGTCAAACGCACTCTTGGCCGTTCGTCTTTCGTCGTTTTGTGGTATCATATCCTCCGCCGACGATGGGCACGCCGAAATCAACCTCGAGCAGGAAAGCGCGACGATGAGCGAGATCGAAGAAAAGCGCGGACTGTTTTATCTGGGCAAGCAATTTGACATCGCCGCAAACGCGGCGGGCGAGGCCTTTTCGCTCGATGCCTCCCACCTCACGACGCACGCTGCCATCCTAGGCATGACCGGCTCCGGCAAGACCGGGCTGGGCATCACATTGCTCGAAGAGGCGCTGCTCGATGGTGTCCCTGCGATCATCCTTGATCCCAAGGGCGACATTACCAATCTCGCGTTAATGTTCCCTGACCTCACTCCGGAAGATTTGTCGCCGTGGATCGCGGCAGAAGACGCGCAGATGCACGAGATGACGCTGGATGCTTACGTGGCGCAGGTGGCCGCGAGTTGGCGCGACGAGCGGACGAAATGGGGCATCACCCCGGATCGCGTGCGCCAACTCCGCGACGCTGCCGAGGTCTGCATCTACACGCCGGGCAGCGATGCCGGCATGCCGGTGGATGTGTTGCAGTCGCTGCAAGCGCCGCCGGGGGAGTGGGCCGGCCGCGAAGAAGAAATGCGTGAGCGCATCCAGGGTTTGGTGTCGGCGCTGTTAGGGCTGGCCGGCATTGAGGCCGATCCGGTGCAGAGCCGCGAGCACATTTTGCTCGCTCATCTCTTTGAGCAGGCGTGGAAAGCCGGTCAGTCGCTTGACCTGCCCGCGCTCATCGGCCAGATTCAACGCCCGCCGCTGCAGCGGCTCGGCGTGTTTGAGGTGGATGCGTTCTTTCCCGAAAAAGATCGCATCGCGCTGGCCGCGTCGCTCAATCACCTCATTGCCTCGCCGGGGTTCGAAGCGTGGCGGCAGGGTGAGCCACTCGACGTGGATTCGCTCTTGCGACGCAATGCTTCCCCCTTGCTTGCGGGGGGGACAGAGGCGGGGAAACCTCGCGCCAGCATTTTCTATCTGGCGCACCTGGACGATGCGCAGCGGATGTTTTTCGTGACGCTGTTGCTTTCCCAGGTGCGCGGCTGGCTGCGGCGGCAACGCGGCGCGACCACGCTGCGCGCGATCCTTTACTTTGACGAGATTTTCAACTACTGCCCGCCGTACCCCAAGAATCCGCCGTCCAAAGTTCCGCTGCTGGCGCTGATCAAGCAGGCGCGGGCAATGGGTCTGGGCGTGGTGCTGGCGACTCAGAACCCGGTGGATTTGGATTACAAAGGACTGGCGAACATCGGCGCGTGGTTCGTTGGGCGATTGCGGACGGAGCGCGATAAAGCGCGTCTGCTCGACGGACTGGAAAGCGCCGCCACGGAATCGGGCAGCGGGATTGACCGCGACGAGATCGGCAGGTTGCTGGGCAATCTCCCGCCGCGTGTGTTTGTGCTTTCCGATGTGCGCGCCGATCGTCCCATTGTGTTCAAGAGCCGCCAGACGATGAGCTACTTACGCGGGCCGTTGACGCGGGAAGAGATATGGCAGCTCTCGCCCGAAAAGCCGTCAGTTGCCCAGAGTCCCCCAGAGTCTCCGGTTGCGCAGGAGCTCGAAGGAGCTCGGAGCCAAGTGTCTTTGCCGTCTGCGTTGCCACCGGATGTGCGCCAATACTTTTTACCCGCGGCGACGACCATCGAATGGGCGCTGCGGCAATGGGAAGAGCAAACCGGCCAGACGATCTTGGTCGAGAGCAAACAATTGGTCTACGAGCCGCGATTGCTGGGCATTGCCACAGTGCGTTTTGCCGATCGCCGGTTGGCTGTGCCGCATCAGCAGACGGTCACGCGACTCGTGCCGATTCCGTCCACGCGCATGAGCCTGGATTGGGGCGCGGTGGATGATGCAGCGGTGGAGCGCAGCTCGCTTAGCGTCCAACCCTCGGAAGATGCGCAGTTTACCGAACTGCCCCGCGGCGCGTTGAACGCTCGGACACTCGCAGCTTTCGAGCGTGATTTTGCCGGGTACGTCTACCGCGACGTGACCGTGTCGGTGATGGTTCATCCGCAACTGAAATCGGCCGGCGTCCCCAACGAAGCGCCGCACGATTTTCGTGCGCGGGTCGAGTCCGAGGTGCGCACCAGGCGCGATGCCGAAATCACGCAAGTCAAGTCGAAATACCAGCGCGAGATCGCCCGCGTGGAAAAGCAACGGCGCAAAGAGGAACGCGAGTTGGAACTGGATCAAGCCGACTTGACCGGGCGCAAGCGGGAAGAGACCGTCGGCGTCGCCGAGTCGGTATTCAATTTCTTGACCGGGCGACGGCAGAGTTATGCTGTCACGTATGCCTCGCGCCGGCGCCGCTTGACCGAAAAAGCAAAATCCGAAGTGCAAGAGTCGGAAGATACCATCGCCGATTTGGAGGACATGCTGGAGCAACTGCGCGGCGCGCTCGAAACCGAAGTCGCCGAGATCAGCCAGCGGTGGGCCGCCGTGCTGGACAGCGCGCAAGCGATCATGCTCAAGGCGCGCAAGAGTGACATCACGGTGGATGCGTTTGGACTGGCTTGGGTTCCGTCCTGGCACGTCGTCGGCAAGGTGGATGAGGTGGAGCAGACGTTGCGGCTGCCGGCGTATGAAGCAGTGGTCAGTGGGTAGTAAGTAGTGGACAGACCTGGGAAAACTATTTTATTGGAGTCAAATAGATGAGTGACCTTACCCAACCGATTCAGGTTCGTCGTGTTTCGGCGCCAGTCAGTATCCCGGTGCCGCGATTGGCCTGGCTCCCGTTTGTCGGTTTAGTGGCAGTCGTATTGGCGGCGATCATGGCACTGGTCGTGTTTGAGGCGTCTTACGTCGGCAAGATTTTTCCCGGCGTGCAGATGTGGGGTCTCGACCTGGGCGGGATGCGCCCGGACCAAGCCGCGTTGGCATTGGAGGCGCATTTCCCTTATGCCGACCAGCCCATGATCACGCTGCGCGACGGCGACCGTACGTGGTCAGTGCGCCCCGTCGAGTTAGGTTTGCAGTTGGACTCGGCTGGCATTGCGCAGACCGCATACCGGTTGGGGCGCAGCGGGGGAACGCTGGAAAACTTGCAGACACAAGCTCGATTGATCTGGTCGGGGACACAGCTTGGGCCGGTGATTCGGATGGATCCCAACGCAGCGCGGGTGTTTCTCGATTCGCTGGCGGCGTCCTCGAACGTCGTCCCGCGTGACGCCAACGTGCGGCTGGATGGGTTGAACGTCGTGGCGACGTCGGCCGTCACCGGGCGCACACTCCAGGTGGAGGCCGTCGTCGCGCGACTGGCTGAAGTGGCGCGCACACTGGCCCCCGCCGATGTGCCGCTTGTGTTCAAGTCGCTGCCGCCCACTGTGGCCGATGTGTCCAAGGCCAAAGCGAGCTTGGAAGCCATCGTCGGCTCGCCGATGACGATTGTCCCCGACGCCTCAACGCCGCAAGTTGGCCCGTGGCAGGTCAGCCGTGAGGAGTTGGCGAGCATGACCCTCATTCGACGGTCGGACGCGAATCATGTGGACGTGGCACTCGATGAGGCCCGGCTGCGCAATTTCCTGGCCCCGATTGCGCCCAAGATCGAGCGCCCGGCGCTTGATGCGCACTTTGTATTCGATGACGAGGTGCGAGAGTTGCAAGTCATCTCACCCAGTCAGCCAGGACTGGCGCTCAACGTGCCGGCGACGGCGGCGCGCATTGCCCAACAAGCGATGACGAATCAACGCCAGGTGACGCTTGTTGTGAATGCTACCCCGGCGACCTATCACGACAAGTTGACGGCCAAAGAGCTTGGCATCACGGAATTGGTCGGTGAGGGTGTGACGTACTTTAAGGGATCGGCGGCCTCGCGTGTCAAGAACATTGCCACTGCCGCTGCGCGCTTTCACGGCATCATCATTGCGCCGGGCGAGACATTCTCGTTCGCCAAATATCTGGGCGATGTGAGCCTGGATCAAGGATATGCTGAGGCACTCATCATCTTTGCCGGGCGCACGATCCAAGGTGTGGGCGGTGGAGTGTGCCAGGTTTCGACGACGGCGTTTCGTGGGGCATACCTGGCCGGCTTTCCCATCGTCGAACGATGGCCGCATGCCTACCGTGTGGGTTGGTATGAGCGAGGCTTTGGGCCGGGGCTGGACGCGACGGTGTTTGCGCCAGAGGTGGATTTCAAATTTACCAATGACACGCCCTATCATTTGCTGATCGAAACTTATACGAACGAAACGAATGGAACATTGACCTTCAAGTTTTACAGTACCAAAGATGGGCGGACGGTCAAAATCCTTGGCCCGTATGTGGCGAACGTCGTGCCGCACGGGCCGGACAAGTACGAAGAAGACCCTGCCTTCAAGCCGGGACAGAAGGAGCAGGTAGACTGGGCAGTGGACGGCGCGGACGTGACGGTCAAGCGTGTTGTGGAGCGTGGCGGCCAGGTCGTCACCGACACGGTCTTTACGCGCTACGAGCCGTGGCAGGCTGTGTTCAAAGTCGCGCCGGGCGAAGCGCCACCGCAGCCCGAGCCAACGCCGACGCCGGCTCCGTGAGCCCGCCCTGATTTTTGCTCTGTTGAATTTACCCTTTTGTCCCAGCCGGTATATAATCTCTTATGTGCTGACGGATCATCTATGCTCTGCGGGCATGATGGGGAGAGATGCTATGAAACTGAAGGAAATACGCGTAGAGGGCTATCGCAGTTTGGTGGACGTCACCCTGCCACTGCGTGATTTGATGGTGATGATCGGCCCTAACGGAGCGGGCAAAACGGCGTTGTTAGAAGTCTTTGTGCTTCTGCGCTGTGCGGCTGGAAAACAACTCGCCGGTCGTTTACAAGTCCTGGGCGGAGCACAGGCGATTTTGAGTCGGACGGCTGAGCGGCCGGATCGGCTCGGAGTGAGTTTGTTGATTGATGTAGAAAGTGAACAAAGCCCGGAGTTGATGAACTATCGTTTCGAGCTCACGCCGCGGGGTACAGGGTACGCATTACCCTTTGAACGATTGGAGTGGAAGTGGGATCCATCCGCTGACAAGCCGTTTCGCTACATTGATGCCCGTTATGAGCAGGTCCATTATACCGATCCCGAGACTCATCGCATGGTTTCTCCCACCTGGGAGTACAATTTGCTCGAACTAGCGCTGGCTCAAGTTCCGCAAATGTATGTCGAGCCGGAGTCGTTGCGCAGGTTGCTGGCTAATTCTCAATCCTACAGCTTCCTAGATGTGAGCCAGCGGGCTGTTGTACGTCTGCCACAATTATTGACGCCGGTCAAACGCCCCGACCATAATGGCGAAAACCTCTACTCGGCACTGTACAACTTGCGGGCCTCTGACCTGGATACCTATGGTCAGATTGAGGAATTGTTGCATCTTAGTTTTCCTGGTTTCCAACGGCTCGAGTTTCCGGTAGTGGGAGCGGGGCAAGTGACAATGACCTGGCATCAGAAAGGTATCACAGGGCAATTGTATCCTAATGAGCTCTCCGAAGGCACTCTGCGTTTTCTCTGGCTGGTCACGGTTTTGCTCTCACCGGATACGCCTGCGCTGACCCTGATAGATGAACCAGAAGTCAGCCTTCACCCCGAGTTGCTCAAGCTGCTGGCTGGCGTATTGCAGGATGCTGCGCTGCGCGGCCAAGTGCTAGTGGCGACCCACTCGCCGGACTTGATCCGGTGGCTTGAACCGGAACAGGTCCTCGTGACCGAGAAGAACGAAATGGGTGTGACCCACTTTACCTGGGCCGATAGCCTGAATTTGCAGGCCTGGTTGGAAGAATACACCTTGCGCGACCTGTGGCTGATGGGCACTTTAGGAGGCCGCCCATGACGGTCGTTCTGCTGGTCGAAGGCGATACCGAGACAGCCCTCAAAGAAAAACTCAAAGAGTTTTTGGATGCCCATGCCCGGACACAGGACAAACCCAAAGTCAGGTTTCGCACCAAAGACATTATGAGCCTGAACCCCGATCGGCTTTGCCGCCGTGTGAGATTGGAACTTGATGATCCCCAAGTTACTGCGGTCGTCGGGTTGATTGACGTTTACCCCAAGTTCCCCGATGCTAATGCGGCCAAGGGTTTTCTGCGTCGGGCTGTCGGGCAAGAGCCACGCTTTTACGCTCACGCGGCCCAGTTCGATGTCGAGGCCTGGCTCTTGCCCTATTGGGACGCGATCTGCCGCAGGGTGAAAGTCCAACAGGCCGCTCCCGGCACTCATCCCGAACAAGTGAACCAGCAGAACCCGCCTTCGAAGCGGCTAGAAGAACTGTATCGGCGCGCGAAGCCCAAACCCCGCAAGTATGTCAAGCCCATTGAGATGGCGGCCATCTTGCGCGATAAAGACTTGACTATCGCCGCTGCGCAGTGTTCGGAGTTTAAGGCGTTTCTGAACACTCTACTAACGTTGAGCGGCTTGGATCCACTTTGACCGGAGGCCTTGCAGCAGGACCTTCTATGATAGCCAATCTTTTGGCAGCAAACAAGGAGCGGTATGGAACCGGTATCCACGCACCAGTTAGCTTTGACTCGCCTGTGGTACTTGATTGGTGAATGGGAGGGCACAGGCAAAGGGCCGGACTTTCGTTTTCGAGCCAGCGCCCAGTACGCGTGGGCATTGGGCGATCACTTCATCGCCGGTCAGTTGACCCTCAGTGACCTGCCCTCGGGTGAAACACGGGCCGCCGAGCACGTTTATTATTATCACGACCAGGGCCTCGGTTGCCTGGTCGGCGATGTGTTCAGCCTGGACGGGATGACGGAACATGCGCTGGGCCATGCCGATGCGCGCGGCCGGATGGTGTTGACGTCCGACCGCTTGGGTTGTGTTCCTCGCGGTTCGACTGTTTGCCGCTTGCGCCGCACGGTCTGGACGATGGCGGCCTCGCAGTGGGCGTTCGCGGTGGAGAAGGACTGCGGCCAAGGTTTTGTCCCATACCTGGAAGGCCAGATGCGCCACCGAGGTTAATCGCTGGCACCGGCGCGGAACGACCAGTCTACAGTGTCCTCTATGCTCAAGCTATACGACGAAGGGCCGGTGACTCGCGCGACGATGGCGCGCACGGCTTTCGGTCGGCCACTCTTTACGGTAGAATGTTATGTCGTGGACGGTTGGCTGATTGACTGTGGTCCACCGGCCACGAGCGGCGAGATCGTCCGCCTGGCGCGCGAACGGCGCTTGCTCGGCGTGGCGAACACGCATCAGCACGAAGACCACGCCGGTGGCGATGCGGCGCTGCATAGCGCGTTGGGCCTTACTCCACGAGCGCCACGGCTCACCCTCCCTATCCTGGCTGTGCCGCCGCGATTAGAGTTTTATCGCTGGCTGATCTGGGGCCAGCCCGCGCCAGTGCAGGCGGAAGCGCTGGGCGAGGGGTTGGAGACGGAGCATTATCGTTTCCAGGTCATTCCCACGCCCGGCCATTGCCCCGATCACGTTTGCTTGTTGGAGCCAAAGGAAGGCTGGTTTTTCTCCGGCGACTTGTACATTTCCGACCGATCCAAGTATCTGCGCGCCGGCGAAGACGCGCCGTTGACGCTCGACTCGCTGCGCCGTGTGTTAACGCTCGACTTTGACACTTTGTTTTGCTCACACGCCGGTATCGTGACCGATGGCAAAGCGGCGCTGCGCCGCAAGGTGAACTACTGGGAAAACGTCCAGGGCTGCGCGCGCGACTTGCTCCAGGCCGGCCAGCCATTGAAAGCCATCCGCGATCAAGTGCTCGGCTCGGAAGGCTGGATGACGACCTTCACGCGCGGGCATTTTTCCAAGCTCAACTTGCTGCGGTCTCTCGTTAGCGAGTCGGCGACCGACGTGGGTTATTCATAGCACGGCGCGCTTTGCTCCACGATCTGTTTTTGTCCGCGAACCCTGGTGAGCAGTGCCACGGTTCGCGGATGGATTTGAGGTCAGCATGGAACGCATCGTGACGATCGAGCGGCATATCATGGAACAGGAGCGCGAGCACCCCGAAGCGACGGGCGTGTTTTCCAACTTGCTCTATGATGTGGCGCTGGCGGCCAAGATCATTGCGCGGGAGACCACGCGAGCCGGGCTGACCCAAATCCTGGGGCTGGCCGGGCGCGTCAACGTCCAGGGCGAGCAGCAGATGAAGCTCGACGCGTTCGCCCACGAAACCATGGTCCGCATGAACAGCTTTACAGGCCGTTTGGCGGCGATGGTTTCCGAAGAGGAGGGGAACGTCATCCCCATCCCGTCCGACGCGAAGCGTCCCACCGGCAAATATGTCCTGGTCTTTGACCCACTGGACGGCTCGTCCAACATTGACGTGAACGTGAGCATCGGGACGATCTTTGGCATCTACCGTCGCATGTCGGCGGAAGGCCCCGGCACGCTGCAGGATTTCTTGCAGCCGGGGCGCAAGCTGGAAGCCGCCGGATACGTTGTCTATGGCCCCAGCACGATGCTGGTCTATTCGACGGGCCAAGGTGTGCATGGCTTTACACTCGATCCGGGCCTGGGCGAGTTTTTGCTTTCGCATCCCAACCTGCGCTTTCCCGCCAACCCCAAATATTATAGCGCCAACCAGGGCAATGAAAAATATTGGAGTGCTGGCGTGCAGCGGTACACCCACTGGCTGCAAGGCCTCGACCCGGAGCAACCGCGTAAGGAACTATCCAGTCGTTACATCGGTAGCTTGGTGGCCGATTTTCACCGCAACCTGTTGGACGGCGGCGTGTACTATTATCCGGCGGATGCACAAGACCCCGCCAAGCCGCACGGCAAACTGCGGCTCATGGTCGAGGCCATCCCGTTGTCGTTCATCGCCGAGCAGGCCGGCGGGCGCGGCTCGGACGGCGGACAAAACATTCTCGATATCCAACCCGAGTCACTGCATCAACGCACGCCGTTGTTCATTGGGCACCGCGAGTTGGTGGACAAGGCCGAAGAATACATCCGGCGCTTTGATGTTCAGAACATGGCTTGTAGTCACGACTTTAGTCGTGATTGAGTGAAAGTCGCTACTACAAGCGGCCTGGGCCGAATCTGGTAGATCCGCATTGACATGGTGCGACACTGATTCTGGAGACGATGATATTCCTGGCGCTGGCCGGGTTAATATGCGGTTGTGCACCTCAGTCGCAATCGCAAGAGTTGTCGCTGCCGTTCCCGATGTCGGACGCAGGGCAAGGCGATGGCCCACCTTGCACTTTGCCTCTCAGGGGCTCCGGCTGCGAGGATGACACTGTCAAACTGCTGACCCGTGTGGCCTCGCACAGAGCTTGCGCCAAGCGCTGTTCGTTCTGGCTTGCAGGCGCAGGCCGACCGCACTCATCCATACGTGCCAAATATACGCCCAGAGCGATTGTAGGCCGTGATGGGTAGCGACTTGCTTCGTTAATCACTGACCCTTTCTCACGAAGCTATATGTTCTCTTGCCTTTTCTCAACAAACCGAATAGGCCGCTGTGGGTTACGCCGGATAATATCGCATTTTCCCTCATGTGGTGGTCACTAAAGGACAGAATGGCCTTTGGCTTCAGTACTCGATGCAGCTCTTCCAGTATTCGATCTGGAGTAGAGAACATGTGGTAGATGTCATACATGAGGACAACATCCACACTCCCATTCTCTAAACCGGTCGCGCAATCGGTATGAATGGTTTCAATATTGCTCAGGCTTTTCTTTGAAGCGAGAGTCCAGACACGCCGAAGCGCAAGCGCCTCGATATCTGCCGCATACGCTTTGCCCGATGGTCCCGCCAACTCCGCGGCCACGATTGAAAAACCGCCAGGACCACAGCCATAATCAAGTACCTGAAATCCAGGCTTTATGCCGACTTCACTCAAAACGCTCCGGGGAGGAATAATCAGATCGCGAATTTTGAACAACAGAAACATTCCGTTGAAGGCTAAAGTGTCCATTGGCTGATCCATTGTAATCGTCTCCTGATGTGTTTGAAAATCATGTTTGCAACGGAAGAGTAAAGTGGATGGTTGTCCCTTTGTCCAATGCGCTCTGCGCCGAAATCTCGCCGCCGTGTGCCATCACCAGATTCTTGGCGATGGCAAGCCCCAGGCCAGTACCGCGCGAATCGCGCGATTTGTAGAAACGGTCAAAGATGTGTGGCAGTTCGTCGGGTGGAATCCCAGCGCCCGTATCGCTGACCGAAACCTTGGCGTGCGCACCTTCGGCGAAACACCGTACGCGGATCGTGCCGCCGCGTGGAGTGTAGCGCAATGCGTTCGCGATCAGGTTCTCCAACACCTGGCGAATCCGCTCGGGATCTATCTCAAGCACTAGGCCAGGTTCGGCGTTTGCGCTCAACTCAACCCCGTCTGCCTGTGCCTGGAAGGAAGTCATTGTCTCACTCACCAACATTGCCAGGTCAGTCGGTTCTTTTTGCAGTTTAAGTGCACCGCTTTCCGCAAGCGCCAGCGTCCGCAAATCGTCAATCAAGCGAGAAAGGATGCGCGTCTCCTCCAAGATTGGCTGAAGGTGCGCGTCATCACGCGGATAGATGCCGTCGATGAGTCCTTCCAGGTTGCCCTGAACCACCGTGAGCGGCGTCCGCAGCTCGTGCGTGACATCGGCGAGCAAGTTGCGGCGCTGCTCGTCGTTGGCCTGCAAACGGGCGACCATCGAGTTGAAGGCATGGGCGAGCGCACGGGCCTCGCGCGGCCCGTGCGCTTCTGCTACACGGACTGAATAGTCGCCCTCGGCCACGCGCCCCGCCGCCTCCATCACGTCGCCAATCGGTGATGCTGCGCGCCTCAAGGCGCGCACCGCGAGGATCAAGCCGACGAAGATGAAGACGAACGGAATGATCCTGAACGACCTCTCGGCGTGGGGAATAATATGCGGAGCGTCAATCACGCCGAGCAGCCAAAACAGAGTCGCAAACCCGCCGCAAGCAAAGATCGCTAGCGCCACCAACAAAGCGCCTATGCGCCAAAAGAACCGACCTCGCATCTTGTGCCATGCCCGCATGCCAGGCGGGCCGGAGGGAGGCCACCGTTCATCGGAAGGCCACCAGGGGGGATGCTTGCGCGGGAAATGAGGTTTCATCAGGATTGGCTGTGCCTTGGGGCGAGGCATACCTCGCTCTTACTCGTCTGCGAGTTTGTAGCCCACGCCATACACCATCAGCAGGTAACGCGGCTGGCGTGGGTTCGGCTCGATCTTGCGGCGGATGTTTTTGATGTGCGCGTCAATCGCGCGCTCGTATGACTCAAACGCGATTCCATGTATCGCGTCGAGCAGTTGTGCGCGCGTAAAGATGCGCCCGGGCTGGCGGGCCAGCGTCGCCAGCAGTTGAAACTCGGTCGGCGTCAGGTCGATAGGACGCACGCCGACCGTCGCACGCATCCGCGGCACGTCGAGCGTCAAATCTGCAGCGCGGATGATGTCCGCGTCCGCATTGGCGCGCGCGGCATCCGCACGGCGCAGCACCGCGCGGACGCGAGCAACCAACTCTTTAGGGCTGAACGGCTTTGTGACGTAATCATCCGCGCCCAGCTCGAGCCCGACAAGCTTGTCTGTTTCTTCGCCGCGCGCCGTCAGCATGATGATGGGCACGCTCGAATCCTGGCGCAGCGCGCGAGTCACATCCAGCCCGTCCAGGTCAGGCAAGCCCAAGTCGAGCACGATCAGATCGGGCTTGGCGCTGCGGGCGCTCGCCAGTGCGGATTTGCCATTGAAAGCCGTCAGCACCGAAAACCCGCCGTGCTCGAGGTAATCGCGCGCGACTTGGACGATTTTGGGTTCGTCGTCAACGACGAGGATGTTTTTCATCTTTGATAGTAGTTGCAGAAGGATCAACCCCCACCCCAGCCTTCCCCCTACGAGGGGAAGGGAGCGCACTCCCTTCTCCCTGTCAGGGAGAAGGGCAGGGGATGAGGGTCAACACTGTGCCCCTGCAACGTGCTAGCTGTTCGGCGGTTAGAGTCGCGCCGGAAGGGTCTGCGCCCAGGTCTGGATGGCTGTCCAGTTGCGAAAGTCGCCTTGTGGTACTTGCATCACTCTTTCTATCATCAGGCGCTCGACAAAGCCAAGCTGACCATAGTCCATCTTGCCAGCGAAAAAGCCCTCCTCGACCGGTTTCAATATCTGGTGCACCGGCACCAGGTAAGCAGCTACCGTGCGACGGTTTTCTTCGGTGTCTTTAGACAGCGTCATGCAGACAGTGAAATAGGCAATGGGCACACGGCTCAATACCTGTTGGTGAGCCTCTACGAACTTGACCGCTTCGGGCAGCCACTTGCCCTGGCGAATAGCGCTGCCCAAAACCACCGCCCCATAGGCGCTGAGGTCACCCACATCTTTTACCGGGCGTACGTCCACCGTGGCTCCGGTGTTGGCTAACGTCTGCCCGATGGCCTTAGCTACTTGGCCCGTAGAGCCACACTTGCTGGCATACGCGACCAATATCTTGTCTTTCATGTTCGTCCTGTCTCCAAAGCTTTCTTCAATGAATTTGACCTCCGGTGGACGAGCGCTAATCAACAGCCCACCACAGGCCAGCGCCGTTGCTCCGATTGTTCCACTTGCCAGCAGTAGAAAGCGCCGCCGCGTCATCTTGGTCTTTTCGCTCATTCTGCCTTCCCCCAAATCGGGGTGAGGTCACCTCACCCCGACTGCCTCAGGCGTGACTCGAATCGCCAGGCTGCGGTTCGTGCATCTTGCGATGCCATTCCTCGAACATGGGCGGCACGCCTCTCTCGCACGGGCCATGATGCGGCCCGTGTCCCCAACCCCAGCGGCCGCGCCCCAAAATCATGCGCACCAGTCCCAAGACGAGCAGCAGACCCAGTAACGGGAACAGGCATCTAAAGAACCCGAACCCGAAGCCAAATGGCCGGTGATACAAAAATGGCCCGCCGAAATACGGATACGGCGCGGCGCCTGTCTCCGGCACAGCTACCTTGCCGCTCGCGGCTAACCCTTGCGCGACGCCTACGTTGTAAACATAGATGCCAGCGCCCACCACGCTCGCGACTATAACCAGCGCGAGCAACACTCGCAACACGATTCTCCCGTTCATTTTTTCCTCCTCATAGGAATTGAATCTGAACGGGATTATGGCACACGATTGTGAATGAATTATGAATGTGCGGCGGAGGGATTGTGTAGGGATCCAGACAACAGGATTGTATCCTGAGCGCCTGGCGGTGTCAATTGGTTGACAGCTGCACTCCCGGGCACTGCCCGCCAGGGCAAGTGTGCGCTTGTTCCTTTGGGACAGCGCCGGTGCTGGTGTAGCTGATGGTCATGCCCTTCGCCACAGGTTATTCGTACGCCAACACTTCACGGACGCTGATGCGAGTGGCACTCCGAGCCGGGAACCAGCTTGCGACCGCCGACAAAACGGTGATGATGACGAGCCAACAGAGCATCCCGGCGGGAGTGAATTTGTACACCAGTTCGCCCCCCATAGCAGCGCCCAGTCCTTGAGCCAACAAGTTGCCCCCCGGGATACTCAGTGGCACGGCGATGAGCCAGCTCAGCCAGCCCAAGATAAGCCCTTCACCGATGAACAAACCGGCGATGTCGCTGGACGAGGCGCCGATGGCCCGCATCACGCCGATTTCGCGCCGCCGATCTAACACGCTGAGCGAAATTGCGCCGCCGAGCGCAATGCTGCCCACCACGCCGATGACAACCGCCATAGTCGCCAACAGCGTGACGATCATGGCAAATTGGGTGAGGACGCTCTCAACAACCTGTGAGGCGGTGTCGCGACCAAAAACTCCACCGGCATACAACTTGAGCTTGTTTTGCTCCAAATAATCCCGCAATTCTTTTGCAACGGCAACCTCACTGGCTGCATCGCCCCGCACGGTCTGGATCCAAATGGTGTTGGCCCTGTTGACGCTATCAACCTCTTTCAGCAAAACGTCTCGTGGAACGTGGGCCGAATGGTCGAGAACGGGGTCGAACAGCAAGCCGACGACCAGCCAGTCCGATTCTTTCTTGTTGCCATAGTGAAACATCACCCGGTCGCCCACGCCCACGCCAATGTCCTGGGCCAGTTTCTGGTTAAGCACGACGGCGTGCGTATCGTCAGGTTGCAGCCAGCGGCCTGCCCGCATCTGTGGGCCGTACAGATTAGTGGGCAGAGGCACTCCCAACACGAGAGCTGCTACGTCCCCCTTGGATTCTGGCTGCCCGGCCCGCCGGATGGTGGGGCTATCGAGTCCCCACATTTCCACCGCCTTCACACCGGGTTGGCTCAATGTCATCGCTTGGACGTGATCAATGCGCTCGGGCTGTCTGAATTGAAAACTGACATTAAATCTCAGGATAGAGGATGTAAGATTGCTAAAGGTGTAGATCGCCGAGTCTCTGGCGCTCATGACGACCATGAAAATTGCACCGCTGAGCACCAGGGTGATCTGCGTCAGGAATACACGCTGTTTGTGGCGAAAGGTATTGCTGATGGTGAGCGATACCAATTGCGGCAGAAGTTGAATTTTGGCTAACAAGCGATCTAACAACCCGGCGCGCGTGCCTAACCCATAAGTGTTGATCGCCTCGCGCACCGTGATGCGCGCCCCGGCAGAGATAGGAATAACGCAAGCCACCAGAGGCGACAGCAGAGCGACGCACACTTGAGCCAGAATGGATGGCGGCGAAATGGCCGGTATGGAAAAGGAAGTAGCGTTGAAGGCGTTGAGCAAAAACGTGCCCAGTGCGCGGGCGCCAAGGGCCCCGAGCGGTAAGGCGATCATGAGTGCCAGGAGCCCATAGATGAAAACATTGATCAGGTAGAGGGCCAATACCTGTCCCGTGCCGGCGCCAATGGCCTTGAGGATGCCGATCTGATTGATTTGGCGGCTGATGATGGCGGCGATAGTGTTGTACACCAGAAACAGGCCCAAGATCAGGGCCAAGAGCGCCATGACACCCAGGATGAAAAAGATGCCATCCATGACATCCTGGAAAAAGTGCTTCTTGGGGTCCGAGACCCGGCCGCCATTGGGAGCTGCGCCACCCGAGTCTATATCTTGTTTTTCCAGCTTGGACTGCATCTGGTTGGCAATCGCGGTCGCCGACGCTTTGTCGTATTGCGCGACGCCGGCCAGAATGTGGTTGAAATCTCGCGTGCCAACCAAATCACCAAAATAATCGCGACTGGCGTAAAAATTAGCCACGCCGCCAAAACTTGGGGGTTGGATGTTGGGATCGTAAACGACGCCATCTACCTGGACGACATATTCGCGATCGTTCATGCGAATGTAGAGTGGATAGCCTGGCCGAATGCCAAAGGCGACATCACAGCCCTGGCCCACGGCCAACACTTTTTTGTGCGGCCAGCTACCGCTGATCAGGTTCAGCTTGGCATACTTTTGATTTTCGTAATCGTCGCGAGCGACCAGATTGGCTGGCGACCATCGCGCATCGGGGGAGAGCCGCCATTCAAACGTGGTTTCCAGGACACCCTCCACTTGTGTGACCCCGTCAATGTGCTGCAAGGATGTCAATATGTCGTCATCTACGCCAGGCCCGGTTTGCAGGTTGATGACCGCCGGCGAAGATTGCTGCCATATCTCTTCCATACCTGCGATAACGAGGTTTCTCGTGCCGATGATCATGCCGATGGCAAAAGCGCCCATAGCGATGATCAAGACCACTTGCAGGGTGCGGCCTTTATTGCTCCACACATCGCTCCAGATTTTGTCAAAGAGAACGCCCATGAGTCAATACCTCACCAAGTCTTAGGGGGGGAAGCTAGTCTATGCAAGAACCCCGTAGCCGACGCATCCCCACGCGGCAGCGGTCGGCGGCTGGCATAGGGATGCCAGCCTACGGTTTTCGGATGGGGATTTAGTATCCGGCCCAGTCCCCGGTTTTCTGGTACTCGTCACAATGGATGCGCCCATCTATGATTTCGATCTTGCGGGGCACCTGTCGCGCCAGTTCTTTATCGTGCGTGACCATCATCATCGTCTTGCCCTCGCCCACCAGCTTGCCAAACAGGTCAAAGACGATGCGGGCCGAAGTAGAGTCAAGATTCCCTGTCGGCTCGTCGGCGACGAGCAGCGGGGGGTCATTGGCCAGTGCGCGGGCAATCGCCGCCCGCTGTTGCTGACCGCCGCTTACCATGCCAGGCAACTTACTAGCCTGATCGGCCAACCCCACTGTATCCAGCAGGTGCATCGCCCTTTCCCGTCGCTCGCGAGGCTTGTACTTTCTGGCCAAATCCATCGGCAGAATGACGTTCTTGAGCAGCGTCAACGAGGGCAGCATTTGAAAGAACTGAAAGATGATGCCTATGTTTTCCCTGCGCCAGTGGGCCAGTGCGTTTTCACTCATTCCATGAAGCTGGCTACCTAGTACTATCACCTCGCCGGTGCTGGGGCGGTCAATACCTGCAACCATATTGAGCAGAGTGGATTTGCCGCTCCCCGATGGCCCCACAATCGAGAGGAACTCGCCTCTGCGCACTTGAAACGACACCTCTCTGAGGATGGTGACTTCTATACCACCCACCGGAAAGCTTTTGACCAAATCATTGATCTCGACGATCGGTCCGTTGCCATTGTGTCCGCTCATTTCAACCTCACTGTTCACCCTTGCGAAGGTTTTTGCCGATTTTTGTGGTGTCCGCTAACATCTTGAATAGTCCACCGGCCTGCCGCACGTCGGCAAATGCACGAATCCAGCTTGGATGAAACGCCAATAGCGTTCTGTCAAGTGTTCGACATGTTAGCGGATAGGACAGTTTTTGCCGATTTTGTAGCAGATTCCGACCCACCCTTCAAGGGTGAGAATTCAGTAGCCAGAGATACGATACAATACTTTGGGCCGTGTTGCCTATCCGTTGGCTAACAAACGGCTATCCAGTCCGTATCAGATTGGAACAGTCTCTCCCGACTATGTTGATGCGTAATCTGCCAGGCGCAACGAGTCGAGGGCGGCCAATGACAGTACGCAAATGGCAGCGAAAAGTTGCTGGGGGTCATCTATTCGTTGGCCGCAAAGGAGCAGCAAGGGGTCGAAACGATCTTGGCGGCGTTGGGTACAACGTGGAATCTCGGTCACGCGAGGCAGAGATTCCGAGCGCCCACAGGGCGCACGGAATGACGGTCAGAAGCGTCGAGTGACTTGGGTATTGCGGAAAGAGCTACGCGGTGACGTGGATTATTCGTACGCCAATGCTTCGCGGACGCTGATCCGCGTCGCTTGCAGCGTCGGCCACAGGCTTGCCAGCACCGAGAGCACGCTGACGATCATCAACCAGAGGAGTACGCCTTCCCAGGAGTAGCCAAAGTCCAGAGGGAGGCCCAGTATCTGCTTGCCGACCATATCGCTAAAGAGACGTCCGCCGGGGTAACTGAAGGGCACGGCGAACAACCAGCTCAGCACACCCAACAACATCCCTTCGCCGATAAAGATCCCGGTGATGGCAGCCGATGTGGCACCGGTGGCCCGCATCACGCCGATCTCTCGGCGTCGTTCGACCACGTTAATGGACATGGTGCTCATGATGCCGATACCGCCCACAACAGCCGCCAGGATCGCCATCGTCAACAAGAGGTAGACGACGTTGCTGAACTGTTGCCATCTCTTGGCCCGCATCTCGCCCGATGTCCAGGCCCACGTCGCCACCATGTGGTTCGCGGTGTAGGCCTCACGCAAATCCTCAACCAGCCGTTGCTGATAGTCGGCAGCGTGCCATTCAGAGACCAGGTCAACACGGTATCCCAGGTTGCTTTTGCCGGTCTCCCGCGCCAGCGCATCGAACGGGACATAGCTATTGAACTCGTTGACGTGAACGACCAGCCCTATCACTGTCCAGGCCGTCTCCCGATCTCTGAGACGGAATTTGATTTCGTCGCCCACCTGGATCCCTTCCTCTGCGGCGATTTTGTAGTTGAGCAGGATCGCGTGGTCGTCGCCGGGCAGCAGGCCACGACCGCTGACGATGCGGGGCGCATAGACCTCGGAACCAGGCGGTATGCCCCAAAGAATAATGAGGCGCTCTGGCCCACGAGCTGATTTCAGCTTTGATTCCTGATACTGCCACACCTCTGCGCCGACCACGCCGGGCATGTTCTCGGTAACCTTGACCATACGCTCCACACGATACCACTGGTCAAACCACACGGTGGCATCCGCGCCAAAGTCGCGGATGAGCGTCTCGATCGTGTTCGTGAACGAACCCGTCACACTCATCACCATCATAAACGTGGCGCCACTCAGGGCCAGCGTGATCAACGTCAGCGTGACACGCGCTTTGCGGCGGAAGGTGTTGCGCAGGCTGAGTGCCATCGGGCGAGGCAGGCCGCGGATCTTGCCGAACAGCCGGTCAAGCCAGCTACTCCCGAACTCGCCTCCCAGGCCATAGGTGCTGATCGCCTGTCGCGGGGTGATGCGCGCACCGCCCACGATGGGCGCCAGTCCTGCCAACTGGGGCACGACCAATCCCACCGCAAGCTGGATACCCAGCGCGATGGGTCTTACCTCGAATGGAACGGTCGTGATGTTGGCATGCTGGTCGAGCAGCCATTTTGCCAGCAGGTGGGCGCCAATCGCTCCCAGCGGCACGGCCAGGAGCAAGGCCAGCCCGCTATAGACCAACGCGATCGTCAAATAGACGCGCACCACGCGCCCAAACGTCGCACCGACAACTTTCATCACACCAATTTGCCACACCTGTTGCGCGATGATGGCATTCACCGTCGTGACGATGAGAAAAGCGCTCATTCCCAGCAGCAGCACTCCCAACACAGTCAAGATAATGAGCATCGTATCCACTGCAGTCTGGAACCAGTGCTTGTTGGGATCTCGCACCCAGCTACTATTCACCGGCGAGCCGATGTTATCCAGACGATCCCGGATGCGTTCGGCGATCTCTGGTGCGCCCTTCTGACTGTAAGACGCCATGCGAACGTCGAGCCGGTTGAACTCGTCGCCGGTCAGCCGGGTGACGGTCTCGGGCGTGGCATAGAAAGCCGGGGTGCCATCATCCTGCGGAGGAGAGCGGTCATAGGCACACACAATGCCTTCGACCGGCAATCTCTGCTCGTGCAGCCCAGATTGTACGACGATCGTTGCGCTGAGGGGGATGTTGAAATACCGCGCCGTCTGGCGTTCGACGGCCAATGTCCGCTTCGTGGGCCAATGGCCGCTCACCAGATTGACCAGACCCATGCGCTGCTTTTCATAGTCAACGCGAGCGATCAGGTTGGCGGTATGCCAATACTTGTCGCCCTCCAACTTCCACAGAATATAGCTGTCAACCTGTTTTTCCACATCGGCGATGCCGGGCTCGTGCAGCACGGCCTCGGCGGCGGCATAGTCGAAAGGCCACCTCCAGAAGGTGATATGGACGGGGACGGTCGCTCGCTGGTTTTCCGCCAGGCGGGAGCAGATGATGTCGTAGGTGCCATAGATCACGCCGAGCGCAAAGACGCCCACGGCGATAGAGAGCACCGCCAACACTGTGCGCGCTCTGTTGCCCGTTAGAGTCAGGTCGCGCCATACCTTGCGCCAGGTCACGCTCATGCAACTGCCTCGGTCATTTATTCTGAATGGATACGACGACTGTCTCGGCAGGAGAACCCTGATGGATTATACACCCCCGCAAGTGTTGCGGCTCATCAGTCGTGCAGAATGAAAAAGACGTGGCAGGTTATTCACAGGCCAGGCTGCCGAAACCCTTTTGCGCCAAAGATACGATACACTACTTTCGACTGCGTTGCCTATCCGTTCGCTAACAAACGGCTATCCAGTCCGTGTATCGCTTCTCTTCCGTGAGGGGATCACTCGCTCTTGATCGCGTGCCAGTTCCAATCGCATTGGACTTTGACACTCACGCGTAGCACCTCCCCAGAACACCTGTCGCACTTCTCCAATATCCCTCCACCAGATCTCCATAGTTTCTCTACAAGATTCCTCTAGACTGAGAGCGGAATTTGAAAAACATCATAAACAGGAGGAAACACATGAACAAGAAATGGTGGATCATCATCGCGACGAGTGTTGTTTTGATAGCAGTGGGCATCGTGGGTTGGCGAAGCCTCGCGGCTGGGAAGGCTGAGGCTCAAGCCCCGCAGGGGGAGACCTCCGTTGTGCGGCGAGGTGCGCTGGCCGTTACGGTGGATGCCACCGGCAGCCTGGCCCCGCACAGTCAAGTCTCGCTCGCATTCGAAACAGGTGGACGCGTGGCCGAGGTGCTCGTCGAAGAAGGCCAGCCGGTAAAGGCTGGGCAGCCGCTGGCCCGGTTGGAGGCGGACGAGTTGGGATTGCAGTTGACCCAGGTGGAAGCAGCGCTGGCTGCGGCCAAGGCCCAACTGGCGCAGTTGACTGCTTCCCCGCGGCCGGAGGATGTGGCGATCAAGAAAGCTAACCTGCAGGCGATGCAAGCCCAGGTGAGCGCGGCGGTTGCCAACCATGACGAGGCCGCCGGTGGCGCCGACGCAGCGCAAATCACTGCTGCCCAGGCCCAGGTTGCTTCGGCCCAGGCGCAACAGAAGGTCGCTCGGGACGTGTATGATCGAGCTCCATTGGGCACGCGCGAGGAACAAGCGCGCTATAGTCTGCACGCTGCTGACGTAGCGTTAGCTGCGGCCCAGGCTCAGCTCGACAAATTGCTGGCCGGCGCGGACCCCGAGTTGGTGCGTGCAGCACAGGCTAATGTGTCGGCTGCAGCGGCGCAACGGGATGTGGCCCAGGCCCAACTTGACCTATTGCTGGCAGGGTCTAGGGAAGAGCAGGTGCAGGCCGCGCAAGCAGCCGTGGACCAGGCGGGTGTCGCCGTGGACCAGGCTCGGCTGCGCCTGAAGAAGGCGACGCTCGCCACGCCCATGGATGGCACCGTCACCAGCTTGCGAATCGAGCCTGGTGAGTGGGTCAGCCCGGGGCAGCCTGTCATTGTGCTGAGCGACCTGGCAGCGCTGGAAGTGGATGTCAACCTGGACGAGACCGATGTGGCCCAGGTGATGGTCGGTCAGGATGCGCGACTGACCGTAGATGCCTTTCCCGGCGTTGAACTGGCCGGAGAGGTGACGACCATTGCGCCGGTTGCGCAAGTCCAGGCTGGCGTGGTGCTCTATCCGGTCACCGTTCGGCTCAAGCCCGCCAATCCTTCGACCAACGCCGGACAGGTCCCGCGCTTGCGCGCCGGCATGACGGCGGACGTGACCGTCATCACGGCCAACCGTGAGAATGTGCTCGTCATCCCACTGCGCGCTGTCAAGACCGAAGGAGAGCACGCCTATGTGGACCGGTTGGTCGCCGGCAAAGTCGAGCGAGTGGAGGTCGAATTGGGGATGATGACTGAAACCGAGGTCGAGATTACGAGCGGTGTGGCAGAGGGGGATGTGGTGATTGTGGTGGCAACGCCCACCCAGGGCAGCGGTGATGCTGTGCCTATCCCGTTGCGCATACTGAGTGGAGGGAAATAACATGATCGAGATCGAAAATGTCACCAAGGTCTATCAAATGGGCCAAGTCGAGGTCCACGCCCTGCAAGGGGCGTCGCTCAAGATAGAGCGTGGAGAGTGGGTGGCGATTATGGGGCCATCAGGCTCCGGCAAGTCTACCCTGATGCACGTCATTGGCTGCCTGGACACGCCGACATCGGGTGTATATCGTCTGAACGGCGTCGAGGTGAGCGGCATGAACGAGAATCAGTTGGCGGCCATTCGCAACTTGCAGATCGGGTTTGTTTTCCAGACCTTTAATCTGCTGCCTCGCGCCAGCGCGCTCAAGCAGGTGATCTTGCCTATGCAGTACAGCCGAAATGGACAACGAGTGGCAGACGTGGCCGAGCGCAAGCGGCGAGCGCGGGAGGCGTTAGAGATGGTTGGGCTGGGCGACCGGCTGGACCATCAGCCGACGGAACTTTCCGGCGGGCAGAGGCAACGCGTGGCTATCGCCCGCGCCCTCATCAACAATCCTCCCATCATCATGGCCGACGAGCCTACCGGCAACCTGGACTCTAAATCGGGTGCTGAGGTATTAAAAGTTTTCCGCCGCTTGCACCGGGAAAAAAGTATCACCGTAGTGATGGTCACGCACGACGAAGAAATCGGTGCCCAGGCTGAGCGGATTGTGCGTCTTCGGGATGGATTGGTGACGGAGGTATAACAATGATCACAGACTTGTTAGAGAACGTGCGAGTGGCCTGGGACGGCCTGATGACCAACAAGATGCGCTCGAGCCTGACCATGTTGGGAGTGATCATTGGCGTGGCGGCCGTCATCTCGCTACTCTCCATCGGCGAGGGAGCGCAGACGGCTATCACCGAGCAGGTGACAAGTGTTGGCTCTAACCTGCTTTTTGTGACCCCGGGCGTCTTTAAAACCGGTCCTGTGCGGAACCAGAGCGGCAGCGTCAACACGCTCACCTGGGCCGATGCCGAGGCCATCGCCACTCCCGGCAATGTGCCTGATGCAGTGATCGTGGTCCCCGAGTTCACTCAGAACACGCAAGTGGTCTTTGGCAACGCCAATATCAATACCCAAGTGGCAGGGGTGACGCCCAAGTATATGAACACTTTTGGGCTGCAGATGGCCCGGGGACGCTTTATCGAGGAAAAGGATGTGAACGGGCGATCCAACGTGGCTGTGTTGGGCTACCAGGCCGCGCGCGATCTTTTTGGCGGCTTTGATCCCGTGGGACAAAAGATCAAAGTTACTCTTCCCGGTGGGAGCGGCGGGCGGGTCTCGCTGACTGTGGTTGGCGTCATGGCCGAGTATGGCGACTCTCAACTGAACAACCCGGATGATGCAGTGCTGGCGCCCATCACAACTGCCCAAACCAAGATCTTTAGTGGGCGGAATGGGCAGGGAGAACTCGTCGTGACCCGAGTCGTCGTGATGGTGACTTATGAGGCCCGGATGGAGGCGGCCCAGAGCCAGCTCAACGCCCTGCTGCTGCGTCGCCATAACATTGGCCCCGGCGAAGAGGCGGACTTTAGTGTGATGAGCCTGACTGACATGCTGAGCATGCTCAGCCAATTGACGAGTATCATGTCAGTCTTTCTAATCGCTATCGCCGCCATCTCGCTCTTGGTGGGTGGCATCGGCATCATGAACATCATGCTGGTCTCGGTGACGGAGCGGACGCGGGAGATTGGCACCCGCAAGGCGGTGGGGGCGCGGAAGGTGGACGTCTTGACCCAGTTCATCCTGGAGGCGATGGTGCTGAGCCTGTTGGGTGGGGCGATCGGTATCCTGCTGGGCACGGGCATTGCCAGGCTGGTGGACCTGGCGGGGGTAATGAATGTTGTCATCTCACTTCGTTCGGTGTTGCTGGCGGTTGGCTTTTCGCTCGCCATCGGATTGTTCTTCGGTAGCTATCCTGCCAATCGGGCGGCGAGCTTGAGTCCCATTGAAGCGCTGCGGTATGAGTAGTACACGTGGGCGGAAATCTACCCACCAATTGTCATTCCGAGCGAAGCGAGGAATCTCTCATGCAGGGTTGAGACCCTTCGCTTCGCTCACGCCGTGCCCGCCGCGTTGCGGCGGCGGCGCGCCAGGCGGGGGTGACAATGGTAGCGGATTTACGCCCGACTGTAGTAGTATCAGTGTTTTCGAGTTCGTACCAACTGGCCGGGCGGTGTATAATGAACCAGGTCACGAGGGTGGCGTCTCTAACTCATTAGACATTATCCGAAATAACGAATTTGGCTTCTGGTCTCGACGCATCGTTGACATCACATGGCCCATATAGACCCGTAGAGAACCATTGAGGCCCTTTGACACCCAGCAAGATGCAAT
>Ga0315279_10002391_pt1 | contig 28343 bp, 21 predicted proteins | sample YL17G06_20_MG_FD_203694 | JGI IMG/M metagenome (GOLD analysis project Ga0315279, IMG submission 203694) | Sediment microbial communities from Yellowstone Lake, YNP, Wyoming, USA - YL17G06_20 | ecosystem: Environmental > Aquatic > Freshwater > Lake > Sediment | place: USA: Wyoming | collected... | reverse complement strand
TTTAGCACGCGTCAGTCCTGTCTGACGCTGGACGAGGACGTCAAGTCGCTCCTTCTTGGCCACCTCGCTTCCTCTAGGCGCGCTCTTCGAGCAGCACGACCGCTTGCGCACTTATCGCCTCGCCCCGTCCCTCCGGCCCGACGGACTCGTTGGTCTTGGCCTTGACCGAAACGCGATCAAGCGCGATACAAAGGACCTTGGCAATCCGATCTCGCATTTCATCCAGGTAGGGACCCAAGCGGGGCTGCTGGGCGACGACGTTGCAGTCGATGTTGACGATCTCGTATCCGGCGGCGCTGATCAGCCGCACCGTTTGCTCCAGCAAGTCTACGCTGTCGGCGTTCTCAAACCTGGGGTCAGTGTCCGGGAAATGTTGACCGATATTGCCTAACGCAGCCGCCCCGAGCAGTGCGTCTATGACGGCATGGATCAGCGCGTCGGCGTCCGAGTGGCCGCTCAAACCTCTGTCGAAAGCGATCTTGACGCCTCCCAGGACGAGGGGACGGCCTTCGGCGAGACGATGCAGATCATAGCCGATGCCGACGCGGATCACGCCAGCCCCTCCTTGATCACGTATTCTGCCATAACGAGATCGGCGGGGGTAGTGATCTTGAAGTTGAACGGGCTGCCCATCACGAGTTTGACTTCGCCTCCGATTCGGCGAACCAATGAGGCATCGTCGGTTCCGATGTAGTTCTCCAAGCGGGCGGATGCATGCGCCGCGTGAATGACCGGGACACGGAAGGTCTGAGGCGTCTGGCACATCCAGAGGAACCGCCGGTCGGGCGTGTCGATCAGGCGCCTTTCGGCATCGGCACGAAGGACAGTGTCCACGGTGGGAATGGCAACGGTCGCTGCTCCGCATTCTTCGGCAGCACGAATTGACGCGCGAATGGCGTCCCCGCTCACGAAGGGCCGCCCGGCGTCGTGGATGACCACGATGTCAGTATCGGGATCAAGGCACGCCAGGCCGTTCGCAACAGAGATCTGGCGCTCGTCGCCGCCTAACGTAAATGAGAACCGGGCATCGGGAAAGGCGGATTGCAGTGCGGACTCGAAGACCGATTCGTAACCCGGAGACACCACGATCACGGCGCGGTCTATCAAGTCGAGGGGTACAAAGCGCCGGAGCGTTCGAACAACGAGGGGCTCCCCTCCCACTCTCATCAAGGCTTTAGGCTGGTCAAGGCCCATTCGGCGCCCGGCTCCGGCCGCAGGGATCAACAACTGGCATCTAACCGCGCCTGCCGGACTCATGGAACCACGCCGCTCAGTTTGCCGAAGATCATGCGCCCCGCGGCGGTCTGCAGGACGCTTGTGACGATCACCGTTACGGTTTTGCCGATGTACTCCTTGCCGCCATCGACCACGACCATGGTTCCGTCATCGAGGTAGCCCACGCCCTGGAATGCCTCTTTGCCTTCCTTGATAACCTTGACTTGCATGTGCTCATCGGGCAGAACCGCGGGTTTGATGGCGTTGGCAAGGTCGTTGATGTTGAGCACCGCCACGCCTTCAATTTGTGCCACCTTGTTAAGGTTGTAGTCATTTGTAATGATCTTGGCGCCGTATTCGCGGGCGAGCTTCAGCAGCTTCGCATCCACCTCGCGGACCTCCGGGAAGTCGTCCTCGACGACCGTCACAAAAACCTTCGAGACCTTTTCCTGCATGGCCTTGATGATGTCAAGCCCGCGGCGCCCCTTTGCGCGGCGCAACACGTCCGCGGAATCGGCGATGTTCTGAAGCTCGCGGAGCACGAAGCGAGGAACAATCAAGGTTCCGTCAAGGAACCCCGTGTCGCAGATGTCCAGGATACGGCCGTCGATGATGACGCTGGTATCAATGACTTTGGGACTGCCCAGGGGACCTGGGTGTTTCTGCACGGCCTTCATCAGAGACTCCCATTTTGACGCGCGCGTCAGCCCCAAGGAGATGCCCATGAACCCAAACAGCAGCACGAACGTCGCGATAAGGAAAACGCGGACGTTCGGGTCGGCCCCGGGGATCCACATGAGGATGTACTGCCCGAGGGCATAGCCCATCAGCATGGCCAGCACGATGGCGACAATGACCGGGGAGATCTTCTCGAAGATATCTTCGGTGATGAAATTCAATATCACCAGAACAAGGACGGATACCAGGAATCCAATGCCCCCGCCAAGCGCCGTCCACGGCAGCATTCCCGTCTGGACCGCGGTGCCGCCTAGTTGCTCGGTGAAGTAACGCGACCAGATGACGCCCATGATGATGCAAGCAGCTATGAAGAAAACGCGAATGAGTTTAACGAGCATGTTGCCTCCTGTTTGGGGAATCACCCCCAATGTATGAATGTGTAGTATACTATGTTATCCTACTTCTTCCGCACGAATAATTCAACCCTCCGGCCCGAACGATTTGCGCACCTCCTTCTCGGTTTTCCTCGGCGCCGGACACGTGACTATGAGATCCAATGTGTTCAAAGGGGATCACACCGGTTATGTAACCCCTCTAGCGCTCAAATAGTTCCACGCAGCCGGCAACGACCTCCGTCATCTTCGGCTCGATCTCGGCGGCCGTCCGCAGTATCTTCCCAACATCCGCCGGTTCCAACGCGTCCGGCAGGCACTCGTCCGTGATGGCCGAGAAACCAAGGACCTTAAGACCGGCATGGACCGCCACGATGACCTCAGGCACGGTGCTCATCCCCACGGCATCGGCGCCGATCATCCGCATGAACCGGTATTCGGCGCGCGTCTCGAGGTTCGGCCCCGGGCACGCCAGGTACACGCCGCGCTGCAGCTTGATGGCCTTCGCCAGAGCGACGCGCTCGGCCAGGTTTATGAGGGCCTTGGCATAGGGCTCGCTCATGTCGAGAAAGCGTGGGCCCAAAGCCTCGTCATTGGATCCAATGAGCGGACTGTCGCCCATAAGATTGATGTGATCCGTGATCACCATCAGGTCGCCGGCCTGAAACTGAGGGTTAAGCCCGCCGGCGGCGTTTGAGACGATCAACGTGGTGATGCCGAGGGCCTTTGCCACGCGAACCGGGAACGTAATCTGCTCCAGGGTGTAGCCCTCGTATGCGTGGAAGCGCCCCGCCAAAGCTACAACCGGTTTCCCGGCAAGCGTGCCGAGCACAAGTTCGCCCGCGTGGGTATCGACGGTGGCCACAGGGAAATGCGGAACGTCCGCATAGGGGATCCGCGCTGCAATGTCGATGCGGTCGACAAGGGAACCGAGGCCCGTGCCCAGGATGATGCCGACCGACGGCCTGATAGAACAGCCCTTCCGAATCCGTCCGGCTGCCTCGTCTATTCTTCGCCTAAGCTCTGTCACGTTGGAACCTCAAAGCGAATCAAGTCTTGCAAGCAACTCCTGGTGCGTAAGCCCCGCGATTGAGAGAGTCTTCTCGCGGGACCTCTCCCCTGCTTTCAGGGTAATGGTGCTCTTGGGGACCGCCAACACCTTTGCGATAAGCTCGATGACGGCCTTGTTCGCGGCGCCTTCCGCGGGCGGCGCCGTCACTGCGACCCGTATCCGGCCATCGGCATCACGGCGTAGCTCGTTGCGCGAGGCCCTTGGCTGCACGCGCAGGTGCAGAAGAACCCCTCCGTCGTTCTCCGTGATGGCCATCATCCGCTGCGCCCCTAAGGTGCGCTCCAATCATCAATGATCGCGCTGGGGCATGTCAAGCTGTGTTAGGCTAGAAGCGGAGAGGAAGAGAGGAAAAGAGGATGGAGGTTTCCGGAGTTCCTGTTCGGGATCGATCTGGTCTCTGTCCTCGCTTCCTCTATTCCTCTCCTCCTCTCCGCCTCTCTTCCTCTCCTCCTCCAGCCTCACTGCAGGCAGCAAAAAAAACTGGCGGGATCAAACGCTCCGCCAGAATGGAACTCGCACGCACACGGCGTGAATCAGGCCATGTCGACTACTTCGTCAAAGTACTCTGCATAACACTCGACATGCCAGTACTCCCCATCGACTTTGATCACGTCACCGAACTGGAGTTCGATGTCTTCGAAGGGCTCATTGCACAATGTACAGCAACGCACTGAACGTCACCTCGCTTTCCTAAAGATAGCTTGATAGCATATAAATAATCGGGAGGGCTTATATCACAAATCTTCGCCAATGTCAAGCGAAAAATTACTGCCCCGCCGCACCGCCGCCGCGCCCCCCTTCCGCTCCGATCAACCCACCCCCTCGCTCAAGATTCAGGGTGAATCCCCTCCCGCGAAAATCGGCGAACAGTCAAGGGTGAGGATGGGCTGTCGCCAAGGTAACGCTTACGGCTGGTCTGCGGGGAAAAGGACGATATGAACGAGAATTGACCGACGGCCCATTGGTCGTACTCATTTCTCAGTGTCTTCTCAGATCGTACTGGTCCAACTGATGGAGATCCCTTCACATCATCCCATGTATTCGAAACCACTGAACTGTATCGGCAAGGGTTTCCTCAATCGGGCGAGGGGCGTAGTCGAGTTCGCGTCGGGCTTTCGCGCAACTGATGAGGCAGTTCGATCCCAAGACCCGAATGGAGTAGCCGGCGAATCGGGGCTTCGCTCCCGTCACCGCCGCGAAGAGGGGCGTGAAAACGGCCGCGGCCATCGCCACCCGCCTCGGGAGTCTCAGTGACGGCGGGCGCACGCCGGTCAGTTCCTGGAGCAGGTCCATCAGCCGCTGAACCGGGAGAATGCCGCCTGAGAGAATGTAGCCTTCCCCGGTTCGCCCTTTGAGGCCGGCGCGCACGATGCCTTCGGCCACGTCGCGCACATCGACGAAATCATAGGCGCCGTCGATCCAGGCGGGAAGCCTGCGGTGCGCGAAATCGAGGATCACCTGCCCCATTTCCGACCGGTTGAAATCGCAGGGTCCGATTACGCCGGAAGGGAAGACGATTACGGCGTTCAGCCCGCGCGCGGCGGCTTCGCGCACGTCGAGCGTCGCTTTGGCCTTGGACTTGGCATACGCGCCGACGGCCTTGCGTGGATCGCAGCCCGCCTCTTCCGTGATGGCGGTCCCGCGCGGTGGCTCGACAAGGGCGTGGACCGAACTGACGTACACCATCCGTTTGACGCCGCAATCCAGGCACGCCTGAATGACGTTTCGGGTTCCGACAACATTCGTGGCGTCGAGCGCCTTCGTCCGCCCGGGAAGGATTGATATCAGTCCCGCAAGGTGGTAGACGACCGAAGCCCCTACGAAGGCCTGTCTCAACGAATCGGGCTCCCGGACATCCCCTACTGAAATCTCCATGTCGAAACCAGCAAGGGACCGCGTGTCCTCGAACGGCAGCGCCAGCGCCCGGACCTGCTGTCCCGCCGCCAGTAGTCCGCGCACCAGGACGTTTCCGATATGGCCCGTGGCACCTGTTACGACAAGCATTTCCTACGCCACCATCAAGACGATACAGACTGCATGCAGCCTTCCGGCACGTAATTCAACACACCACCGGCCGTAAACAGCAGGGTAACCACTACGAGGGCATTTTGTCCGGTTACTGCGGTATAGACATGGCGCCAAACGCATAAGATACCGGCATCTTGCCGGGGTATTTCACGAACTCGACGTGGCCATCCATATAGAGCACATTACAGCCGCCCGGCACGTGGTTCATGTTCACTCCGCCCGCTTCACCGGCGCCCGAACTCAGGAAGGTCGTGAATTGGTCCCACATGATGAACACTTCGCTTTGGGCCGCGCTGCTGGCGGCAGGATTGTTGATGTCGGTGATGAAGAACCGCTCGATGCCTTCCCGCAAACGGCGCAGCGTGACGGAACCGGAAGTGACATCCTGGTCAAACCAGCCTCCATCGCCGCCGGAGGACCAGCCATTCCAGTTGAGCCACAGTCGCACCTCTACCGCATACCAGTCCGGGTTGTAGCCATTCCCGCTCACTATGTTGTACTCGATGGAGGTGTCGTTGGGACTCTGACCGGCAGGCACCATGTCTTCCTCACGCATGGTCCACGCTGAGTAGTTGTAGGACCACATGGTCTCCATATTCTGAAGATACGCCACCTCTGTGAACTCGCCTATCGATTCTTTCGAGTTCTTGTTGTCCGACGGACAGAACTGGATGTTATAGTCTGTCTCATACTCCGGATACAGGGACGTCACGTCGGGCGTCAAGTTCGGCCATGACACCCTCTCTCGCGGTCCATCCGCACCCGCGTAGTACTTGGCGCAAGGCGGAAACATCTGCCCTTTCGACTCGTTGACGTACATCTTGAAGATAAGACCCCACTGTTTGAGGTTGTTCTGGCAACTGGACCGGCGGGCGGATTCCCGGGCGCGCGCCAGCGCCGGCAGGAGAATCGCCGCAAGGATGCCGATGATAGCGATAACGACCAACAGCTCAATCAGTGTGAAACCCCGTTGTTTCTTCATGACAGTATCTCCCTTATTGTTGGTTGGTCTGTGCACACTTCCCCATTGTTTTCTGGAACTGGACCGCAGCAGCCCACACACTCCAGCGAAATCCGGCCCTCACCTCCTTCCGTTACGGCCGCGCCCGCGCGGTAGGATGTTCACAGCGCTCCCTGACCCAGTGGTCACTGCCTACAACACTGTTCCCCGCACCGAATGCACGAGCGAGTGTCCGTACTGCGTCAGGTAGACCAATGATTCCAGAGCCCGCTCACGCGCTATGTTGGACCGATTCTTCAGCCAGCACTTCAGGCCTTCGGTCACCAAGCCATGTCCCGCGGCTCCGGCAATGCGTGCATCGTAGGGCAGTTCCGCGCCCCGTTCCTTCGCTAACTTGGTGAGCAGGGCCTCGATTTCCTTTTCCCACAAGTCAACCCATATCTGGATGAACTGTTTGCCCTGAGGGGTCTCTGTTTCTGCAAGACGCATCAAGAACATCGTCTCGCTGGGGAATCGGTCTGCAAAGTCAAACATGATCTCCAGAGAGGCCCTAAGACGCTGCTCCAAAGTGAGGCCCGGACGTAAAGCGCGCCCGGCAAGATCCCCTTCGGAATTCCAGATGACCCCATCAAGCTCGTGGAGCAAACGCGCGAAGGACTCGAGGGCCACTTCCTCGGTCAGGGCCTCGCGATCCGTAAAATGGGCGTAAAACGTCCCGACGGATATCTTCGCCCTCTTCGTTATGGCCGCAATGGAAGCGGTCGTCGACTCGCCTGAGGCAACCATGTGGCGCCACGTATCCATCAGGCGGCGGCGGGTTGCCAGACGTTTCCGGTCACGCGAGGTGCGTGGCTTCTCACTGGCATGCATGGCCATTGCCTTCTCGAGAATCGTTGCCGTCTGTGCCACTGTAAAGTGCTCCCGTGTCAAGCAGGTCGTGTCAATGTACACTGAGAGTTCAGTCAACCCGGTTGGGCATCTCAACTCACAAGGCTCAAGTTCATAGAATGAATCTTCGAATATATATTCACTGAATTTACTTTATAGTAACACGACCTAAACCATTTGTCAAAAGGTTTATGAGACCGAAAGATTACTGCCTATTACCGCCCAAAGCGTCGAAGTGCGGAGTGACGTAAAGGCCGGACGATCAGCGTTGAAAAGTGAGGCGGGCCAGGACGGGGTAGTGGTCAGAGGGGTAACGGCCTTGGTTGTTGTAGAGGACGGTTTCGCATTCGGCGCACTTGATTGGGCCGCGGAAAAGTATCCAGTCGATGCGCTCTTTCTTGCCCTCTTGGGGCGGGCCGAAGTCCCCGTACGTCACTTGGGGGCCTTTTCTCTGTGTGGCGTCGAGCCAGGCATCGGTGAAACCGCCATTGACAAGGGTGTGCCACGCCGGGGTTTCTTCAGCGGCGGCGTTGAAATCGCCCGTAATGATGGTGGGCAATGCACCTGCCAGGCTTGCGGCGCGCTCGATTAGAAGGGCGGCGGAATGCCGGCGCGCTTCTTCGCTCTCATTGTCGAAGTGCGTGTTGAAGCAGTAAAGGAAAGTGTTGCTCGGGAGATGGCGGAACCGTGCCCAGGTGACCATGCGCGTGCAGCCGGTGTTCCAGGAGCGTGATCCGGGAACGTCCGGGGTCGCGGATAGCCAAAAGTTGCCCGTTGCGATTGGCGACAGCACATCCTTTTTATAGAAAACGGCGGCCATCTCTCCTGTTGCGTCGGCCTCTCGGCCTATGCCGATCCATCGGTACTCGGGCAGCGCCTGGGCGATAAACTCCGCCTGGAAATCGAGACATTCCTGAGTGCCGAGAATGTCAGGAGCGCAGTGCCGTATCGCGTCTGCGAGAACAGTCTTGCGATTGGGCCAGGAGTTGTCGCCATCCGAGGCCGTTCCATGTCGGAGATTGAAACTCATTACGGTCACGGTTGGCTCCGCGCATTCACCCACAGCAAGGCCCACGCCAAGCAAGATCATTCCAAGATACCTCCGGTTCATCTATGGTTCCTCTCTTCCTCTAGCCGCTCCGCCTCTAGACTGGGTATGCCAGCGGATGAGCCCCGGCAAACCAGACGGTATTTTCCCCGAAGATGTTCTCGATCTTTTCTCTGAGTGCGGGCGTAGGCGCGACGCGACAGACGGACGTGGCCTGAACGACGACCTCGGTGTTGTCGGGGGTCATGCAGTGTAGGAAAACGTCGCAGCGGCCCGGGGCCGTCCCGAGGAGCTGCGCGAGCTCCTGCACAAGGGCTTCATCCAAACCCATCGTCTGAAGGCGGATATGTACGGTGCGCGTCAGGTTCTTCTCGGTGTCGTCGATGGCGATGACGTCAGCCGCGATCAGACCGGGCGTGTTATTCCTGAAGCTCACGCGCGCGGGGATCATCACGACCATATCCTGAACGAGCAGTCCTGCCCTCTGTTCGAACACATCCGCGAACACGGTGACCTCGCACGAGCCGTCGAGGGTTTCGACCGTGATAAAGGCCATCTTGCTGCCCTTAGCGGTCACGTAGTGTTTTACGGTGGTGAGGATGCCTCCGATGACGACTTCCTGCCCCTCTCGGAGATTCGGGATATCGGCTACGGCGGCCGTGCTGTAAAGCTCAAGGATGCGGGCGTGACGGGCCAGCGGATGGCTGCTGACGTAAAGCCCGAGCATTTCCTTCTCGAAAGCGAGGATCTCGTTCTCCGGCCAATCCTCGAGCGCGGGTTTCTGATGGAGGGTCTCGCCCGCCTGGTCGGTATCCATCAGATCGAACAGAGAGGTCTGCCCGGACTCACGTTCGCGCTGCGAGATCTGCCCTTCGTTCAGCGCAGCATCGATAGTGGCCTCAACCTGGCGGCGATTCCAGCCGGTGCTGGAAAACGCGCCCGCCTTGTTCAGACTTTCGATGAGGCGCCGGTTGACATAACGCGCATCGAGACGGGAACAGAAGTCGAATATGTCCTTGAACGGGCCGCCTTTGTCGCGTTCGGCGACGATGGCCTCGGTGGGTCCCTCCCCCACGTTCTTGACGGCGCCCATCCCGAAACGGACCGAGCCGCCTTCGACGGCGAAACCCGTGTAGCTCTTGTTGATATCCGGCGGAAGGACCTGGATGTCCCATTGCTTTGCCTCCTCGATGTACGCGCCGATCTTGTCGAGGTTGCCTGTTTCACTCGTGAGAAGCGCGGCAATAAACTCGACGGCGTAGTTGGCCTTGAGAAAAGCGGTCTGATAGGCGACGTACGCATAGGCCATGCTGTGAGACTTGTTGAACCCGTAACCCGCGAACTGTTCGATCTTCTGAAAAAGGAGGTCGGCCGTCTTTTCGTCGATCCCGTTCGACTTGGCCCCCTCGACGAACCGGTTGCGCTGCTGGTTCATGAGGATCATGTCCTTCTTGCCCATTGCGCGCCGGAGCGTGTCCGCCTGACTGAGCGTGAATCCGGCCACGGCTTGACAGATCTGCATTACCTGTTCCTGGTAGAGGGCCACGCCGTACGTCTCCTTCAAGATGGGCTCAAGAAGCGGGTGATCATAGACGATTTTCTTCGCATTGTGTTTCGATTCGATGTATTGGTCCTTGAGCAGCATGGGACCGGGCCGGAACAATGCCACCAAAGCACAGATCTCTTCGAGGCTCTCGAGGCCGATACGTTTGGCGAGGTCGCGCATGCCGGGGCTTTCAAGTTGGAACACGCCGGTCGTGCGGCCGGAGCGGAGCAATTCGTAGGTAGGGGGATTGTCCGGCTCAAGATGATCGATGTCGAGGCCGATCCCCCGGTTCTGCTTAATCAGTTCAACGGCATCGGCGATAACCGTCAATGTCCGCAGCCCGAGGAAGTCCATCTTCAGCAGGCCGATCTTTTCGACGCATTTCATCTCGGCCTGCGTGGCGATCACATCGCTGTTCGAAGCCTTGAATAGCGCTACGTGGTCCGTGAGCGGCTCATCGCAGATCACCACGCCCGCCGCATGGGTCCCGCAGTTGCCAATGGTGCCTTCGAGCCGCGTGGCAAGACGCCACAACCGCGCCACTTGCGGATCGGAGTCAACGAGGCGTTTCAGTTCCGGCTCGCGCTGGATAGCATCCTTCAGTGTGATGTTCAATTCATCCGGGATCAGCTTGGCAATGCGGTCCGCGTCTCCATAGGCCATGCCGAGAACGCGCGCGACGTTCCGGATGGCCTGTTTCGCCAGCATGCGGCCGAAGGTGATGATCTGGCTGACATTCCCGCGGCCGTATTTCTCGCGAACGTATTCGATCACCTCGTCCCGGCGGCGATAGCAGAAGTCAAGGTCGAAATCCGGCATCGATATCCGGTCCGGATTCAAGAACCGCTCAAACAGGAGACCGTATCGGATCGGATCAATGTTGGTTATGCGCAACGCGTACGCCACGAGGCTCCCGGCGCCGGATCCGCGGCCCGGCCCGACCGGAATGCCCTTGTTTCGCGCGAAACTGATCAAGTCCCAGACCACGAGGAAGTAGTCCGCGAACTTCATGCTGACGATCACATCGAGTTCGTATTCGGCGCGCTTTACGTGTTCGGGCGACGGGCGGCCGTTGTACCGGTCGTCGAGGCCCAATCGGACGAGGTTGCGAAGGTATTCTTCCTTTGTGAAACCTTCAGGTGGATGATATTTCGGCACAAGCTGCTTTCCGAGCGGCAACTCGAGGTTGCAGCGCGCGGCCACTTTCTCCGTGTTCGCCACGGCCTCGGGCCATTGAGCGAAGCGCGCACGCATCTCGTCGCCGCTGCAGAAATAGAACTCACTGGTTGGGAACTTGAACTTGTTCTCGTCGCTGAGGGTCGAGCCGGTTTGGATGCACAGCAGGGCCTGATGCGCCTCCGAATCCGCCTTATCGAGATAGTGGCTGTCATTCGAGGCGATGACCATTAGGCCGTAACGCCCGGCCAGCTCGACGAGCGTTGGGTTGATTCGGCGCTCATCCGGCATCCCATGGTCCATGATCTCGATGAGGAAATTCTCGCGTCCATAGATGTCGATGAACTTCTCGACAGCCTTATTCGCGGCCCGGAGATCGTCCCGAAGGAGACACTGCGGGATCTCTCCTCCGATGCACGCGCTTGTCGCAATAAGCCCTTTGCTGTACTTGGCGAGCAGCTCGTTGTCCACGCGTGGGCGATAGTGGTGCCCCTCGAGATAGCCGAGCGTGCTGAGCTTGCAGAGATTGTGATAGCCCTCTTCGTTCTCGCACAGAAGCAGGATGTGATAGTAAGACTCCCCCTGCGATCGTGCGGAGCGGTCAAACCGGCTTCCACGGGACTGGTAAAGCTCTGACCCGATGATGGGCTTTACCCCGGCCTTGAGCGCCGCCTGATGGAAATCGACGGCGCCGAAGAGGGCGCCGTGGTCGGTGAGGGCGCACGCGCGCATCCCGTATTCGTTGCAGCGCTCGAGGATCTCCTTGATCTTCGAAGCGCCGTCCAGGACGCTGTATTCACTGTGCACGTGGAGGTGCACGAATCCTGCGCTCATTTGCCGCTCTACTCCTGGCGCTTGAGGACCTCGATCAGCATCTTCAGCGCACGTTGCGCGGTCTGTTCCTTTATCGCCTCCCGGGTTCCACGAAAGTGGTTCCGGAGGACCACCGTTGCCTCGGGCGCGGCCACTGCGATGTAGACCAGGCCGACCGGTTTCTCGGGCGTGCCGCCCTCCGGACCCGCAATGCCGGTGACGCCTATGCCGTAGTCCGCGCCGAAACGGCTCCGCGCGCCTTCGGCCATGTGACGGGCCACCTGCTCGCTGACCGCGCCGTACGTCGCGAGTTCGGCCTTGGGCACGCGGAGCAGCGTCGCCTTTGCCTTGTTGCTGTACGCCACCACTCCTCCCAAGAAGTAGTCAGAAGATCCGGGGACATTCGTGATCCGATGTGCGATCAACCCCCCGGAGCACGACTCAGCCGTGGCGAGTGTATGCCCCAAGCGGCTCAAGTGTTGACCGATGATCTGCTCAAACTGTGGAGGGGTCTTGGAAGCCATGCGATGCCCAGTCCCATACCCGCCGGGCAAACATACCATTCAAAAGAATAACATGGCAAATCGCGATGTGGGTCAAATGGCATTACGATAGGGCTCGAGCCCGTTTTGGCTTCCATCAGCCTGGCTTTAGCAGGCTCCTCTTTGCACCCGGTTTCAGCCGGGGTGGGGTTTGAACTGCTTGCAGGTCTGAGCGCGCTTTAGCGTGGCTTAACGGTCTGCTTCAGCCCGGGGCACTTGCTGAAGCGTTTCAAAAGCGACGCTGAAGCGCCCTCATAGAGATGGTCCATTGCATTCACCCCTCCTCAAGGAGGGTGCAAAGAGGAGCCCGCTGAAGCGGGCTAATCGACCACGCTGTTTGTTCATCGCGCGTTATCCTGCTGCCATTCCGACGTAGGTCCAATTCTACCTCAACGGCTCTGCATGAGCGCGAGGGTCAACCGGGCAATGCGGTCGCGGTGCGCCGCGCAGGCCTCCACGTCAGTCCACGTGTGGCGAATAGTCCGATCTCCTGCACGGAGGTAGTCGCGGCTCTCTATGAACGCTTGATCAGAAAGCTCCATCATGTCGCCCTTCGCAATGCGTAGGGCGTCCTGGGCCTCTTTGATGATCTCGGATTTGTCGCCAGTGGCCGCGTTTGACGCGATAGCTTGTTCCAGTAGCTTTACAGCAGCGATGTCTTCAAGCCCGTCGCGGACCGCTTCCCATCGGATGCTGGGAACGGGGAGTACGCCGGGATACACAAGCGCATACTCGTCATTCATGCCCTTGCCGGGCAACCAATGATCGACCTCGGTGGTGCTGAACGTCCACAAGCCGATTCCGGTGAGTCCAAAATAGTGCGCGCGCCAGGCCGCCGAGCGGTTGTAGCGAAGCGGCGAGATCGACTTCACCTGCGACACACACTCATAGGACCAGACCGTCTTGCCGGAGTCGAGGATGCGCTTGATGCGAGGATCGTCCGCAAGCAATCCGGTGACGAGGCGCATGTTTGGGCACCACACATCGATCAGCGGCTCGATCCGATTGAAGTCAGCCAGAGACAGACCAGGGACCGGATCGGCATAAATGCGAAACTTCGGATCGGCCTCCCGGAACAGTTCTGCCGCCTCGATGAGGATGTGCAGATTCGGGCCGTGGTCCAACCCCGGCTCATCGAGAGGATAGAACGCATAATCGGCGTAATCCCAGCCTTCTCGCCTCAGGTGGTCGCGCAATTGATGCAGGTAATCGATCTCGGTCGTGCGTTTCTTCTCAGCAGCGGGCGGTTGCACAAAAGTGATCGGTGGAGAACCCAACTGGATGAGGATCTGTCCCCTCCCTTTGAGACGCTGCAACTCCGCGTCAAGGGCAGGCCATTCGATGGTGAGTCGTCCTGCGTCATCGACGGAGGCCTTGGGGACGCATGTTGCCCGAGGAAACACAGTGACTCCTTGCAGCGCCATGTCGTCGAGCACTTCGGATATGCGATTCGGAAACCACTGGTTGGGAATGTAGTCCCATGTGCAAAGGGTCAGTGGAAACGGCCTCTCAATGCGCAGCGGCAGCACGTTGACCCGAAGATCAAGGCTCAGCGGTTCCGTCACACGTTGAAGAGGTTCGATCTTGATCTGTCCCCGGTATTCGCCGGGCTCGGCGGCTTTGGCATTCACACTCACCCAGAACTTGGCGGCTCGCTTCGGGGCAAGCAGCGTGACACGCGCGTCGCTCAACTTGACCAACGCATCCGGAACGCGTTCGCCATTCACCGTGCCGGTCGAGACAACCTCGAACAGCTCGATCCCGCCCGCGAACTGCTTCTTCTCCGGCGTAACGGGTTTGTCGACCTCGACGCGCACCAAACATGGATCGTCCGAGCTGCACGCGACAACAAAGGCGCCTTGATCAATCTCGCCGATGTAGACGTTCGGGATGGATATCGCACCATCACTGCACCGAGTCAGTTCCTGTTTCGTGGGTATAAGCCGCGATTCATCAAACAGGCCGTACGCGGGCGTGGGCCATGCCGCGAGTTTTCCTAGTTCCGCCGGCGCAGCAGATACTTCCTCCTTTGAAGGCCTTGTGCGCTCCTCCTCAATGATCTTGAGGCCATGTGCATTGCTGACGGTTAACCGAACCTGAGCGGCATTCTTGGGAAAAGGCATCGACAGCTCAAACATCGAGCGCGCCGTCAAACAACCGGTAATCCAATGCTCATTCGAGTTAGTGATTATATCGAGACTTGCATTCAGGAACGCACCAGCCGGGTTCCGAACGACAATCGGTGCGTTTGCAGTATAGTCGTTGCCATCCGGCCACTCAGTTTTGACCTCACCCGGCGCGGGAGTGACGCCATACGGCGAACGAGGCGGACTGAAGCGAATGCGGTGCGCAAGCAACGACGCGTCGACAACAAGAGCGTCAGTCCGTGTGGTGCTTGAATCGCAAATCGGCATTGGCGACCCGTTGATGCAGCCGCTCAGCCGCAGGTCGTCGAGCAGCCGTCCTTCGTGGTCGAACACGTACACGTGTTGATTGTAGGCCGTGACGAGGACTTCCATGTTTCCGTCGCCGTCAGTGTCAAGCACAAGCGGACGACACCGACTCTTGGCGCGGAACAAATGCGTCCAGACGTGACGTCCGTTCTCGTCAAATGCGTGCAAGTTGCCCCACAGCCCCTTGCACAGAATCAGGGGAGACTCATTCAGGCGCGGCAGCAACGCAATCGTGCTGTCAATTTCGTCGCCGATCGGCGCCTCCCACAAGACCTTCCCTTCCAGCGTCAACGCGAACAGCGAGCCGGCGCCCGCCCCACAAAAGATCATGCGCCTGCCTGAGAGTTCAAGGATCTCCGGCTGCGAGATGATCGCCCCTCGGAGATTGCTTGACCAAAGCACTCGACCATCCGAGTCGAGGCAGTACAAGTGATCTCCGGATGCAGCGAGGATCTTTGCGGGACCCTCCGGCACCGGAAGCGTTTGAAGCGGCGCGTTGCATCCGCCGAATTCGAGCCGGGTAGTCCAAACGAGGTCGCCTTCATGATCGAGGCATGTGACTTTGCCGGAGCTATCGCCCCAGCACATGCAGAGACCCGTCTTGCCTGTTGGTGTTACCGCGGCGGGATGCGCTGTACCCCAGCGGGTTTCCGCGCCGAGGTCGTACTCCCATCGCGTCTTGAAATCCTGATCGAGTGTGATGATGTGGCCTTCTCCGCTACAGAACCAGTACAACGCCGAGTCATCGGCGACGCCGGCGGTTGGCGTTGATGACCACGTTCCCTTTGGAAGCTGCGCGACAAGGCCATCCTGTCCAGGTCCGAGGTCCGTGCCGTCGAGATGCCACAACATGACTTGCCCGGCGCGGTTCACGGCGAGAATCGCAGATTGCCCTTTGTAGGAAATGAGAACAGGGCTGCACTCAACCGTGTTCTGGCCGGTCATGCGCGTCCAGGCGATTTCCATTGGCCATGCGGCCGGAGCTATGAGACAAAACAGCAACAATCCTCTCTTCATTATCGTGATCCCTATCCTGGTGTTCCCGCCTGCATTGGCGACAGATAATTCCGCATCACCTCTGAAGCGCACTGCGGTAGTCCGCGACGGATCAGCGTTCTCGCTCATTAGCCCGCTTCAGCGGGCTCCTCTTTGCACCCTCCTTTAGGAGGGGTGGAAGCAACGAACCATGCCTAAAAGGGCGCTTCAGCGTCGCTTCCCAAAACGCTTCAGCAAATGCCCGGGCTGAAGCAGATCGCGAAGCCACGCTGAAGCGCGCTAAGACCTGAGAGCAGTCTCGGCCTCACCCCGGTTGAAACCGGGTGCAAAGAGGAGCCTGCTGAAAGCAGGCTGATGAAAACCAAATGGACTCACACCTTATCTTCGTGCCGTCCATACCAACTCTCAGTTATGGGAGGATATGGACTCCACGCAATCCAGCATCTCATTACGGAAGGCGTTCAGATTCTCCTCACTGTTCGTCAGATCGATGGCATGGCGTCCGAGACCAAGGATCACCTCTTTGAGGCTCGTCTCAAAAATTGCGGGCAATGAAGTCTCGAACAGGTGTTGCAGGCGGCGACGGACTTCTTCATCCGGCGTTGTCTGAAGACGTTGACGCAGCGCCATGAGAATGCGGGCGTCTTCGATGCCCTCCCGGACGGCCTCCCATCGCTTGCTCGTGACGGGTTTGGTCCGTCCCGGATAGACAATCGGGTAGTCGTTCTCGACACGCGTCCAAGCGTCCGGACCGATGTTGTAGCACCAGAAACCGATCCCCGTTGCGTTGTAACGAACGGCAAAGATCGCGGCCCTGCGATACTCGGCGATGATGTTCGTATCTTTGAGACTCGCCCGGGCCGCGGTTGTGTATCCGTAGCCGCAGTCATATGACCAGATTTGCTTCCCCGTCCCTCGGATGAGTTTCATCTCCGGTGAATCCTCCGCAAGCATGCCGAGGGCGGGGCACCAAATGTCGATGATGGGGGCCATTGCCTCGAACATGGGAAGCTCTCCTCCTCCGTCCATATAGATTTGGACGTCGGGGCGGACCTCGCGGACGCATTTGCCGAACGCCACCAACTGATTGACGGCATTCCAACCGTTGCCGCCCGGCTCATCGATGGGATAGAGGGCGAAATGTTGCGTGTCGAAACCAGCGCCAGCCACGTGCTGCACCAGGTCATCGAGAAATCGCTTCAAATCGGCCTTGTATGCTTCGTCGTTGAACGACCCGTGCAGCGGGGGCATGCCCTGTATGAGCAGGATGACATCGTTGCCTCGAAGCATCGCGATGAGCGCGTCGAGCTTTCCGTAATCGCTTCCGCTGTAACGACCCTGGCCGTCGAATCGCGGTTCAGGCGGCGGCGCACAGAATACGTTGTTGCCGTGGGCCAGAAGGTCTGCTATCTCGGGCGGACCCAATGTGGCCCAAGTGCACAGCCGCAACGCACCCGGCGGCGCAATCTCGAATGGCAATACCTTGAGGCCGATGTCTACGGTAGTTTCCGGTGGGGCAACGTCGTGTGAATTCGCGCCGCCCTCCTCCAACACGCCCGCACCGTTGAGCGCCTGAACGCGCATCTTGACGTGATGCTCACCCGGCGCACAAGCGCCCACTTGGATGTCCAGCCAAAACTCACGCGTCGCCAGCGAGGGAATTGTCAGGATCGCGGTATCGTCGCACTCAGGCAAGGGATCCCATGCCACAGCCCCTTGCGCTGTCGGAACAGCCTGCGAGTAGTGAAGCACGACCTTGAGTTCCGGCGGGGTCTTCTCGATCATGGCGCGCACCTGCAGCTCGCGATCCGTCATGTTGAACAGGTTCAACGAAACGGGTTCGTGTTCGTTCGCGACAACCCGGCGCGTGATACTCAGGGGATTTCGCGCGTCCTCAGGCACGCGTTCCTCGATGTCGCGGTTCTCCCATGTTGCCGCCTCAAACGCAATGACGCTTGTTCCGCTGCCGAGGGATGCGGCTTTCTCCGCGGTTTCAGCGAGGCGCGATGCGCGCCGCGCATGCACGACCAGCGCTGCCGACTTCTTGATGGTCGCCTTCGCCGTTTCCGCATCCGCACCGGCCATGGCCGACTGAAGCGGCGCAAGCATGTCCGCTTCGTTTTTCAGATTGGCCGCTTCGTTAAGCAGCGCTGAGCACGTGAGCGGAAGGACACCGCGCGCACCTTCCGCCGCGCTCTTCAGCATCCCGAGGGATCGGTCGATAATTGCACGGTCGGTTCCAAGAGGCTGAACAGCTATTTCACGCTTGCCCTCGTTCAGAACCGCATTGTCCGAACTCGTCAAAGACCACTCGAACGAATAGGTTCCCGACAGTCTGAAATCCACGGAAAGGAGGAGCTCCGCCCGCCCACTTACGACGGGCAACATCGCGGCTTGCCGCGATCCGTCCGGGCGGATACACATGGCGGACGCTTTGTACGGCCCGGACTTGGCATCTGTCTCGACGACAAAACGAACGGGGTCGCCAATGGCTAGTTCATCCGCTGCCAGATTGGCAGGGCTCATATGTCCAGCAGCGGCGGTCGAGCTGGAGCTCGACCCTACCGGTTGTCCGGCGGGAACGCGCGTCTCCGCGACTGTGGCCGAGCTGGAGCTCGGCGCTGCCGGCTGCAGCCAGTAACTGTTGCTATAAGTCGGGCCGCGGTAGTTCCACCACTGTTTCACAGCATCTGAAGCGACGTTTGTAGCGAAACAGAAAACGCGTCCCGATTCGCCGCCGGAGATTACCATTTCGAGGCCAGGAGATGAAGCGGTCACGTCGCCGAACGTCGGGGTAACGTTGATCGTTCGGTTCGGAAAGGTGTGCTCATAGACGAACCGGCCCTCATCGTTCAGCACCAGGAATCGGCCGGCTTGGGTGCATAGGGCGTATCCCGTTCGGCCGTTGTGCGTGAGGTCGAGAATTGCGCCTGCGGCCAGGCTGCGGCCCTGCATATCGATCTCCCACAACATCTTGCCGTCCTGGTCGAACCGGTAGATAACGCCGGTCTGGGTAATGCAGAAGATATCGGGGCGGCCATCCAGGCCCAGGTCTCCCACTGAAATCGTGGATGCTATCGAGCCGCGCGTCGGATAACTCCACCGGGTGTTTCCATTCACATCAAGGCAGAGCATGTGGCCGTCGCTGGCGCCCGCCAGGATTCGCGCCTTACCATCCGCGGCCCTGAATATCACCGGCGCCGCAGTCGCCCACGACGGCGAAGAGCCTGTTACCTTTCGTTCCCACAGAATTGCGCCGTCGTTTTTGAGGGCCGTCAGCATACCACTGCCGGTATTGATGACGATTATCGGCGGCCCGCCCGCGTCGTCGGTGCGTGAGATGGCGGGGCTTACGGGGATGCCTTTCACGGCAGCTTGCCAGACGACCTTTCCGCTCAGCGCGTCAAATGCCCACACCGCCCCGGACTCGTCTGTTTGGATGACCTCGGCAACGCCATCCATATTGAGATCGCAGACGACTGCGGCGGACCAACTTGAACCAGCCTTCAATTGCGCCTGCCACGTAGTTGCACCCGCCCCATCCACGCATGAGAACAACCCGGAGGTGTCGGCGACGTAGATCAGCGGGGTGCCGTTGCCGCGGCGAAGCACACTGGGATACGTCATGAAACGCCCCTTCGTGCGCCAGCGCCACAGTTCCTTACCCGTGCCGTCTAGCGCGAACAGTTCCTCGCGTCCGGCAGCGAGTATCTCGTCAAGTCCGTCGCCGTTGAGATCAGCCAAAGTGGGCGCGCTCTCGAGAAACGTGTTGAGGTTCGCCGTCCATAAAAGGCGGAACTCAGGTTGCTGCGCATGAGCATGTGGTAGGGACAAAGCGCACGCCACAATCGTGATGATCGCTGGAACGTAAGTACGGTATTTTCTGTACACGCGAGTCTCCTTGTCTGATGGGCGAATCGTTGCTGTTTGCCCGCACCAAAGGTAGTCTTGCAGAGAAGCAGCGCCCAATACAACACCCGTGGAATGCCGCTCCGCGGGAAATGGATGCAGGCAGCCGGTCCTATCGAGGTCGTAAGCGGGCGCTCTTCATTCCAAAAAGGAACCGCGGTACGCTGAAAGGCCGTACCAGGAAGTGGTAGGTACCCATGGTTGCGATAATCGCCACCGGCAGAAGCAGCGACATCTTAGCGGGGATTCCCCATGCGAGCTTGATGATAGGGTATCCCGTGAACACGATGCCGCCCTGATGAAGGATGTACACGGGCAGCGCGGATTCCGCAAGGTACTTGAGGGCTTTGTTCTCGAAGCAAAGGTGCGCCCGCGCGAAACCCAGCATGCCCATCAAAAGACAATAACCCGTGGCCGTTCCCAGAACGTAGTACGCGAAATGTGCCACGACCTCCTCCCATCCATACTGGGAGATGATCGGGGCGTTGACTCCCTGGAGGAAATATCCCGCAACACCGTTCCGCAGATCCTCATTCCGACTCAACAGAAAGACGACGCTCAGCGCAAGGCCGATGACGCCCGCGCGTCTCCATTCGCGCGAAATGGCTTCCTCGACCGCCGGCAGCCGCCCAGTCGTGAAACCCAAGATGAGAAAGGAGCTGTAAAAACAGAAATTGGCCCAGTCGTCGTACAGGTTCTGCATACCCGGCCAGCGGATGCGCAGGACGAGTTGCATAAGCACCAGAGGGATCAAGGGCAGGTACAACCATCCCGCCGAGATCGCGTCAGATCCAGGTCGGATGCGTCTGATCGCCATGAACAACGGCATGTACAAGAGCGTAAACGTGAAGAGATAGATCAGGAACCAGAGGTGACCCCACGTGAAGTACTCGAGATTCGTGAAGAACTGCGGAACGAATGCAAGGAACGAGACGTCTTTCCCCGGCATGAGAATTTTCTCGACGTACCCCAAACCTACGCACAAGGTGCAGCACCCGAAGAGGAACGGAACGAAAATGCGCAGGACCCGCTCGTGCAAAACCGCACCCGTGCTTCGGCGCGACAGCGAAGCCTGCAACGACCAGCCCGCCAGCAGGAAGAACAGCGGCATGTGCCACTGGTGAACGAAGGTCGTGAACAACGCGAGATTACCCGAAAGCTCCGCATTCTTGATGTGGTAAAAGGGCGGCACATCAAACACTTTGCTGACGTGAAATGGAAACAAGAGATAGGTTGCGAACACCCTTAACCAGTCGATGTCGTACCTGCGTTCAGGGATCATCAGGTGAAGTGCCTCATGCAGTGTCAGGCCAGGCTCGCGACACTTTGACAAAGACGCGCCCTTCTTCTCAAGTCAAGGGAACGACAGTCCAACCACGGGTAGCATGAGAGGGTGGCATGGATAAGCCTGGTTTGGCCGGATCAAGGCTGCGTGCGTAAGGTCAGGATTCCGAACCGGCCAAACCAGGCTTATCCATGGCACCCCCCGGAGGGGAGTACGTAGAAGATCTCAATCTGGCCCTTTGTCTTCAAGTTGACGAAACCGGCCGAATGGCCGTCAAACATCGAAGAGACGCAGGCCCACGCCTCGGGGCTTAGGTTGACGGCGCCCACCGTGCCGTAACTCTGGATGTGGGCTGCCGTATTGACCGTGTCGCCGAAGACATCATAAAGGTACTGCCTGTAACCCACCATGCCCGTAATCACGGAGCCGATATGAATCCCCACCCGGAGGGTCCATCCTGCGCTCAGCATCCGGACGAGCGAGATCATCTCAAGCCCGCACCGCACGCTTTCGAGTACGGGGTTCTCGACGGGTTTCAGCAGCCCTGCCGCCGCCATGAAGCAATCGCCAATGGTCTTGAGTTTCTGGAGGTTGTGTTTTGCCGCAACGGCCTCGCAGGCCACAACCATTTCCTGCAAGTTCTCGAGAACCTCGTCGGGGCTGCGCTGACTGCAATACGCGGTAAAGCCGACGACGTCTGCGAAGAGAAGCGCGACGTTTTCGAAACGACGCGGTTGGACCTTGTTTGTTGTCTTGAGTTCCTCGGCTATCGAGGCCGGAAACACCGCGTCGAAAAGCCTGTCATAGCGGCGTCTATCCGCCTCCATGGCCCTCACGTAATCACGTTCCTCGTCTCGATGCCTCTCTTTCTCGAGGTTCACGGCAACGCGCGCAAGCAGCAACGTCGAGTCGATCGGCAGGAGAAGGTAGTCATCGGCGCCCATGCGTATATAGTCGGGGATGTCGCTGATATTATCGGGAGCCAGGACCATCACGACCGGGACGTCGCGCAGCGATGGATCCGCCGCCATTGCCTTGAGGACATCGCGTCCGCTGGTCTCAGACATTCCAGCTCTAAGCAGTAAGAGATCATGAGGACCGTCGAGCAGGAGTTTCAGAGCTTGATCCCCATTTTCAGCAATCGTGAGCGCGTACCCTTCAGATCTCAACTTCGCGGCGATCAGGTTCCGGTCCTCCTCGGAATCATCGGCGATCAACACTCGATATCTTGGTCCTTCCATCGGGCAACTCCTTTCACTGCTTTCCTATCAACAGAAGTCCCCCCAAGTCAAGAATGTTTTTCCCGTTAAGGAGCGCCGCGGTGTCGCATGAAGAAGCCGTCAAGTTCCTTCCGGAACTCCGGACTGAAGGGCGTGGTAAGATGGTTCACGTTTTCGAGGGTGATGAGTTTGGTATTGGGCATGTGTTTTTCGAGGTCCTCCGCCAAGGGTTTCAGGCCGTCATTCTTACCGACGAGGCAAATGGCCGGTATCTTGTTCGATTCGAGATCCTTTTCGCCCACGAGCAACTGGCTGAAACCGATCATGATCGCACTCATGGTTTCTCTATGCCCGAATCTCTTGGCAATCCACCCGTGGAAACTCTTAGTGGAGTCTCGCAGGGCTTCTCGTATTGGCCTGGGTCTCCCGGCCCCGGTCTCGAGCGGACCGAACGGATCGGGCAAAGGGGAGCGATCCGCCGGGCTCCTCCAACCCGCGCCGCAGATGGCCGCGCTGCGCACACGCTCCGGATGCGTCATCATGAGTTTGAGCAGGATGAATCCGCCCATCGAATAGCCCGCAATATGGGCTTTGTCAATCTTGAGGTGGTCCATCAGACGAACCACGTCTTCCACCATCTCGATCCCATACTTGTCGGGACCCTCCGGCCTGTCGCTCAGACCATGGCCGCGGCAGTCGAACGTGATGACCTGGAAGTCCTGGGCGAGCAACCGCACCGTGCCGGGGCGGCGCCAATTGATGTCGCCGTTCGCGCCGAGGCCATGGATGAGAATGACGGGTTCTCCCTTGCCCTCGACCGCGTAGTGAATCCTGACGCCATTCGAATCAAAGAAGTCCCCCCTCTTCTCGTGGAAATACAGATATCCGAGGGTCGTTACCAGCATCAAAGGCAAGAGTAAACCGATCAGACACCCGACAAGGATCTTCTTTTTCAAAATCATGTCTCTTGCCTTGCTCGCGCCCATGTGGGCCACGCCACCCGGCTGTGAGGAACTTAGGGGGCCGTCAATATGATACCAGACCTTCGGGAAGGGCGCAGAATCTTAAATGCAGACACGCTACGGTATAATCCCCTCTATGGCAGAACCAAGAAGTGACTATGCCGGGTTTGAGCAGGGGCCTATCCGTCCGCCGAGTGAGGCGCAGAGCCTGCTGATTCGGGTCACGCGAAACTGTCCGTGGAATCGGTGCTCGTTCTGTCCCGTATATAAGGGCGCCGCGTTCTCGACGCGGCCCCTCGAGCATGTGAAGCGCGACATCGACGCTGTCTATGGTCACATTGTCAGGCTTCACGAGCTTGGCGCGGCCCACGGCGGTTTCTCGCGGGACCTGATCGAACGGGCGCACGAGAATGTGGCTCCGGAGGAACGTCTCGCGTTCGAGGCGGCGGTCTCCTGGTTCATGTGGGGCATGCGTTCAGTTTTCCTGCAGGATGCGAATTCGTTGTTCGTGAAGCCCGCCGACCTTGTCGAGATCCTCGATCATCTGCGCAAACGGTTCCCGGGAATCGAGCGGGTCACGTCATACGCGCGGGCTCAAACCATCACTAAACGGGCCGACGACGAACTCCGGGCCATCGCGAATGCGGGTCTGAATCGCATTCACATCGGCCTCGAATCAGGCTCGGACAAGGTCCTCCAAATGGTGAAGAAAGGCGTAACAAAGGCCGAGCATATCGAAGCGGGACGCAGGGTCATCAGCGCTGGAATGGAGCTGTCCGAGTATGTCATGCCCGGACTCGGCGGCGCCGCGCTCTCGGAAGAGCACGCCGTCGAGACAGCCGATGCGCTAAATCAAATCAGTCCTCACTTCATTCGCCTGCGTACGCTCGCAATTCCGAATCAGACGCCGTTATACGAGGAATACGTTGCGGGACGTTTCGTGAAATGCAGCGAGGTGATGGTCGCGCGAGAGAGCCTGCTCTTCCTCGAGCATCTGGACGGCATATCGAGCGTCGTCAAGAGCGACCATATCCTGAACCTGTTCGCGGACCTCGAGGGAAAGCTGCCTGACGACAAGCCGCGCATGACAGGCATGCTGCAAACCTTTCTGGACATGGCTCCGGAACGGCAGACCCTGTTTCAGGTGGGACGGCGGATCGGCGTCTTCACAAGGCTTCAAGGCCTTGATGACCTGCGCCGATGCGCCATGGTCAAGGCCGCTTGCGACCAGTACGGAATCACGCCGGAGAACGCGGAAGCAGTCATCGAGGACATCATGCGGACGTTCATATAGTCGCCGCAGAGACGCGCGCTTGGCCGCTTTATCACGGTTCACGTCCTCCATGATGCCTTTCTTCACAATAAGATGTGGTTTATTGCGAACGACAACTACCTGAGCGCTTTCTTGACCACGAGGAAGAGGACCACCATCCCGACGCCCGTCAATGCTGAGAGCCACGCATTGTGAACGAGGCAGGGGAACAAGGTCAGGACGACGCCGAATGCCAGCGATACGGGTTCCTTCTGCTTCCATCCGTAGAGGGCCATCGCCGAGCCTATACAAGTCTCAATCAGCGCGACAAACACCCAGGACCCGGTCATCTCACCGAACATGCTTTCTTCTCCGTACGACACGCCCGCCCCAGGCATGGCCAATTATATCACAGGCCAACCCCGCCTCAAGGACATGCCTCGCGCCAAGCGGCGTCCCATCATGGTTTGAGTGCGGAGATGCCGGAAGTCCTCCCTATTAAGGCGCTTGTTTCAGCGCCTGTGAAGGCTTTACGATCCGAATTGCCGTGTGAGGCGGACTTGTAGCGAGGACCTATGTCGAAGAGCAGGGTGTATTTGGAGAACTGTCGCGAATATGACGTGGCCGCAATCCAACGCATTATCGTGGATGGCCTCGAGTATCTTGGCGTTCGCCTTCCGCGACAAAGCAAGGTGCTTCTCAAGCCGAACGTGCTTAGCGCGCATCCGCCGGAAAGGCATATCACGACGCATCCCACGGTGATTGAAGCGATGGCGCGCCTGTTGCTCGACAACGGCAATGACATCGTGATCGCGGACAGTTGCGGGCAGCCGGGCGGGACGGAGAACGCCCTCGAGAAGTCGCAGATCGCCGCGCTGAAGACGCGACTGGGGAATATCGTTGTCAAACCCATCGAGGAATATCCGTCGCGGGTCTATTCGAATCCGCGGAACCGGTTTTTACGTGAAATTCATCTCCCCCGCATCCTGGATGACGTGGAATGCATCATCAACCTGCCGAAGCTGAAGTCGCACATGCTGACGAAGCTCACTGCGGGCGTTAAGAACTTCTTCGGGTGCATTCCAGGCGGCGGCAAGCAACAGGCGCACTACATGGCGCCGTCCGCGGAGGAGTTCTCAGAACTGCTCGTCGAGCTGTACGACTTCATCCGCCCGAAGGTCCTATTCAACATGATCGACGGCGTCGTCGGGCTTCACGGGTTCGGTCCCGGAACCGGCGGCAAGCCCAAGCCGGTGGGATTCGTGGCGCTGAGCGCCGATGCGATCGCCCTCGACATAGCATGCTGCCGCGTCATTGGTCTCGAACCCGCCCTGGTGCCCACGATCCGGCTCGGCATCGAACGCGGACTCAATTCGGGTGACATTGAAACGAACAAGGATGTCCGCCCCGTACGATTCCGCGTGCCGAAGGCCTTTCCGCTTCAAGCGTTTCTATTCAAACACGTATCCGGTCTTCAACGCCTGAGGCCGGCGGTAATCACCAAGAAATGCAAGCAGTGCGGCGTCTGCGCGAAGGTGTGTCCCGCAAAGTGCATCACAATGGACGAATACCCGCACTGGGACTACTCGAAGTGCATCTATTGTTATTGCTGTCACGAAACCTGTCCGCATGCAGCGATCAAACTCAAAACTCCCCTGTTCGCTGGACGAGCATGACGACCGCGCGGCGCTCGGACCGAATTCCCCCTTCGAAGGGGGTTAGGGGGATGTTGGACGTCGCAGTGCACACCCAAACATCCCCCTGCACCCCCTTCAAAGGGGGACATAGCATGGCCGTCGTCATGGCTATACGTTGCCAACAGGATGGATTACTACGTTAACGTTTCCTTGATCCCGCTGTCCGTTGAATTATTGCGAGCAGGATCATCGCAGCCGTTGCCGCGATGAGCGCACCTTGAGCAAGAGCGGGTGGTAGTAGCCGGCTTGCGGGCGTGGGAACAGGAAGCGCGCCGACAAGCCGCTGCATCACGGTCTGCGCCGGTGCAAGCCTGCCGTTGAGCCTGTAGTAGTTGCCATTCGGCGCGACGTAAGCGTCGATCATGGTGAAGCGGCCCCACGGATCAAAAACGCCCGAGATCCCCGTATTCGAACAGTGGGCCAGCGGCAGACGCGTCTCGACGGCGCGCATTCGCGCAACCTCAAGTTCCTGAGGGATCGCCGCACTCGAACCGAACCAGCCAAGATTCGTAATCACAACGAGAACGCTGGCGCCCGTCTCTCGCAGGTTCATGGCAAGGTTGCGGAAGAGCACCTCGAAGCAGATGAGCGGTCCGAACTTCTCTCCTCCGACGGAGAGGACCTTCTGCTTGTCCCCTGCCTCGACGTCCCCAATAGCGGGCACCACTTTCTGAATGAACGGGAAATACTCACCGAAAGGAACATATTCCCCGAAGGCGACAAGGTGCACCTTATCGTAGAAATCGACAACCTTTCCCTCCTTGTCGATAAGAAAGCTCGAATTGGGGTAGCCGCCCGTCTTCTCGTTTCGACGTTGCGCCCCCGCGAACAAGGCCGCGCCCGTTTCCCGGGTCAACGCCGTTATCTCTCTCGCGATTCCGGGCTTGGCGATCTCGTCCATCACCGTGGCTTCCGGCCAGAGAAAAAGGTCCACCTTCTCATGTTGCGCCAGCCGGCGCGATTTGTCGGCGGCATTGCGCACCATCTCCTCGGAATACTCCGGGTCCCACTTCATCTCGAGCGGAAAATCAGTCTGAATAATGCCTACGCTGAACGGTTTGGTCTTGTAGTCAGGCTGCCCGAGTAGGAACAAACCGGCGGCGTGACCGGCGATAAGGACGATGATTCCCAAGAACAGGGCAACCAGAGAGAAAGTATATTTTGGATTTTGAATTCTGGATTTTGGATTGCTCTTGAAGCGCGGCTTGTCGACACTCCTTCCGACGAGTCTCGGAATCGAGAAGGCTATGCACTCGTTCACGAGCACAACGACGGCCGAGATGATGACGACGTTTCCCAAAGAGGCCAATTGAAGGATAAGCAAGTCTTTGCCTTGGCTGTACCCGATCGCGCCCCAGCCGAATCCCGACAGAAACCGGGCCTGCACGAGTTCCATGCAAGGCCACAGAAGAAACAGCCCGCGATGCCGCAACAAAGACCATGCGCAGCCGGCCGCGGCCCAGTACAGCGCAAGGTAGACACACAGGAACTGATAACCCCAGAATGCCCAGCCTCCGGCCCAGTAGACATTCGTCATCAGCCAATGCAGCAGCAGCGAGTAGAAGACCCAACCCGCAAGAAAAAACCGCCCCGCGCACGCCCGCGGCGTCAGACCGCGCGCCTGATACAGAACCGGCGCCAGCGCAACCCACGCCAACGGAAACAAACTCCAAGACGGAAACGCCACCGCCAATAACACGCCAGAGGCAATCGCCGGACCATACGCTTTCAAAAAGGCTTTCATCGCAGCGCAATAATGCGGGAGGTGCGGCACATCGGTCAAGTAAGTACCCGCGCACAAATAACTTGACATATCTGGTGTTGGCCTAAGTAGCGCGACGTTTCAAACGTCGCGGGGTGGTGACCAAGTCGAGCCGCGACGTTGGAAACATCGCGCTACTGCATAATGATACGTCAAGTTATTCTTGCCCAATGTCTAAGAGAGGAAGTGTGCAGCCTACTGGCGGCTGAAGCGGTGGAGTAGGCGGCGGGGACGTTCTTCAGCATCGGCTTGGGGTTGTTGTGGAGGCGGGGGCGCGGGTTCGGTTTTGGTCTTGCCGTTGTGGGGTTGTGACTTGCCGTCGACGGGTTCGGGGGGTTCCAGTTTGACGATGCTGTGGTCGGGACAGGCGGTCACGATGCGCAGGGCCTTGGGCATGATCTCGATTGCGGCGGGGAGTTGCCCGGGCTGCTCGCCATCGAGGGTTATG
>Ga0315279_10002390_pt1 | contig 28347 bp, 31 predicted proteins | sample YL17G06_20_MG_FD_203694 | JGI IMG/M metagenome (GOLD analysis project Ga0315279, IMG submission 203694) | Sediment microbial communities from Yellowstone Lake, YNP, Wyoming, USA - YL17G06_20 | ecosystem: Environmental > Aquatic > Freshwater > Lake > Sediment | place: USA: Wyoming | collected... | reverse complement strand
AACACAGATCTTTTATGAAACGCATCAATATCCTCCTATTTAGTAATCAGTCATAAACATTTTGGAGGATAATTATAACCCAATTGGGCGTTTCAAAACAAGAAATTTATTTTGCTATATTACTTAATGTCTCGTTCCAGCGAATAGAAAGCTTTTCAAGACCTTTGAGAAACCATGTGCTGCTGTCAAGCCCCTGATCTTTGCCTATCTCTATTAACTCTTTTAATCTGTTAAGATTACTTGTCATTTCATTTCCTCGTCGCTTATATCCTCATCCTCTGCTGATTGTGCTAAGAGATTCTCTTCCAGTTCATAGGTATCTGGTTCATTCTCTTCGTGCTGACCTAAGATGCTTCTGTAACAAAACCATAGAATTCTATAAATCCCTCTGCATATCTGGTGTATCCTCCCTATGACAACACACGGGAATGATCTCCTGCAATATGTCTTTTTATTGACAACGAATGCGTGCCTGACGCATATATTCATTTTACACCATCTGCACATTACAAGCGAATCTGCTCTTACCACACATCCATGTTTGCACACAGCAACTTTGCGTGGGGTTTCAATGGGTCGTCCTAAATCGTCCGTGTGGTATTTGACATGAGATACAGTCATTGGTATTGTGGCATTTTCGTCCTCAGGGTCAGGGACGAACTGAATCTCATTTCTCCTTTCCATCACAGGTATTTCCCTGCCGTTACGATCAGTAACGTAGTAGATTACTATGTCATCCTGACTCCCTTGCTTCTGCTCCTTCTGAGAGGCGCGTCTGAGCAGCTCCTCAAAAAAGTCTTCTGATTTTCTATTCATGTCAACCTACCTCCTTGAAATGATTGTATAGCAAATGATGTAGATCGTTACACCATAACCCGCGCCCAGAATAGAATTGATCATTGGCGAGATACTGTCAGTTATGGATAATCTTACAGCAAGTCGCCGTCCATAACTGTATAGGATAAAGACAGGAATAAGCACAAGCAAAATAGCACTGATTATTATGGCATTGGTGCTATGAGTAATCTTCAAAAACCATAGTACCAACCCATTATGAAATCCTCGTATCAGGGCATATGCCACGAAGCCGCTGATGGCAGCAATCGTAAGGAATAATAACCGTCTTAGTCCAATCTTTGCACCTAAGACTCCTATTGCTACCCATAGAATTACTCTTATAAAGAGATGGTTCATGATTTATCTCCTCCTCAATACATAAACGGGTCCTTTAGAAAGTGGTCTTTTAAAAACTCATCCGGTTTTATCTCATCTTCTATTGGCTCATCAGGAAATTCGCATTGCATTTCATCCTCAGATATTATTTCTTCCAGCGACAAATTTTCAGGTAAATCATTGCTTTGAGCTAAAATATCTGGTTCAGTATCAATATCTTCAGACTCTGTGAAGTCTGGTTCAGCTTCTATGCCCTGATGCCAATTGTTTTTTAGTTCGCTTATCGACCTATTAATAAAAAGCACATCAATGTTTGGATCATAGTCTGATATGGCTGGCTCTAACGATTCTGGTTCTATGAACTCATCTTGCATTTCCACTGGTGGTTCAGGTTGCTGAGGTGCTGTCCGCTGGAATTGTTGTCTGTCCTGTATCTGCCAGTTGTCATTGGATTCCTGTTGATATGGGGATTCTTCATTAGTAAATTCAGTAGATTCAAACTTTGTTTTGTCCTCGTATATCTCCTGGGAGTAGTCAACAGTATCATCAGGTGCTTCTTTGTCAGTGCTTCTCGAAAAGAATTTCTTATGCACTGGATGATACGAAGTCTTGCTGTTTTTTAGTGTGCGATATAGGCCTAATAATAAATCAATCCCACTTCTGTAACGCAACTGTAACTCCTTTCTTTCCAACTAAGGAAAATTTTGATTTATTCTGGATTTTAATTGGTACATACAACTACAAGTAACATTCTGACTATCAAAAGAATCTGCGTTCATTGGAATTTATCATAGGGTACTTTAATTACCTTATTTTTCCCATGGTCCACTATCAGATATGCTCTAGAATGGTAATCGCAAATTATGGCTGTCGGGTCTTCCACATTAAACCTTCTTATATCAATACTGCTAGACGGCGGGAATGCTTTATAAGCTACTCCATGTAGTTTATCTATGATTATGTTATCGGTGATGCGATACACAGAAATGTTGTTCTCAAAAGATTTTGGTGCTAATCTCTTGTGAATGTATATGTATTTTTGGGTTTGGTCATAGGATTTTTCCGTAAAGCTGTCATCCACTTCATTTAGATCAAATCCAAAGTATTGCTCTCCTCCAATAATCAACATTCCGTTATAATAATGTGTTATGTTAGAGAGAGGAACAGATACCTTTTGTGTGGTAGTACCACCCCAAAACCCTTTCTCTGTTATCATTTCACCATCAGGTATGATTACCTCGTCTATCGTCGCGACTAAATCACCATTTTTTGTGAAGAGAAGTATTCTGTTGCTTTCAACCACAAGGATTCTTTCACCATAATTAATCAGAGTCATATGTCTGGGGTTATTGAGTGGTTCGTTAAAAACTCTTATGAGCTTAAGGTTTTCGTCATACTTTTTTATCTGACCATTACCAGAATCTAATACGAATACTGAGTCATCATCAGAATATTCAATATCAGTGGGATTGTCTAATCCACTGCACGAGGCAATTTGCCTTCCTTTTGAATTGAATTTCAGGACACGACCTTCGCCTACGGTTACATATAGGTTGGATTGCCTATCTACATCGGCTGAGAATGGATTATTTACCCTTAAGATCCCATTAACCCATCTACCATGATATGAACCTTTTCCTATTATCGCATTATAGATTATATATCCTCCTAAAATCATCAATACAGCAAGCGTTATGTAAACTGCTTTTTTTGTAAATCCCTGCACCTTAGGATTATCAACAGTTATCGGTCTTTCCAGTCTTTTCCGTGTTACAGATCTGTTTTTCAGGTCAAATGCGACATCAATTGCATTGTCATAGCGGAATCTTAGGTCATCTTCTGTCATCTGGCGTAAAATGTCTTTGAGATAATCTGATGTGTTGGTCAGCTTTGAATAATCCAGCGGTGTATTACCCAACAGCGCGGATTCAGTAAACGCTTTCCCAACTATGAGCTTATAAAATGTCCTACCAAGAGAGTATATATCAGATGCAGGAATTGCATGTCCTTGCATCTGCTCGGGTGCCCAATAACCAGGTGTCCCCACAATTGTCTGGAATGACCTTGCAATGTCGCTTGTAACTGTACCGAAATCCACAAATCCTATCCTGCCATTATTTTTTATCACAATGTTTTCAGGTTTGATGTCCCGATGAACTCTTGCCCTAGTGCCTGATGTATGTATTTTATGAAGAACTCGCAGGCATTGTGATAGATACTCTATTATTTTTGATTCTGGAAGGTTCTGTCCCTCATCTATTATTTCAGCGAGGGTCTTCCCTGGAAAATACTCCATAACAATACAGGGATTTTCCCTGGACATACTATCTACAATACCAACAATGTCAATGTATTTAGGTATTGCCTCATCTTCTATCTGGCTTAAAACATCAACCTCTTCCTGAAAAGCTTTCATTAGTTTTTCTCGTTCATCAATTGGAGTAAGTTCACTTATACCGAGCTTGTATTCTTTTATTGCTACCTCTTCACCATTATCATCATTTTCAGCCAAATATATGCAGGTATATTGGCTCTGATGCAACTGCTTTATTATCCTGTATCTGCCATTCCTGCCAATAAGTATCCGCTCTTTATTTCTATGTGTAGTTTTTTTAGAGTCCATCATCTTGCCTCCGGTAGAAGTTAAATTGTTAAAAATATAAGTGCCAATTACCCATTAGAGGATAACTGGCATGTTGAGTTATTCGGAATCAAACGGAGACTTCAATTTCCTCGGAACAGGACTTTTCTCAAGCAACTTTATGAGCTTGCTTTCTCCTGGTTCATGGAGCGTGAATTCCTTTGCTTTTCCCTTGCCCACAAACCATGCCTGCCATGCCTGCTTCTTAGGTTTCCATTCAGCCTGTCCATGCCAGGGGCAAAATAAGATGTGAACATGAACGCCATTAAAGCCAAGAGGAACTGAGGGAGGATCTTCGTTAGGTTCTCCTCTTAAATCTTCTGTTAAATCAGAGAATATAAACAGAAATTTTTCTTTTTGTGTCTCTGAGCTAAACCGAAGGGAGCAATACTCAAGAGCCGTGTAAAAATCAGTGTCCTCTTCTTTTACAGGAACTTTGAGCAGTTCAGCTATTTTTTTCTTTACCTGATCAACCTCACTCCAAGTCCTATTAAGCTTTGCTTGGTTCTGCCGCCAAAGAACCAAATTGCCCACTGGCTGAAGAATATCCTGTGATACATTTGGCATTCTGCATTGAAATTTTACATTTTTCTCTGGCAAAAAAGTTGAACCGATGTCCGCTAATATGAAGGTGTCTCCTGGTCCTAAGGCATTTGCAATAAGCAATATTCCTTTGTTAGAATCTGCACCGAACTTGAATGAAGGTGTAATGTCTCTTAGGGCAATTACGACACGGTCTGCGTTTGAGATACTTGCAGTAAAAGCGATTAATAAGATAGAAACTATGAGCATTAATTTTCGCATCATTGTAAATCCTCCTCGTTAAACGGATGATATTTATATAGCCGTTCCCTGATTGCGTCCGCCATAAATTTTTGATATGGTTTTTCGTGGTTATGAGATAACAGGTCATATATCTTTGAGATGATCTCTTCGGGCATCTTATTTAAATAATCATTTATCTGCTGTAATGTTGTGTTATCTGTGTGTCCCAATTTATCAAGATCCGTCAACATTAGCTCTGCCAATTTAATGTATAATTTTTCTGTAATATCCATTTTTTTATCATGGATATGTTTGGTAGCTTGCCGCTCTCTCTCACCGATTTCATCTTCAAGTTTAGCTTGACCTATAGCTTCTCGCGTTTCCGCTAACCTATATGCGTCCTGTATCTTTTCGTTTGCTTTCTGATCATCTCGGCTCTTATTATTCAGATGCTCTAATAATGTTGCACGGATCGGGCTGAAGGCACTGATACTTGTTTTACATATTTTTTTGATATGCTCTGCAAATTTACAGGATTCTAAGAAATAAAATATTCCACCAAAAAAACCACATACAGCGAATACAGGTGAACAGAAAAGATATATTAAAGCCACACCTGCTAGTCGGAATGCTGTATAAAACGCAACTGTCTCTGCAAGGGCCGCGATTATAGCACTTACTGTTGAAACAAATATCAACAGGGCTGTCGGTATCTGTGTGTCATCTGAACTCGTATTGTTATCTTGACTCTCATCAGATGATTGGAGCACAGGAGTATACTGCATATAAGCCCTGGTGTAGGCAAATGAACCTATAACACACAAAAGCAGAACCATCAGGATTGCCACAATGCTCTGCATTACCTTGTTTTTTGCAAAATGATGCAGTAATATTCCCATCAGCCCTGTCAACAGAGTAATCCCTAATGTAAAGATCCTTTTCACTCCGTCCCATGGTAATATTGCATCCGCGGAGTTATGAACAACACTGTATGTTGCCCATGCTGAGATGCCCCCTATAACTAATCCAATGACACCTAGGAATACTTCAAGAGGCGAATTCAGATCCTTGTCCTGTCTGATGTATTTATCTATGCTGTTAATGATCCACAGGAAAAGGTTCTTAGATTCACTGATAATGATTTTAAGACCATTGCAAAAGGTCATAACGGATTTCTTAGTAGGTTTATTTAGGAAAACCAAGCAGAAAAAAATTAATACCAGACCTAAAAACACTATCATAATTATTGGTGTTGCCATGATTTACCCTCCTTCTAAATGGTTAGAACGAAAATGGATTTTTAGTTTCAGTGTGAGTTATAACTATCTCAGATTTCTTTTTTTGATTTTCTCCTGCAGCAAGCCCTATGGCTGCAAGAAGGACTATCATTGCTAATATTGATAAAATCAACCAGAGAATTATGATAACTATTGAAATTACCATAATAGCGACAGAAACCCGGGATGTTAGTTCATAAGGTTCACACACATTGGCAAAGCACGCTCCTATCCAACCGAAGATGAGTAGACATAACGAAAAAATAGCTGTCAGGTATGCAATTTGTGTGACATCTTGACCAAGAAACGCATGTGGCTCTAGTGCAACAATCATTGATGTAACAACAAACGGCAGAAATATCACAGCACAAAAAATCCCAAAAGAGTGATTATCCATAAGGAAGTTAAAAATGTCCGGATACATACCAGGAAGACAGGCTGAAACTGATTCCCTTCTTTTAGCACGATGGGTATCTCTGGTTTCGTATTTTATCCAATCAAATGGACTATAATTGGATTCCGAGTTATTGGATTTACCGTATCTTTTTCTTTTTTTTCTGGCACTCTTTGGTTCATACCTAATACCGTCAAACGGATTATTTGACCTATCATCAAACATAACGATCCTCCTTCTGTTTTTGATTTTACTATTGATGCTACTTTCCATCAAAGGATTATTTCTACAAAGCAAACATTATGTCCTCGGCAATAATCATTACGAAAGATATTGAACCTGTGCGGTTAGTTTGATCTGATTAAACATTGCAAAACATCTCCAAAATGTGTATAATAAAAATAGGCGGTGGTCATGCCCCTGGCAATGGACATAAAAATAGCCCTGCCTAGAGGCATTGAGGTTATGAAAAGGGGGAAATATGGACTCTCTGAACTTTTGCACTGAGGAATCTGGAACATTCCTCAATGCTTCCCACCGCCGTTGCTTGTGTTTTTTTATAACTTATTTTCTATAGGCATCCCTCCTCTCTTCAACTGTATATGTCTTATTCTCCTACAAAATGTGGAAAAATTTTTACATTTCGTTAATCAGGCACACCTGTCAATCTGAATCCTGCCCAAAAATATGGATGCCTATAGGATGAATTATTGTGATTGATAAGACTCTTTTGTGCGTATTGTAATGCTGAAGTTTTTGAGCCATGTTGGTGATAATGGTCTACAAATACTTTCAGAAATTCTACGCTAGCTTCAACATCAATATTCCAAATAGGTCCCAAAAATGTACGCGCTCCTGAGTGAAGAAACGCCATTGAAATCCCAGATAATTCATACTCTTGAGGATCAAAATAGGTATAACCTACTCCACAGCTTAAGTTTGCGACAAGATCAACATTAAGATCCAATTGAAAGTCTGTAATATCTTGGTCAGATAAGACATCTATTTCCGGATCGCCAGATGCGTTTGGCTCACAAAGGGTAATTTCCCGCGGGCTTCCGTGACTGATAAACCAAATGGAACTTGATAGTGGACCATATTTAATAAGTGATTCTTTTGTGGCATTTATAGCAATATGCGGTTTTGTATGATATACCTCACACAAATGATCCGTAAATTTGCAAGCATTAGTAAGAGAAATTCCTACATTGCCCACAGGATGACCTATAACCATGGGTTTAGCATTCGGAATTGGTTGTATTTTACTGGCATATATTAATGTGGAAATTGAGGGAGCATAACTAATTTCATATTGTTCAGCGAGGTATGAATTTCCATCATATAGAGCATTAAAATTGAGATTATACAACTCACCATGACCTATAATAATTACCTTGTTAACATTGATAATTTCTCGTATTGGTTCAAAGAGTTTCTTGTATAGCTGCCCACTGATTTCCATCACATCCGGAATGGATTCTTGAAATCTATTCTCTAATTCCATACTATACATTACCTGTTCATGCTCATCTTTCATAGACTCATGTGGGACAAGGTTATAACGGAATTCCCGAACTAATTTTAAAATATCTTTGACAGAATCATTCTCCGATAGCAATGGAACACATTCAGGATCCCTATCAGGTGATATAACTAAAGCAAAGCAATCGTTATGTTCAGGAGAATAATAATATTCTACAACGGCTTTATCAGGATATTGTTTGTGTAGGAATTGTATCATGTCATCCGCAGACAAGAGATCGCCCCAAACAAGAGAAACGAACTCCTGGCCTTTTTCATCAGATTCAATCTGCTTTTGGCAACTATGCAGTTTTTCTCGGAGAGCTTTTTGATCTCTTATGAATGATTCCAATAATTCTGTATAGGATGAATATGATATTTCTGTCTGAAACTGGATTTGCAGCTGTTTAAGTTCCATTTTGACTGATTGAAATTCTTGATAAATAGACATAAGATGCGGTGGGGGAGGAACACGGATTTTAAGGTGTTCAATTAATGTGCGACTATTGATACGCTCAATGCATTCCAACAATTCTTTTGTGCTGTTTTTATTTGAAAGATACAAATGAATTAAGCGATTATATAAGTCAACAACACTACCAAAATATGCACGAGAATATTCATTCTCCATCTGGATCGCTCTAACAGTTTCTTCAATCATAATTGAACTTTTAAGACATTGGATTGCGACTTCTATATTGCTCTCTTTTATATAAACTTCCGCCATGGCAGCATGTAACTGATATTGGAGTGTTATGTCTTCGTAGCGTTTGGCGATAGTCATTGCCTCATTGAAGCATTTGTATGCTTCATCAGGTCTATTTAATTTCGTGAACGGCTCCATCTTTAGATATAAAATATCAGCACGTTGTTGATTATATCTATTACCTGAAAATACACTAAGTGCCTCATCATAAAGCTTTAGTGCCGATTGGTTAGAAATGTTAAAATGTGTAAACAACATAGCAAGTTCAATCTTAATGTCAGCAGATTGTAGTGTTAAACCACGCGAATCATATTCATTGATCACTTCCTTGTATTCTTCAACAGATTTATTTATAAGTAAGTTTGGTAGATTTTGAAAAACTTGCTTGAGCGACATAGATGATTCCGTGAGGATATTATATGTAACTACGAATAGATCCTTGAAAACTTTTGCCATAGTGAGATTTTCATTTTTATAATTGAATTTTGGTAATCCTGTTCTTGTTATAGGACTGTTAAGACTTGATTGAGGTATTGACTGACTATCAAGCAGACTTATTTGTCTGAGTTGATAATATCTCAGAGCTTCGCATTCTATTTGATGATTGGTAAGGTGATGAACATTTTGAATCTGTTTCCTTACTGCATCTGTCAAATATTGTCGAATATCTGTATCAATTTCCTTAATAGTTAAAAGAGGCAGTGATGATAATAGAACTAACATATTTGCCTTTGCTTCTATTTTTATGATAGAATCAACACAATTCTCAAAGGCTGACTGATATTCTATATATGCCTGGCGGTAGTTTTCATATGCCTTTTCATAAATAAGCCCGGTAAACATATGAGCAAATGGTTGTCCGTGTATTACTGCGTTTTGATAGTTGACAAATGCCTCATCATATTGATTTATATGAAAATATGCTGCACCGATGTTGAAATAAACTTCAGATTTAATAGGGTTATTTGGTTCTATTTGATTAGCCATCTGATACATTTTAATTGCTTCTACATATTTTGCAATTGCCAAATATACACCTCCCAATGTTGTATAGTATGAATAATCATTGGGTTGCAGTTTAAGTGCATGGTTAAGTGACTCTATTGCACCCTCATAATATTCTGCATCTTTACATTTTTTACCCAGTGTGTAATAATATTTATCAATATTACTATCATTTAACTTCCGGGCTTCTTCAAATTCTGTCTTTGCTTTTTCGTAAAATTCAATATGATGTTCCGTAACAAGTTCTGCGTATACTAAACCCATGTTAAGGTGATACAATGGGTTATTAGGATTTAATTCACTAGCTTTTTGAAAGAAAGAGATTGCTTCCTTATATTGTCCTGCATTACTATAATCTATACCAACATTACAATATTCTTCAGCAATCTGATTATAGTAATATGCCCTATCTATTATTTCGCAATGACGGATACCATTGTTGTCTATATAGAATTCAATACCATGTCCATTTTTCGACCACCCGAGGTAGTATTTTGCATTAACTTGCTTCATGAATCCATGTGCAATGAGAGTTTCTATTTCCTTTTTCAACATTTCAAGTATCTGTGAATGTTGCTGACTTTTTAGATTTGAATCCACAATTTGCTCTAGGAGAAGAAAAATATCGGATTCTTGTCTGATCCTTTCTTCTATTGTCAAGCTCTCATCACATTCTTTTCTCAATACCGAATCTTTTGGAAGATATTTACAACAGTGTTTAGCGAGTTTAAGCCATTCATTTGCACTATCAGGTTCATTACGCTCCATAAACCTTTGCGATTCGGTCAGCAAAAGCTTAACAAAATCTTCATTTACTAATGATGCATGAGAATCAATAATCTCCTGTTTTTGATAAAAAGGTCCTACCTGATAAAGAGCATAAAAAAATAAGGATTCAGCATCGTGAATCGTATCTTGTTTCTTTGGATTGTCTCCCTCGTTGTGATGCTCCTTAGAATCTGATCTATTAAACAACCTTGAGATTTTCATATTATCCTCCTGATTTCATTTAAGAAACGCGGACTTTATACTGCTTTGATATATCAACATCTTTAAACTTGGCTAATTGTTTCCGTATCTTTGCTACTTTTTTGGGTTTTATGGGTATCCAATTCAGGTCGCACAAAATCAATCTGATCCCATTAAGAGATTTAGAATCACTGCGATTTCTGGGTTGGAAATGCATGTATAGAGTTCCCTGATTCTCATTATCTTGTGCACAAATAAACTGGATTAATACATCCACATTAGGCGATTTTAGAGGATTTAATTTAAATGGAGTCCTTAAATTAGCTTGAACTGGCTTTGCCTGCTGAAAGTTGAGAATGTAACCTGAAAACATCTTTTGGAGTTCTGATGAATATGCTTCTTGCCCATGCCTCACAAAATTCTTTATTCGTTGCCATGTAGATGGATGTTTTGTCTCTAACAACCTTGCAGTCAAACCTGGTGAGATTCTTTCCTGCCATAATTTATCTAAATTAATAGAAGATTTAACAAGTTGGATGAATTCTTCTTCTCCTATCACTAAATCCTCTAGCTGAGAACGCAGTTCCCTCTTTTCGGATTCTGAAAGATGTGGCAGAATAAAATCTTCAATCATTACAGGGCATTCCAAAGATTCGTTCTGCTTGGCTTTGATAAATTGTTCTTTAAGTTGTTCTATGATTGTTTTCTTTTTCATGATTAATTCCTTCCATTTCTGCTAATATTCCGAAACTTCTCTTCGGCTTTAGCAATACGTTTGCGTATTGCAGATACTGTAACTCTTTCCTCTTTGGCAGTTTCTTCTAAAGTCTTTTTATCAATATTAATTGACTTTAACGCGTTATACTCTTTTCTAGAAAGACGGTTTCTTCCTCTCGTCTCGAGCCCTTTCTTCAGAAGAATATCAAGTTCTACATTATCATTGGACATTTCTATTCCTTTATCCTTAATTTTCGACAAATCAACTCGTTTCCTTTTATCTTCATAAATCTCATCTGCCTTAATATGTACAATATTCCTGCTAAGCCCTCTTAGCCAAGAACGAAGATAAATAATCTTTATATCCTTTAGTGTATCCTTTTTAAGTTGATCGAATATAGTAACCCACACATCATTAAACAGATCTTCAAATTTCTCAACCGGTTCTGATTTGTCTTTGTCTTCTGTTCGTTTTCCAACTAACACTTTCAATAGTTTGTATTTACTTGGCGGTTTAAGTTCTTTATCAATTTTAAAGTAGTATATCCAATGTAATACATCATCAAGGACTTTCTTACTATACTCACCATAAATTAATCTACTCGCCTCATCCAATCCCTTGCTGTCTCCTACTCGGAAACAAGCTTTCCACTTTTTTACTAGGTCATCTTCCTCTTTCTTCATCTCATTGTCCATACGAATTCCTCCTTTTCATATAACTTCGTCCATTTTTCCATAAAAAATTGGAAATATTTTTTGAATGGTGTATAAGCCAAAGTTTAAAAACGATAAATTATTATATCCCCTCATACCCCTATATAGTAGTATATCATAAGAATGTAGATATGAAAAAGAATCAAACGGAACAAGAAGAACAACTAATAAGGGAAATTTTAGATGAGAGATGGGCATGGTTAAGCAATAGGATAGATATTGTGTTAAGGTGCTATCAATCAAGAGACAAGTTACCAAGTTATCACCGTAATCTACTGATAAAAACAACATGTGAAAAGGCCGAACTTCATAATTATCAAGAAATGAAAGGACTGCTAGAAACATTATGTTTAAACTATCCTCAGGATGCTCATATGGTATCATTAGGTCAATCAAAGGGATACGGAGATGATAGCAATGCATTAGACATTTTGTCACTTCAAATACCAGCAAAGGCTAAGCCCAAACACACAGTATTTTTTGTCTCAGGCCATCATTATTGCGAGACATCTGGACCTGAAACAGTATATGAGATTGCTAAGCGAATACTTGAATCTGATTCAGACAATAACCAATATATTAAGGCGATACGTGAGTTAACCACTTTCATTTTTATTCCCCAGGTGGATGTAGATGCTTATAATAACCTTGAAATAGCATTAAGAACAACCGAGATTAAATTCGGAGAGCAAGCGTATTCCAGATTTCTGAACCCGGTAATAGATCCCGAGATTCTTGAGATAAATCAGACTGCAATTCGGTATTTTGATAATGCATATTTTAAAGATGAAATAGAAAATAAAGATGAAAATATTCAATATAGTGATGATTATGTTCGTCTATTTTATATGCCCCCATCTATGGTAGTATCGAAAGCAATCAGTGATATAAGATATGGAAAACCTTTTTTGGCATGTGACTTTCATGAACAAAGAATTCCAAAAGAATTAGAGAAGGAATTTGTAAATATAGATTTTATAATCCTATCCGAGAGAGATACTCCTCTCCCACGGTATGTGTATGAGGAGGTCGCCAAAGATTATCCAGTTTCATTGGAGCATTCTCTTAATCCACAAAGAATTCCGGAAGAAGGAGGAAAAACGACGTTTTCGGAGTTTCTCGCTAATTTGGGAGCAAGTAGCTATGCGTTTGAACCGCCGGGAAATATTAGTCCATTTAATCTTGCGGAACGCATAGAAATGAACCTCATCGCTACTGACAGAATCTTATCAAAGCATTATTTAGGTATCTAAACTTCTAACTTCATTTTACTCAATCCTCATAACAATGTGAAAAAGAAATTTTTCCACTTAAATATGGCGTTCAGAGACATATATAATCAGAGATTAAAAAAGGATTCTATTGCTAATAACGGAAATAGGAATTTACTTTTCTATCAAACTAACTATATGAAGGGTTTTTCCCGAAAGGAGCACACAATGTATACCTCAACCATCATAACCGAACACTTTATAGAAACGATTCTGGACGGTTTAGATCAAAGCGACAGAATGATTCGACTTGAGATCCAGAAATTCTCAACGGTTCATCAGATGTTTTTAGAAGAACAAATCAACGAGGATGATATCCTCCACAAGATAGAGTCCAATGAGGCAATCAATGCTATCATCCAATTGCACAGGGCAAAGATTGAACTGGAAGCTGCTAAGAGATGGGTGGAACATTCCGAGAAAAAACTTGAGATAGCTGAAAAGCAAATGGGTTTAGCAATTAATGAGTATGAAGATATTCCCAATGAGAATTGGAATATCGATATACATAGAATGTTGCTTATGAAGAGAAAGCTAGATCAGGACATCCTTGAGACATACGAATTTATTAAGGCAATGGCGAATGGGGCACCGGAGATATCTCTTGAGGCGATAAGGAATGGTAAATTTCCCGATAGTTTAGATGCTGTTGAAAAAAGCGAAGTTACCAGAAAATTATTAGCGGATTTGGCAGACTTCCTCATTGAAACGGGTTCAAAAGGACACAGCCTTGTGACCGACACATGCAACAGTGTAAAAACCGCATCTGAGATTGTAGCAGACGAAAGTATGCCTATTCCATTGAGGGCGGTAGCTGTGCTAACTTTGGAAATCAGACGCTACGAAAAGGCATGATAAAACTTGTCTCATTTTCGCAGATCCAAGAACCTCTTGCAGAACATAGAGTTCTGGCGTCCTTATCTAAGAGGTTCTTGGCATTACGAGGAGGTAGAGCATGAACTCAACAGAATTGACCTCAAAACTATGGCAAGATTTGTCAGAGAAGGTTGATCCACGAACCAAGCCGTATGTTAATAAACTAAGGCGGAAATATTCAGAAGCCCATTCCATTGGAGAAGAGGTTGGTTATATTACTGAAACATCTGTTTATCAAACAGCATTAGAAATGTTAATTTCGGAAGCGGAACTTATGGCCTATAGAGATAAATTGCATATTATGGAAGAAAAGAGGAATGTAAAAGAGAAGGAGTTTTGGTTAGAGGTTTATGACACAACCGGTCTTAATGGTGAAGAACACCTTATGTTTGATCCTGCAAGCGGAACTATCCGCAAACAGAACCAGAATCCGAAAGAACCACCTGATTCATACAAGGCTACGCTTGAAGGGTTCAAGGAACTCATTGAAAATGCACTATTGAATCCTTTATTCGCAGGACAGATGGCAGAGGACATGCGATTACCTTCTTGGCTGCGACACATGGCAAGATGCGTTATCAGTGGAGATTTCAAGCCGAACCTACGCCAGACAATTGAGGAGTGCATTGCTGAACCCGCTATTGCCAGACAATGGAATAACATTAGTGCTGATAGGAGTTTACCCACTTGGTTTGTTGAAATGACAGAGGTTCTTGGTGCCAGGAAGAAATATGAATTATAGCCGTACTTGTAGGCGTTCATTTGCACCGGAACAGCAGTCTGATAAAAAGGAGAAATGCCAAAATGCCAAGCATTCAACTCGTCCCAAAGAAGAAATTCAAGAAAGGTGGAAAAAAAGATGAGTAGAGAAATTAAAATTAGCGGAAACCTTAATATGTTAAATGTGCCTGATCCAGCGATTTTCAATGGGTTATCACAAGATGAAGCAGAGAACTGGGCTACATATTTTTATGTGTTTCCAAAGGATACAGCAAAAAAAGTATCGCTTAAAGCAAGAGCATTTGCACTTTATGACCCCTTTGCCAAAAGGGATCAGTTTCCGGCAGGGATAAGATTTTGCGTCAACACACATACCGGCTGCGAGCATGATTGTGCTTATTGCTATGCAAAGAATTATCTTGTTCGTGCAAATGAGTTCCGAGAAAAACCTGAGCTGTTAAAAAACTGTTTGAAAGATTTAAAGGAAATGGAATCTCTTAAACTTCAGGCGGTTCCACTACATATATCTAATTCAACGGATCCTTTCCAAACTCAACTTGAAACAAAGACGAGAAAAACACTCAAACTAATGAAATTGGTAGCTAATCACAGGGAACATTTTACCACTATCACTTTCCTGACAAAGAATCCAGAACTGGCATCTAATGAGCATTATGTTTCAGTTTTCAAAACATTAGAGCCATGTCAGGTTGAGGTAAGTCTGATTTTCTACAATGACGAAAACAGAAGATTTTACGAGCCAAACGCTCCTTCTGTGCAGTCCCGGTTGGAAGGTATTCAAAGATTGAGAGGATCCGGAATTAAGGTATCGCTTCGCATAGACCCATTAATACCAAGAGAACCACTTCCAAAACCATTTTGGAAGCACTCGGAATTAAAATCTTATGGCATTGAGAGAACACATACATTAGGTGAGATAGAATCCCTTGTAAGTTTTGCTAAATCAGTAGGATGTCAAAAAATAATTGTTTCGCCATTGAAGGTGCCTATTGGTTATCGTTCACCGTGCTGGTTAAAAGAGTATTTCCGTGAACTCTATGCAGAACCTTTTGGTGGTAGACCTAAAGTAAAATCGTTCGCATTTCGCCTGCCTGAAGATTATGTTAGAAATACACTATTTACAGAAGTTTTAGATATATGCAATGCCTATGGAATGGAGATGATACACTGTAAACATAATCTGATTAACACAAAATAATTCAGATTTCTCTATTACCAAATTAACTCGGTTAAACATTATTTCAGTGTCTTGCTCTGCAAGACACTTAACTTATTTTGAATTTACCAAAATCACACATTTTCTGTTGCATAATCATCAACATCTATGCCTCTGCTCAGGTTCAGCAGAATCTGAATCCCTTTCCATGCCACTATATGGTTGCTCACATCTATCTGCCTGTTCTCAAGCCTTTGCTCTATCTGACAGGAGCCAGATTCAGTCCTTGATGGAAGTGTTTTTATCAAATCTCTCAGCTTTTGCTTTTTATGAACGAGGTAAGCATTAATCCTTCCACTGCACCGCAGATCAAGAAAAAACTTCTTTTTCCTTGTGCAGTGCCTGTAACATAATTCCCTGACAACTGTGTTATCTGCACAGATTATTATCTTGTCGTAAGGTTCTAACTGCCTTTCCTTTGTTATCTTCTCCTCTTTAAACTTAAATCCGTACCTCTTTGCCAGAACCCCTGCCTTGTTTTTGCCCAAGTCCTCTTCTTTGAAGTTCTGGTGAAGAAGGTTGTCTGGCTCAACGCTGTCAAAGTCTATGAAAGTATAGACATCAAGCAAAGGCAGCTGCCCTCTGTCAATCATGGACCTGAGGGCTGACGCAAATACGCTGCCAATGCCGCCGCCTATAACTGCGTAAGAAGCCATACTCATCCACCAACCTGCCTTTTTATCAGCTTTATCTTCTCTGATAACCTGGCACGAAGTATGTCCTTAGCGCCTGCCTTCTTTGTGCCTATAACCACTTCATGGGTTTTGGCTTTTCTCCTGGCAATATTCATTGCCTTTTTTCTTGTCGTCCTTATCCTCTTGTCGCCTTCTACATCATCCGGCATTATTAACTCTACCATTTATACCACCTCCGTATATTTTTTCAAAAAGGGAAAAATATACGGAATTCATTCAGTTCTTAATGTCCCGATGCCATCCTTAAAGCTCATATCATCTCTCAGGGTGTAAAGCCTGTTTCCTATTGTGTCATTTATGAAGCAGTTTTGATCAGGCTCATATATGCAGACATATTTCTTGCCCGGAAGCCTATACACTTTGGCTTCGTTAGTCACAAAATACTCAGACAGAGCGCCTTTAACTCTGTATCCTCTGACCCTTTTGCCATCTACCTCAACGATCGCTTTTTTTGCATTCGTCTCACTTACAGCGTCTCTAAGATACTTGACTGATCTCTTTTGTGCTTGAATGTAGGATCTTCTTGCCTCTCTAAGAAATCTCAGGACTTTCATGCCCTCGTGTCTCCCGTCTTCAATGAGATATTTTATGACATCAAGAATAGAAGCCCTGCCCAATGATTCCTTAACTGCGCTGTTGAGGAATGATGCGTTGTTAATAGAAAGAGACACTCTTCCGTTATCTATGAACAGCCTTCCCTTTATCCCTCTGACTTTGAACTTTATATACTCGTCTTTGCCCTCATTTGAAATCTTCATAAAAATATCTTTATTCAGCTTGTCTGCTAAAACGAAGCCGTACATTGAAACATTTCTGAGATATTTTGCCAATATGCTTCCGCTTTTTATCCTGCATATCCTGTTCATCAGTATCTGGTAATCGCAGTTCCCGAGAGAGATGCCATTTATGTTTATCTTTTCCTCGTTGTATCCCTTAATTGTTCTTTCAATCTCAAGCCTGTGAATGCCCAGTTGGATATTGGCTTTCCCCTTTTCATTGTGGTGAAGATACCTTATGAAATCCTCAGTTATGTCGTCAAAACTGGGCTTCTTCTCAAACTCTATGTAATCCTGTATCAAGCGGGTGAGGTCTTTTCCAAAGATACGGAGTTCTTTACTGCCCTGCCTTATGGCTTTGCCTGATATGAAAATCCCATTCCAGTCAACACCCTTCTTTGCTTTTTCAATCATCCCCTGCTTGTATTCCCTTTCAATCTTGCCTTTCCTTGCATTGATGTCCAGCTTGCCTTGAAACCTCTCAAACAGGTCCTTTGTTATCAAGACAACATTACTGCTGGCTGTGCTTTCTATCTCGCTGACTATTTCTGCTGTGATCAAATCCGGGTTTATACCCATCTCAAAATATACATTATCAGAATAGTATCTTCCCTCGTCTATGTAGTTGTAGCCAGTATATTCAGGCTTTGCCGAATCAAGCTTTATCCTTGCCCTTTTAGAGGATGAATCCTGTTCGTTGAAATAATATCTTGTGTCATCGCACTCAAAAACCTTCGCTATCCTTTTGATCCTGTAATTTAACCTGTGCTCCTCAAACTTTTCAGGGACAGCGCCGAAGAATTTCTGGGCTATCTTGTATCTGGTCATTGTCCAATAATATGTCCTGCTGAAAGAATTGAGCATAGCAGTCCTTAGCTCTTCATGGCTTTTTATCTCTACTGGCTTGTCGTCATGCAAACTGAAATGCTGGATGCAGCATATTTCGTCCTTGTTCAGAGCAAGCTTGAAAAGGAATTTCCCAATAAAAAGCTCTCCCTGAACTGCTTTCTCCTTTGAAACGCACGGCAGGATCTCTTGCCCTGAGCCTTCCATGAATATTGAGAGCTTTTCCGAGCTGTAAACGCAGAACCTGAAGTGGAATTTAGCTCTTGCACCCTCATAGATCGCTTTGAATCTTTCGTATTCTTCAATGCCTGATAGCACAGAATCATCAATCCTGCCTATTTTTTTCAAAGCACAATATGCCTTGATTATTTCTAGTGTCGGGTTCATTTTCGTACCTCCGGAACTAAAATTTTTCATATATCCAAAAATTTTAGGGAGAAGCATCTATCCTCATCTTTTCAGGATGTTTTTGATCTCCTCAAGAATAAGCACTGGAAATTTATTCAGGTCATCCACAATAAATCTTCTGCAGTTGAAAAACTCTACTGTCTCTGTCTGGATGCCTGCACATATAACCTCAATGCCAGCCATTTTGGCTAACTCTATGTTTTCATCAAGCCTTTGCTGGTTTTCTATCCCATCAGCATCAGTAATTATGAGCAATACCTTCTTTCTCTCTTTCCGTTTTTCCATGTCTCTTACAGCAAAAGGGATGTGCTCCGCAGTATAGGTATTGTCAATGCCTGCGTAGTTGGTAAGGCGCGTCCTGATGTCAAAATAGTTTTCCTCATATCTTTTGAATATTATCCTTTTGAGTTTTTCATTGGCAGTATAGCCAGTAACTATGAAGTTAATGCCGAGAGCCATCAGTGTTTCGGAGAAAAGCATTATTGATTGCCTTGCATAAACGCTTCTGTTGTTATGCGACATTGAGCCAGACATGTCGCCAAGCAGATAAAAAAGGACGCTGTCCGGGTCCGTATGCTCTTTGCTTGCCATCGCAGTCTGCCTTTGCTTAAACACATTATCCTCTCTGGTGGCTAATTTCCATAACGACCTTGAATTTATTCTGCCGGCTTTTTGGTTCATCCTAAACTCCATGCTTCTCTTTTCCAGCCTTTTCTTCTCTACTATGCCCTTTATGCTCTCTATCATGAAATGCAGGTATCGCTTCAGCGGCGCTAACTCTGAAAGATACTCGTTTAAATCACCAAGATCCGCAGTTTCAATCGTTTCGTCCTCATTAATGCAGTCATCAATCAATTCTTTCTCTTCACCTGCCAATGTGTCGTCAATCAGCTTATTTTCTATTTCTTCTTTAAGCCGCGTAGAGACTGGTTTATACTCAAAATCAGCATTTAATATGTCGTCAGGAAGGTTCAGAGCGTTGTTTTCAAATATGCCCTTTATTTTCTCAAAAATCTTCCTTGCCCATTCCAAAGTCTCAACCGAATCTGATGCAGATACGCCATTGTCTATTAAGCCTGCAATTTCTCGCATTATCTTTCGCACATACCTGGAAAACTTCGCCCTTTTGAGTTTTCTTGCCCTGTATATGATCGCATTTGTCAACTGAACGCTGAGAGGAAGTCTCTTGAAATTTCTCTCGCTGAAGATTCCTGAAATGTTCTCCCTGAACAATTCTTTAAGCCCTGAGAATCTCTTCAGGAGAAGCTCCTCTATTCTCTGATCTTCTAAAATGTTGTATATGTGGTGAAGCATTTTGTCCGTTTTTATGGCTTTCTCAGTGGCTTTGATGTCGGTGAACAGGTCATGCCCGCATTCATGGGCGATGAAAAACTTTGTCTTTGACAGGGATCCTTCTGTGAGGTGTAGAGGCGGGATCACTATGAGGTTTTTTGAATGATACGCCCGGTTCCCGTAAAACTTGACCTTCAGATTGTAGTTCGAGCTCAGCATCCTGGCAAAGCTCCTGAGTATTGACTGAAATTCATGCCTTTTCACTTTATCCCAAACCTTGCATTGAACATAATCAGTGCCTTCTGCCTGTCAGTATCGCTCATTTTTGAGAAGACAGTTATTTCTGCTGCTGTTCTTACGCTGAATGTCTTAGCCTTTCTCGCAAAATTAATCAGGGCTCTCGTGGTTACTGTTGAGAAAATCTCGTTATTATCGGATGCCTTTCTTATGTCATTGGCAAAATGAGCCATGAGCTCAAGCGTTTCTGTGTCAGTATATCCGCACCTTGCCATTATCAGCGAGACCTCTTCCTTAATCGGAAGATAATCCACCTCAACGACAGTAAACCTATCAATGAATTCAAAGCTGTGTTCGCTTATGCCTTTGTATATCTCATCAGGGGGATTTGAGGCACATATAAGCCTGAAGTCCTCATGAGCATTCACTATCCTTGGTTTCCCGCCGATTGTTATTGTTATCGCCCTGGAGTCAATTACCTGATTCAAGTATTTCAGGCAGCCGGGGTCTATAGCTCTCACTTCATCAACAAAAAGCCAGTAGCCGTTTTTCATTGCCTCTGGCAAAGCGCCATCCTGCCATATAGTTGTGCCATTTTCAGCAGTCATGCACCCAACAAAGTCGTCTGTCGCTACATGCTGATTACCTACTATCACCATCAATGGGGTGTTGGTTTTATGTGCTAGGAATTTGATTATGCTTGTTTTTCCACAGCCAGAGGGTCCCTGAATGTAAAGAAAATCATACGGATCGCTCAAGCTGTCCATTATGACTTCTGGAACTCCGCCATACAGCACAAACTCCTGATTCTCTGGAATTAGCGGATGATCTGAGTTGGCTCTTATCCTCAGCTTTTGGCTGCCGTAGACAAAGTATTGGCTTCTGTCTGCATTTATCTCAATATCTGACTTTTTTATCATGAATTTCTGGATCTCAGGTGCATCATTGAGATCGCTATGATACTTTGCTCCGTATATTTCGTGTGCCAGCATTAGATGCTTGTCGTATATCCCAGTCCAATGATTGAATTTTGGTGGGGTGCCTTTATTTCCGTTTTTGCTTCCGGTGTAGTTGGGGCAGTTACACCTGCCTTCTATGAGGTTTGTCTCATAGAACTTGCCCTTGCTTGCGCTGGATTCTACCAACACGATGCCGCTGCCCTGGTCTATCACCTGGATTTTTCCTGCGTTAACCTCATCCATGAGTTTCATAGCCTTTTCTCTTTCCTCGTTGAGCTTCATTTCATAGCACGGCCTTAATGCCCGGAAAATCATATCAAGGGCTTTGTTCTTGTCTGTTCTGTAAAGCTCGCAGCCTTTCAGGAATTGCGGTTCATCAAAAACGATTTTCGGAATGATGTGCCTGAAGCATAGAGGGCCAAGCAAGTAGCTCTTGTGCTTTTCAAGGTTGTTATCAAGATACTTTCTTAACAACTCCATGAATACCTTGATGTTTCTCTTTGTAATAATTGGCATGTTATCACCTCAGATTGAAATTTTTTCTTGCCTTGCAGGAAAAATTTAAATAATATGCTTTTTTCCCATTCACAAATAACATGACAAAGAAGCTCATACCGTTGGCAGCTGTAGAAAAGATCATTAGGCAGATTGACCCTAAGATAAGGGTATCTGATGATGCAAAGATTGCGCTAAGGGACGTCCTGCAAGAGAAGGCATCAAAAATATCGCAAAAAGCATGGAAGATGGCTGTCCATGCAGGCAGGAAGACCATAAAGGAAGAGGATGTGAAGCTGGCTTGCCAGGAGTGATCTTACTGCCAATAGGCATATTTTTTCCATATCTGCGATAACCTCCTTATCTGCCTGTCCTGCTCTCCTATTTTCTCTCTTAATTCTGCCTTTCTTCCATCATCCCTGCACATCCTATACAGCGATAATAACCTTAATCCGTAATTCCTGTATCTGATGTTGATCAATGAGATGTACCTCTGTTTAATCATCATCCTGCCAGTCTCATCGCTGGTGCAGCTGTGGAGTGTTGCTAAATCCCTTGCAGATTCTGCTGTTTTGTCTGTGAAGTATCTGTAGCTGTCAAATCTTGTAGCGTTCCTGAGATAATCTATCGTATTAAATGCTGAGACATCCATAACCATACCAGCGGCAACCTCCTCTACCTGCCTTATTATGAGGAACTCTTTTTTGGCCTGCGGAATCTGTGTAATCTCTTTCCATTCCTCACAGGTAAACACATTCTCCGCTTCACCTAATGTAATAGCTTTCTCAACGCCTGCTTCTGCCAGCTTATCAACTATCTCCTGCTCTGTCATGTATGCCAGCATCTCTTTTACCTCATATCCGCTCTCTTCAAGCTCCATCAAGTTATACATCTGAGATAATCTCTGCAGCGCATCGCCAAGTTTTGTCAGGGCAGAGCTGACAGGGACACCAGTGATGGATACCCCAAGCTCTCTAGTCCTATTTCTATGTGGTTTTTCTATCGGTTCCTGCATTTCCCAATATTCATAATAGTTGAAATTTTCCATTTTCATTCACCTCGTTATTTGACATTGCTTCAATCTCATCCTGCTCAGCAAGATAGGCTTGAATCGCATGTATAATCTGCTGTCTGATCGGAATGCCGGTAGCCTCCCGAATATGATAAAGGTCCTCAACCAGCTTTGGCGGTACAACTATTGAATATGTCATATTTTCACCTCGCTTATTGCTAACAGGGCAATGCCCTGTTCAGCCTATTGTCATCACTGCCTCAGCCTTTGCTGGATTTTTCACTGCTTCTTCTGCATCGGAGAGTAACTTATATATCACTCCGACCTTTGCCAGGAATTGCTGGCGGTGTTCAAGACAGAAATCAATTCCCTTACCATTCACTGTAAGGTTTACAGCCTGTCCAAGCCTTGCAGCGTTGAACCAATTGCCATTTATTTGCAATCCTGTTATGCCATTTCCGTTAGCTCTCTTTACGCTGTTGCCGTTGGTGTAGCTATTATTAGCTATAAGCTCGCTAGCAGCTTCTTTTGTCAGCCTGTTTACATCCTCCGGGTCTAATTTCAGGCGACCCTCCTTAATCATAGCGTTTAATACTTCCATCTGTTTGTATGTTGCTTTCATTTTTTTCTCCCGCCGTTTACCGGCGATTTTTTATGCCCGATATACCGGGTTTATCTATCCCTTGCCTGATAGCAAAGGTCTGCACACTTTCTCGTAAAGTTCCTGAACATCCGCTGAAACGCTCAAGTTGTGTTTCTTTCTTGTGCAATTCTCACACAGATATCCGAGAACCTTACACATACCGCACTCCATTTTGCATCACCTCCGCAAGGCAGGTGATGCACAGGTTTTGTCCAGTAAACAGCAGAATCTACCATGCAAAGAACATTTTTGTATAGAGAACTTTGAATAATTAGGATATTTTGAATTCATGTTGACTTTTGCAAAGATTCATTAAAAAAGCTTGACGTGCATCTAAAACAAAGTTTGCAAAAAGCATATTGCTACTTAAAAGTGGACTTTTTCAAAGTTCTCTATAGCAAACAGAGGCATCAGAACTCACAAGGGGGTGCATTGCAGGGGGATTTTTTCTTGTAAAAATCCCCCTAATACTCGGTGGATTGATAAATCCACCTTAGCACGCAAAATTTATGTCCACCCATATAACTTTTGTGTTTTTTTGACGGTAAATAATGAGGGAAGAATTAGAGCGCGAGAGCCTATATCAGCGGAAAATCTATCAGCAGAATAATCGCAAAAACCGAAAGGGATAATGAGGTGGATTTGCGCCATAATAGCAAATAATAAATTTTGCGTGATTATGTGAGCCTTCTTATGTCCAGTCCATCAAAATCCTTATCGTAGCTCGCTATCTCTTCACAATTTTGCAATAAAGCAGTTGTATAATGGATCAAGTCAATAAATTTCAATCTCTTATATTTTAAGGACCTCTTCAAACCCTCAAAAACAAGATTGATGTCAACATCAACAATTGTCAGGTTTGACTTTAGCAAAGATTTTATTGCTTTTACAGCATAGTCAGAATTGGTCTCATACTGAATGATGTTATATGCCTCTATCAAGTTAAGTGCATTGGTAACCCCGCCTTTACTTATAATCTCCTGGCACCTTTCCCTGTTTTCATTATCATAGAAGGCATAAGCTAAGACATTGCTGTCAATAAATCTCATCTTAATAGCCTCTCGTTGAGTTCATCCATCTGCACCGGACTTAGATTATGTTTCGGTTTTACCTTTTTTGCCTGTTTGAAAATCTTGTCAATATCATCCCCAACAGGTTTCAGCACTATCTCAGTTTTCCTTTTGAATATTTCAAGTTTTGAGCCTGCAACTAAATCAAACAGATTTCTTATTTCTGCAGGAATTGTTATCTGCTTACCTTTGCTTATTTCCACTATCATTTTGATCTTAATGAATCATTAATCATTAGAGGTATATAAAGATTTCTTTCAGGTTTTATTCTGTGCGAATTTTCAGAAGGTTTATTTTGAGTTGGAGTAAGGATGTGAAGAGTTGTCTAAGGCATTGGATTAAATGTGAAATATCAGAAACCTATACGCTGTGAATACATAATCGTAACAATAATCTAAGTCATGTTCACTTAACACAAAATCAATTTTATGTTAATTATACTTAACATAAAATTTTGAGGTTTTATGAACCATTTTGGTCCTTTTTGATAAACACTTTGCTTCAGGAGTATTTCGCTTTCTTTTGCATGAGTTGTCATCTTTTTCAATAGCACATTTTTTATTTTCTATCACTGCCAGAGTCTACAAACACCACATCATCCATATCTTTGAATTCCTTATCTCCCGTGACAAAAGGTATTTTAAGTGACTTGGCACATTCGTAGCCTATGCAATCAACATACGAAAGGTTACATTTTGGGTTTTTACGCTTCATCCTCAATCTTAGTGCCATTGCCTTGTAAATCACATCATCAGTAACGCTTACTAAACAGTTTTTGTAACGCAGATAAACATCCTTTGCTGTGGTTTCACCATACTCTTGCAGGACAGAATAGTAGAGTTCTATTAGATTATATTGGGTTGTGATGATAATAGAGTCTGCAAACCTCCTATAACTGGCTCTATCCTGAATCAGGCAAATCAAGGCATAAGTATCAAAAAGGTATTTCTCTGACATCTACTCCCAACCCCGCCTTGCCTTGTTTTTTATGTTCTGTGGATTCTTCCGCCAATCCCTGAGCAGTCCCATCAAAGTACCTCCTAACTGCCTCTTTTTAATCTCTATCACTATTCTCTCATTTTCCTTGATGTTCTCTGCTTTGACTATTTCGCTGGGAAGTAATATGCCAAATGAATTGCCCCATTTCTTTGCAATGACTTCTGCTTCCATTTGTATCACCAAGTTAAACGAAGTATAACTGACTATTTAAGTCTTTCTCTTTTGCCTAATAAAAGTTGGTCCACATATCAGACTATAATATCACCCCAATTCCGCAAAAAATATTAAAGCCAAAAACTGATGAACCTGTTATGCGTTCTGATAATCCCTTTAGCAAAAAAGAGATATCGCCATCCATTATTTATAACACTGATTATCGTCCCAAGAGTAAAAAGGTTTCTGGCGATGGTAAAGAATACAGCATTAACCAATATTCAATTGACAGCAGTAATGTGCTTACCGCGATAATCTCGGATAGAATCTACTTTATAAAGGACACCATTGACGAGATCAATGCCCAGATACAAGAAAGAAATGCACTGAAGCAAACCCTTACTATAGACATAGAGGAGAAGCTCCGTAAGGTAAAAAACATAATCTATGAGCTTGAATTGGATATGTGCAACCGCATTGATAAAAGCAGACGGAGAACTTCATTGGAGAAACAGATTTCTGAATTGTATAAAGAGAAAAGGCAGCAGGAATTATTGCATTGGCAGGATACTGTCATGCTGAAAAAGGAATTGCGGAACGCAGAGAAGGAATTGCTTGATGCAATGGCTGATGTTTTAGTCAGCAGGTTTTTATCGTGATATGTGAACTGCACTTCTCCAAAGCATATAAATCGTTTTTCTCTCAATATCTTCATGAATGTTGAAGAACTCTTCAAAAAGCTGAGACCGATTCTCGGCGAGGATATTAGGCAGTTACAAGCAATCTACGTCGCAGGCAGTGACGGAACCAGAAGATATATGGAGAATATCCTTAGAGTGCATTATTCAAATGCTGTTGCAGGCATTCATCAACCACCTCATCAAGCTTGCTCTGGTAAATATCCTCTTGGTATGGTGATGTCTGGAAATAAGGCGCTGTATCCATTCTCTTTGCGTGATGAAGATTGGTTTCATATCGGCATTTTCGGTCAGACAGGCAGGGGCAAGACAAATGCCATGCTCAATCTGCTGCAGAACCTGAAAAAACATAACATCCCCTGGCTTGTCTTTGACTGGAAAAGGGCAGGCTATAGAGATTTGCTTTCTGTGTATGACGATATTCATGTCTTTACAGTCGGCAGGGACGTCTCGCCTTTCTGCTTTAACCCTCTGACCCCGCCGCCGAATGTAGATACTGTTATGTGGTATAAACAGTTTATCCAGTGCATTTCTCACGCTTATTTTCTTGGACATGGTTGCGAGGTTATTTTACAAGATATCCTCGACAAAGATACTTTCACCCTTGTTGATCTCTACAGAAAACTTCAGGTATATCCTGCAAAATGGCGAAAGCTCCAATGGCTTCAGTCAACTGAGAGAGCAGTCAAAGCACTGTGCTACGGCGGGATAAGTAATGTGCTGAATATTCACACATCTCCGTCAATAGACCATTGGCTGAATAAAAATGTTGTTCTTGAGCTTGATGCGCTTACAGAATCAGAAGCTAAATTCTTTGTGGACATTATCATGAGCTCCATCTATTTTTACAGGCGAGAGCATAGCCATAAAGGATTTCTGCATGTCAGCGTCATAGAAGAAGCACATAATGTGCTTGATAAAGAGGGTTTTGACAAGGAAGCAAAGAGCGTTATGGATAAAGTCTTCCGAGAGATCAGGGAGTATGGCGAAAGCATCGTGATCATTGACCAGATGCCATCAACGATATTGGATTCTGCGGTTGCCAATACTGCTACGCAGATAACACTGAGCCTGAAGCACAGCGATGACGTCAGGTCCGCCGGGAATGCAATGCTGTTGGATAAGGATGAGCAGTTATTTCTCGGTAAGCTGCCTATTGGCACAGCGCTTGTGAAGTTGCAGAACAGATGGCATGCGCCATTCTTTGTAAGATTGCCGTTCGTGCAGATAAAGACGGGAAAAATAACAGATGAGGCTATCAGAGCAAGGTTTGTGGGTTATTTACCTGAACAGAGGGTTATTTCACCTGAAATAACCCAAAGGACAGATATTTCAGTTATTTCTGAACCAGATAAAGAGAGGAAAAAACTCCTGTTAAGTATACTAAATGAACCATTGATAGGGACAGTGGAAAGGTACAAGAAAATTAATCTACATCCGAGAAGCGGGAATGAGTGTAAGCAAAGATTGATTGAATCCGGATTGGTAAAAGAAGTAAATATCCTGACAGATAAAAGCAGGATCAAACTTTTAGAGCTGACAGACAAGGGCAAGGAAATTCTGAGAGCAGATGGCTTTGAGATTTCAACTTCACTAAGACACGGAGGGATAGAGCATCTTTACTGGCTGAAGCAGACAAAGAAAAGGATATGTGATACTGGATATAATGTTGAAGAGGAATTTCCTATCGGCAATGGCAAGACGGTTGACCTCGTTATCGTCGGAAAAAATAAGACTGCGGTTGAGATTGAGACGGGAAAATCAGATGCTATCGGCAATATCAGAAAATGTTTAGACGCAGGATTTGACGGTGTGATTTCGTTGGCAACGAGCAAGGCTGTTAAGGAAAAGATAATTGCTGATCTGGGTAAATTGGGCAAAGAGGGGATTGATAAAGTTAGTGTGAGGAGGGTTTGATATATATCAGAGGACACAATAATTATACAAAATAGTTTGGCTCATATCGGTTTTAAGGTGAAATTGGGTATCATTATGGCTCTCAAGAAACCGGCATTGACACACTTGAGATTGTGTTTCCATTCAAACATCACAACATAGATTGCCAGATATTTCTTGT
>Ga0315279_10002389_pt1 | contig 28349 bp, 23 predicted proteins | sample YL17G06_20_MG_FD_203694 | JGI IMG/M metagenome (GOLD analysis project Ga0315279, IMG submission 203694) | Sediment microbial communities from Yellowstone Lake, YNP, Wyoming, USA - YL17G06_20 | ecosystem: Environmental > Aquatic > Freshwater > Lake > Sediment | place: USA: Wyoming | collected... | reverse complement strand
GCGCCGGCAAGAGTGGCGCGCGGAATGCCGCTGCCGGCCGTCCTCACCGAGGGAGAGCCGCCGTTTGTGGTGGCCTCGCGCCACCCGAATGGGGCCGTCGCCGTGGCAACTCTGACCCGCACGCTGACCGAAGAGGGCATATTCCTCCCGTTGGCTGACGTGATCATCGAAGTCGGCGCGGGCGAGGCGTCCACTGGTATTTTCGGCCGATACCGCTCCCTGACCCTGAACCTGGCCGCCCCGCTGGGTTCGCGACGCGTCTGGGCGCAAGACCTCGCCGGTGAAGAGGCGATTGACATTACTGATAAAATCTCCGCGACTGAAGAGTGGATTGTCCTTACCGGTGAGTTGATTGACCAGATTGGATTATCGGCGGCCACGCCCGGCGATTTGTCTTATCCGGGGCTAGTGGTGAAGATCGAGTGAGAAAGATACGATCAGTCTCTTATGACAAGGCGAGGTCTTTCTCACAATGATGTATGGGTTCGTGTCCGCCAATTGTCTTCCCATCTGGTGACCGGCGGCGATTGGGCTTTGGTGCTGCCGAAAAAAACCTGGCGAAATTTAAGCTGGTTCTGGTACGATGGCTTGTTCGCTTCGGCCAGCGATAACATCATTCTCACCTACATCACGCTGTACGTGCTGGCAATGGGGGCCACGCGTGCACAGATTGGGGTCATGAGCGCGTTATCCAACCTGAGCGGAGCGATGCTTTTATTGCCCGGCGCGTTGCTGGTTGAACGATTCCACCACCGCAAGGAAATCACCATCCTCTTTAGCGGCGGACTTGCTCGACTTGCAATACTTGCATTGGCGTTGATCCCATTTGGTATAAGCGGTCAGGCGTTGGTTATCATAGCCATCGCTCTTTCGGTCACGCGAGATGCTTTCGGCAACTTGGCATTTCCAGCCTGGATGTCCATAACTGCCGATATCGTTCCGATAGCCGGACGCGGTCGCTACTTCGGATCCCGCAATTTCGTGATGGGTATCGCAGGCATGGTCACTGTACTCTTGGTGGGTGAATTGATCACCCGCTTGGGCCAGCCGGAGGGATACCAACTGGCCATGGCGCTGGCGTTTGTCCTTGGGATTACCTCCACCTTTTCCTTCTCCCGCCTGCATGATCCGGAAAATATGACTGCGTCCCAGGCGCAGCCTTCCCTGGCGTTTCCCGCTCTTTTACGAAACCTGCGGGCACTCCCTGCCCTCCCGGCCCTGATTGCCACTGCCGCCGTTTGGAATTTTTTCCTTAACATCCCCGGTCCGTTTTTCAATGTGTATATGGTGCAGAACCTGAAGGCCAGCGCCACGATGGTTGGCATTACTGGCGTCGTCTCGACGGTATCCGGGCTGCTAGTCCAGAGGCGTCTTGGCAGACTGGCCGATCATTGGGGCGCGCATCGGTTGCAACTCATCAGTGGGCTGCTCATTCCCATCCTGCCATTCGCCTGGGTTTTCACCAGCGCCCCCTGGCACGTCATTCCGATCAATATCGTCGGCGGCGTCCTTTGGGGTGCTTACGGCCTGGCCTCATTCAACCTGCTTCTAGAACTCACGCCCCAAGAAGGAAGAGCACGCTATTCGGCCATCTATCAGATCATCGTCACCGTGGCGCTGGCGGCCGGTGCAGCCGTGGGCGGCTGGCTGGTCACGAAATGGGGATACACCGCCATTTTTATTACTTCTGCCATTGGGCGGTTGATTGCCGCGCTCCTGTTCGCCCGATTCGTCCGTAGACTGGCTCCAATCCAGCATAGTGATTGACAAGCCTCCCGGTTTTTGTTATTATGTCTATGCTTCCGGGAGCGCTAACGGGAACGATAACAGATAGTGAAATTAGGATAAAGCCATGTTGATTCCTCTCAAACAACGCATCGAAGACCTGTTGAGCAAACTGACCCTCAAAGAGAAAATCGCCCTGCTTTCCGGAAAGGATATCTGGAATACTGTCCCCATTGAACGGCTAGGCATCCCCTCCCTCACGATGACCGATGGTCCACATGGCGTGCGCGCCGCCAACCCGGAGGTCGGACGCCCTGTCGGACCGACCACATGCTTCCCGACAGGCATCTCGATGGCGGCCAGTTGGAATCCAGAACTGGTCGAGCGTGTCGGCAGGGCGATCGGGGAGGAGGCGCACGGCGTGGGCTGTGACATCCTGCTCGGGCCGTGTGTCAACATCGTCCGCTCTCCGCTGGGCGGACGGAACTTCGAGAGTTACTCCGAAGATCCCTATCTGGCCGGTCGCACAGCGGTCGGCTTCATCAAGGGCGTGCAGAGTCAGGGGGTCGGCACTTCGATCAAGCACTTTGCTTGCAATAACTACGAGATCGAGCGCAACCGCGCCAGTTCCAACGTGGACGAACGCACGCTGCGGGAAATCTATCTGCCGGCATTCGAGGCAGCGGTCAAGGAAGCCCAGCCGTGGACAGTGATGTGTTCTTACAATCGCGTCAACGGGGTATACGCCAGCCAGAACCATTATCTATTGAACGAAATCCTGAAGAACGAGTGGGGCTTCGAGGGATTCGTCATCTCGGATTGGGCTGCCAACCATGAAGCGTACGAGTCTATGAAAGGCGGCCTCGACCTGGAAATGCCCGGCCCGGCCAAATATTACGGCAGCCTGTTGTCGCAGGCCGTTAATAACTGGCAGATTGACGAGGCGGTTATTGAAAAGGCGGCGTGCCGCATCTTGCGGATCATCCTCAAATCCGGCAGGATGGACAAGGCCGCGAAGCGCGCAATCAACACCCCGGAGCACCAGGCACTGGCGCGTGAACTGGCCGAGGAGGCCATCACGCTGCTAAAGAATGAGGCGGGCATCCTGCCTCTGGCCCGGAACAGCCTGAAGTCAGTGGCGGTGATCGGCCCCAACGCGGCTGAAGCCGTGATCGAGGGCGGCGGCAGTTCGCACGTGGATCCGCCCTACCGCGTCAGCCCGCTGGAAGCGCTGAGGGCAAAGTTGGGCGATGATGTAAGAATCGAGTATGAGCAGGGCTGCGATAACTTTGACGAACCGCTTCTCGTGCGCGCTGACTGGTTGACCCTTCCCGACAGCAGCGGCAGTGGCATGAAAGTCGAGTTCTTCGAGAATGCCGATCTTTCCGGTCAACCCACGCGGACCAGCGCCGAGTCGCGCCCGGATTTCTGGATGTACATCGGCTCGACGCAATTACCGGAGCCGCAATTCTCGGCGCGCTGGACGGCCTTCCTAACCATTCCCACAGACGGGCTGTACACCTTCAAACTGAATTACAGTGGAATCTGCCGCGTTCACCTGGATGGGGAACTGCTTCTGGATGGTCGCGGCCCAACTGGCGGAGAAGAAGCGGAAGCCTCAGTCGTGGCGCAAAAAGAACTGCGCGGCGGCCGGCCGCACAGTCTCCAAATCGAATATACCAAGCGCCCCGGCCAGGAGACGGTTCACTACAATTTAGGGCTGGCCGCGACCTACAAACCCGACGCAGATGACCGCCTGAGGCGCGCAATCAGACTGGCGAAGAAATGTGATGTGGCAATTGTCTTTGCCGGTGTGCCCGAAGGCTTTGAATCTGAAGGCTGGGATCGTCCCGACATGGATTTACCCGGTGGACAAGATGAACTGATCCGCGTGGTGGGGCGCGCCAACCCGAGGACGGTCGTCATCCTGAACGCCGGCTCACCGATGGCCATGCCCTGGCTTGACGAAGTCGCTGCTTTGGTGCTGGCTTATTATCCTGGCCAGGAGAACGGCAACGCCGTGGCCAACGTCCTACTGGGCAGAGTCAATCCTTCAGGTAAATTACCGGTCACCTTCCCCAAGCGTCTGGAGGACAACCCGGCCTTTATCAATTCCTCCTACCCCGGCGCGCGAGAAGTCCATTACGGTGAAGGCATTTTTGTCGGCTATCGCTACTACGACAAGAAAGACATCGAACCCCTGTTCCCCTTCGGCCACGGATTATCGTATACGGCTTTCGAGTACAGCAGGTTAAAAGTCCCGGAGGCGGTCGAGGTGGGTGAACCAGTGCAGGTTTCCGTCACAGTGAAAAATATTGGCCAAGTCGTGGGAAAGGAAATCGTGCAGTTGTACGTCAGCGACAAGGTTTCTTCGCTGCCGCGTCCGCCGAAGGAACTCAAAGGCTTTGCCAAGGTAGCCCTCCGGCCCGGCGAGGTCAAATCCGTGACCTTTGAATTGGACGGTCGCGCCCTGGCGTTTTACGACCCTGCTAAAAAGCGCTGGGTGGCGGAGACCGGCGAATTCGAGGTGCTGCTCGGCAGTTCATCGCGGGATATTCGAGCGCGGGCGGCGTTCAAGTTGAAGTAAATCAATGGCAAAGCATCATCCGAAATGGCAAACCCCAGGGGTCGTGTTTCAGCCCAGAGTCTACGAGGGCATGAAATGCGGCATCAACAAGCTTGTCAATGCCATCCGGCCGACGCTGGGGCCAATCCACCGCATCGTCGTCAACGAAAAAGCGTCGAAGATTGGCAAGCCGGAACTGCTCGATGACGGGGCAGTCATCGCCCGGCGTATCATTCAACTCCAGAACCGCGAGGAGGACATGGGGGCGATGTACCTCCGCCACATGCTGTGGGGGCTGCACGAGACTGCCGGTGACGGCACGGCGACGGCAGCGGTCATGTTCCAGGTGATTTTTCACGAGGGCGTCCGCTATGCCATTGCAAGCGGCAATGCCATGCGGTTGCGTCAACACCTGGAGGCGGCAACCAAAATCATCGGTGAGGAACTAGAAAAGCATGTTGTTCGCATTGAGGGCAAAGAGAAACTGGCCGGCCTGGCCGAAACCATCTGCTACGACCCGCCACTGGCGAAGATACTCGGCGAGATCTTCGATACCATCGGCGAATACGGCCGCCTGGAAATCCGCTCTGGCCACGGCCGCGAACTGGAACGCGAGTACGTCGAGGGCATGTACTGGAATGGCGGCATTTCCTCCCGCGAGATGATCCCCGATCCCATTTTGGGCAGGGTGCAATTGGAAAACGCCGCTGTCCTAATCAGCGATTTGGATGTCAAAGAAACGCAGGATTTGCTCCCGATTTTGGATATGGCCGTCCGCTCTGATTTCAAATCCCTACTGCTGGTAGCGGACAGCCTTTCAGAGCGGGCCCTATCCGTATTGTTGGTCAACCGCGAAAAAATCCAGGCTGTCGCCGTCAAAGCCCCCGCGCTGGATTTGCTCACCCGCAGCGAAGCGTTAGAGGACCTGGCGCTACTGACAGGCGGACGCGCCTTCTTCCAGGCTGCCGGTGACACACTGAGCTCGGTGCGTCCTGCGGACCTCGGGCAGGCGCGCCGCGCTTGGGCTGACAATGACAACTTCGGCATCGTGGGCGGCAAAGGTGACCCGCGCCGGTTACGCCAGCATATCGTCCAATTGCGCAATGGGTTTAAGAATGTGGATGATCCCAAAGACCGTAAACGATTGCAGGAAAGGATCGGGAAATTGATCGGCGGCTCCGCCGTGCTCTGGGTCGGCGGCATCTCGCCGATCATCATCGAGGCGCGCAAGGCAATGGCCGAGAGGACAGCGGAGGCCATGCGCGGCGCCATCCGCGAGGGCGTCCTGCCCGGCGGAGGGACAGCACTCCTGGCATGCCAGCCACTCCTGCAAGCAAAAATGCACGCCGCCGCAGATACCGATGAGCGGATGGCGTATTCCATCCTGCTCAATGCCATCGAGGCGCCCATCCGGGCGCTGCTCGAAAACGCCGGATTCAATCCAGATAAGACTCTCGGAAAAGTTGCTCTGGATTGCCCCGGCATCGGGTTTGATGTCATCAAGGGGCAGGTGGTGGATATGAAGCAGGCAGGTATTTATGATGCCGCCTCAGTGATCAAAGCTGCCGCGTTCAGCGCCATCCACGGTGCAGCCCTGGCCCTGACCGTTGACGTGCTGGTGCATCGCAAGAACCCTCCGACTGCTTATGCCACAACTTAATGCCATGAATACACCAACCCAGAACACCTCGGTAGATAACATTGTCTATCAATTCGCCGCAAGCAAAGGATTTAGCAGCCGGGCGAAGGCTATCTGCTTTGCGGCGCGGTTTTCTGGTCTGTGTCGCTCCACAGACGGTGGCAGGAAATGGCAACCCTCCTTCGGTTCGCTGGATCTCCAGTCACCGTTTCCGGCTCTAACTGTCGCACTTTCCCCCGACTTCGAGCAGGATGGCAGTGTTTTCGTCGGCACTGGCAATGGGATTCTGCGCTCGTCGGATAGTGGAGAGACTTGGGAGAATACACAGGTTCCCTCGCCTCCACCTGTAATCACGGCTCTCGTAGTTTCACCGAATTACGTTCAGGATGGTATTCTCCTCGCGGCCACACTGGAAGACGGCGTGCTGTGTTCCTCCGACCGTGGGCGGCGCTGGATTGCATGGAATTTTGGACTATTGGATTTGAACACCCTCTGCCTGGCAATTTCTCCCGATTTTGCAAACGACGAGACGCTTTTCATTGGGACGCAAAGCGGCATCTTCCGTAGCACCAATGGTGGGCGTTCCTGGCGGGAGGTAAACCTGCCGGTCGGGTTCGAACCCGTGCTCAGCCTGGCTGTATCGCCCAGTTTTGGCCGCGATGCCACCCTCTTCGCCGGGACCGAGAACGATGGCTTGCTGCGTTCCGGTGACGGTGGTCAAACCTGGCAGCGGTTGGGCAAATCTACTTTCAATGAGCCTGTCAATGGGATTGTTCTTGCGCCCGATTTTTCAAACCGGCCTGAAATTTTCGTCTTGCATGGAGGTTCGCTGCTGGTTTCCACCGATGGCAGCAAGACTTGGAAATCCTGGCGGGACGGCGCGTTGGCTGGTAACGAGATCACGGCCATCTATGCCCCCACTGGGTTCGACCTCCAGTCACCGGCGTTGGTGGGATGTGCGGACGGAACCATTCTGCGCATTTAAGTTTGTTAGGGGATACCAATCTTAAATCTTCACAAGGGTTATTGACATGTAAAAGAATATCTGCTAAACTAGATGTGAACGGTAACGGTAGCGCTAACGGGAGCGATAACGGAAGGATTCTGGATCTTTCATGACCAACATGAAACATGTCACCATTAAGCAGGTTGCAGAAAGTGCCGGGGTTTCCATCCAGACGGTCTCTCGCGTCCTGAACAACCGCCCCGACGTCTCTTCGGAAACACGCCAACGGGTTCAACAAATCATCACCGATTTGGGTTATCAGCCCTTTGCCATTGCACGCGGTTTGGCGTCCAAACGGACTTTTACCCTTGGATTGGTCGCCTCTGATTTTTCGGACTACTGGTTCTCCCAAGTTGTCACCGGAGCGGAAATGGAGGCGCATGAACACAGGTACTTCTTTATGCTTGGCAGCACAGGGTGCGACCCCCAGGACGAACCGAAGTTTCTGCGCCTGTTGACGCAGCGCCACGTGGAAGGCATTCTGTTCGTGCGGGCCGGATGTCCGAATGATTTGGAACATTTACGCAACCTGCAACATAGTGGCATTCCCGTAGTATCAACAGGTTTTTATCAGCCTGATGCAGAATTCGGTATTGCTGAAGTTGACAACGTGGAGGGTGGCCGGAAAGCAACTCAATATTTAATCGGTCTAGGCCATACGCAAGTCGCCATGATTGCCGGGCCCACCGGTTGGAAGTCGGTCAGCGACCGAACGCAAGGCTATTTACAAGCCTTACAGTCTGCAGGGATAACGGTAAGTCCTGATTTAATCGTTCATGGAAAAAATTGGCTGCACCGCAGCGGTTACGAGGCAATGAAAGAACTCCTAAAGAAGAAACAACCTTTTACTGCCTTGTTCGCACAGAATGACCGTATAGCGCGAGGCGCGATCAATGCTCTTAATGAGGCCGATCGAAGGGTACCACAGGATGTTTCCATCGTTGGTTATGACGATATTCCTGAGGCAGAATTTTCTGATCCGCCATTGACCACGATACGGCAACCCATGCAGGAAGTCGGTAAGGCAGCAGCACGTTTGCTTATTAAGATGATCGAAGACCCAGAGTCAACCCCCGAGCAAATTCTGTTCGATACCGAGCTTGTGATTCGTTCTTCCTGCATTCAACGGCAGACATAGCCCATCCGAAAGTTGAGGAGAGGAGGTGGCACGGAAAAACTGATGAACATGGTTCTCAATCATACACATATCAACCAATCAAGATTTAGATTCCTATGGAGGAAGAGAATATGACTACGAATAAGCTTTCCCGTCGAGAGTTCTTGAAACTCTCCGGCGTGGCCGCAGCCGGTGCCGTACTGGCATCCTGCGCGCCAAAGGCAACCCCAACCCCTGCCCCGACCACAGCCCCGACCACAGCCCCGACCACAGCCCCGGGAGTCACTGAGGCCCCAACCCAGGCCCCCCCGCCCAAGAAGATCGAGGGCAACGTGGTGATCATGCACCAGCGCAGCGAATTATCCGAACAACAAGAGGCGCAGTTCGAGGCTGACAATCCGGGCATCACGATTGAGCTTGTCGAAAATAACTTGCAGCGCTTCTTCGCCATGCTTGCTGCTGGTTCTCAGCTCGACCTGTATCGCACCCAGGCCCCCATCGTGCCCTCACTCCTGGCCCGCAAGCTGCTCTATGACATGACCTCTTACTTCCAGGCCAGTGAGCTGATCAAAATCGACGACCTGGCAGATGCCAACAAGGGTTACTGGGCCAAGAGTGCGCTCGAGGTCGGCGAGGGCAATATCTACGGCATGTGCAAGGACTTCTCACCGGACATGACCGTTTGGGTCAACGACGGCCTCTTTGAAGCCGCGGGCGTCACCCCTGTGGATGACACCACAGCCATGACCTATGAAAAGTGGCACGAACTTGCCTTGCAGGTTGCCAAATTCGAAGGCGACCGCATTGCCACCTGGGGTTTCGGCTATTCAAACGGCTGGATTGACCGCATTTGGATGGTCGCCCTGGCCGAGACAGGCAAGAGCCTCTTCAAGGATGGGCACTCCAAAGTCGACTTCGGTGACGATGTCAAAGCACTGGCTAATTACTTCTACACTGTCGCCAAAGAAAGACTCTGCGAAAGTCCTGTGGATGCCAGCCCGAACGGCTGGGCTGGCGGCGACTTCACGGCCGGTATTCTGGCTACGATGCAGTACGGCTACTGGTTTGGCGGTATGAGCGAGACGGATGCCAACCGTGGCAAGGTCAGAATGCTGCCCGGTCCCACATGGGCTGGCGTTCATCTCGATCCGACCATCACCGCTACCGGCATGATCATGCTCTCCGGTACCCAGAACCCGGACGCGGCCTGGAAGGTCTTCGAATGGTACAATGCCGGGCAGCCCTCCATTGACCGCGCCGGAAGCGGTTGGGGGTGCCCAGCCCTCAAGTCACAGTGGCCTCTGATGCCGAATAACACTCCCTTCCAGCAGCAGGTGCAGAAAGTCCTGGCGGGTGAACTGGCTGTCAACGATGTAAAATTGCAGTACAACCCGTTCCTGGGTGAAGGCTCGTTCTTCAATGCCTGGAATACCCACCTGAACGAAGCGCTAGGTGGAGCAATCACCTTCGATGAGTTGTGCGCCAAGACCGAAAGTGATGTCAACACCCTGATTACAGAAGGCATCTCCCGCCTCGGCTAATCCGGAGCCTTGAGTTGCAAGTTTGGGGAGGATATAGGTATGCCTCTATCCTCCCCCTTCACGTAGAGTTGTTATGCTTAGTATGGAGGCAAAATGGCTGTCACAAACGCTATTTCCACTCCTCGTAACTCCCATAAATTGAGTAGAGCAAAACGGAGATCCAGGACTTTCTACGCTTTTATCACACCCTGGTTGTTGGGGTTAATTTTCCTGACCCTGATCCCGTTTATACTCGGCTTTCTGACCTCGCTGACCGACTATGACGGGCTAAATCTACCCACCCTAAAATTTATGGGTCTTCAGAACTACACCCGGGCGTTTTCCGATGAATATGTCGGTTTTTCACTTGGGCGCACTTTGATTTGGGCTGCGCTCAATTTGCCCCTTTGGATGGGTCTCTCATTTGCATTGGCGCTCATCCTCAACCAGGATGTGAAAGGCCGGGGTTTCTTTCGCACACTCTATTATCTCCCCAGCGTGGTTCCGGCTGTAGCAGCCGTGACCGTTTGGAAGATATTGCTGGATAAGAATAATGGGTTGCTCAATGGGATGATCAGCCTTTTCCAGCCGGGTACTGCCGTCGGTTGGCTGACCACCTATGCCTTACAAGGGATGACTGCCATCGCAGTTTGGACCGGGTTGGGAGGCGGCATGGTCATTTTCCTGGCCGGCCTGCAAAATATCCCGGATGAATTGGTCGAGGCTGCCAAAATTGACGGCGCCAATGGCTGGCAGGTTTTTCGTTATATCACGTTCCCACTCATGACACCGGTGATTTTCTTCCAGCTTATCATGGGCTTGATCGGATCCTTCCAGCAATTGGTTTACCCGCTCCTGTTAGCGACGCAAACTGGGGCATACGTAAGCGTCCCACCGCGCAGCATTTATCTCTATATGATTCACACCTACCAGGAGATTTTTGCGAACCAACGCTACGGGTATGGTACGTCATTACTTTGGTTGTTAACCATCGGCGTCACCGCGTTGACGCTGGTCGTTTTCTGGTCTCAAAAGTTCTGGGTATACTCCGGGGATACTCCTGAAACGGGAGGCTCGTCATGAACACGCGTGCGAAGGACCTGTTTGCTAAAAGATTGAACCGGGCAGTCAGCTATGCGATCTTGATTGGTGTCGGTATCCTGGTGGTTATTCCGGTCATCTGGCTGCTGCTCTCGGCTCTCAAGCAAGACAGCGACTATATGGCCTGGCCGATCCACTTCCTGCCAATGGTATGGCGGTGGATTAACTATGAGCTGGTATTCACCATGACGCCCTTTATACAGATCGCGCTGCGCACTGCTATTCTGGGCCTCTTATTTTCCCTCGGGACAGCTATCACCAGCGCAATGGGTGGTTACGCTTTTTCCCGTTACCAAGATGTGAAAGGGAATCCTCGGTTATTCAGGGTGATCATTGTTCTACTGATCGTTCCGACGATTGTATTTCTCATCCCGCAGTTCATGGTGTATTCCTATTTGCACTTGATCCCAAACACATACTGGCCGTGGATCCTGGGAGCCTTGGTTGGCAGCCCTCTCTTTATCTTCCTTTATCGCCAGTTTTTCCTGGGCTTTCCAAAGGAATTGGAGGAAGCCGCCGAGTTGGATGGTTGCGGCCCGTTCCGTATCTTCTGGCAGATCATTCTACCCAACTCCAAGCCTGTCCTTGCCACGGTCATGATCTTTGCCTTCAACGGGATATGGGGAGATTACCTCACACCTTTACTTTTCTTGAGCGATAAGATGACTCTGTTAGGGGTAAAGATGGCAAGCGCTTTTGTTGACCCCCACGGGAACTCCTTGAGGACCGTCAGCCTCGCCGCGACGGTGATTTACATCCTGCCGCTGGTCATCGTTTTCTTCTTCGGCCAGAAGTATATTCTCAAAGGCCTGATCACAAGCGGCTTGAAGGGTTAGCCACGCATTGATCGGTTGGTAGCAGATACTTCAAAATATTTTTCGACTCCGCAGGTAGGGGGCATTGGCAGGAAAGGAACGATCGTGATGGCTGAACCTGTGCGAAAGGCGAGGCGTGCTTTAAAGTCGAGGCAATTGGCGCATTTTTGCCTCGTAGCCGTGGTGGCTGTGGTGATCCTGCTGCCGCTTTTCTGGCTGCTGATCTCTTCGTTGAAAACCAGCGGAGAGTATATGGCTTATCCAATACAGTTTTTCCCGTCGCGGCTTCGGTGGTCTAACTATTTGGGTATACTGTTCTACCCCCCCTTTACGTTCGCTCTCTTACGCACATTTGGGTTGGGTATCTCAACCGCGGCAATCACCTGCATTACCAGCGCGATGGCAGGCTACGCTTTTGCGCGCCTTGGCGGGCGAAGCAACCGGAATCTGTTTGTGGTGGTGATTTTCCTGCTGATCCTCCCGAACATCGTAATGCTGATTCCTCAATTCGTCGTGTATGCCAAAATAAAATTGGTCAACACCTATTGGCCCTGGTACCTGGCAGCCCTCGGAGCGACAAATCCACTGTATATATTCATGTATCGCCAGTTCTTTCTCGGTTTCCCGAAGGAACTGGAGGAGGCGGCTGAGATGGACGGCGCCTCCCCTTTCCAGGTTTTTTTCAAGGTTTTCCTTCCTAATGCCAAACCAGCCATGGCCACCGTATTGATTTTTGCCTTCAACGCGGTATGGGGAGATTACATCATGCCGACCATATACCTGAATGATCCGAGCCGTTTGCTTGGGACTTTCTTGGCCTCTGGTTTTTCCCCTCAGTATCGAACCATCTTCCTGGCCGCCACAGTGATCTACATCCTTCCCGTATTCCTTCTTTTCCTGCTCATCCAGAAGAACATTCAAAAAGGCATGATCTTCAGTGGGTTGAGGGGATAACTTCTGCAGCGAGGTGTCGAAATGATCATTGGAGCATGGATCCATGAGGGCGACGGTATGACCGTTGGGCAGCAGATCCCACTGGCAGCCCAGAGCGGTCTGCGCTCGATCCGCAGTTACGATATTAACTACGCACAAAGGGCAGCCCCTGCCCTCATGCAGCACAGCCTGAGCCTGCTGGCCGGTATGCATGTTGATGGGGCCAAGCTGGCCACCGATTGGCATTCCCAACTGCGCCTGGAGGAACTGGAAGATTATCAACAATTGGGAGTCAGGCTGGAAGCAATCTGCGTGGGCAATGAACTGCGCGAGGGCGGGGATGAACCCGGAAGAAAGAAATTTACCGCCAATCTATCCCACAATCTGTCAAAACTGCTCACAACCTACCGAACATGGCTGGATGAACATGAATTTTCAACCCCACTCACCTATGCCATGGAAGGCATCGTTTTCGATGAAACAGGAAATTTCCTCGATTGGGTTTGGCCGGTGGTGGAGGCCTGTGATATCGTCGGTGTCAACTCATACCCAATGGATGCCGCCGGCTGGTTCACCTTCGGCGCTTTCGATGAAAGCCGTCGCTTCCTGCTCAATCCGGGCATACGCCGGGCGCGCCTGGCCGAATACGAAGCGCGCTTCGGCCTGCTGCTGGACCAGCTGAAGAAAGTCGGGAAGCCGCTGTTGCTCACCGAGACCGGTTTCCCCTCCGCAGTGGGTTACCATCGCGAAGGAGATCGCCTAATCGTTCCGGAAAGCGACAATCCCCGTTACGGCGAAGCTATGCAGGAATTTCTGGCTCTCATCCGCCGCCTGGATGATGAATATGGCCATCCGATCCGCGGGCTGTATTTCTACGAATGGCGCGACAACTTGTATCACGACAAGATTTGGAACATGGAAGGCAGCCCGATCCACACCGCCTTCGGGTTATGTGATCGTTTTGGCACCCCAAAAACCAATATCAAAAAGCTTATCGCCGGTCTTGTATAGTCATATTACCAACCCATGGAACTGACCAAGATTAAATTTGATCCTGAATATCAAGTCGGCCCGATTGATCCCCGTATCTTTGGTGGCTTCCTGGAACACATGGGGCGTGCGGTTTACCAGGGTGTCTTCGATCCCACCAATGCGCATGCCGATGGGGACGGATGTCGCCAGGATGTCCTATCAGCCTTGAGAAGGCTGGGCATGCCGATCATGCGCTACCCCGGCGGAAATTTTGCATCCGGTTATCACTGGCAGGATGGCATCGGTCCAGAAGATGAACGACCGGTCACGCGTGAGTTGGCCTGGCAGAGCATCGAATCCAACACCTTTGGAACCGAAGAGTATATTCGCCTCTGCAGGAAAATGGGATGGATGCCCATGCTGACCGTTAATCTTGGGACCGGCAATCCGGAAGAAGCTCGCAACTGGGTGGAATACTGCAACGCCCCGGCCGGCACCCGTTACGCCGACCTGCGTGTCAAAAACGGCAGCCAATTACCACATAACGTGAAACTGTGGTGCCTGGGAAATGAAATGGATGGTCCCTGGCAGCTGGGGCATGTCCCCGCACAAGAATATGCCATCCGTGCGCAACAAGCCGCAAAAATGATGAAGGATGTCGATCCAAGTATTGAGGTTGTGGTTTGCGGTTCAAGCAGCCCCGGGATGCCAACTTATATTGAATGGGACCGACAGGTACTAGAATACGCGGGGGACCTCGCTGACTACATCAGCCTGCATCGCTATGTGGGGAATCCGGAAGATGACACGTTTGACTACCTTGCCATTACGAATTCCATTGATCGGCAAATTGAAGAGATCGACATGGTGTGCAAATACGTTCAAGCAAAACGGCGTTCCCCTCGCCGTACATTTCTCTGCTTCGACGAGTGGAATGTCTGGTATAGAAACATGGAGATGAACGGTGCCGGGCAACGTGCTCCCCATCTGATTGAGGAAGTATATAACCTGGAGGATGCCTTGGTCGTTGCGGGATTTTTACACAGTTTCATCCGCCATGCCGATGTCGTGAAAATCGCCAACCTAGCCCAGATCGTAAATGTCATCGCACCCATCCAAACACGCGGCGAGGAAATGCTCGTTCAGTCCATTTTCTATCCCTTCGAAATGGTCTCTCGACGGAATGAGGGAACCTCACTCCGGCCGTTCATCGTGGGCCCAAAATACGAAGGCAAGATGAACGGCGAGGTCACATTTGTTGACTGCAGCGCCATTCTCAACGGATCGGCTCTTCACGCTTTTGTCACCAACCGCAGTCCAATCGGATCTACGCCACTAGCGGTTGAACTTTCCGGAGGGCAGATAAAGGCACTGGAGAATGCGGAAATCCTGACCGCTCCGAATCCAAAGGTGGCCAACTCCTACGAATATCCGGACCGGGTCAAGTCACAGCCGTTCCAGCAGGTGGAGATAAAGGACGGTAAAGCCCGGATGGACCTTCCACCTCTTTCCTTTACAGCGCTGACATTCAAACTGGAGTAGAGCGATGAAAATCCTTGTCATTACCTCAAGCCCGAACAGGCATGGTCTCACCGCCGCCTGCGCCGCGGCGGCCGTCAAGGGAATTCGCGCCGCGGGCGGCGAGGCGGAAGAAATTCGTCTAAATGACTTGAAAATCGATAAATGCCACGCCTGCAATGACGGCTGGGGCACCTGCCTGCCAGAGCACCGCTGCCAGGAGAAAGACGACTTTCAAGCATTGCACGCCCGGCTGGCCCAGGCCGATGGTTATGTGCTGGTGACGCCGGTCTACTGGGGCGAGATGAGCGAATCCACCAAGGCGTTCACCGATCGGTTGCGTCGCTGCGAGGCGACTCGAGAGGAAGGAAAGAGCATCCTATTCAAGAAACCAGTCATCGCCGTTGCGGCTGCGGGCGGCAGCGGCGGTGGGATGATCACCTGCCTGTTGAGTATGGAACGCTGGATTCAGCATGTGCAAGCGCGCGTCTTCGACCTCATTCCCGTAAACCGCTGGAGCCGCGGATACAAACTGGTCGCCATCCGCGAAGCGGGGCGCAGCATGGCGCAGGGAATCCAATCGAACAAAGGTTAATATACAATGCCACCTTCGAAACGCATCCCTTTGGCAGGCCCCTGGCGTTTTGCAATTGACGCCGATAACATCGGGGAAAAGGCTGGGTGGACAGCCGCGCACTTCGACGCCTCCGCCTGGCAGAAAGTGACTGTGCCGCACTCCTGGAATTTCACTCCAGAACATACCCATTACGAGGGATTCGCTTGGTACCGCCGCGCCTTCACCTGCCCGCCCGAAGCGAAGGAAGCCCATCTTCGTTTACACTTCGATGCCGTGTTTTACCTGGCGCGTGTCTGGCTTAACGGCGAATACCTCGGCGCGCACGAGGGGGGTTACACACCCTTTGAATTTGATGTCAGTGACCGGGTCCGGCCCGGCGCTGAAAATGTAATCTCCGTCCAAGTGGACAATTTTCGCTCCACCGACCGGCTGCCTGCCCACCTGTACGATGGAAGTTCCTACGGCTGGCATAACTGCGGTGGAATCGTGCGAGACGTGCAGCTGATCCTGACCAACCGGGTTTTCATCGCTGCCCAGTGCGTTGTCTCTGTCCCCCACTTGACCGGCATGAACGAAGCTGACCGCGCCTCGATCAGCGTATTCATCACACTTCGCAACACCTCCGGCGCACCATTCGCAGGTCGCGTTAGCGCCAATATTTTGGATGAAGCCACTGGCCAGACCGTACTCTCGGTTCCTTCAGCGGCGATTGATTTGGCCGCCAATCAGGATGCGCAGGTCTCATTGGAAGTTGTCCTCTCGAAACCTAAACTGTGGCATTTTGACCATCCCAATTTATACCGCTTCTCAGCGCGGCTGACGGGAGACAACGGTGAGGAAATCCATACGGCTGAAGTCGTCTTTGGCATCCGCCTGGTGGAATTGAAGGAAGGTCGCTTCTTCCTGAACGGCGAGGTGGTGCGGCTGGCGGGGCTTAGCCGTCATGCATCCGTACCCGGCCACGGGTTGGCGGAGAACGAGACGGTGATGAAAGCGGACTTCGACGATTTGAAGCGCCTGAATATGGTCTGCGCCCGGCCGGTACATTATCCGCAGCACGAGTACATTTACGATTATTGCGACCGAAAGGGCATTCTGCTCAGCCCAGAGCTCCCCGCCTGGCAACTCACAGCTGGTCAAATGGCCGATGAACACATGCGCGCCCTTGCCCGCCAGCAACTTGCTGAGATGGTCGCCGCGGCGGCCAATCATCCCTGCGTGTGGGCCTGGAGTGTGGGCAACGAACTAGAGTCCGATACGGTGGCCGGGCGCGCCTACGTGCGCGACATGGTCGCGTTTGTCAAATCACTCGACCCTACCCGCCCGGTCAGCTTTGCCTCTTACCACCTTCTGGTTGGTCGTCCGTGGGGCGATGCGACCATCCATTCCGATTTCGTGATGATGAACCAGTACTTTGGCACCTGGCATGGTCCCAGGGACTGCCTGGAACCCGCGCTGGATACCGTCCATGCAACCTGGCCGGAGAAGCCGGTTTTCATCTCCGAGTTCGGTTTTGCCCCCCATTGGGAGAAAATTGAAGGCCCGGTCATCATAGACTCTTCCCAGTATTATCATATTCCCGATGATGCCTCCGCTGATTCCCCTGAAGCGGATGCACAACGTCAGAACGTGATCCGCGACCAGATGGCTGTTTTTCGCAAAAAGCCCTACGTTGCTGGAGCGGTCTTCTGGGATTATCGCGGCGCCATGGGCGTGGTGGATGATAACGGCGACCGGCGCGATTCGTGGGAGGTGCTGCGAGAGGAGTGCGCGCCGGTCCTGATCCAATCGGTGGACTTTTCTTTTTCCAAAAAAGGCGCCTGCGACGCGTTAATCCAATTGCGCACGCGCGGCCCAATCGAAGTGGATATGCCTGCCTATACCTTGCGAAACTACCGCCTCCACTGGGAGTTCGTTTCACCGGACGGGAAAGTTGTCTTTTCGCAAGGTGATATTGACCTGCCGATACTCACTCCAGGCACGGACTGGAGCGAGAAGGTTGAAGCTGCCCAGCCGCCAAAGAATTATCAGTTCCGCGTAAGCGTAATCCGCCCGACTGGTTTCACCGTGATTGAATGGTCTGGCGGTTTGTCAGATACTGGAAACCAGGAGGAATCATCGAATGCCTAATCCAAAGCATAGCAACAACCCCGTCTCGGCAACCCGCCTGCATCTCGGCGCAGCGTACTATCCCGAACACTGGCCGGAGGAACGCTGGCCCGACGATATCCGCCTGATGAAGGAAGCCGGGTTGACTGTCGTCCGTATGGCCGAGTTCGCCTGGTCGACCATGGAACCTTCAGCCGGTAAATTCAACTTCGCCTGGCTTGAACGGGCAATCGAAAAGCTGGCTACGGCCGGGATTGTCTCCGTCCTGGGAACGCCAACAGCCGCCCCACCTGCCTGGCTGGTCGAAACACCCCCCGACCTCCTGGCAGTGGATGAAAACGGTCGCCGTGTCCAGTTCGGTAACCGTTGTCACTACTGTGTTAATTCTTCCGAGTTTCACGACGCAATATTACGCATTGTGCAGGCTATGGGAAAGTATTTTGGCTCCAACCCAAATGTCATCGGCTGGCAGATTGACAACGAATACAATCGAGTCTGCTATTGCGACCGGTGCAGGAGCCTTTTCCAGCAATTCCTGGCCGACAAATATGGCTCGCTGGTTGTGCTCAACCAGCGCTGGACGACAGCCTACTGGAGCCAGACTTATTCAGCCTGGGAGCAAATTCCTCTCCCAATCGGCCCTCACAACCCGGCCCTGATGCTGGAATTCAAACACTTCATCACTGAAAGTTACCGCAAATTCCAGCGGCTGCAATTGGACGTTCTCCGTCCGCACCTGAAGCCCGGAGTCTGGACGACACACAACTTGATGAACTGGTACGATGGCTATGACCATTACATCATGACCGAAGATTTGGATCTGGCTTCCTGGGACTGGTACGTTGCTACCGGCCATCACGATTACTTGTCCTCCGGCGCGGTTCACGACATGACGCGCGGCTTCAAGCGCCGCAACTTCTGGCTCATCGAGACCCAGCCTGGCAACGTCAACTGGTCGACGCTCAATAATGTTCTGGATAAGGGCGAAGCGCGTGCCATGGCTTGGCATGCGGTGGCGCATGGAGCAGATGCCGTGCTCTATTGGCAGTGGCGCTCGGCCCTGGGCGGGCAGGAGCAGTATCACGGCACGCTGGTGGACCAATCTGGCCAGGCGCGACCTTTTTACGAGGAAGCGCAACAGGTAGGGCGAGACTTCAAAGCCGTGTCGGACCTGCTGGCTGGTTCAGTCGTCAAAGCCCGCGTGGCCTTGCTCAACTGCTACGACAGCCGCTGGTCAATTCAATGGCAGCGTCATCACACCGATTTCGATTACGTGGCGCACTTCAACCTTTATTACCGCGCCTTGGCTGCTCGAAACATGAATGTGGATATCATTTCTGCCGATGAGCTGCTGGATGGCTACAAATTGGTTGTCGCTCCCGCCCTGCTGATCCTGAACGAAAAACGGGTGACGCAGCTGAAGGAATTCGTCAAGAACGGCGGGCACCTGATTCTGACCCTGCGCACCGGCATGAAAGACGAATTCAACGCGCTGCTTCCCTCCCGCCAGCCCGGACCACTGGCTGAACTGGCCGGCCTGGAAGTGGAGGAGTATTATGCCCTGCTCGATCCCATCCCGGTGAAGGGGAATTTGTTCGAAGGGACATCCAGGTTGTGGGCGGAGCGGCTCAAGATACTAGACGCGAACCTGACCATCCCGGCCGCGCGCTACGGCGCCTCCAACGGCTGGCTGGACGACCAGGTGGCAGTAGCCGTCCATCCGTATGGGAAGGGGATGGTTTACTACGTTGGGGCTTATCTTGACGAAGTCTCCCAGCAGGTGCTGATGGATCACATTCTGGTTACGGTCGGAATTCGGCCTATCCAAACCCCCAATGGCGTTGAGGTGCGCACACGGGTAAAAGATGATGGCAAAGAAATCTATTTCGTCATTAATCACACCCGTACGGAACAGACTTTGCCCCTGCCCTGGGCTGGGTGCGAGCACTTGACTCAACAAGAGATAAAAGAGGAAATCAAACTCCCACCGTATGGCATAGCGGTCTTGACGAAGAGTGCAGGTGACAATCCTGCATAATCAGGTCACTCGATCTTTGCATGGCGGCAAAATGCGCATTACAGAATTTAGGGTTGGGGTGCGCTTTCCAATCGTATTAGCGTCATCTGGCCTGAGCCACCCTCCTCATTCGTCCAGTTGACGACCAATGTGTCGCCGTTGAAAGATACCGTCTCGGCTGTTACGCAGGATTCTGCCGGAGGACAATATTTCCAGGTCAGCACGTCGTTCGAATAGGAAGATGAAATGAGCAAGTTCTGGCTATGGGGTAACTTTGTAGCATAGACCGTGGCAACCACAAACTCGCCATTCTGCTCCTGGATGGTCGAGACGATATAGTTTTCTCCCTGCCAGTACCCTGCCATGGTAGCCGGGGTTGGGGTGACTGAGCTGCATGCTGCCGCCATCACCAGCACGGGTGCTATAAAGAAAAGGTAAAACTTCTGACGGATATTCACGGTCCTTCTCCTCGACTTGAAATCAACCAATTCTAGTCATACCCAAATCAACTATTCCCCCTTCCGATGAATTGTTCTGTGCGTGTCAGCGTCATTTGGCCTGATTCTCCATTTGCATTAGTCCAGGTGACATCCAAGGTATCGCCGTTGAAAGATACCGTCTGCATCGTTATGCAGGGCCTTGCCGGGGGACAGTACGTCCAGGTCAGCACGCCGTTTTCATAAGAAGACGAAACCAGCGAGTTCTGGCTGCTGGATGCTACTGTGTAATAGGTCGTGACAGCCACATACTGGCCATTCTGGTACTCGATTTCCGTGACGTTATGGTCGTTGTCCTCCCAGTACCCTGCCATGGTGGCCGGGGTTGCGGGGCCTAAGCTGCATGCAACCGCCATCAGCAGAACGACTCCCATACAGACGAGTCCAAACTTCTTGCGGATGTCCATATGTTAGCTCCTTTCGAAAAAATTTTTTGAATTGTAAAAGTATAGCACAAAAGTCGGGCCTATCTGGACGAAGGCTCGCATCTAACCTCGCGAAGCTGCCAATAATGACTTCGCCATAGTAACTGCCCGGCTGGCGTCGGGTGCGTAGCCGTCCGCGCCGACCTGGCGGGCATATTGTTCTGTGAGCGGGGCTCCCCCGACGATCACTTTGATCTGATCGCGACTCCCGGCCTGTTTCAAGGCTTCGATGGTGGCCTTCATGTTAGGCATGGTGGTGGTCAGCAGCGCGGACAGGGCCAGGATATCCACCTCGGCGGACTTCACGGCCTCGATGAACTTCTCCGGTGAGACATCCGTCCCCAAATCCATGATCTCGAAACCGGCCCCTTCCAGCATCATGCCGACCAGGTTCTTGCCGATGTCGTGCAGATCGCCCTGGACTGTTCCAATGACCACCTTCCCAGTCGACTTGACATTCGCATGAATCAGATGCGGCTTCAAGATAGCCAGCCCCGTCTTCATGGCGCGCGCCGCGATCAACATTTCCGGTACGAAATATTCCCCCGCCTCAAACAGGCGGCCCACCTCCGCCATCGCGGCAATCATCCCTTCATCCAGAATGACCTTGGGGTCGATGCCGGAGTCCAGGGCTTCCGGCACTTTAGCTTCGACAACTTTGTGCTGCCCGTCTAAAATGTTTCTGAATATTTCATTGATGAGTGGCTCCATAATTTTTTCCTTTAAACTGCTTGATGATTTAACTCGATGACCGCATCCACGAATGCCTGGATGTTCGCCCAGGGCACTTCCGGCTCCAGGACGTGCGTCGGCGCAAGGCCCAAACCGCCACCGCGCCCCACCTCGCGTATCATCTTTTCGCACACCCGCCGGACCTGGCGAGGAGTGCCAAAAGGCATAGTCGTCTGCGTCCCCAGCGTGCCCCAGAAGGACAGCTGGTCACCATATTGCTGCTTGATCGCCACCGGGTCCATGCATTCCGGCTGGATGGGGTTCAGGATTTCCACGCCAATTTCAATCAACTCAGGAATGATCGCCTGCAAGTTTCCATCGCCGTGATAGAAAACCAAGATGTCCGGATTGACCGATTTCGCCGCCTGGATGACTTTCGCCAGTCGGGGCTTCAGGAACTCGCGCCAGGTCGCCACCTTCATCATCATTGCCAGTTGGGTGGAAACGTCATCGCCCAGACTGAGCACGTCGCAACCAGCGGCGGCGTAGCGTTTCGCCATCTCGCAGCGAATTTCGGTGATGCGGTCAAGATGGTAATTTGCCAAATCTGGATTGAGCAATAAATCCATCAGGAAGGTTTCCATGCCGCGTAGGTACCAGGCAATCTCGAAGATGGTCATCTGCATGGCGGCCACAACCACCAGGTCACGCGCCCGTATCGCCTCCACCCTTCCTGTGAATTCGTACCAATCGTAGTCGCTTGCAGAGTCAGGATAGGGATAGGCTTCGAACTCGGTCAGCGTCTGGAAAACCTTCATTGGGTGCTGCATCTCGGTGAAATGCGCCAGGCTCTCCTTTTTATGCCCCACGCCCCAATCCGGATCGATTTGGAAACCGACTTTGTCTGGGTAATATTCTGCAAACCTATTCAAATCACCAACATAACTCACTTCGATGTTTCGCGTCGCAAAGGGGTAATATTCCCAGTAATTCTCTTGGCCCGCGCGCCGCATGAATTCCTCATGCAGCGCAGGGCACAGATTGAACTCAAACGGAACATAAGCATCGTCTTGACGGCGCATGGCGGCAAAGTATTTCTCGCGGATAGACACAGGACTCTCACAGTTCAGGCATCAATCAGCCAGCCGGCTGTTTGCAGCATCAGCCGCTGATAGACGGCGTGATCCCAGACTTTGGGGAAATGCCCCGGCGCGACATGGGCGACGCGCCCCTTGCCTTCGCGCCGGCTCCAGACCATCGGGTAAGTCACATCCAGGTAAATGGCGGCCATGTGAATCTCCACAGAGGGACTGTATTTCTGAATATAGAATTCGTCGTGGACCTCAAAAGCCTGGATGTCCGCCGTGATGGGATGCTCGCCGGATAACGGGTAAATACTGAACGTGAACGGCTCCGGGTGGGAGACGAAAACGCCGCCGAGCAAAGCACCGAGTGCCGGGCTGGAATCGGCGATACAAGTGGCAGCATGAGCAGCCAGAAGTCCACCGTCGTTCCGCACCCAGCGCGTCAGACCGTGCACCTGCTCGTCGGTCAATTTTTCCGGGCCGCGGTCGTCGTATCCTTGGCGATGTTTGAACAGGCAGGTATAACTGAGCACAAGATCGTAGCCTACCTGGTCAAGGCGCGTTAGAGCATCCAAATCGTAAGTCGCCTCGACCCGGCAGCCCTCGGCTTCGAAGACCGGCTTCATGGCGCTGGCAAAACTGTCGAAATCGTGCCACATCCCGCCCAGGAGAATCAGGATGGACTTTCCGTTCAGTTTCATCGCGTCATCTCACCACGGTAAAACCTGACCGCGGTAATCCATATAAATCTCGTCATCCGGCTGCCACTGTTTCATCGCCAGTGCAAATATGCCCTCGGCGGCCTGATCGGGATGGATGTCCGCGTCCGACCCACCCATATCCGTCCGCATCCAACCGGGATGGATAGCCAAGACTTTAAAGCCGCGCGGTTTGAGATAATTCTGTAATATTTTTGAAGCCATGTTCAAAGCAGATTTGGACATGCAATATGCGTACTCGCTGGTTCTTGAGCAATCGGCGATACAGCCCGCCTCGGAGGATATGTTGAGGATCAACTTCCGCCCGCCTTTTTCAAGGAGCGGTAAGAACTGCTGGCTCACGCGTAAGGGTCCGAAGGCGTTCACGTCCATCGTCTTTTGGAAGTGCATGTCAGAAAAGTCCAATTCCTCTAACGGCTTGACGGGCTTTTGCAGATAGACCGCGGCGTTGTTAATCAGGATGTTCAGCGTGGGGGTTTGCCTAGATACTAATAGCGCCGCTTGCCGGACCGAGGATATGTTAGCGACATCCAATGGAATTATCGCCAGTTCCTGCGGGAACTGCCGCGTCAGTTCGACCAAGTTTCCTGCGGATTGACGGATTCCGGAAAAGACCCGAAAACCGGCGTGTAGGAACCTGTCGGTCAAGGAAAGTCCCAATCCTCTGTCCGCGCCGGTGATGAAAACCGTTTGGCAGTACATTGCAGCATCGTCCTTTCACTGGAGATTAACCAAAAACCTTCCTCATCCGCTCGCAGTAATACTGCACATTCTCCCAGCGTGCCTCGATAGGCAGGCGGTGGTCGGGGCAGGGGAAGTATCCGCCCAGTTCCACCAGTGGATGCAGGCGTTCGATTTCAGCGTCAATGGCGGCGCGGTCGTAACCGAAGATGTGTTTGTTTACCCCGCCAATGCCGCGCAACGCCCGGCCGTATTTCTCCCGCCAGGGCTGGATGCTGGCGTTCCATGTGCCCACTTCGATGGGGAACATGACATTTACGCCGTTTTCCAGCCAGACTGGAATGAGGGTGTCAATCTTGCCATCACAATCCAGGGTGACAAAATTGACGCAGTAAGATTTCAACAAGTCTGTAATGCGCTTATACTTTGGTCCGAATATTCGTGCAAAGACTTGCGGGTTGATCAGCGGGCCGCCCTTATAGCAAATGTCCTCCCAGAAATGGGCAAAATCGAACTTGACGCCACTTTCCAAAACAGCCTTCGTACCCTGGTAGGAAAGTTCGCATACGGTTTCTGCAATCTCGTCAAAGAGGGATTCATCGTCTGCCATGAGGTAGCACATGTTCACCAATCCCAGCCAATCCCGTATCACCCCGATCAGGCCGCCGCAATAGATGCCGTAGGGGTGCGAGCCATCCTGCCTGAGCAACATTTCTCGCCCCCCCCTGTCGAATTGAATACTGTGACCGTCAACAGTGGCTGTGCCATTGTTGATACGATTCACATCGAATTGAAGGCGAGGCTTGTAAATTTCCTCCCACTCTTTGCGGCTCTTGAGCAGGTGGTCCACTTCAGTCGGGATGGAGACGATCCCCGTTTTCTCGATGACAGAAACCCCGTCTTCGTTCATCACAACGCGACTGCCATCCGGTCGTTGTTCGAGGATGCGTTTTTCCACGGGCGGTTCCAGGCGTGTGTTCCAGGAAAAGGCACAACTCCAACTGAAATCAAAGCCGAGGCGCTTGTTCATCGCCACATCTATCGCATTGCCGTCGGCATACCCTCTGGCATCCTGCGTGGTGATATGACCTTCAGCGGCCCACTTTTCTAGGGTCTCCTTCCAATAGCCGAAATGGACCAGCGGGAGGCGGTCATATTCTTGGTAGTTTAAAATTGCCAGAGTCCGCGTGCGATTATTCATATTTTACGGATTGTCATCATTCAACCGACTGTTATCGTTCCCGTTAGCGCTTCCGAAGACAGAAACATAATAACAAAAACCAATGGTCTTGTCAACAAATCGCACACAAATAGCAGGCAGATTGGTCATAATTCTATAAAATGACCCCCACTCCGAAAATCCCCCTCGCTAAAATCAAAGCCATAGCGATATACCTGCTCAAGATTATCGTCCTGGCCGTGGTATATCACCTCGCCGCCCGGCTGGGATTGAAGATGCCTTACGTGCAGGTGAACCCCTCGCCGGTCTGGCTGCCTACCGGTATTGCGCTGGCTGCACTGCTCACCTTTGGTTACAAATTCTGGCCCGGCATCAGCCCGGAATTACTCGCCAGGGCCTTCGGGCATATTGGGGATGGCTACTAACACTGGCTTGCATCGAACACGTCGTTACTACGCTCTGTCACCGCTGAAGCAACTCGCTAGTGCCGCAGTTGAATTCAAGCTAGATCTTATTGGTTATGTCACGGCGAAGATACCTTTCAACTCTCCAAGGCAGAATGTTTCGGTCATCACCTGGGGACTCGAAGGAGGACTTTCCTCACTATATATTGCACTTAATGGCGGTCTCCAACTTGGAGGAAAAATTCACTTTTCTTCACTTTTTTTCGTGTTTTTAGGGTCTTTCTAACTTAGAAATTCTTCTATATTGACCGTGGATGCGAGGATGAGCTGAAACTGGATGCGCTTTGGAGCAGATAGAAAAATGAAAGGACCTTACCCTGCACAACTCACGAAATAAGAGCGCGCTGGTCTGAATTCCCTTGAAGGAGGAAGACAGGTAGCCAACCAACAGCGATATCTTAGCCGCCCATAAATTTATTTATCCTGCGTACCTAGCACTAGAGGATATTGGTGATCCCCTATCAGATTATCCCAACTCATGTGGGGAATATGACAGAACCTCCAAATTGGAGGAAACTCAAATGAGGATATAAAAAAACCTTGTAATCTGGATACTGGGGTAATAATTGTATCAACGCACGCACACGAAAATGCATGACTATTTCGTTCATAAAACGGAAATGGCTTTACTAGATAAGTTGAACGTTCCGTGCGACGAGGTCGATATGGCGTTCTGCGTATAGCAAGACAAATTCCCCTGTAAATTTTGCACGGCTCTATTAGAATCTGTTTTGTAACCTATTTTCATCCACCCCAAACAGCTCCAGGATGGTATAAGCTCTCACAAACTACACAAGATAACGATGTTCAACAAAGATTCTAAAGAAGGTGGTTCGAGATAGTCTTTGAAATCCTCCAAGTTGGAGAGAGCTTTTGCTGGTTCAGATCTGGTGCAAATGCCCTTGCTAGGTTAAGCTTTTCCCAAACTTATTCTATAACCCAGCATTATCCACCGGACCAGCTCGTCGATGAGCTTCTTCAGTATCCAGGTTGGTTTGTTTCAGGTAGCATTGCAAAACGCTGATGCCTTTGCATTCGATCGAAGACATTTTGGAAGATGATTTCTACAAATTAACGTTATAATGAATTACCTATTCATCACTACCGCAGACACGAAAGTACATAAGAACCGTAGTACTGAAAGTAAGCTAAAAACCGTACTTGGTGGTGAAAATGAGCGGAGTCGGGTCTATGACTCATAACCCGGAGGTCGCTGGTTCCCTAAAGGATGCTTCGCGACGAGTCCAGCCCCCGCTACTGGAAAGGCACTTGTTAGTGCCTTATTTTGTTTAAATCTGTGCGGTACAGGAAAGACGCTCATAACCTGGCGATTATGAGCTAGGCGGGGGCATTTCCATAGTGTCCACTCTCTTTCAGCACTCCCTTATCTGGCGGTAATTTTCTACGCTACCGTACCAAATACGGGGTATGGCTGTTTTCGGGGGCTTTGAAAGCCAAGATCCATTGTTTCCTTAGCTTACTGTCTTTGCGAAAACGGGTAAATATCACCCCCAAGGAGGTATCTTACACCAACGTATCTTATTTGTGAGAAAGGGTTCTGATTGAACTAAAAATACTATTCTGGGGAGAAATTCCCTATTTTTATAAAACTTATATCTTGTATAATTATGTGGCTTCTTGTTGTAAGGATGAAAAGCGTGTCAGATATCTTGCTGACAACCAAAGTTCACATCCCGCCTCTGCATAGTAATCTGGTCACCCGGCCGCACCTGATTCGGCGGTTGAATGATGGAATCGTCCAATGCCGTCGACTGACACTTATCTCTGCTCCCGCAGGCTATGGCAAAAGCACACTATTAATTGAGTGGATCTCCCAGATTGGCATCCCGGTGGCCTGGCTGTCGCTTGAAAGAGGCGAAAATACCCCAGCCCGTTTCTGGAACTATTTTGTCACAGCTTTTCACACAATTCCCCATCTGCGCCAGGAGTACTAAATCCCATTCCCCATCATCCTAGCCACGAGATATGGAAGTATGCAACCTTTGTCAAACCCATCCGCAAGGGCGTTTTATCGGCCAGCCAGTTTCCTCCCCGCTTGAAAGATTCAGCCGGAGAATTCCACAAACCTCCTGCAAGTTGAAGTCTGTGAAATTTGTATTTATGCAATAATGTAAGCGTTTTTTCGGAGTTCTGCGAATTGACCAAAAATCACCTGCTCATCCTGCAACCTTCCGGGCGGCGCGGATATGTCGAAAATGGGACCAGCCTGCGCGCGGCCGCCCGCGACCTAGGCGTGGATATCGAGAGCATCTGCGCTGAGAACGCCACCTGCGGCAAATGTAAAGTACTGGTGGAGGAGGGCGAATTTCCGCGCTATGGGATCACATCGCGCCGCGAGCACCTCTCCCCGCCGGAAGCGGACGAAGAGGCCTTTTTCGACCGCCGTTCCAGGATGCTGGAAGACCGCGGCTGGAAGGCGGGGCAGGTGCGCCTCGCCTGCCAGGCGTGCATTCACGGCGATGTGCTGATCAACGTGCCGGAGGAAAGCCAGGGGAACAAACAGATCGTGCGCAAGTCAGCCACCGAGCGGCAGATCGAGATCAAGCCATCCATCCGCAAATACTATGTTGAGGTGATGCCGCCGACGCTGGCGGACCCGCGCGGCGACTGGGAACGACTCGCCAAAGGAATCGAGGCTTCGATCTCCCGCGTGCGCAGTGGGGAAGCGCATCTACCCACCGCCGAGGGATTGACGATTGACTATGCCTGCCTGCGAACAGTGGCCGATACGCTGCGGGCAGACGATTGGAAGGTGACCGTCTCGGTCTGGCAGGATCGGGAAGTGGTGCGCGTCCAGGCGGGTTATGCCGAGGCAAGTTACGGCGCGGCGGTGGATATCGGTACGACCACCCTCGCCCTCTATCTGTGCGACCTGCGGACGGGCGAGATCCTCGCCGCCGAGGGGGAGATGAATCCACAGATCGTGTATGGCGAGGACATCATGTCGCGCATCCAGTACACCATCGCCAACGCCGACGGGCTGGAAAAAA
>Ga0315279_10002388_pt1 | contig 28351 bp, 26 predicted proteins | sample YL17G06_20_MG_FD_203694 | JGI IMG/M metagenome (GOLD analysis project Ga0315279, IMG submission 203694) | Sediment microbial communities from Yellowstone Lake, YNP, Wyoming, USA - YL17G06_20 | ecosystem: Environmental > Aquatic > Freshwater > Lake > Sediment | place: USA: Wyoming | collected... | reverse complement strand
TGGTGACACAGCTGACTGGAAACGTTGATCACGTTCTCATCGACAGAATGAACTATCACTACGCAGATTGGGTCTACAGAAAGAACAAACTTGAAAACGCATTGACAAGTGATTTCTTCAACCGCCAGAAAACAGAGCTTGCCATCGCTTTCGCAAAGGAAAACATCCCTTGTCAGTTGTTGTTCTAATGTCTTTCAGACGATTTCGTACAGCATCTTAAGTCTGCACGCCTAGTCTAATGGCAGTTTGGGAGATAGCGCGCGCATCATATTCTGTTGTAGTTATATCAAACCAGAAGAAAAACAGACTATTAATTCGGACCTCGGGAGATTTCGCCACCGAGTGCGAGGTACAAATCCCACCCCGCCTGTTGCAGGAACTCCGTTTTTTGAGAAATGTGTGCAAATCGCATGGTTAAATGGGCAATGTGAAGGCGCAAACATTAATACCTTTTTCCTTTGCTCAATCTTCTCACGGTGGAACACTTGACACTGTCAAGGGTGAGCGAGTAATGGGCTTTCCCGAGGTCATAACGCTCTTGCCAGAAGCTGACATGCAGTTAGAAGGCATCAGAGCATGGGTCTTACAGGGCGAGAAGCATCAACTAGTCTTCTTCGAGATGGAACCATCTGCACGTGTACCTGAGCACAGTCACGATTATCCTCAATGGGGAATGGTGATAGAAGGAAAGATGGAACTGGTCATCTACGGTGAGCCGAGAATCTGTAAAAAAGGTGACGAATACGTCATTCCTGCTCACGCAAAACACTATGCAAGGTTCCTGAGCAAATCCAGACTGGTTGATCTTTTCTCCGAAAAAAACAGATACAGGCTTAAATCAATCAAATAATGGGTTTCGCTTGGTGCTGGGTTTAGACCCGCTCAGCAAGGGTGTAGGATTAAAACAAATCCTCAGTCGTCATTTAAATCGATTAGTACTGCCTCGCTCACCTTTTCTAATCTCATGCTGAACCTATATATTGGGCGCGCACAAGTATCGATTTCTCAGCGATTTGGGTTTGGTTTGGGGTAAAGTTTTATCCAACCAACCAAAACGACGACGAATGCGGAAAAGTTATAGCCTAACCAATTTTATGATTAGCTGGTGTTCAGATTGCTTGATGGCAGGAATGTGAACTTGAGGATAGCGGAGAAAGAGGATTTGCCTCTGTTTCCTGAGTGGTTCAACAGCCCTGAATTCGCAGAATATAGGCCTTATGTAACTTTCCGTTTACCCCAGTTTTGCATGCCTCCGCAGACTTGTCAAAGACCTCTCTAGATGGGCAAAACGCTGATGATGGCCCATATCGGAAGACTCTGTAACGTGAGCTGGCAGGCTCCTGCCCAAGCTTCTCGTGCCTCTTCATTGTGGAGAAGTGACCTTGTACCTTTGCCGTTCGGTTTCTTCTAAGAAGCCCCAATTCTGCGCTATTTTGCCAAAATGACCATGCTTTCGGCATTTTAGCACATGCCGCAACTAAAACGTGCTTGATGTTTTTCTGTTACACGTTTGCACATGAATGTATACAAGGTTTGTACGGACTCTATGGTAGTCGTGGAATCTTCCTTGGAACAGAGAAAGAGAGTCATGCTCGAATCAATGTTGGCGATATTGTTGTGTGCTGTTGCAATCGGCATCTTTGGAGTTGGCCTTTCATTGCTTCAGGCAGGCAGAACTATCGCTAATGTAGGATCAGTGAAGGGAGTCGGAGTTGGAATCTATTGGGACTCAGCGTGCACAAACGGGACATCTTCAATCAATTGGGGAATGCTGGATTCAGGCTCAAACAAAACCGTCACCGTCTATGTCAGAAACGAAGGAAACGCTGTCGTGACACTGTCGAAGACCATGCAGAACTGGATTCCATCGAATGCTTCAAACTACATGAGCTTGAACTGGAATTATGTCAATCAAGCCCTAAGCGTTAATCAAGTGCTCCAAGTAAATCTGACATTGGTCGTTTCACCAACTGTCACAGGAATAACCAGCTTCAGCTTTGACATAACGGTAATCGCAGCAGGCTAATAGTGCACCCTCAGCCCCTTTTTCCCATGTGAAAAGGGAACGTCGAAGCACAGGTGACTGGAATTCATCAATGAACATATTTGACTCCATCGTAGCTTCGGCAGTCTAGAAAGCAAACGGACGGCATCAGCAGAGGTCCGAATTCATTGGCAAACAGAGACAAAGGTATCATTCAGGGGCTTGTACGCTTGGCAGTCTGCGTCGTTTACCGCCGGCAATCGTTCTCTCGAAATCGAGATCTTGCATGTTTCTTATGAAGGTTATTACTTCTCCGAATTGGCTTGGCAAATAAATCGTCTCTTTTCCTGGACCTCGAAGGGTGAATCCAGTTCTTGCCTCAAGGGCAAATACTGTCAGTGAGATCAGAAGCGGGGCTAGAGCAACGATAGCTAGGAAGACCTGCAAGAATGAAGACTGCAACAATCCGCTTCGTGCCAATAAACTCACAAGTTCATTAATCATCGCCGCCAAGGGTTCTGGAAGAACCGATGTTAAGAAGAGTCCCACAAGGAGAAGCAGAGCAATAACGGATCCGGCCATAAGAGTTTTCCATGGATACCTCCTCGTGTGTTCAATTGACGTGACATTTGTATAGGGAATTTCGATGACTTTCCTTGAGATAAAACCTCGCCTAATGAACAGTCTCCGCCCTGTAGCTGTGACTCCCCAACTGCCTGATGACCAGCTCTTCAAAACATTCTCAGGTTTGGCTATGGTCGCCCGAACTTCACTAGGGATCGCGACCAATCCTCTCTCTTTGATCAGCTCTTTTGACAATGCCTCATCGAGTTTCTCAGTCAGTTTTGATGCAGTCAAATCTTCGGTTCTTTTCTTGGCGTTGATCGACATCTCACTCCAGAGAGTTGAGTTCTCAGCCAATTTGGCTACTGCAGCCGCTGCACCCTCTATGTCGTCAGGTCCTTTCACGTGGATGCCTTCGACACCGTCCCTAATGAGCCAAGCCTGCCCCTCGATCCCCGAAGTGATAACAGGAACCCCCAAGTACATGAACTCAAGTTGTGCCAACCCAAGAGCCTCCGACCGACTCAGAAGGATGTTGGCATAGGAAGATCTCATGAGGAGCACTTTCTTTTGCTCACTCACTTCTCCAAGGAACGTCACGTTTGGCAAATTACGCGCAGTCTCGATGACCCTTTTGGAATAAGGTAATTCGCCCTTACCCGCGATCACGAAGTGAACGTCTTTTCTCTCCTTTAGCATTTCTGCAACTTTGAGGACAGCAAGTGGGTTCTTACGTTCTTCAAGACTGCCTAAATAGGATACCACTTTGCTGCCCTCGCCAATCTTGACTTGCCTTAAGAAGTTTTTCACACCCTGAGCATTGCCTCTCAAATATCGCTCAAATGCCTCATCATCCAGACCACCAGGGTACAAAAAACACTTTTCAGGCTTCGCTCCCATCTTCACTTTCGCCTCTTTTTCCAAAGGCGTGACCACCAGAATAAGGTTAGCAGTTGAAAAGATCTGCGGAAGCGTGAGCCTGTTCCACGCTACTCTGAAGGATCTTTCAGTCAAGGAATACCTCTTTGGCGAGGGTTCCTGAAAATGAGACATATGGCAGAAAACGAGAGGATCTCGGTAACCGCCGATTCGCTTCATGTACCGCCGCCATTCTATGAACTTGGCAACTTCTTCTGGGCCATTCCACAAAGTGCTGTGCGTTATCAAAACGTCCAAGTGGAAACCGTCCACTATTCTCTCCAAGACTGAGATGAAATCTCTGAAGTTAATTCGGCGAGGCGGCCACCTCGCCACATAACTGTCCACTCTAATTACTGGTATGCCAAGTTCGTGGTCTCGCTCCGCGTACAAGAACCCTCTAGACTTGGACGAGCCCAGTGAAGACGCCACTTTCGCGCCATCATGATAGAGACTCGTGATGAGAAACGCTTCATGCCCAAGCCTGATGAAATCCCTAACCATCCTTTGCGCAACTAGCTCTTGCCCCTTACTCCTGCTAGTCTCATACATTATGACCCCGATTCGCTTCTTCAGCATTTGACTTCACTTGAGGCCTACGGGAAACCCGTTCTGGCGGAAACTCCCCTCAAACTAGATGTACGCAAACGCTCAAATCATAAGTCACGTAAGCTCATAAACCTATTTGACGAACCGTTCTTTTCAGCACCAGCGTTCAAGCCCTTGCACTCCTGAAAGGATTGATCTCAATCATAGGGAAATCGGAACTGAACTGAAGCTTGTTAGCAAAAAGAATCTTCAAAAAACTTGGAACATGCTCGAACTTCAAAAGGTAATCACAATCAAGAGGCTGCGAGGACGCCTCTTCATGGATTACGCCTATACTGATGTCGGAAGCGCGGAACGCCGAGTTATCCATCTCCGAGTCTCCCAAATACAAGATGCCACTTTTCACAGCTAGCTCGTCAAGCGTTTCCTGCAACGCTCTGCCCTTGTCGGGAGCAACAGGGTACACGTCGTAAAATGGCTGATTCTGGTACCTCAACAACCTAAGTCCTAACCCTTCACAGTAACTCGCGACGCCTTCAACTTCCTGTCTCGCCGCCTTCGAATCTCCCGTTCGGCGCCAATCAACGCAAAAGGCCACAATGCGTCCTTCGGAATCCTGCTTTTCCTCGATCTCGACACCCAGAGCACTGACGTGCGCTCTGGCATAGTCAATGGCAAGTGAAATGCTCGGCAGCAGTGATTCCAAGCATTCTCTCTTTACAACTCTTTTGCCAACCTGCATTTCCAGTCCTCCAATTGCCGCCCATGCATGGGCAAAGGGTGTTCTCGGCATAACAAAAGGCAAATCCTTCATAGTGACTATGGAGATCGGCATAAGCCTACTGATTTGCCGGAGCATCACGCGTGTTTCAAGAGGAACGTGCGACTCACTTCTTGATACGTCTAAGGGGCTTATTGTTCCGTCATAATCCGACGACAAGCACTTTACGCTCATCTTTCGAGGTGCAACAATGCCTGTTTGGTTCTTTTGACAAGTCGGAAATTCCTCACTCAGCTTCACAGGTTCATGCTTGCATATTTCCAGGCTTGCTCCGTTCTCTTTCTTCAGCTTTCTTCTCGAAACCAAACGAAAATGTATCCTTTTTAAGTCCCTTCGTTTTGCCAACCAGCCTATTCGGACCAGCTGGTTCAGGTAGTTGCTTTCAATTGCACGACAGTGTCCAGTCAGGTTTGCCACTTCTGTTGCGTTGCTTTCGCCTTTAGACGCCACAGTCAAGTAAGTTCTTCGAAGATGATCAGGTAAAGAGAGCAACTCCGATTCAGAGATCTCCAAAGGCTGAGGATTCCACCTTGAAATCGATTTTTCAATATCGTCGAGCCGATAACGTATTTCCTGCATCTCTCGGAGAATTCGATCGGACGTTGACCTCCTCACCATGTTTGAGGTTCCCCTGATATGTTCATTGTTCCCGCCTATTCATTCTTTTGGTTCATAGTTTTCGACATAGAGACGAGGAAATGCTGGTCTGGGCTAATCGGAACCGTGCATTTGCCGTGATAGAACTACAGCACCGCGGACCAAATCAATAGATTCTGTTGCTGGGGTCTTCTGTCCGCTCGAATACGATTCAACCCTTTTTCCATCCTAGGATCGAGCTGTTTTTCCGGTTCCTCCACACCCAACTTGTTTTCAGAAGTTCAGCAACTACATAATCGTTCGTGTGCACGTGTTGATCAAAAAAACAGAACTTGTAGATGTCCACGCGAAACATGAAAGGCTCAAGAAGGAGTTACTTCCCAGGTCTGGCCAATCAGCCAGAGCTATTCGATAAGCACTGTAGCATTTTTCGGATGATTCCATTTCTCGCGCTGAGTTTAATAGTCCAAATGACTTACGACCGGCTTCAGCCTCGATAGAAGCCTCTTGAGGCGTCTACCGTTTTGCCAGCCTTGATAAAAGTGCCTTCCTCCAATTCCCGGAATGCTTTTGCCAACTCCTCTTCAGAGTTCATCACAATAGGTCCGCCCCAAGCCACAGGCTCTTTCAAAGGTTCACCTGTAACGAGCAAGAAGCGAACACCATCTATGGTTTCTATCTTGACAGAGTCGCCTTCGCCAAAAACGCCGCAATGAAAAGGCTTAATCTGCATGCTCTGAGAGTAGGCTGAACCCTCAACTACATATGCGAACACCTTGTCGTCTCTATCTGTTGAATGCTCAAAGGCTTTGCCAGCCGCTAGCGCCACATCGAAATATTCGATTCTGACCACAAGATCTCGAACTGGCCCTTCCACCTCATCAATTCTGCCTGCAACAACTTTGATCTTTGCTCCTTCTTTCTCCAATACCGGAATCTGGTCTCGCGTGATTCCACGATATCTTGGAGTCATCATCTTATTCTCTGCAGGCAGATTCACCCAAAGCTGAAAACCGCGCATTAAACCAGCATATCTTCTCGGCATTTCCTGATGGATTATTCCAGATCCGGCAGTCATCCATTGAACATCACCAGATCTAATGACCCCACTGTTGCCCATGCTGTCTCCATGCTCAACTTCTCCATCCCACATGTAAGTAACAGTCTCGATCCCTCTGTGAGGATGCCATGGAAAACCCCTGACATAATCCGCAGGGTTTTTCGAGCCAAAATGATCCAGAAGCAAAAACGGATCAAGCATAGGAACCTCATTGTAGCCGAAAACCCGCTTGAGTCTAACCCCTGCGCCCTCCATAGTCTGTCGGCCTTCAAAAACCTCTTTCACTCTCCTTTCCATGCCAACACCACAACGTCAATCACCTATGTTCCTGCCCCAATTAATAGCTCTAACGCACTGACAGTCCCGAACACATAAAATGAACAAAAAGACGGCGTTCACGGAGGCATTTGTGTTTCTCCATTGGTTCAAATCTGGGCTTTGCCCCAAGCGACCTCACTACTACCAGAGCCAGGAACGCTTGAACTGTTTCTGTTCGTCAGTTTCTTGATGATCTCTGCTTTGTTTTTGTGGTACCATTGAGCAGTCTGAGAGTACAGTTTCAGTCTGTACAGTTTGGCTCTTTCTGGGTCATTGACTAGCATCCAGTACGCGTAGCCGAAGTCTTCAATTGAACCCGCCGTTATTATGTCTGGTATGAGCTCAATCTCCATATTCGACAGCTGGTGATATTTCTCATACTCTCTGAGGAAGAAGGCCGCCAGCTTCAAATCCAACTTGCGTTTCTGCTTTCTGTCTCTGCAAGAGTACTGCAACATTACTGAGATGTCTTTCACGACCGTATCGTTCATTGCACCTACGTTCTCGAAATCGATAAGCCCCACCAATTTCCTCTTTTTCCACAGTATGTTTTCTGGATTGATGTCTCTATGCAACGGATAGACTGAGAGCTTTGAATTCTCCCGCCCGTCTAGTCTTCTGATAAGTGGAATGAGGATTGATGATTCCCTGAGAAAAATCCGATCCTTTCTGTCCTGCCTATTTTTATTCAAAATCTGAGCCCTAAACAGCTCCAGTTCCTTCAAGATAGACTGTCTCTTAAACGCTCCACCACTACCCTTCTTGTTGTCCAAACCCGAACTCTCAATCATCTTATGATAAACCGCCATCATCCGCGCGCATTCCCTAAGCTCCGAGTAGCCAAATCGTTTAACGTCTCTTCCATCAATGTATTTGTAAATCCAGAAACGGCAACCCTTGAACCTCAAAAGGAATCCTCCGTTCCTCGTTCTAATCGGCGCGGGAATCCTGTAAGGAAATCCATTTTCTCTCAAATAAGTCAGATAGTCCAGCTCAAACTTCAAACCACTCGATGCCACGAATTGGGCCACTTTCCTTAGAACATATCTCCCCTTTGTAGTCTTGAGTATCCAGTTGATATTGACTACGCCCTTTCTCGCCTGCCTATGACAAGTTTTCCGATGTCCCAATTCTTAAGGAGAGCCTCGATTTCTCTTTTATTCATTCTATCTCCCTAACACGCGCTAACAGAGCAAGAATTGACAAACACAGGATAAAAACCCCTGCCCTAACAAATTGCATCGCAAAGTGAAAAACCTGCAACGCACGCAAAGTTGATAGCCTCATATCTTTTTATGCCAACACTCCTCAGCCAATTTTCGGGCGAAGCCAACTGAATCATACAGCCGATTGGCAGCAGGTTTTCAGCTGCCTCTCTGGTTAGAATTAGACACAGTATGCTGATGAAGGGCGTAGGAGGCGATGTTCATTAAGCCCCTGACCTTGCTTAAGGTTAGGCTGTATCGAGTTTTCAGAAAGCTGTAAACCGCTTCGATAGATTGTCTATTGTGATACTCCGCTCCAGGTCAGACTCTCATCATCATGCAACTCCTTCCCTTGCTCTTCCATAAAGCGATTACCTTCAAGAAGCCCTTCTTGAGCTCAAACTAGGTATGCAGAGGAAGGTTAATTTTCGCCTTTGCGGTAGTTCAACGAGGTGATACTGATGTTCGAGTTTGCCGGCCTAAGGTTCAGACCACTAGAGAAGGAAGACCTGAAGCTGATGCACGTTTGGGAGAATGATCTTGAACTGATGATGTACGGCAGGGGTCAACCCTTGAACGTTGTCACGATGACTCAACTCGAAGAAAGATATGCTGAGTGGATGAAAAACGAGAAGAACATCTACTTCATCGTTGAAAACGTGGAATCGAACGAGCCCATAGGCTTTGCCAGCATCCGCAGGCAGATTTGGGGCAACATTCCAGGAGCCGATGTCGGCACCTACATCGGCAAGAAGGAACTCTGGGAAAAAGGCCTGGGAAAGAGAATAACGATCGCTCTGCTTGAGATGTCTTTCATGCACCTAGGCTTGGACCACTGTCAGGCATGGAGCGTGGAATATAACACGCGAGCCCACAGAGCGCTTGAATCCTGCGGGTTCAAAAAAGGCGGAGTCGTGCGAAACACGGCATTCGTATCAGGCAAGAAGTGGGGGTCTTTCCATTTTGACATACTTCGAGAAGAATATATGAATATACGGATGAACTTGCTGAAGAACGTTCTCGGAGACAGAGTAGACGATTACCTAGAGAAAACACGGCCAGCTCTCAAACCTACTAGTTGAAGGAATGGTCGCGCGCTTATCCCCAGTAATCTCAAGTGCAAGGTTGGAACAGTGCATCTGCACAGCAGGACGCCAAAGAAAACCTAGAAAGCATCCGCATGCGTTTTCAGACAATAAAGAGAGGATTTGATTGAGAGTTTTGGTTGTCTACTACAGCGAAACCAAAAATACAGAAAAGGTAGCCAAAGCTATCTATGATGAAGCTTCAAAGAAGCATGAAGCGCTTTTGAGAAAGATCAATGAGATTACAGTGGATGATTTGAGTGATTATGATCTGGTTTTTCTGGGTTCGGCATGCCATTCAGCCGATTTGGCGCTGCCGGTGAAAAAGTTTCTGAAAGCTGTGCCTAAGTCACCTAAATTCAAGCTCGCGGGTTTCTTCACGCATTCATGCTCGACTCAAGAAGGCTCTCGCGAGTCATTTGATACGTGGGTATCCAAATGCGTGGTCTCATTCGAAAGCGTAAGCAAAGAAAAACAGATTGACTTCAAGGGATATTATAGTTGCCAAGGTGCTCCTTCCCCAGCAACCCAGGAATTCATACGTAACGAAATATTCGAGTCGGCTGATAGCACGCCCGCGCGCACTGCATGGGAAGAATACGTAGGAGAAGCATTGAAACATCCAAGCCCTGAAGATCTTCGCGAAGCTGAAGAATTTGCACGCCAAGTGATGTCCAACCTCTGAAACGCACGTTATGCGGTGCACAAAGCGCGCGATTTTCACATATTCTATTCTAAAACTTGTGTGTGATACGTAGGCGCGGAAAGAACCAACAGGTGTCATTGAGGCAACTACCCTTCGCAAGACCCATGCTAGTTTCGAAAGGATGCGATAGCTTTCCATAGACGGGAATAACGTGTGCCACCAGTTTCGACCCGCGAGCAACGGCACACAATTTCTTGGGGATGCGAATTGACAAAAATGTAATAAGACCTGTTGGAGCAAGGGAATTCCAGAAAGGGAGACAGGAAAATTGAACAATCGCTACGCAGACGTGAAGGAAGTCTATAATTACATTGACCAGAACTCACAAAGCTTCATTCATGACTTGGCCGACATAATAAGGCAGCCCAGTGTTTCGGCGAAAGGAGAGGGGATGCAGGAGTGCGCGGAAATCGTCGAAAAGATGCTACGGAATACTGGATTCTCTACACGGCTAATTTCAGAAGAACACGGAAACCCGGTTGTTTACGGAGAGCTCAAGTCAAAAGACTCAGAGAAGATCCTGCTATTCTACGACCACTATGACGTTCAGCCACCCGAACCCCTAGAAGAATGGAAATTCAACGCGTTCAGTGGCGAAGTCCATGAGGGAAGAATCTACGGGCGAGGTGCCTCAGATAACAAAGGCAACATTGTCTCGAGAATAAAAGCTGTTGAAGCCTTCTTCAAGACCGTGGGCAGCATACCTGTAACCGTGAAATTCGTTGTAGAAGGCGAGGAGGAAATTGGCAGCCCACATCTTCTACCTGTGATTAGGGAGCACAAAAACCTGTTCTCGAATGACGCAATGATCTGGGAGTTTGGAGGCACTAATTATGGTGGTCGCCCCGAAATATACCTAGGACTGAAGGGCGTGCTATCAGTGGAGCTAAGGACCAGAGGAGCCTCCACAGATGTTCACTCGGCAAATGCTCCCCTAGTTCCGAACCCCGCATGGCGTCTTGTCTGGGCTTTAAACAAATTGAAGAATGAAGAAGATAAGATACTGATTGAAGGCTTCTACAAGGACGTTGAGCCTCCGTCTGAAGAAGAGCTCAGACTACTTGATGACATTCCTCTTGAAGAGACAAAAGTGAAAAGAAGCCTAGGCTTGAAAGAGTTCTTAGGAAAGAAGACTGGACTTGAGGCCAAGAAGAACCTCTTTTATGATCCGACGTGCACAATCAACGGTTTTCTTGCCGGCTACACTGGACCTGGTTCTAAAACCGTGCTACCTAAGGAGGCTACTGTCAAGCTCGACTTTAGGCTTGTGCCCAAGCAGACATCTGACACAGTCTTCGAGAAACTCGTCAAACACCTGCACAAGAACGGATTCGGAGACGTTGAAACTATACGTTATGGTTCCACTGAACCAACCAGAACCCCAGTGACCGACAGTTTTGTGAGCGTAGTTTCGAACGCTGCACGAAAGGTCTACGGGAAAAAAGCCGTCGTGTATCCTACGAGCGCAGCCTCAGGGCCAATGCACCTGTTTCGAAAATGGCTAGATTGCCCCGTTGTTTCAGTAGGCTGTAGTCATGCAGACGCGAAAGGTCATGCTCCAAACGAGAATCTGACTATAGAAGGCTTCATAAAGGGAACCAAGTTCATCGCAACGATCCTAAACGACTTCAGCAAGTCTTCATAACCCGGCACTCTAGAATCATGCTTCAGTAAGATGTTCCATTTCTAGACTAGAGGAAACATCCCACGCACGCCGCTACAAACTGAATCCAGAACACTATTGAGGGATTCGCCAGACTTCAGGTTTTGACCTCTTGAGGAGTAGAACCAAACCGCTTCAAGCCGACATACATGTCATGGGAAAAGCGCTGAGTGCCCACGTGCTTCTTTTAAGGTCTATCGCCTTTTCATTCAAGTCTCAATGCCAGTTCTGGCATGTGAGGTTCTACAAAACCTGCCTTCCTGTAGATAGGTTCCCCATCTTTGGAAGCATGAAGATGCAAGTACTTAAGTCCCAACGATCTGGCTTCCCTAATCAACTCGTTTAACAATCGAGTTGCGATCCCCCTTCTTCTTGCTTCTGGGAGCGTATAGAAGTTCAATACGTATCCAAGCCTGCCAGACTCAACCCCGCCGTAAATGGCAGGCTTCTGCCACACGACCATTCCGCTTGTAGCGACGACTCTTCCATCACATTCTGCCACCCAAGCGATAAAATCTCCGGAAGGAATCGCTTTGGTGAAATATTCCAGAAGAGACTTTCTTACAAGCTTAGTTTCATCATTTTCCTGATGCTTATGAAGTTCATTCAAGAACCTGATCCTATAGTCAACCAAGGTCAAGACGTCACCGGGTGTAGCACGACGGTAGATTATCTCTTTTTCAGTTCTCATTGCTTGTCCCGCAGGTCAATTTGCTCTCTACTTATGCTCAGTATTGAGATTTCTTGGATAAGACTTTACCCCCAATGTGTGAAGAATCTGTCCTAGAGTCTTTTTACAAGATAGTGGCTCCAGAGTTTGAAGCCTGCTTTCTCGAACAACTTCTTTGCAGTCTCATTCCAGTAGTTTACCAGAAGACCCGTTTTGTCGCATCCTATTGCCTTGGAATAGGCAATTGCATCATTGAGTAACGCTGTACCTATTCCCTTCTTTCGATGCTCTTTTGCCACGAAAAGATCCCAAATATAAGTCGAATTCCATGCTATGTCCATCACTACACCTTCGTAGTTGTGCAGCTTCTTGACAGATATACAATAGCCAACAATCTTGTCCTCAATAACAGCGACCTTCACCAGATTCGAATCTTGCTTGTGAATGCCCAGAACAGTCTTAACCCACTCATCCAAGTAGTCTTGAGGCAAGTCCCAACCCATTTCAGTTTCACATTGTTTCTGGAGATCTCCAAGCTCCATTATGCGCTCTTTCCGAAAAGATAAAACCTCGAACAATGCTATTTCCCAACTGCTCATTCATTGTCAGGCGATAAAACACTTTGCGAATTCCGCCACGTTCTCCCAAGATTGCCATCAGAACCAACCCACTTTTCTGCCAAATCTCTCTTCCGACTGAATATGAATATACTTGACTTCGACAAGCCTCCCCTACACTGCTCATGCTTCCTTCTATTACCTGAACCCAACATGCTGCTCTGATAGTAACATTCTTCTCAGGTAGCGGTTCCTACTGAGACGTCTGGGTTGACTGGTTGGGGTGAAGTTTTATCCAACCGACAACTAGACGAAGCATCATGCCATGAGACGAGCGGAAAAGTTATAGCTGACAAACATTAGCTTATTGGAATTGTGCATACGAATTGATAATCGACAAAGTCAAAACGATTCATTGGCTTCCTTTCATCTTGTTGACAGATGATTCTTATGACCCAGATAAGCAATGAAGAACTAATCGAAAAAGCAAAATCGGTACTCAAACCAAGAAAGATTAAGCATGGATTTACAGTTGGGGATGTTGGATGTGCATTGATTACAGATAAAGGCAACATCTATCTTGGTGTCTCCATTGATACTTGTAGTGGCATGGGATTTTGTGCTGAACATAGTGCTATCGCGGCAATGGTTACACACGGCGAACACATCATTAAGAAAATTGTGGCAGTTGTTGAAGATGGAATACCGATATCTCCGTGCGGAAGATGCAGAGAATTTATGCACCAGATTCATGAAGAGAATATTGACGCGGAAGTTGTTGTCGAAAAAAACAAGTCGGTCAGACTCAAAGACTTGCTTCCACTTCCTTGGGATGCCAAAGGCTAATCCTACACATTCCCAAGCAAAGTCTCCTATCTTGTTTCGTCAAGAGAGCGATTTCGAAGTCTCAGACAATTGTAATAAGCTCACCCTTGGAAGTTGGAAAAGACTTCAAACCAAACCAATCACCCCTCACCATACCACCCAAGGCAACTGATGACATCTGAATTCCAGAGAAGAGAAACACAGAGAGCAAATCGAAGATTATTGGAAAGGGCTTCAGCACAATGGAACTTAGTTCTATAACAAAAGCTCAGAAAAATGAATAAGCTAGCTTGAGCACGAATATTCGGAGGTTCTTGTCATGCAAAGAAGAAGAATCGCCGTAGTCCTAGCTATGCTGATAGCTGCAAGTGCGATTATGGCAGCTGTGGCAAGCACTGGTTCCACGCTGACGTGGGAGAAAACCTTCGAGGTCAAGAGGCCCGAAATCACGGCCAAAATCAAGATAGGTGATGACAGGATAGTAGGTTACCCTGTGAAGATCTGGGTGTCTCTGAGAATTCAGCTTCCCTCCCTGGAAAATCATGACGACTGCAAGGACGATTACATACAGCACTGCAATGAATCAATCTACCACGTTAACGGAACCTACGCTGCAGACCTGTTCTGGCTTAATACGACAGACAATCAATGGCAGCATCTGATGGTTCTCCAGCCAGAAACGAACGTGACGATAACTTGTAGATGGTACACGAGTACTTACGTCTTTACACCGACGCAAGAAGGGCAGTACAAGGTCGTAGTCACGTTTGCGATGGACTCCGAAACCAAAACCTTCACAAGTGGAGATTGAGTCGCAAGCAGAATTGGTTAGGTCTACCATTCCACAACCCCCTTTTTTCCTTCATAAGCAACTATGTACTTAGGAGAACTGCTTTCTGCCCTAATAGACGTATACTCGATTCCGATAATACCTATCCTATGCTGATAGTGCTATGTACTCTACCTGAACCGCGTATACTGCCCTGCATCAGCCTTTCTTCTGTCACGTTCCAGTCGTTGAATTTGGTTTGGTTTGAATAAAACTTTACCGTCAAATCATGCGAGTTATCTGTGGGAATACATCTTTTGATTGCTTGTGCATAGAGAGATTAGAGGGAACAGGGGTTCAAGTCCCGGCCGGAGCACCACCAAAATCAGGCTCATTTCTGGCTTATTTCGACCATAAAAGCTTGATTTGAGCACCTCTGGAAGCATGGTTAAAATTGGAGCACACGTTTACTAGTAAAAATATTAGGAACGATGGCATGAGCTTCAAACTCTCGGTTCAGACTTTTTCTTCATTCTATCATTTTGCGAGTAAGAAATAGCTTAATAGCAATTGAAACGACTGGGCTTCACTGTCATTTTGGCTATTCACCCGATAGTCGTCGTTTTTTGCCGTCACGTTATACTAGGCGACACTCGACTAGCGCTAAAAAGTTTCCCGATTTCTCAGGTGCGCAGCTGCCTGCAGGGATAAATACGAAGAACATGTATCAATTGTCGTTAGGGGATCCTATGTTTGGAAGTCACTTAGACTTCTTGGCTGAACCCTTCTTTTTCTTTCCTTTCTTCTCAGGTATGGTCTTCACCTCCTGATCAGGGCATCACGATCGATGACCGAATGCAGCTATGGAGTGAGGCGTACTCCATATTTCCCTTCAATTCGGAATATCGACACTATTGCTACTCTAATCGGGCTTGATCACTATGATTATTCGGGAGACCGCCAGTTCACACAATTTCCTGATTCCTCTCTTCCCCCGTTCATAGCTTACTTTAATCAGCTTGGCTTCTTCCAGCATACGTACCTGCTCACTCATGTAGGCCTCACTCAAGTCCAATTTTCTAGCGATCGTTGAAACATCAAACCGCTTCTGAGAAACCAATTGCAGTATTCTGAGACTCGTCGAGGTTAAGGCGTCAGCAATCTTCAAAGCTGCTTCGCCTGTTGCAACAATCTCTTCTAAAGCCAAACAAGAACCTCTCTTCAAGATAAGGAATGGACATCCCTCTTATAATATTTGTGAAAACGCGATTGGTATAGACGAACTAGATTATTATAGCTTCTGTCTATAGTTATAGCCAATTGGTATGTTTTCATCCGATGCTGGAGGATCGATCATGTTCAAATGACTCACCTGTCTTGGAAAACTAGTAACAGAAAAAGACGGAGCTGTGCGGGAGATGTTGCACACACATGGTGCTGCACATGCGACTATTTCTTGTTCTTGCTGAACCTCTTTGGAAGTTCAGTTTTCTTCTTTTGCTTTTTCTTCATTTCTCCACTCTTCTTGGTTCTTTGAGCGCGCGTGTTTAGGTCAGTTGTTAATAACATCGTAGAAAGACTATTTAAATAGCTCTGTGACTAATGACTCTCTTGCACATTCTTGTCAGAACCCCCACACGCTCCGGTCCGAAATCCCTAGCGATTCGGCATTAGCGATTTGCTATTGTTATAGGCAATTAGCAAACCTTTTAAGTGCTCCTGCAAAATACACAGTGAGGAAATTTGCCGTTCAAGAAGAGATCCAAGAAAAAGAAGCGCAGGCAACGTGCCCGCAGGAAAGAGAGACGAAAAGCTAAGCAAGGATCAAAAGAACAAGTCTCTTTTTTTGGCAACGGCATAGCAAAACTCGCGCGCTAGAGTCGAGAAGAAAGGAGGCTTAAGCGTGAGAGGCGATTTGAAGTCCATAGCAATCTTGGCCAGAATCCTTGCGGCCCCATTCCTGTTCTGGCTTGCCTTCATAGACTTCATAAGGATGATAGTAGGCGAAGCGCGCGGTGTCTAGAACAAGGAGAATAGCGTAAGGTACGCCAATGCATAGAGCATAATGAAAAGCAACCCTGACTTTCTGTCGTGTCTCTGCCGCAGAGCAAGTATCATCACAACCACTATCGAACACATTAGGGCATACAGGCCAGTTTTTTCGGCGAGCGACGCGGTTACGTTGCCTGGGAAGAACAGGGTTCCAATCCCGATTGAGAAGCCGGCGTCTATTATGCTACTCCCTATAGCGTCACCTATTGCGATTTCGTACTGTTTCTTTCTCACGGCTGTCAGGTCTACAACGATCTCCGGCAAAGATGTTCCGAAGGCGACAATGAAGAAGCTGACCAAATATTCAGGTATCGAAAGAGTGGCTGAGAGCGCTATCACGGATTGCACCGTAATGTATGCTCCTCCAGCCACTCCGATGAAACCGAGAACGGAGAGGAAAAGATGGTGAGACCATCTTCGGTTGGTCTTGTTTAGTGAAGGAGGACTCTTCATCATGCTTCGTGTTATCAGCATAAGCAGAGGCCAGCTGGCCACAAGGAAAAAGGCGTTCATCCTTGAAATGTAGCCCTTCTCAACCATTGAAACCGAAGCTATGAACGCCAAAACTTCGCATGCGCCCATGACTGCAATTTCCTCTCTTTTGACTCTGAAGGCTCCTCCAATAAAGGGAAACAGGCCTAGAACCAGAGTCATCTGCGTGAGTACGGAGCCAAAGGAATCGCCCACATTTATGTCAACATGACCCATCGCTGACGATATTATCGAGTTCACGATTTCCGGGAAATCAGTGCCCAGCGACACCACTACAAGACCTATCATTAGAGGAGATAGTTTCAATGCGGTCGCAACGCCTATGGAATGCGCAACTGCTTTCTCCGCCGAAATCGCCAAAAGAGCCAGCCCAATGATCAAGAAACTGATGCCCACCGTGGCTTCGAACGCAAGGATCAAGCCGATCACAAGCGTCGGGACGGCAGCGACAATAACGAATATCAGCCTTTTGTCTTTCAACATTGTCTCGGCTTTTGTACGGAAGGTTGATTCGCTCCCCAAGGTATTCTCCTCCTCTCATTGCATGTCACAAAAAAGGGAAGTTAGGAATTTCCTAGTGAAAAAACCGTGTTCCTATTGTGTCAGATCGACGATTTCTGCTATCGGAGCGTTCGTTTTTACCGATTCAATGCCATTCTTGCAGCCGTCTTTCGATTCATAAGCTTCACCAGACGCTATGATCTCGCCGTCCGCTGCCTTCAGTCTGAATCGGAATTTCTCTGCTGTATCATTGTAGATCTCAGACTTTGGTGTTGCGGACATTTATGTTCACCATCAGGCTATAAGTATAGCATTTAACCTTTATAAATATGCTCTCGCCGCTTTCTTTTAGGAAGTAGAGCAGCATTTGTGTGCAGGTTTGCCTTTGTCTTGTATGGTATATCAATAACGCAGAAAAGCGAGCTGCTTGTAAGGACTTCTGAAGATGTCTCCACTTGGGTTCGGGTGCAAATCCCATGCCCATTAATATTGAGCCGAGAGTTTGAACCTCGGCCTGACTAGGAGTTGATTGTAGCCCGGGATAGCTTCGAACTCTCGCCAGGCATAATGCAGGCATATTTTTACTAGTAAAAACGTGTTCCGATCCCGGGTTGGCTGGCTACTCTGGGTCTTCCACTTACAAGAGAGAGGAACATAACAACTATTGCAAGAATTAGGGTTGTAATTCCCAAGACATAGGTCAGGATCATGGCGATACTGTAGGCCCCTTTCAGGTCAAGCAGCTGTGGCTTGTAAGGTGATTCTACGTAGAGAGTTGGTTGATAGGCTGGATATTCCGACCCAGACCATGAGCCGGAGGTATTGCGCCAAAGTTCAGCGCGGGCTCTCACGTACAGTTGAGTGTAGCCAGGAGCGATGTTTGTTGGTAGGCTGAACGGAATGTGAAGAATACGCGAGTCTCCCAGCTGGATTTCGATGGGCAGAGTCGCATTTGTAAAGAATGTCTGTTCATAGATCACTTGGTCAGTGTAGTAATAGTCAATTGTGGCAGTTAGCTCAGCGATTCTTATCTTGTCATCTTTGTCGTTGTACACGGTCACTGTAATGAAGCCTGTTTCGCCTGGATAGTACGGTTTCTTGTCAAAAACGCACGATGTTATCGCTGTAGCCTGCACGACTGACGGAACGACACATAGAGAAGAAAAAACAAGCAACACAGCTAACAGCTGCTTTCTATCCATCCTTATCTAAATCCTGTACTGATTTCACTGTTCTGTTTTGGTCTGCGGTCAAGCATTGTGAATCAATGGTGCTTATTGAGAATTCATATCTGAGAAGCTGCTAGCGTATCAGCTATCATTTTTGAACACGAAGCATTCGATGCTAGCGTTTTCCAAGAAAACGTGAGGCTGCTATGAAAATGTGTCCAAAGAGGTTTTCCGGTGTCAGTTTTGATTCTTCAGAGTTTGACTTCTGAGTTGACAAACCTGTCTGGACTATGGGTTCCCTTAGTCCCCGTTGACTAATGCAATATATCTCTAGGCAAACTTGTAAACTCTTAATCTATATATTGGACTGTTATCAGCAATTATCGTCGGCATACGTCCGGTACGGATAAGAGCGGGCTCAGACTATTTCAAAAGCCTTTTCGTGACTTAAACTCGCTTAAGCTCTCTCTCCAGATGTACTGCCAAGTCATAATGTGCACGAAAGAACTGGTCATAAGTCCATATCCATTCTTCTTTCCTGGAATCCTTGTGACACCTTCTCCTCAGGGAGGAAGGGCGCAAGGAAAGGTCATGGCCAAACCGCATAATACTGGGCAAGTCTTTTAACTACTGACATAGTCGTAGTTGAATTGGGAAAGAGGTCGTGCGAGTTGATTAAGAGGGTCAATTGGCTTGAAATAAAGGTGACCGACATTAAGAAGGCTATCAATTTCTATCGTGACGTTCTAGGCTTGAAGATAAAGAACGAATGGCCAAACTATGCTATTTTCGATTTGGCTGGAACCTTAGTTTTGGCAATAATGACAGGGGGAAAGAAGGGACAAAAAGAAGGAGCACCAAACGTCTATATGGCTGTGGACAACGTCGACGAGGAATATGAGAAACTGAAAGCGAAAGGCGTCAATTTCGTTGAACCGCCAAAGAAACAATACTGGGGTGGTTATGCTACTCTATTTGCTGATCCAGACGAAAACCTGTTCTATTTGACGCAGACAAAGGATTAGTCAGACATCGTTGAATCAAAGCTCCCATTTATGATGGTCTTCCGTCAGTCTTTCCAACTAGCTTTTGCTTTTGCAGAAAACCTATGGCTAAGCTGCTTTGGAAGAGAGAGTGCTTCTTTTTCGCGTCTGAAAAGCCAATCCTGACCTCGTTAGGACAGCCAGCAAAGCAAAAGTCATCTCTAATAATACGGGAAAAGGGTCTGATGAAAATCCAAGGCTTTGAAGACCCGCGCCTAGGTTCATGAAGCCCATATACAACGCTATGAAAGTCAGCAAGAATGCCACCGAGAGCGAAAGCCTATGCCTCAATTGGAAGAGCAACACGTAAATGAAGACTGATGCTGGAACATAGAAAATTAGTGCACCGAAGACCCCGAAAGGAAAACCTAAAGGATTCGATTCCTCAAATCCGCCGATGACGTTTAGAGCATAGTGTGTGGTGACGACATCAAACACCCAACAAGCAAAGCACAATCCACATAGAGAAATCAGCAGTCGCCTCAGCCCATCGATGCCGTTCTTTCTGCCTTTCCATGAGCACAAAGTATCACGGCAACGGGAATCAACAACACAAAGAAGTACGAAAACCCCATCCATATATGACCGTACGCAACGACCGTCAGTATGTTTAACGCCCAAATGACAACGGTCATCGCCAGGAAGCCTTCCGCGAAATCGCTTAGAAGAGACATTCCCAATCCTCCTTATTGTGCTCTTGACCACATTCGATATCAGCAAAATAGCCTCATTTCAACATTTGTCTTATGAATTTCTAAACCAAACAGCAAATCATGATTTTAACCATCTCAACATAGAAGGTTTCTCTATCAGTTTTTTCCAGCCAGTTCATTGGTCTTGCGGAAAAGTTATAGCTAAACCTAGAGAACACTAGTCCTTAATTACTCATAAAGAGTCAGAGGTGATGTCATGCCAGTAGTGATTGTTGAGATGTGGCAAGGAAGAACTGAGGAACAGAAGGCAAAGCTCATCAAAGGTATCACGAAAGTATTCGAGGACATGGGCGTACCGGCTGATCGACTGCACATCATAATTCATGACGTGCCAAAATGCAACTGGGGCACGTGTGGCGAACCAGCATCAAAGATGAAACCGTGACACTGCAAAGTCGCGCGCCAGCAGGTCATTTGTTCAACGATGCGTCTTGAGAGGAGATCGAGCATCATTCGAGGGTTGTCGCGTCAATCACATCAAATATCTTGGACTATGTAATCAAATGGAGTCTCCTTCAAGGAGAACCTTATAGATGCTGAAGGCTACTTCGAAGTCATGAAGAGGAAAGTTGAGAAAGAGTATCAGAAGCTGAAGACGAAAACCTGAAACTGGAAGGACGTACGCGGACCGGTCGTCCATATCAGATGCCCATTGGTCTTTGCACTGTTGCTGTCACTCCACAGTCACATAACTTTATACAAGTTCACGAGAGAGTATCAGACAAGGAGATAAGAAAATGAAAAGCAAGAGAACAATTTCTGCATTTCTAGGAACATTGCTGATATCCGCGAGTCTAGCTACGTACTTCCTTTCTGCCATCAGCTATGCGGCACCCCCAGCTGCAGCAGCAGGTCCAACTCTGAACCCAAAGACAATACCTCAATTCGTGAATCAACTGGTCGTTCCTCCCATATACCAGCCTTCCAACGTGACAGACGCAAACGGCAACGTAATCCGCCAAGACTATACCGTGGACATGACCGAGTTCTCTGAACAGATATTGCCAACGATTGACGCATTAGGCAATCCTACCGGTTTCGCCCCAACAAAAGTGTGGGGCTACGGAGGCAACGTAGTCCAGATACCAGGCACTACATCACCAGGCTACTTCCGCTATTCACCCGGAGCCACTTTCGAAGCTACAAGAGGCATTCCTGTCCAGGTAACGTGGCAAAACAAAATCACAACACCACACATGTTTGCAGTTGACCCGACTCTTCACTGGGCAAATCCAAACAATTTTCCCATGCCGATGCCTCCTGTTACTGCACCCGCATTTCCACCAGGCTATCCAGAAGCACAAAGCCCCGTTCCACTGGTAACCCACTTGCACGGCGGTGAGGTTCAGTCAACCTCAGACGGTCACCCCGATGCATGGTTCACAGCCACAGGCATACATGGCACAGCATACAACACAGAATCACCGACAACTGCTGACTCGACAGTCTTCATCTACCCCAACCAGCAACCAGCCACTACTCTATGGTACCACGATCATGCCCTGGGTATTACTCGCATCAACGTGATGTCCGGCCTTGCCGGCTTTTACCTGTTAAGAGACCCCGCTGACACAATTGCGCCATCACTACCCAGCGGACCATACGAGATCCCAATCGCAATCCAAGACAGATCATTCAATCTGGATGGCTCATTCTGGTTCCCAACCGCCGGCTTAAACCCAACAATCCATCCGTACTGGATGCCAGAATTCTTCGGAAACACAATCATGGTCAACGGCAAAGTGTGGCCAAACTTAAACGTAGAGCCACGGCAATATCGATTCCGGCTGCTAGACGGGTCCAATGCTCGATTCTACACGCTCAGTCTATCATACAAGAACAAAGGCACTCTACTACCATTCACACAGATCGGAGGAGACGGCGGTTATCTTCCCGCACCAGTCACAATGACTTCACTAACCATTGCGCCCGGTGAACGCGCGGACGTATTAATAGACTTCTCAGCATTGCCCGCAGGAACACAGCTTATACTGACGAATACGGCTAAAACGCCATACCCAGGAGGAGCCCCCGTCGACCCGCAGACCACAGGTCAAGTGATGCAATTCACAGTCACCGCCGGCACACCGCTCATTCCTCCAGCATTACCCCCCACACTGCTAGCAATGCCGACTTTGACGCCTAACGCGCCCGCCAAAACTTTGACGCTCATTGAGGTAATGGGTCCAGCAGGTCCAACAGAAATTCTTCTAGACGGTCAAAAATGGCACATGCCCATATCTGAACTGCCACAAGTCGGATCCACCGTGGACTGGGTTATTGTAAACCCCACAGCAGACACACACCCAATACACTTGCACCTAGTACAGTTCCAAATCATAAGCCGCCAGGGCTTCCAGGTCAACAAATACGTCAAGGACTGGATGATGCTCAACGGCATGGCACCACTAATGAACCCAACAGTCAACGTGCCATCACTAACGCCCTACTTAACCGGAAAACCGCAAGCTCCAGCCCCAAATGAAATGGGATGGAAAGACACAATTCAGGCGCCAACAGGCATGGTAACAATAATCAGAGTGCGCTTCGCACCACTGGATGCGCCTACAACAGGCCCCAACGCGCCATCCCCTGGAACAAACCTGTATCCCTTTGATCCAACAATCGGTCCAGGATACGTCTGGCACTGCCACATCTTAGATCACGAAGACAACGAAATGATGCGACCATACAAAGTCGTGCCATAAACCGCCATAGTGCGACAAAGCACAACAATCCCTTCTTTCTTAGGAATATTTTCTAGTGAGCCGCAAGTCAACGCGCGCTAATACCAATTGAATGAAACATGAAAAATGTCGTGTTTTGAAAAAAACGCTTATTAGTCAACCTTTTCTACAAGCACTCAAGGTATGAGGGGTATCAAGATGACAAATATATCTAAGAGAACAGGTGAGTTAGGCACTGAGAATGCTTTCACGGTTTTGGCTGAAGTCAATAGAAGATTGAGAGAAGGAGCAAACATAAAGAATTTCTGCATAGGGCAACCAGATTTCGACACTCCGGAAAACATAAAGCAAGCCGCAATCAAAGCAATAAAAGAAGGAAAAACCGGCTACACGCCTTCAGCAGGCATTCTTGAATTGCAGCAGGCTGTAGCAACCAGGTTCAGCAGAACACGAGGAGTTAAAATCAAACCAGAACACGTTGCGGTCGCTTGCGGAGGAAAACCCTTCATCTACTGGAGCGTACTGTGCACGACGGACTATGGTGCAGGCGACGAAATCATCTATCCGAACCCTGGCTTTCCAATTTATCAAAGCCAAATCGCTGCTCACGGCGCCAGACCAGTTCCTCTTCCATTGGTGGAAGAAAAGGAATTTGCATTCGACATGGAAGATCTCAAAAAGAGGATAACTAAGAAAACGAAGATGCTGATAATCAATTCCCCACAGAACCCGACTGGCGGAGTTCTCAAAAAGGAGGAATTGAAAGCGATAGCAGATCTTGCAATTGACCACGACTTCTGGGTCTACTCTGATGAAGTGTACTCAACGCTGGCTTATGACGCAGCGTTCCAGTCAATAGCCTCAATAGACGGCATGCTCGACAGAACAATCATGGTTGACTGCGCGTCAAAAGCATACGCAATGACAGGCTGGCGTTTAGGCTACGCGGCGAACAAGACACTGGCTCCACATTTCGCAAGATGGATGACAAACACGGACAGCTGTGCCAACCAGCCAACCCAGTGGGCAGTCGTGGAAGCACTGACCGGCCCGCAGGACGAAACGGTAAAAATGGCAAGAAGCTTCAAAGAAAGAAGAGACCTAATCGTCAAACTGCTGAACAACATCGAAGGAGTCAAATGCTTAACCCCCGGCGGCGCATTCTACGTCTGGCCAAACGTGACAAAAGCCTGCAGGAAAGTTGGGGCAAAGTCAGCTGAGGAATTCAGAAAAATGCTACTGGACAAAGGAGTCGCCTGCCTTGCCGACATCCATTTCGGAGCAAAGAACATAGGCCAAACTGAAGAATACGTGCGGTTCAGTTACGCTACAGCAAAAGACGCAATAGTTGAGGGAATGAGAAGAGTCAAGGAATTCGTCGAAGCGTAAGCGCGCCAAAGTGGCAGAAGGCGAGAGTTGAAACAGACGCCACCAAGCGGCGTATAGTCGCGTGCGTATTCGTAGCCCACTTCTGATTGCGAGCATTCTTCTTCCTTCTAGTGGACACAAGGCTTAATTACCATAGGTCAAGTTTTCCCCTCACGAAGGAGCAGTGGTGATCTGCATGACGAAAAAGATCAAGATTGCCAGCAAACATCCGGTGTTTCCCATACCCGTGGCTTGATGGGAGCGAACGTGAATGGAAAGCCCAACTTCAATGCGATCGCATGGTTTAACATGGTGAATCTTCAGCCAATGCTAGTCGGTTTATCATCAGACAACCGGCACTACACAAACCGAGGCATTCACGAGAACAAGACCTTCAGCATAAACATACCCTCAATTGATATGGCAGCCGCAACTGACTATTGCGGAATGTGCACTGGAGCTAATGTGGACAAATCTGAGCTTTTCGAAGTTTTCTATGGAGAACTCAAGACTGCGCCTATGATTCAAGAGTGCCCGATGAACGTCAAATGCAAGCTGGAGAGGATAGTGCCGTTGCCGCAAGCTGAATTCATAATCGGAGAAATCGTCGCGGTATACACCGAACAAAGATGCCTCACAGATGGCAACCCCGACATCATGAAAATAAACCCATTAGTGTATGAGCCAGAACACTCCGGCTACTGGACGCTTGCAGAACAAGTCGGACAGGCATTCGAAATAGGAAAGACATACAAGCCTAAAAGAAAATGAATAGAAAGTCACCACCCTCGCCATAAGCAAAACCTTTAACAGAACCGCGCGAGAGCACGCTCGAATTGCCTCAATTCCTCATGCATAGAACGTGTTGATCCGAGTTCGGCTTCCATGCCGTTAGCTTTATAAGAAGTAAATATTACAATCGTAATACAAGCATTCGCTGAGGTTGGGAGCAGGTTAAGCACTAACTCTTTCCTCCTTTCTCCGTCATCCCTCAACCTGCTTCAAACCCTCTAGCGAAACCACGGAATCATTATACATTGCCGATGCTCATGCGCGCGCCGAAAATAGTGCAGAACTGACACGCGAGGCAATCGGTTTGAGCGAGAGAAGGACTATTGTCGATCGAAGATTAGAAAAGCGCACCAAGAAATAGCAGAGCGAACTGAGACGTCATTCGCGAATAGCTGATTATACAAGAACTGTGCTTTAGATGGCTTTCCCCCATGGGAAATAGAATCGCTCTTCTGTAGTTTTGAACCAACACAGATCTGGCAAGTTCTTACCTTCAAGAGACGCTCGAGTGCCGACTATGGCAATGGTTCTGATGTTTTCTCGTTTAACGTCATGGCTTTCGAAGAAATCTACGAACCCCTTCAGTGAGTCACCCGTCATGGCAAAGTCATCAAGGATCAACAGTTTTGCTTCTTTGTTTGCATGCAAAAAGTCCACCAACGCACGAGGAATATAATGGAAGTATTTGTCTGTCTCGACGATCTTCCAGTCTTTCGCGGGGAGATTCGTTGACAACTCTTGGTTTTTGTCTCTTTTGTCTATGCGAATGCCCACGTGAAGCAAAATGTTTTCGCCTGTATCGAACATAAGGTTGGCTATTGTAGCGCCTCTTCTGCATGGAGCAAAGATTACAGTCGGCTGGAAATCGTGCTCGAATTTGGCTCTCAACTCGCGAGATCCTAGGCGGATTTCATCCCATGTCACTCTGCGCAGTTGATCATATAGACGTCTGGTTTTCCGATAGGTGTATATCCACGTGGCTATGCCCCAACAGAAACCTGCAATCCCAATGATAAAAGAGACCAAGGTTATTGTTTCCATGCTAAGCCGCCTTCGTGGTACCTTTTCTGATAAACTGACCTATTAATCCTTCAATTTCGCCAAATCTTTCTCTCTTCAGAATGTAGTCAGGAAGTGTTAGAATACGGTGAAAACTTGCCCTTGGATTCCTAATGATTACTGTTTTCATTCCTAGTTCTTTGGCGCCAGCTACATCCACATTGGGGTCATCTCCAACATAGACGCAGTCTTTTGTGGACACGCCAAGGAGCTTAGATATTTTGCTGAATGGCTGTTTCTGAGGTTTCACTTCTCTTGTATCTTCTCCTGCAATAACCACAGCGTCAAAGAACTTGCCTAGTCCTGAGCGTGTAATTCGTTTGGTTTTCATACCCTTCAAACCATCAGTGTCACTCAGCAATCCGACGAGTAATCCATTTTTCTTGAGAGAAGACAAGATTTCCTCGACGCGAGGATATAGGAAAGAATTGACGACAATTGAGTTCCAATAAGCAAGGGTTGCTTTGGCAGGAACCTTAGAGGAGAATTTTCCTTTTTCTCCAGTGTATCGTCTTAGAACTTCCAAAAACCAGACCGTCCTGTTATATTCTCTTTTCAAAGTCATCTCCTCCTCGACTCCTGAAATGAGTCTCAGCATCTTTGCCCTTCTGCTTTCGTATCCTTTCTGTGCAACGTAGTCCAGAAGTAGATCACGAACCACTAGGTGTGCAGAACCTCTATGGGTATAAGAATCGACTAATGTGCCATCGAAATCGAATATTACAGCTACCTTACCAGAGCACCTGTGTTTTATCATTTTTCTGGATCACCATGAACTCGTTCATACTTCCGCAACGCGTTAAGAAATCAGGTCTTGAGGATATTAAGGCTATCAGTGCGCTAGCTGGAAAGTTACTAGGATTAGCCAGCCGCAGCACGCGCTCAGACCAGAAAACAAAGAATTAATTCTCAGTGAAGAATTCTACATAACGACAATTTTTGCATCGGTATCCAAAGATTCTACATCCTTTTCCGCCAAGAATACCTCTTCCAGATTTCCAATGGGGTGCTCCAGCTAGGAAACCTTCCTCCATATCTCCACCGCATTTGGGGCATTTTCTCTCACTCATTTCCTATCTCCCTGCTCTTTACCTCCTTCCATTTATAGCTTATAATTTTTGCCTACCGAACCAAACCAACTTTTGGTTGGTTGGGTTGGTTGGTTGGATAAAACTTTATCCCAACCGCCACCACCAACCAACTTTCTCACAAAGTTATGCTGGGTTCTGTCGAGTTGTCTTAAGAGAATCTGTCTGCAGGACCTTGTTATCTCTCCCTCAAGCCGCGAACGGAAACCTTAATAGATTTCGCACTAAATTGAGATTGGTGTTATATGGAAATGAGCCTGTCTTCTGATTATGAGCATAGAAAAAAGCTGAACAAAATAAGAGAAGACGTGAACAAGAGAGTGAAGGATGTTAGAGAACATTTTGCCAAAATCGAAAAAGTAAAAGTCGAAGCCCTGAAGAAAACTGAAGAAATGAGACGATCCGCAGAACAGGACACAAGAAAGTTGGAGAAGGATATTGCAGAATCAGGTTTGACATCAGAGATGAAGAAAGCACTTGCGTCAGACATCGCCACGTTGAGGAAAGACATCGAAGACAGAGCAACTGAGTTGAGAACTCGAATCTCTGGGACCGTTATACCGTCTTGACAGACAACACATTTCAAGAGCCTGCGCTAACACATCTCCTAATCTAAAAGACTTCGGCAAACGGCATAAGCTCGAATCGATGGGAGTTTGGTGAGAGCCAAACCTCGAGCAACAACTTGACCAGAATGACATATTCATTGGGGGCAATATTCATTCGATAATTTACCCCTCTATGTTGAGTTGCATACTGTCTTATCTCACAACCAGCTGCAACGAGATCGTAATGTTGGTTTGGTTTAGGCTAAAGTCTTATCCAGCCAACCCTGCTGGAAGTATGGTGCTCATAGACAATGTAGGTCTGAGGGCTTATACCTACATTGTTTTGGTGCAGATGAGAAGCGTGCGCTTCGCGCAGTGTAGCGCGCATGCGTGTTCCTAAATTGGCCAAAAATGGTTTTTATTATTTGTTTTTCTGGATTTGAGGGCAGCTTCCTGCGTCACACTTGTTTCTGATTTGCTTGCAGTATCCGCCCTTCTCGAACCTGCAGAGGTGTCTTAGGCGGCTGAACGGCAAGGTCACAATCGTTATCGACGGGTCTGATAGGGCAGCGGATACTTGTTGCCGAA
>Ga0315279_10002387_pt1 | contig 28351 bp, 32 predicted proteins | sample YL17G06_20_MG_FD_203694 | JGI IMG/M metagenome (GOLD analysis project Ga0315279, IMG submission 203694) | Sediment microbial communities from Yellowstone Lake, YNP, Wyoming, USA - YL17G06_20 | ecosystem: Environmental > Aquatic > Freshwater > Lake > Sediment | place: USA: Wyoming | collected... | reverse complement strand
CCATCCCAATCGCCGCATCCACGAACTCTTCCCCGATTGCTGGAAAGCCTCCGACTAATCACCACCCCAATGCGACCCGTCACAAACCCAGCCGTCGCGCTGCCACGGGGTTGGCCGGACGGATACGAAAGTACCGGAAACAAGGTCAAAATCGGTGTGCGGGCAAGCGTAGTTCGGGAGGCACATTTGGTCCCTGAAACATTCAGAGAGGAGTTACTTCCTAACAAGTCCAACTGAATTTCGTTCTCCCGCTGGTTGAAACATTGCCTCTCCTGTAATTCTCGGACTCGGTGTTCCCTACCGCAGATTGATTTCCCGGAAGGCATTGCGGACAATGCCCGTCCAATGTATGGAAGGAATGATGGATGCCGAAAACCGTGGCGGAAAAACCGCAGAGTCCGGACAGTGGGGTCGATTCGGACGATCTCAAACGTCTTGGATATGCGCAGACACTGCGACGTTCGATGGGCGCCTTTTCGAGCTTTGCCTTGGCGTTCTCACTCATTTCCATTAACACCGGTATCTTTGCCAATTTCCAGACGGGAATTCAGCAGGCCGGTCCGGCGGTCGTCTGGTCCTGGCTTGTCGTTCTGGCGGGCCAAATTCTCGTTGCCCTTGTTCTGGCGGAACTGGTGACACACTATCCGATTTCGGGTTACGGCTATCAATGGACCTCGCGCCTTGTGCACCCGCATTATGGTTTTTTCGTCGGGTGGCTTCTGCTCCTTCAATTCCTGACCGGTTTCCCGGGGGTCTGCGCCACGTTTTCCGATTGTGTTCGGATCATATGGAATCCCCCGGTCAGCGGGCCGGTGCTTACGGTCATCATCATTGCGGCCGTCACGGTAATTCATCTGATGGGTATCCGGTTGGCCTCGCTGGTGAACGACGCGGGCGTCGTCGCAGAGATTGTGGGAGCGGCCATTATCGGCACAATTTTTCTGATTGTCTTGGGCCCATCCTCTGAGCATGGACTGCGCATCTTGGCCGACACGACGAATTTTCAGACTCACGCGCCCGCGGGGCTCTCTGCATTTGCCCTGTCTCTGCTCATGGGGGCATGGTGTCTGACAGGCTTCGAGGCGTCCGCGGATCTTGCCGAGGAAACCCATCGGCCCCGGCGGGTCATCCCTCGTGCGATGTTGACTTCGCTCCTGAGTTCGGGGTTGGGCGGATTTCTTATTCTTGTTGGCTTCATGCTTGCAATCAGAGACGTGCAGGCGGTTCAATCGGCCCCTCAGCCTTTGCTGAGCATTATCGAAGCCAAACTGGGAGGGAGGGTGACGCCGATAGTGATGGGCGTGGTCTTGGTTTCCATTTTTGCCTGTGCGGTGGCGAGTATGGCGGCGACCAGCCGCCTCATTTTTTCGCTTGCCCGGGACAACATGCTGCCGTTCTCCCGTCAACTGAAAGCGATTCAACCCAAGCGGCGCACCCCTTCGTCGACCATCATTCTCATTGGCGTAGTCTCATCGGCGATCGTGTTGGGGCTGGAAAAACTCGCACTGATCACATCCATTTCGGCAACCGCCGGCTACCTTGGTTATGCCGGAATCATTGGTGCCGGCCTTATCACGCGACATAAACACGACGCTCCGCCAGACGCTTTCAGCATGAAGGCTTGGAGCACCCCGGTGCGGGTTGCCGCCCTTCTCTGGACAATACTGCTTGTTTTGGCGCTAACTATTCCTGATACAGGAGACGGACGTATGCCGGTCAAGGCCACGACGATAGCGCTCGCCGCGGGCGCCGTCTTGTACGTGGTTCTTGTTCGAGGGCGCATTCTCCGCGGCGAAGCTGGTCCTCCTACAGTTGACAGAGATAAAACGTTCTGATTGGACAACGTGTACCTTACCGTCCGACAGCACGCATGCTCTTGCGCATACTTGTGAAACAATGCACTTCAGAGAAATCTCAAGCGAACGGTGGGAGTTAACCTGATATGAAAGCACGAATGGCATGTGGAGTGGCTACGTTGATGGTGGGAGTATCTTTTGCCTTTGCCACCCGAGCGGATGGTCCTACCATCAATATCGCAGGGGTTTCGGTCACGCCGCATGTGATGGCGGACTCCATGCGTTATTCGCGCGCCCCGGAACCAGCGGTTGGCGCCCGTGTACAGTTGTTTCTGTGCAATGACACAGCATCAAGTAGTGAACCGTTGTCCATGAATGGCCAAACGCGTGTACTGTTTGACGGCAAGTCGCCGGCGGACTTGCTTGCGGCGCATGCGTGGGCCTGGCACGATACGCCCGCCGCTACGCCGGGTGAAAGTTTTGCATTGCCGCCCGGGGCATTGATGGTGTGGACTTTCAATGGGCGAGTTGTGCCGTTTGGGCCTGGTAGCCGGGTACGCATTGAAGCAGGTCCGGAAAGCACGCCATGGCTGTCGACGGAAGTATCTCTCGACAAGCCGGCATTGTGGCTTTCTGCCGTGACATTTCTCGGTCCCGATGCCGCCATCCAGCCCGACACCATGGTAGTCCATATCGCCAACGCGTCGGATTCGTCCATGGAAATCCGGTCCTGTCGTCTCTGGCTGCCTCAAGATCCGAAGTCGCCGCGTGTGTTGCTTCCACAGCCTCCGCTGCAACGCCTCCAAGCGTTCAACGGTCACGTCGGGATTCCTGCGGGCGACCACGGCGGGTTTTCCGTCAAAACTGGTCCGCTTCCGCTCACCTATGCCGCGGTTGAGGTCATTTTGGGACGAACCGGAGGAGTCGCAATTTCAGTCTGGGGATATCTGCGCATCAAGCCGGAGCGCTTTGATATTTCGGGCGGTTGGGTCAACGGAGAAGGAAATCCAGTCGCCAGCGAGATCTTTCTGAAGGCCCTCAAGCGGCTTCACGTCAACACGGCCCATCTCGCCATCACACCTGGGTACAGCGACACTGAACTCTATGCGCGCTACCCGTTGAAATACTTCAACAAGCTGATGCCCTTCGAAACCTACGACACCGACGAGATGTTGCCGCGAATCCATGCCGTCGAGTTTCTCGGCGAGCCGCAGTACGGCGGCGGCCATCCCGTCCCGCCGCAGGAGGTCTGGGAGAAGCTGCATCCTTACGCGACAACGCGATTGGCGACGACGGTGACGCATAGCGAGGAACGGGTATGGCGGGACTATGCCGGTCTCAGCGATTTTCCGCATTATGACGCGTACCGCGTTACTGCGCCGTCGGCCGATGCCTGGCGAAAGTACGAGCGCTGGGGCAAGCAACGTATCGGCTGGGGCGCACCGCTGGAGACGATTGGCGACATGTGCCGTTCTCTCCGCGAGCTGAATCGACCGATGCCATGCGCGATCTGGTCGCAAGGGCCGCATGAAGGGTGGGACAGGTACGGCGGACGCAAACGGACATCACCCACGCCGGACGAAATCCGGCTGCAAGCGTATCATGCCGTATCGACGCGTATCACATCGCTCTATTGGTTTAACCTTAGCCTGAAGACACTGGTCAAGTGGCGCGACACTCTGGAAGAACTCGGACGAATCGGACGCGAACTGCGAATGCTCGATGAGTTTATCCTTGAGGGTGACGCGTACGGGTCCGAACGCCTGACCCGCACGAAGGGTAAACTGGATTGGGACATCGCGTCGGTGTGCGGGCCTCGTGCCGCGCTCCTGTTCGCGCTGGACCTTGACTATACCCCGGATCCGGAAGAGAAGGTTTTCAAGTTCGGTCCGCCCCGCCGGGCGAAATGGCGTTTCCCGCTGCCGGCCTATCTTCAAGGCATTACGGATGTGTTTGGCATTGACGGCGACGGCGTCTACGATGTGAAGTGGTCGCACCAAGACGGTGCAGTCGAGATTCGCGAAAAGGCCAGCCGGGTCGCCATCTACATCGCGACACCCGACACGAACCTGCGGAGTCATCTTGAGAACAAGCGCCAGCAACTGATCGCCGTCGAGACCGCGCTTCAATTCGACCCGGCGGGGAACGACACGGATTTTGCTTTGCTCGAGCAACTCGCGGGTTCAAGATAGTGGAACCACGGGTGCGTTTGGACGCAGGGGTCGTCCGTAGTCTGGGCCGAGAGGGATCTCACGCCGCACAAGGAACACAAGTCCTGACGACGCGCACTGTGGACGCTTTCATTCCGCGGGCTGAGGCGTCAGTTCGAGCTTGGCCGTATCGAAACCCTCGGCACCCAGACGTCCCACCACGTCATCGTACAAAGTCTGGTCCATCTGGGGTGTGCGACTCAGAATCCACAAGATGCTACGAGTGGGATTAGATACCACCGCGTATTCGTAGTCCTGACCCACCTCGATGATCCAGTAGTCTGCGGGAAAAAGGCAGACAGGAAATGGATCAAAGCGTACGGATAGTTTTGAGTTCGTCTCCGTGTCTACCACTTTGGCAACACCCTGGATTGTGGATTCAGGACCGTCGAGTGCCCCCCGCATACCACGGTTGGTTACGCGTACGGTCCCATCGTCCTGAAGAGCGTATTCAGCCGTAACCCCGGTGAGGCCATTCTCGAAGAACACGGGAAAGCGCGCGATCTCATACCATTTGCCCGCATAGCGCTCAAGATCGACGAAAGCTGCCGTCTCAGGCGGATTCGAGGGGCAGCCGGCAGGGAGTTGGAGTTGGAGTTTGAGTTGGGGTCAGGTCTTGAATTATCAGGTTGATGGTTGCACATTCGGAAACCACAACACAAAACCTACAATTCAAGACCTGACCCCAAGTCGACCCAAGTCCTGAAACCTGACAATTCAAGACCTGACCCCAAGTCCAAGTCGACCCTGTGACCCCAAGTCCTGCCCAAGTCCTGACCCCAAGTCCACCAAGTCCACATGACCCCAAGTCCAAGTCCTCACTACGCCTTCGGACAGCGTTCCTGAGTGGCCTATAGACGCGCCGGAATGCCCCGTGTGATTCTAGGCTATCAACACCCTAGCCGCGCGTCTCATAGTGAGTTTTCGCAGACCTCGGACCTCAAGGACCTTGCTTTTATGTGTTATACTATAATGAGTGCAAAGTGTGTGCGGGCGTGAGGGCAGGAACAGCCCAAGCGTTCATGGCTTACAAGGAGCAGGTAATGTTCGGGCTTAGCGGACTACACCTCTTTATACTCCTCATCGTCCTGTTGATTATCTTCGGGCCGGGCAAGCTTCCCGAGTTGGGCAAATCGATAGGCGCCGCCATTTCGGAGTTCAAGAATAGTGTTGCGCGCAAGGAAGATCCCGAAAAACCGAAGCCCGACGATCCGGGGCCCAAGTCTGGGTGATTTCCTCCTTCAGTGGTCAGGAGTCAAAAGCAAAGCCACCCCAACAAACTCTTGCGGTGGGCGCCGGCACCCCCTCACCCGCCTCGGTGTTGCCGACGTACGCGCCTTCGGTCTGGCGTGGGAAGACTGCGAAGAGCTTCTCCGCAAACTTGGCTTTTCTCCCCGCGTGGAAGTAGTCCCGGTCTGAGGATTTTCTTTTCCTCATTCCCGCCGTGTCACCCGAGCAACAAAAGCCGGTGGAGCGATTGGTGGAGCGGATATCGTCGGCGAAGCAGCGGGACGCCGGGGCGGACGTGAGCGCGTTGAAGCGGGAGATAGACGAGTTGGTGTATGCGCTCTACGGCCTGACGCCGGAGGAAATCAAACTCGTGGAAGGCAGTGCGAAATGACCACGCGTGCGCAGAACGAAAACAAGTTCGGCCAGTGGGACGAGTTGCCCGGCGGCGGAAGGCGCTATCGGCTCGACGTGCCGGGCAAGCTGGGCTGGCTGGCGCGGTATCTCAAGGAAGTGGACGCGAATGAAACGACGCTGCGTTTCTGGCAGGAGATTTACGACGACACGGGCAAGCTGGTGGAGACGCATGAGAAATACCCGGTGGATAAAGGCCACCAGAAAGTGTAGGATGCCGCCATGACGATCACGAAACAAACCGTCGCCGACAAAATCGCCGCCTATCTTCATCACGAAATCACGCTGGCGCAGTTGGTGGATTGGGCGGAGCAGGCCATGATGGACGGCGAGCTTGCCGAGCGTGATGCGAAGACGCTTTCGACCGTCATCGCCCGCCTCGGTGTTGCCGACGTGCGCGCCTTCGGTCTGGCGTGGGAAGACTGCGAAGAACTTCTCCGCAAACTTGGCTTTTCTCCCCGCGTGGAAGTAGTCGCGGTTTGAGAATTTCCTTTTCCTCATTCCCGCCGTGTCACCCGAGCAACAAAAGCCGGTGGAGCGATAGTTGGACGCGTTGATGTATGCGCTCTGCGGCCTGACGCCGAAAGGAATCAAACTGGTGGAGGGCGCAGCCAAATGAATGCACGCATCCGGAAAGTCGTTGTCGAGCTGGCCGCGATGAAGCACCGGATGTATTGGCAAACCGGCTCAAATGTCAGTGAGCAAACCAAGTCGGCCCAATGCGTCTGCCGCCAATGGTCCGATTCGGCCAGGCGAACTCGCTGAACGGACAGGAGGTGGGCCGTGCGTTATCCCAAGCTTTGCGAGCAGGTGCGGATTGGCGGGGTAACCTTTGATCTCCGCATGGTCACGGTACTGTGGATCACCACCATAGTGACGATGATCTACTACTACCACGGCAACTTTCTCTTCTCGTGGCTACGCCTGTTCGGGTTGGAGCGCTACAGCACGGGGGCCTTGGGTATGGCCCACAATCAGTTCGCGCTGTTCTTCGTCGTCCCTTTGGCCGCGGTCCTGCTGATGGGGGACTCGCCCGCCGACTATGGCCTTCGCCTCGGCCGCTGGAAGGAGGGGTTGGTGTGGCTGGCCGTGGTATGTCCCATCATTCTCGTCATGCTGCTGCTCGTCGTCCGCGGCAGCGCCCTCGAACCGATGTACCGCCATGCGTACTACGATAAGGTATCTGCAGGAGCGGGGCCGGTGATGAGACAGGCAAGAATGCTTTATAGCACGGGCGTTCTCCTGTGGGGATGGGAGTACTTGCTGCGCGGCTTCTGCTTGTTCGGCCTGGCACGCGTGTTGGGACCCGGCCCGGCCATTTTCATCCAGATGGTGCCCTTCGCGATCTTGCATCTCGGCAAACCGGAACTCGAGACCATGACGACGTGGCTATCCGGGGTAGGCTTCGGGTTCGTGGCTTGGCGGACTCAGTCGTTTTTATACGCCTTCCTGATTCACTGGTTTATGCTTGTCATGACCATTCTCATTGCCGTCGGGTCATTCGGGTGAAGGGCTCGGTGAGGGACACATCAGGAGTGGGTGAACCGGGGTGGGCGTGCGGCGGTCGCACGTTTTGGGACCATCGGCCTGGCCCCCATTGAAATCAGGAAATCAGGAAGACGACTAGGAGTTACAGCTAGCGTCGTTTCCTGATTTCATGAGTTCCAGATTCGATGATGTTGGACCACAAGATTGGTATCTCTTCATTCGTTCGATTTGTGGTTGAAGTGACGGATTCTCGATTAACAAATCCCCGCCCCAGCGGTTTCGAACATGGCGATGGCGTTTTCCAGACGAACGTCCCAATGCAGTTCTGTGGTGGACCCCATGAAATAGCCGCGGCCCCCTGTGTCCTTGATCGCCTGCCTGCATGTCGCGCGCACTTCCTCGGGCGTGCCGTAGGTGAGGAGTTGGCTGACGTCGATCCCGCCCGCCAGGAAAAGCCGCGGGTATCTCTTGCGCACCTCTCGCACCGTCATGCCCGCCAGCACCTCAATTGGGTTGAGACCGTCGATGCCCGCCGCGATCAAGTCGTCGAGCACCGCCCATAGATTGCCATCCGAATGAAACAGACAGACTGTATCGCGCGCGTGCCACGCGTCATTCAAACGCGTCAACCGAGACAGCCAATACCGGCGAAGCCACTCCGGGGAGAATATTGTGCCGGTCTTGTGGGCGATGTCGGTATAGGTGAGCGCAATTGGGATGTGCACCGGATCGGCTATGACCGCCACCCGGCGCAACTCCGCCGCGGTTTGCGCCTCGAGCCATTCCTCCAATAGGCCGGGCTCCTCGATCAGGAGTTCCGTGAACAGGTCCATGCCGGCTGCCCAGTACATCCCCTCGAGTCCCACGCCGCTTTCCACGACAAGCACCGCCGGATCCTGTCTGCCGGTAGGGTCGCTTTCGGCAAACGCCGCCCAGTTGTCTTCGATGCGTTTCCAGGCGGCCTCCGCATAGCCGGAATCGAACGTCTGCGCGTTCGCTTCACGTATGCGCTCCTCGATCCACGGACGCAGCGACGGAAGATCCCGAAAGGGACGCTCGACGAGCCAACCGGTCCAGCGCTCCTGGCGGTAACGAATGCCGTCGTCTCGCACGGCCTCTTTTGGGCGTGACGGCGCGCCAACCATGCGCGTCATGTCCAGGACACGGCCCACGGCCAGCGCCACCGTGTGCGCTCCGTCCTCATACGTGGGCTTGCGTCCCGCGTAATGCTCGATAATGGCGTCATTCTGGAATATGTCATACAGCGGAACGCGATCCGTCTCCTCGAACCGGACCGTTCGCATAACTCGTTCGCGCTTGGTCATGGGCGTCATGATGGTATCCTACCTCAAAGCACAATCCGCGTTGACGGAAACCCGGCTGGGATTCGGGAGTCCCGGTCTGCGCGTGTTAGCCCCCCGCGCGTGCGCCTAGGCGCGCCAGCTACGCCTGCGTCTGCGCGTGCTCCGGACGGTCCATGTCATCCTGCTCTTGGAGGATGGCTTTTCGGAACCGCAACGGGGCGCTAATCAAGTTGAAAGACTCCCGCGTACCCCCTGTACCCACGAGGGCCACAGTGCCATAGTTGAAGATGCGCCCGGCGATGCCTTGGTCGACCTGGACGTTTTCAATCTTCCCGAGGGTCATCTCGCCGGTCCTCCGGCGGATAATGCCCTGTTTCCAGATCACCCGCTTGTTGGTTACGGCGAACTCAGAACTGATCCGCTCCAGTATGGGATGCACGAACAACGTGAGAACGGAACGCCACGAGATGAAAATCACCCAGTGCAGCTTCGCTTCATAGGTCACTTTCTCCCCTTCGATCAGTGTTTCTGAAATGTAGTTTCCCACGGCTGCCGTCTCCCTCTTGCCTATATGATTGTGCCGGATTCTACACGTATGAATCACGAGATCAAAATTCCGCCGCTATGCATTGAGGCCAATGCCCCTTCTCAGCGGCTTGACCCAACAGAGGAAGTGCACTATGCTGTCCATGCCGAGAAATGGCGGCGGAACAGCGTCTCGCCCCTGTGGGGAAACGCTCTCCTCTTTCCAAGATAATGAGATTGCTTTACCCTTTTTGCAACGAAGCAACAACTCCGATCAAGGGGGGGCTATGTTCGCAAGCATGAAGGATTACCTCACTTCACCGGCTTTTTCGGACGACCAATTCAGTACGCATTTTTCCAGGGCGTTCAAAACGCTCTTGTTGAACATGATGTTGGTCCTGGTGCTGGCCGGTCTCGCTACAGCTTTCATTTTCGTCAGGAAGCAGTACTCGGCCATACAACTGCTTCTGTATTTCTTAATGCTGCTGACATCGTGGGGGGTAGCCCAGCGCGGCCGAATCAGGCTTGCCAGCGTGCTGTTTGTAGCTGGGAATTGGGTTATCTTTACGGCAGTTATCTTCTTGGCGGGGGGGATCAACACGATAAACCTGATCTTCTACGTCTCGGTCACGGTTACAGCCGGCGCGCTCTTGGGGCCGCGTGCCGCCGTCTTGGTTGCTGTTTTGAGTGTAGCGGCCGGCTTGGGGAAGACGGCCCTCGATGCCATGGGCTATGTGGCGCCACTGTATGCTCTAATGCCGGCAACGTCGGCTTGGTTTCTGCTGGTCTTTGGCCTCGTGTTGGCCGTTACCCCGTTGAACCTCGTGCTCCGCAGTTTTGCGGAGGCGCTGGCGCATGCTCGGCAAGAACTCGAGGAACGCAGAAGAATAGAGACAATGCTGCGGGAGAGCGAGGAACGGTACCACGAACTCTTCGAGAACGCCAACGACATCGTGTATACGCACGACCGCGAGGGAAACCTGACGTCGCTGAACAAAGCAGGGCAGCGCAGCAGCGGATTCACGCTCGAGGAAGCCCTGAAACAGAACGTTCTGAGCATCGTAGCCGCCCGGTATCAGCCGCTGGCCCGGGAGATGGTGGACCGCAAAATGGCGGGAGCTGACTCGACCGTGTACGAGGTGGCGTTCGTTGCGAAAGACGGCCGCGAGGTGCCCGTCGAGGTAAGCACGCGCCTGATCCACCGCGATGGCGTGCCCGTGGGCATTCAGGGGATCGCCCGAGACATCACCGAACGGTTGACCGCCGAGGCCGAGCACCGACGGCTCGAAGCCCAGGTTCAGCACATGCAAAAGCTCGAAGGTCTGGGTGTCCTTGCGGGCGGCATCGCGCACGATTTCAACAACCTCCTCGTGGGTCTCCTGGGATACGCGGGCTTGGCTCTGACAAAACTGTCGCGGGAATCGCCCGCTCGCGCGTACGTAGAGAAAATCGAGGAAACCGCAAAGCGCGCTGCCGAACTCACAAACCAGATGCTCGCATATTCCGGGCGCGGCGCGTTTACAGTCCGGCCGCTGAGCCTCTCGAAGCTGGCCATCGAGATAGGTAGTCTTCTCGAAGCATCCGTGTCGAAGAAGGCCGTCTTGAGCTATGCCTGCGACCCCGATCTGCCCCTCATCGAGGGAGACGCCGCTCAGCTTCATCAACTACTGATCAACCTCATCACAAACGCCTCCGACGCCATCGGCGACAAACCCGGCGTGATTACCATCAGCACCCGTTCCGTACACGCCACGGGCGACTACCTGTCGAAGACCTTTGTTGACGACGACCTCGAAGAGGGATCCTACGTCTGTCTTGAGGTCAGCGACACAGGCTGTGGCATGGATGCAGCCACGCTGGCCCGGATCTTTGACCCGTTCTTCACCACGAAGTTCGCCGGCCGCGGTCTGGGCTTGTCCGCCACGCTCGGCATCGTGCGCGGACATCGAGGCGCGATCACCGTGTACAGTGAGCCGGGCCGGGGCACAACGTTCAAAGTCTTGCTTCCTGAAGTGTCCCAGGCGGGGCCGGGCACGCGTGAGGAGACCGAGGGGCAACAGGATCGTGTCTTCGCGCAATGGCGCGGCACGGGCGTGATCCTCGTGGCCGATGACGAAGAAGTCGCCCGTGAAGTCGCCCGCGAGTCCTTCGAGAACCACGGATTCCGCGTGATGCTCGCCGTCAACGGCAAGGAGGCCGTGGACAAGTTCCGCGACCACGCCGAGGAGATCTCCGCCGTGCTGCTCGATCTCACCATGCCCGTTATGGGCGGCGAAGAAGCCTTCCGCGAGATCCAAAGCATCCGCTCCGACGTGCCGATCATCTTGTCCAGCGGATACACCGAACAGGACGTCGCGAAGCGGTTCACCGGCAGAGGCCCTGCCGGTTTCGTCCAGAAGCCTTATGCCATAGCCGAGCTGACAAAGAAGTTCCACAGCCTTCTTAACGTGGCCTCAGGCTGAGGGCGGTGTGCACGCAAACCGATGAAAATACGTGGAGGGATAGGAATGAGGATGTTTTTTATCGCGCTTGCTGTTTTTGCTGCAACTTTGGCGAGGAGTGAAGGCGCTATGGCACTTAAGGCGGGCGATACGGTGGGACCGGTCGCGATGACGACCTTGGACGGTCATCCGCGCGTCATGAACAACTACCCGGAGCACAAGGGAACAGTCGTCGCCTTTCTATCGGCCCGTTGCGAGGCAACGCTCGCGCAGGTGGCCGCGCTCAATGCGGCCGTGAATCTCGATGGGAATGAGCGAATGGTATTCGTCGGCATCTGTTCGAACCCGGATGAGACCGGTGAGGAAATACGCGCATTCTGCCAGCGGCGGGGCGTGGTGTTTCCTGTATATCGCGATTCAGACGCCGCCGCGGCCAAGCAGTTCGGCGCAAAATGGACGCCGGAATTCTTCCTGTTGGACAGCACGGGGAAGCTTGTGTATCACGGCGGCTTGGAAGGGCTGGCGCTCGCCGTGAAGGCCCTGCTTTCGGGACAGCCCATTGTGCATAAAGAGACACCGGTGACGGGCGCCCCGATCGACCGTCCGGGACCCAAGCGCGATATCGACGACCCCTACGGCGTCATCGCGTTCTCGTCGGAGCTCATCTTCACGCAGATCCCCGGTGCACCCGTCCACCACTGTTCGACGCTGACCGAAACCCCCAACGGCGACCTGCTGTGCCTGTGGTATGGCGGCAGCTACGAATCGGCCGAAGACCAAGTCCTGTTCCTCGCCCGGTTGAAAAAGGGCGAACGATTTTGGGGCACTCCTGAAGTCGTCGTGCGTAATCCGGACATGCCCCCGGGAAACGCCATCATCTTCAAGGACCCGTCAAACCGGATCTGGATGGTATGGGGCCGGATGGAAGGCAGCAGGCCGACACGGCGCGGCAGCGGTTGGTCGAATTGCCGCCTGATGGCGCGAATCTCCACGGATGACGGCCATACCTGGGGGGAAGAGCGAGAATGGGCCGACACGTTCGGCTGGCTTCCCCGCAATCCTCCCATTACACTGGCAAACGGCCAACTGGTCCTGCCCATGAGTATTCACACACAACAGGAATCCGGCTCGATTCTTGTCAGCCTGCAACCGGACGGATCAACGTGGTCTCGCCTCGGCTGCATGCCCCGCGCCGGACAGATGACGGTCATTCAGCGCAACAACGGCGACCTCTTCGCCATGGCCCGCAGCCACCCCTACATCCTTGCCAGCGAATCCAAAGACGGCGGCGTCACATGGTCCACGCCGGTAAAGACATCGCTCAAGTGTCCCGATTCCGCCATTTGCATGATCCGGCTCAAGAGTGGACGCCTCCTGCTGGCTCATAATGACTGTGACCGCGAAGACCGCGCCATTCTCGCCCTCGAACAATCCGACGACGAAGGCCGCACCTGGAAAGACAAGAAGATTCTCGAATTCGAGCCGAACCTCGCCGCAGGCGAATATTCCTACCCCTGTCTAATCCAAACCTCCGACGGCATGATCCACATCACCTACACCTGCCGCCGATACTCCATCAAACACGCCGCCTTTGATGAAGGGTGGCTAACCCACGTCGAACGGCCAAACTAAATCATGAGTGTGTCGTCATGGTCGCATCGCTCTCAGGAGGGTGATAAGCTCGCTTTACGGCATGAACAAGAGTGTTCTTGACGGAATCCGAGACGCGACAGGGATTTCGGCTGTGGCAATGAATGAACACTCTCGCTGACATTGGAGCAACGGATATATGAAGCTTGACACATCGTCTCTGAAAAGCGCGCTGGCGGCGCTCGAGAAGAGCATCGGTTTCCTGGCCTCGGACATGGCGAAAGACCCCGATCTTCACGAGCAGTTTCGCGCCGCAGCCATCCAACGCTTCGAGTTCACACACGAGTTGGCGTTCAAAATGCTGAAGCGCCAGCTCGAGCAGATGACCGCCGATCCGTCGGCCATCGACAAGATGGAATACATGGATATCGTGCGGACGGGCTTCGAAGCCGGACTCGTTCGCAGTGTGGCCCGCTTTCGAGACTATCGGGAAAAACGCAACATCACCAGCCATACGTACGACCACGCCAAAGCCGAACAAGTCGTGTCAGTCCTCAACGATTTCCGCGACGACGTGCGCCATCTGCTCTCTGAATTGGAGTTGCGCAACCGTGCAACCGATTGACATCAGCGCCGGTGATCTAAAGACCGTCCGGGAAATCCTCGCGGCCCATGTGCCTGACTGCGAAGTCTGGGCATTTGGTTCTCGCGCAACCTGGACCGCCAAGGTGTCCTCCGATCTCGATATCGCGGTCATAGCTGAAGCCCCCCTCTCCGCCACCGTACTGGCCGATCTGCGCGACGCCTTTCGCGAGTCCGATCTCCCCTTCAAAGTCGACGTCGTCGAGTGGAACGCCACAAGCCAATCCTTCCGAAAGATCATCGAGGAGAGTCACGTCCTTCTGCAGCGAGGCGCACAGAAACACAGTGCAGCATCAACTGAGAGCTTGTGAAGAAATGCCGTCGCATTTCGACCGTTCTCTCAACGAGCCCAAAACGCTGCGTCATTCCCGCCTTTGCGGGAATGACGCCATTCTGGGATTCTCTCACAAGCTCTGAGAGGGCGTGAAGGAATACGAGCCGTACCGAGATGGAGGTGACACTCAGCCAGTCGGCGCTGTTCTTGCCTTTGGCTCGCGCGAGGAGGTCGCAATCTGTGACCAGTTTCGAACAGTGCTAATCACATCTATCCACGAATTCGGTGATGTCCGCGAGTTCGGTGACGTGTTGCCACATAGTTCCCCTTTGAAGGGGGGGAGGGGGGATGTTGAGTTATTCGTCGACTACTGCAAGCCCCCGGACGAAACCACGGCGCGGTGCAGCGCTTCCGCCACGAATGTGTCGAGGCCCTTGCCGCTGGCTCGTGCGAGGGTTGCCACTTGGCGGTGTAACGCCAGGTCCTGCAAGTTTTGAGATCACATTTTGTGATCTCAAAACTGCGAATTGTTCGGCAGTCACTTGAAACATGAAGTCATTCGGAAACCTTCCTTCTCGTCCCGCCCAGATCGAACTCGTCGCGGATCAGCTCGCACGTCCGTTTGTGCGTGGCATCCTGCGCGACGCAGACATCGCCCGTCTCGCGGAGTGCGACTTCGTACGCTTGCCGGATCTCGGTTCCGACGTTTACTTTGGCAATGCCGTTCTTGATTGCCTCGAGCATGTATGCTTGTTGAATGCCCGAACCTCCGTGCAACACCAGCGGAATCCCGGTTGCATCGCGCAGACTCCGCAGATGGCCGATGTTCAATCGTGCGGCGACCTTCTTCTGATCTTTCAGCGCGCCGGACACGGCCCCGTGGATGTTGCCGATGGCGACCGAGAGCCAGTCGCAGCCGGTCTCGCTGACGAACCTGCGCGCCTCTTCAACGTCCGTGAAACCTTTTCCTGAACGAAAGATCTCCTCGTAGGGTGGCCGAGGTCCGGCCTCGTGGCCCAGCACCGCCCCGAGTTCCGCCTCGCACGGGATGCCTGCCTCGTGTGCAATGCCCACGGCCTTGCGTGTAGCTGCGATGTTGTCCTCCAACTTCAATCGCGAACCATCGACCATCAGTGATTGGTAGCCCAGTCCTGCGGCCTCTCTGAGAATACCTTCGTAGTCGACGGCGAGATTGTCCTCGTCGATAACCGGAACATGATCGAGATGGAGGCGCACGTATTCCGGACGCTCCCACTTACGGAATTCCTCGATGACCGGGCCGAGTCCCTTTGACTCGAACTTGATCCATTCGAGCCGTGCCACGGCCACGAACGCGAAACTGTCCGTATCGACCACCGCGCGGACCACCGCTTCCATCATGGGCAGATACGGAATGTTGAACGACGGGACCATAAGCCCCGCGCTCCAGGCATTCGCTACAGCCTGTTTGCTGTCCACCATCAGTACTCCTCCTTACAGGTGCAAATTGCGTGGGGATGGTTCCGGGGTATTCGTGAAAAATGTGGCACAGCCGCCCTCGGCTGTGTCACCGACGAAAGTACCATATCTCTTCGTGGCATGACACAGCCGAGGGCGGCTGTGCCACATTCTCTCGAGGATATCTTCACAAATTCGGAGAAACTGCCCTTACCTTTCAGACACCGTCTTAGATCGGACAAACGCCATCGTGGCACTCGTCGCCGTGCGTCCATTCGTGAATCATATTGCCGACCTGATTCACAGGAAAGGCATTGCCCGTTGGGCCGTTGTACGTGAAGAACTCGACGTGCCCATCCATGAACAGAACGTTCGCGCCGCCCGGGATGTGGTTGAAATGCCGGCGATTGATCGCCGAGACGCAGTCCCACACAATGGCGAGGTCGGATTGGGCCCGCGCCGCGCTCGCGGGATTGTTGATGTCCGTAATGAAGAATCGTTCAATGCCGTCGCGAAGCCGGTAGAGTCCAGTCACGGGCCCGATGGGAATGATAAACCTCCAATCGCGGTCCACGAGCCCCGCATCGTATAACGCCGTCATGTCGGACTTGAGCGCCTTTGCATTCGTGTCAAGGAACGTCATGTCCTGGTCGGTTGTGAATAGGCCGTCGGGGATTGCCCATCCGATATACATGTAAGGATGGTCGTAGACTTCGCATGGCTCGACGAGGCCGTTCCCGCCATACGGCGGCGCGGACCTCCAATGTGAGCAAGTGGTCTTGCCTTCATCCCACACCTCGACCGGCGTGGTCGATCGGAAACCACTCGGACACAAGAGGACATTCCAGTCGGTCAAGTACTCCGGATACACCGACGCCGGGTTGAAGATGGCCGCCCACGCAACGATCCCGCCGGCGCAGTCGAAAACCTTCATGTGCGGATAGCGATCCCTTGCCTCGCTGCTGTACATCTTCAGCATCACGCCCATCTGCTTGAGGTTGTTCTGACAGGACGCGCGCCGCGCGGCCTCACGCGCCCGTGACAAGGCCGGCAACAGGATCGCGGCCAGGACGCCGATAATGGCGACCACAACCAGCAACTCTATCAGTGTAAAGCCCCGTCTTCGCATCTTCCCTATCCCCTCCGACGGATTCCAGGTGCTTGACACGTACGCCCGTATTCCTCGGTCCGGCCACGAAGCCCGGCGACTATCACAACCCTTCGATTTTGATTCCAGTGACGCGCCAGACTTTGTCGGGGTCTTTCTTATATGTCAGTTCCACAGTGAGGGCGCCGCGGTCGGAAGAAAGCCCAATCGGATACACGGTCGCAGCGTCGCCCTTCAGGGCAACCTTTGCCTGCTGCAAGTCGACCTTTCCGTGATCGTCCTTAATCATCTGGGCGAATCGCTCGACTCTGCCTGCGGCTTTTGCCTCATCGAGGCTCTTCACCAGGGCCGCTTTGTCGGGCACGCGCTCGCTAGTGAACTTCTCCGAGATATAGCCGGGAATCTTGTCCACGTTCACCGCCAGGAAGTCGGCGGCGAATGCTTGGGTTTGTTTCATGACAAGCTCTTCAGGCTTGGCGCCCTTGCCCATCCCCGCACATCCCACAATCGTGGATGCCGCCAAGAGGATCAGCAAACTCGACACTGCACATTTTTTCATTGTGTTACTCCCTTCTCGTTGTCCTTCCGTTCTCTGGTTCGAGTCTCGGGACCCGCTTCGCTAGACCCGAGTCGCTCTGAAATTCAGTATACGCTCAGGCGGGCCCAAAATACAGCGGGTTTTGGAACTGTTTTGTCACTTGACAAACAAGGCGGAAGCAGTGTTGGATACCGAGGAACTTCAAACGATACACCGCGAGGTGGATCGAAAGCTGCGCCGCTCCGCGTGGGTGGGAAGTGTGCGCCGCGGGGCAATCGCAGCAGAAGGGAGGAGCTCCAATGAGGGAGTTGATACAGGCGTTTGCCGTGCTGGGGGAAGGGCTGAGTGTACGTTTGGCGCGGCTGGGTCTTGGGTTGTCGATCCTTGCCTGCATCGTGCTCGTTGAGCTGCCCACGGCTGCAGTCAACAATCAAAAGGAGGAGGATGTCGTGCAGACGAAAGGCGAGCAGAAGACTGAGGGGACAGGTGGAGTACCGAGCAAAGAGTTGATGGGCTATCGCTGGAAGCCGATGTGGATATCGCATGTCGGGAGTCTGAAGGCTGCGGCCGACTACCTCGGTGTGAACGTGTCGACGCCATGGCTGTTCGGCGTTACGGGATACGCATTTCTGCTCAACATTCATGAGACGCTCTGTCCGAGCGGATGGCATGTCGTCAACCCGCCGCTTGACGAGGGTGCGCGGAATGCAGGCCTTGCGATTGAGCACCTTGTACAGCCGAGTGAACCGAAACCCGGGCTTCAGCAGCAGGCATGGGATAACGCGCGGAAGGCAATCGACGCCGGAAAACCTTGCTACGGTTACGATTTCGAGACAGGCGACTACTATGCCGTCTACGGCTACGACAACATCGGCTACTACTACTCCGGCGTGCTGTGCGATCAAGGCAAGGGCCCCATGCCCTGGAAAGACTACGGCACCAAGGGCCAAGTCGGCATCATCTACATGAACTCGGTCGCGAAGGGACAGCCTGCCGACGACGCCAAGACTGTCCGCGATGCGCTGCTTGTTGCGATCAAGCAGCGCGACAAGATCGACGGCGGCAACGAGTTGTACGCCTGCGGCCTCGCCGGATACGACCAATGGACTCGCTCGATCGAGACCGGTAAGGCTGATGGCTACGGAATGACCTATAACGCCCAGTGCTATGCCGAGTGCCGCAGGAACGCCGTCGAGTTTCTCAAGGAGGCCAAAGTCCGCGTCGACGCCAAGCTCGCGCCACTCTTTGATGAGGCCATCGGCTACTATTCAGTGGTCGCGCGGAATTTTCAGAAGGTTGCCGACACATTTCCATTCTTCGAGCGCAAGCCTGAACACATTCAGGACCAACCACGCAAAAACACAGCGGTCGAAGCATTGAAAGCCGCGAAGGCCGCAGAGATCCAAGGCCTCAATACTCTGGCGAAGATCACCAAAGCCCTCGGCGCATAGGAAGCGCCAAACACTGCCACCTGTCCGACCCGTCCGACGTGTCTGACCTGTCCAACCCGTCCGACTCGAAGCTCGTCCCACGTGTTGCCAAGCAGGGCATGTGCAGACTACCATCCGGACATGGAAACGGAAGATGCCGCATGCGACTCGAGGAATCACACCCGTGACACATAGCCGGAACACCCGTTTGCTGGCGTCTCTACTGCTGAACGTATGTCTCGGCTATGCCTGGGCCGCCGGCGCGACTGATTTCAAGCTCACGACGTCCGACGCGCTTCATCTCCTCGAACGCGTGGTGCCAGGCGCATCCGCCCTTGAAGCGACTGAAAGCAACTTGAAGGGGCGTGCCGGATTCCGCGTTGCCGGGAAAATCGGCAGCGACCGGTACGAGGCCGAAATCGATGCGGAAGTCCCTCGTGTCATCAGCGTACTGAAAAACGGCGTCCGGCATTATGAATGGCCCGGTGTGTTTGCCGTGGGACATCGCGGCACAGTTCGGTTCGCGCCGGAGAACACCATCAGCGCCTTCAAAAAGGCCATCGAACTCGGCGCTCATGTTGTCGAGATGGACGTGCGAGGAACCAAGGACGGCCATTTCGTCATCATGCACGACGCGACCGTATTCCGCACCACGGGTGCGAAAGGCGTAGTGTCCGAACTCACCCTGAACGAGATAAAACAGCTCGATGCCGGCTCCAGCTTCGGCCCCGAATTTGCCCGCGAACACGTGCCCACGCTCGAGGAGGTTCTCGACGCCATTGCAGGAAAGGCGCTGCCTGACATCGACCTCAAGGCAGGCGACATCCCGAAGCTTGTCGACCTTCTTCGCGAGAGAGGACTGCTGGAACAGTCACGGTGGCTAGCGGCAACGCGCGCTTTCTGCAGAAGGTTGCTGACCTCAGCGGCGGAAAGGCGATCATCCGTCCTGCGCTGCCTGAGGAGCCGGACCCGGTGGTCGCTTTGCAGAAAAGCCTCGACCCGCCTCTGGTCAACATAGACGATCCTTCCCGGTTTCAGGAGATCCATTTTCATGGCATGAAAGTCTTCACCAATGCGATGTCCGAGCGCGGGGACGAGGAGCAGAGGATCAAGGCGGCCATTGCTGCGGCCCCGGACTACATCCAGACGGATCGTTTGGATATCCTTGTGCCGCTGCTCAAGGAACAGGGCCTGTATGCGCCGCAGCCGCAGCCCTGAGGATCCCAATCGCCCTACCGTGAAAGAACAGTGGCTGGCGCGGCTCCTCGCGGCGGATAGCTGCAATACGGAAGCCGAGAGCGCGGCCCCGTCGCTGTGGTCGAAAAGCATGGTATAATTGCGACAAGTGGTTGTTTGTGCCCTAAGATTGTCCGGAAGGAGTGGGATGCCTTTCGGAAGGGCCTGAGTCCGGTTGCTTTGCCACGGAGTATCCTGGGGATAACTGCTCTGTCCTTGACTCAGGAGCTATGACCATGAAGCTGCGGAAGATTACCTTGGTATTGGGGATTCTGGTCGCCGCCTCGGGCGTGGCCTCGACGTTCCTGCCGACGACAAACGAGATCGAGCAATGGACGCCGCCTGAGAAGCAACAGTTCGCGTGGTTCGGCGAACGGTTGCTGAAATCACTCCCGGCGAATGAGCAATCTCTGCGCATCGATGATATGGTGTTCACGATTGAGGACACCCAGGCAAAAAGCGCCTTCTACCTGACGGCCGACCTCTGGCCCGGCGGCGTGGTGTACTACGAATTCGCGGACGATGTGAATATGACGCAGCGTGACATGTGGCGCGACGCCGCACGTGAGTGGTCGCGGGTAGCGGACCTCGAATTCATCGAGAGCACGGACGAGCGGGATTACGTCTACGTTGAACCGGGCGACGGCAACTGGACGTATGTCGGATACGGGCGGGGAAAACGAGAGATGTGCATCCATGACTGGCTGCCGCGGGTCATGATGCATGAGATTGGCCATGTGCTTGGTCTAATCCATGAGCACCAACGAAGCGACCGCGACGAATATCTGCGCATCGACTGGGACAATGTGCAGGAAGACTGCGCGGCGGACCTTCAGATCGAGGAGACGGACAACTACGGCCCCTACGACTTCGGTTCGATCATGCATTACGAAAGCTCCGTGTGTCCCAAAAAGAATGGAGATACCCTTGTCCCCTTACCGGGATACGAGCAGTGGCTTCATGTCATGGGCAAGTCCGATTCCCTGAGCTACTATGACCGGGAAGGCATGGCGTCGCGCTACGGGCCGGGACCGCAGTCCGGCGACGACGAGTACGAACCGAATAATCGCGATTTCATCGCATATGACCTCAGCCGATACGAGAACGCTTGGCTGTCTTCCATTTCCGGCGAAGGCATACTGAACGATCCTGATTTCTATCGGATTCAGGCGGGGCCAGAGGCGGTGAAACTGACTGTGGAATGCTTCTTCCCTTCCACGGAACTCGCCGATATAGCGCCGGAACTCGTCATATACGGCCCGAAAGGGCGGCGTGATGACTGCACCGCAGTCAAACGGCCCAACTCCTGCAAGGTTACTTTCGTGGTCAAGGCCGGAGAAGTGTCCTTTGTCGAGGTGGCCGGGCCTCAAGACCACATCGCATACGACCTGCGCTGGACCCAGCGTCCGTACGTGTCCGGCGATAATGTCCCGTTCAGTTGCCCAGGGGTCGTCGGCTCTTCACGCAGCCCCGACCTGTCCTTGAACCGTCTCGGAGACCTCTTACTCCTGTTATCCTCGGCCGTCATGCTTCTCGGATATAGACGATTCAACCCTATCCAAGAGGCCGCCGCCGGTGGATGTCCCGAATGGCACTAAGATAAGGCTTGAGGGCGCTGGGCTTTCATTAGCCTGGCTTTAGCAGGCTCCTCTTTGCACCCGGTTTCAACCGGGGTGGAACTGGAACTGCTCTCAGGTTTCAGCGCGCTTCAGCGTGGCTTCCCGATCCGCTTTAGCCTGAGGCATTTGCTGAAGCGTTTCGAGAAGCGGCGCTGAAGCGCCCTCGTCCACTTGGATCATCGGTTTCACCCCTCCTGAAGGAGGGTGCAAAGAGGAGCCCGCTGAAGCGGGCTAATGGGCAACATGGTGATTGATCGCATCTTAACTTAGCGCCATTCGTGGATGTCCCCGTGTTTCTAGAATCGGCTGAGTCTCTTCAGCCCATAGAAGTTGATGTCTTCAGCACGCCGGTCAAAGTGGGGCGGCCTCATCTCATCAGAGGTTGGACGCTTTCCTGCCGGATGCAAGATGTACTTCCCCCCGGCCTTTGTCTCGAAGTTCAGGATCTCTCCCGAGAGAACGCGGTCCCCGGAAGCTGCATCCCCCAGTTCGACGAGTTCGGCATCGCCCGCCCCGAACGGGTTTCGGACGCGGCAAGCCTCACCGGCCTCGGATGTCAGGGCTACGAAGTCAGTCTTGCCGTTCGTAAGCTTCGCCGTGACGAGGAAAGCCCCTTCGGCGCGCAGATCGGCGAAATATGCGTCGTGCCACCGGTCTGGAATCGTCGGGAAAACGCGGATGCAGCCACCGTACGACTGCAAGAGCATCTCCATGATGGCCGCCGCCGCGCCGAAGCCCGCCTCGAGCGTCATCGGGTCGTAATCGAACAGCGACAAGCCGAAGATGCGCGGGTCGCCATTGATATGGAACGTGTTCGGCATAATGAAACTGTTCGCGTAGACATCGAGCATCTCCCAGGCCGTGTTCCCGTATCCCGCACGCGACGCGATAAGAGACATCCATGGGAACGCCCAGCCCGTCCACTCGCCCGTGCCCTTTACCCGGATCTCGCGCAGAGATCCCTTTATCAGGGCCCTTTCAGAGCTAGTTCCGTCGCGATCAAGCAATCCAAGGGGATGAATCGCCATCAAATGCGAGAAATGGCGGTGCGAATGCCTTAACGGCATATGTTCACTTATCCATAATGTGTTGTCATTTTGTATGTAATCAGTCAGATTGGCCAGGACCTCATGCGCACGGTCAGTCAACTCGTCGGCCACCCCTAGAACGCTGTTCGACTCAACGATGGCCTTCGCCAAGAACCGGATCAGGGCGAGGTCGCAGTTCGGGTCGCGACAGTAAGCGTCGAAGCCGCCCTCGCCGTATTCGGGCGAGTAGCTGAGCGGGACATGCAGTTTTCCGTCATCTCCGCGTTCGAGCAGATTGGCGTAAGTCATGAACGCGAGCCGGAGCATTGGAAGTGCCTGCTCCCGCAAGAAATCTTTGTCGCGCGAGTACAGAAAGTGGAGCCAATAGTGGTGCGCCAGCCACGCCGCGTTGCCCGGCCACAGCTCGACGCCTGAGTACCCAAAGATCCGCTCGCCTTTTGGACCGATGGCGCATCCCGCCCATATGCCGTCAAACCCGAAGAAGTCCTTGCACTGTTTCCGCCACTTTGGAAGGCACGCCGAGAACGTGCGGTAAAGCGGCTCGCCGAGGTCGAGCCGGTTCGCGGTATAGATCGGCCAATACGATTGCTCCACGTTCATGTCGAGGTGGTAATCGCCGGCCCACGGAGGCATGCCCCCGTCGAGCGTCCACAGCCCCTGCAACGTGATCGGATACTTCCCCGGTCGCGAAAGGCATCCGAGTTTGTACATCTCCGCATAGTAAAGCGCTTCGAGGCGCGCGTCCGGGATCGACAGGTACGACCGGCCCCAATAGTCGCCCCACCAAGCGACGTGCGCATCCCCCGGTGCGCCTGCCGCCGCCAGGGTCTTCGCGGCCGCGAGCGGGTCCGGCGCGTCCGCCGTTGACAGAAGCGCCAGCGTGATCGTCTGGGTTGAAGTGTCTCGATCGGCCACGCGACGCCACGCGATGGCGTACTGATAACCCGTGGGCGCTTTCAGGCGAAACGTACCTTCCGACGCCGACTCCGCGATTTCAGGATCGGGATAGCCCCATCGCTTCAGCGTTTCCTTTGCGCCGCGATCCAGGTGATCGAGAGTCACACGAACCTTAGCCTCGGCGGCGGCCGCTCCCGAAAGCCGGATACGCACGGTGTTCTCGTTCGCGTGAACGAACATCTCGATGTGGAGAGGCTTGTCCCCAACGGTTGCATCGATCTTGGCTGTAGCAGTGCGCAGCCGCAGCCGTCCCGACTGCCACGTCAACGGTTGCCCAAAATCAAGTTCGAGCCGCGGCATCGGCAAGCGTGTGGGGCGCGGACCATCGCCGTACAGATCCTCCGTCCTCATGCAATTCTCGGCTTCCTTGCGTTTTCCGTCCTTGACAAGCTGTCGCAGTTCCTTGTAGGTGATCTTCAGCGGCACCTCGCGTGTTTCCCACGCGTCATACTTGTCCAACGTGATCTTGAGAGGCGCACCATCGCCCCAGACCAACGCCCCGATGTCGCCGTTCGCCAACGGTATCCCCGTCAGCCAACGAACCGGCGCCGTCTCCCAAACCAGGTCATGCTGCTCCAGGAAATCAGGCCTGGGCAGCGGCAAAGACAAACACCCCACAAGCGCAGCAATCAAAGTCCCCATTTCAGCCTCCCGTTCTTCCCGTTCGCGCCGTTCGCGGCCCAGATATGGTAGCTGAATTTATCGCGTCATTGCGAACGAAGTGAAGCAAGAGTGTAAGAAAGGGGATAATGGCGATGGATGGAGATAGGGGGGGATGCATGGGGATAGGGGAGCGGATGGAGACAGCAGGATTGCGCGAAGTTTTGTCCCAATACGAATTGCCCAAATCATCCCCGTCATCTCCATCTATTCCCTCCCCTCAAGGCGACAATTTCCTGATTTCCTGAGTTCCAGATTTGCCACCGTTTCAAGCCCTGTGCTTAGGTCAATCTGGAACTCAGGAAATCAGGAACGCTCCATGTACAGGGCGGCACTGACACATTGCGCTTTGGCAAGAACGTGCCACGCGCAAAGGCGAGGTCGTCAATTCCCCCTTCGAAGGGGGCCAGGGGGATGTAGATCTGCAACGACACATCATCCTGCCACTTTAGGAACAGCGCAAGAATAACATGACGAGTCTGGCTTTGGCCGTAGTAGCGCGACGTTTCCAACGTCGCGGCCTGGCGGCCAGATCGAACCGCGACGTTCGAAACGTCGCGCTACCGTGGATAATCTGCCGAGTTATTTTCGCACGACGCCTTAGTTCCCCCTTTGAAGATAGGGTGTTCGTTGTACCGCCTTTAGGCGGCCATTCTGGTGACAGACCCCGCCGGCTAAAGCCGGTACAACTGGGGGATGTAGATCTGCGGCACACGTCGCCCGCGCCACGCAATTCCCCCTTCGAAGGGGGGCAGGGGGGATGTTGAACTCCCACCGCAACCCACGGCAACACCAAAGCACACATCCCCCTACCCCCTTGCAAGGGGGAACATGCCGCATGCATCGAACACTCCTGAAAAGCCCTTGCCACGCCCCGCGTCCCGTGCTAAACTCGCCTAGGTCAATCATGAAACGATGCCCTTTCACAGTTGGGGTTGTAACACCCGCATCCTCTCATGGGGGATAGTTCACAGCTGTCGGTTTACAGTTGAAGGCGTTCTCATGTTCATTGTTGGCTTGAGGAAGAGGACGATAGCGCGCCCATCGAGGCGGAGTCTTGTCGGCGCGCCAAGACCATTGCGGAGGGTTCTGTAAGAAGCTGTTACTGTCCCTGCTTGCTGAATGTCCTCAACTGTGGTCCGACCCTCGTCCGCAACCCGGTTGACGGGCTATGAGGTAATCGAAGAGGTTATTATGGCGGTCCACATAAGACGCCATGATAAATCACTGTATGGGACGCAAGTGACTCAGGTTGCAGCAATAAGCGCAGTCTCGCTGGGTCAATCAACGGCGTGTTATACGGGCAGGAAGTCGAAGTTCCGAATCTTATACGGATCAACCTCATTATTGTTTGAAGGAAAGAGAAGATGAAATTCGTATGTCCCTTACCTCCACGATGGGGCGACATATATCTGGCGCTGCAGGAGACATGGGAGGCATCTGGCCGGCCTGGGGATGGACCGCCTGTTCCGCTAATTCTAAACGGCTGGGTCGTCTCAAGCGATTTCGACAAACACCAGCGCTGGCAAGACACGGTTGAATGGGCGAACCAGCATGGGCTTGCGCATCTCATTCCCGAGCTTTCGGATTCCGAGGAGTACCTGGTTGCCGAGTTCAGTAGGTACGCAGGTCCAGTCTTTGGAGAGCAGTTTGAGAAACCGAAGACCAAGCCGACAGCGGAAGAACTGAGGCAGATCCTCAGACACCTGCAAGAGAGCTGGTCAGAAGTCGTTGGAAAGGAATTGGCCAACCACACATATCCACTGCGTTTTTCCGGCCATAAGAAGCGGCGACTTGTGCTCCGTGCGGACACGAAGTACAAATCTCCATGGGGCGGGTGGAATTCGTTTGGCACTCACGGTGACCGCCCAGCCTTCACGACATTCCGAAAACATATCAATGACGCTATTGTCCCCCATGGCGTTGATCATATCGTGTTCAAAGAGGAAGACTAAGAAAAAGGGGGACAGCCACCTATTTTGTACAACCGGGGCCTAGTCGGAGTTCGCGGCCCCGTCGACCAGCTCTGGAGCGAGAGTTTAGTGCCTACCTGCACAAGACACCACGAAAACAAGCGCTGGGAGACGCAAGTGACTGATTCTGAAGGGATCAACGCTGATCTGTCCGGTGGATCAACGGCAGGTTGTACGGACAGGAAATGGAAGCTTCGTGTCTTATGCGGATCAACGTGACTATTGTTAGGCCCTGATATGCCTCCGACTTTTGCCTATATGATGTGTCTGATGCTCTACTTGGCATTCATGGTAGCCGCACTCGCAGTATGCGCCCTGCTGCTTCTCATTCCGTCGAAGCGCCGCCTCGCACTGCGGCTTTGCTTGGCTGTCTTGGCTTCACTTCCGGGCATATTTGTCTTTCAGTTCGTAATCGCCGTCCCACTCGGAGTACTGGTTGCCGCAGTTCTGGGATTCTATGCAGCATTTCATCCTCCAGAGTGGGTGCAGTGGACGGTCGGTATACCCACAGCCTTGATTATGTACATATCGTTTGCCGCAGCGTCTCTGTTGGGCTGCTATACTGGTGCTCGTATCGCCTGGCAGACTGGCAGAGGTACCCCATTCAGGGCAGCCAGCGCAGAGCAGGAGATTGTTCGGTTTGTATTGTCATGGTTCAGAAAGGACAGGGCCTAGCAAATCGCCGGAGGCAATAGCCGAACGATTTCAGTCGTTGGGCGAGTTCCAGCCCGGAGATGTCGCGGGGGAGTCTCACACCGCGATGACCTCATCATGCACGAAATGCAGCCGAATGGCCTTGGGACAGACTTCATCGTCAAAATGGCATCGAACCGCGTCACGGACCTGTGCCTGCAATTCGTCCAAGGTGTCGGCTTCCGTGAAGATGGCCTCACCGAGCGCGCGGGCCGTGTATCCGCCCTCCGGCGCTTCTTCGACGAGAAAAATGATCTCTTTCATGGCGCTATACCTTTCGCGCAGATGCATTCTCCGTGCACAAGAATTGATACTGTTTCATAAGATGTTTCTCGACGCCATTGTAGCGGGAACCTTGTCGGGAGGCAAGCCGTCATGGATTCCGTTATTCGGCGAAGGGCGGCTTGCTGAAGGCGAGCTAACCAAGACTGCTCGCCGTTTCTGATGACAAAGAGATCTTCCAACGCAGAGACGCAGAGCTCGCAGAGCTGCGCGCAGAGCCGATCGGACAAGAGCATTCTCCAGGCTTTCTCGTGTTTAACCTCAGTCTCATTCTCTCCGGGTCTCTGCGTCTCTGCGTCTCTGCGTTGAGATGTAGCTTGGCATCCTTATCTTCTTCTTCCCGATGGGAGCGAGTACAGGCAGATATCCCAGTAGAGACAGCTCTTCATCGGTGTTCATCAGTGTTCATCGGTGGTTCTGTTGGCGTTGGTCTTGAGCAATGTTTGGATCTTGGTGAGAGAGGGCAGGACCTCATCTACATTGTCGAAGGGTTCGGCCATCCAGCCCAGTACCGTGTCGATCACCTCGTGGCGCCACCGATGGGCCGGACGCGCAAACTCATCGCGCAGGTATTGGACGTCGCGCAGCAGGCTTTTCCGCGCCTCGCCATCGAGTGGCGAAAGGTCCGCCTCCTCGACAAGCCGCTCTATGAGCAGCGGTAATTCGTTCAGCGTCTCCTCGGTTTCCTGCAAGTCCCCGGGAAACCGAAGGTTGAACTCGTAGTGGTTCTCGACCAAGTCAATGCCGTTAGCCGTGATCCGCGCTGCGGCGAACATCGGCGGGTTATACCCGATCATCAGCTCGACCAACCCGCGATCATGCAGGTAGTACGCATTGGCCACAAGATCCTCCCGCGAGATCGTCCCATCCTCCATCAGATCACTCGGGGAAAGCATGTCGAGCGGGTCCTTCAAGTAGCGCTCGTACAGGATTATCAACATTCGCCGTCGAACGCTCTTAGGATTCCGCAAACCCATCGATTACTTCCTTGTATCCTGCGCCGGCCAACTTACTCACGCCACGATGGTACAGACCGTTCACGGACCCGGTCAAATGCCAAACGATAAATCGGATAAGCGGCCCCACCCGCCTAGCCCATCCATCCGTCCGATCGGTCCGATCCGTCCGATCTGTCCACTCGAAGAGTCCCGCCGATGCGCATACCTCGGAGAAGGGGAGAGCCCTTTACAGGCAAGCCCGGATTGAAACCGCCCGCAAGCTCTGATAGTTTGTTCTCTTTGGCAGTATCCGCGACACAAGGAGTGCGAAACGTGGACCGAGTAGAGATATTTGACACGACCTTGCGGGACGGCGAGCAGTCCCCGGGCGCGAGCATGAACGATCATGAGAAACTTCAGATGGCCCAGCAGCTCGAGCGCCTCGGCGTTGACACGATGGAAGCCGGCTTTCCCATCGCGTCCGAGCAGGAATTCGAGAGCGTCAAGAAGGTGGCCGCCG
>Ga0315279_10002386_pt1 | contig 28351 bp, 24 predicted proteins | sample YL17G06_20_MG_FD_203694 | JGI IMG/M metagenome (GOLD analysis project Ga0315279, IMG submission 203694) | Sediment microbial communities from Yellowstone Lake, YNP, Wyoming, USA - YL17G06_20 | ecosystem: Environmental > Aquatic > Freshwater > Lake > Sediment | place: USA: Wyoming | collected... | reverse complement strand
ACCCAAGCTTGCCAAAACCGCTCCCCTATCCACTCCTGAACCACCCAGTGAACGTGACTGTCGATGATCATCGCTACCCCATATAGAAACCACCATTAATATCTGTTGAATTGATATCGTTGAGCATCACGTATGCTCCCTCCGAAGCAAACCTTTTGGCTATCGCCTTCCCATTTCCCCGACCCGACCCTGTCACAATGGCAACTTTATTGTCTATTCTCCCTGACATAAAACCTCTCTCTCCATGACAATTCCTAATAATATCAAGCACCTGTTAACCTTCTCCCAATAATCCACCGGTGTATCTGACTCGTCCCCTCAACAATCTGGATGATCTTGGCATCCTTCATTAACCGCTGAACCGGATAATCCCGAGTCACCCCTCGACCACCAAGAATCTGAACAGCATCCGTCGTAACCTTCATTGCTACTTCAGCGGCCATCAGCTTCGACATCGATGCATATAATGTCGCATTGGCTCCCCCGTGATCGTAATGCCAAGCAGACATGTATAGCAGTTGCCGCGTCGCTTCTATCATCGTCGCCATCTCAGCTAACATAAACTGTATACCCTGAAAAGCACCAATCGGCTGACCAAATGCATGCCGCTCTTTAGCAAAGCTCAGAGCACAATCGAAGGCTCCTTGCGCCGTCCCTAACCCCCGAGAAGCCACCAGATGTCGACCATAGTCCACCATTCCCATGGCTATCTTAAAACCCTGATTCTCTTTACCAATCAGGTTTCCCTTCGGAATGCGAAACCCAGAAAAATCCATCTCGCAGGCATCACTCGAATACATGCCCATCAGCCTCTCCCTCTTTATAGAGAGACCGGGTGTCTCCTCCCCCAACTTACGATCTGCCCAAAAAGCACTAATCCCACGATGCTTAGATGCCGCCGGATCGGTCTTCCCATAGATCGTAAAAAGAGACGCTTCATCAGCACTCGAAATAAACCTCTTAACACCATGAACCACATAGTGATCGCCCTCTAAGTTGGCTCTGGTGACAATAGAAGCGAAGTCTGACCCTCCTGATGCATCCGTCAGTACCACTGTGGGAAAGGCCCTCTCTTTCTTCAATAAAGAATAATACCTATCCTGCTGCTCCTGAGAGGAAAATCTCGATAGGCAGAAGTTCGCATTACCAAAGTAGACAACGAATACCGCCGTATTGTTACAGCTATGACATATCTCCTCTACTGTAATGCACTGCTGAAGCACACTGGCTTCTTGCCCGCCATATTTTCGTGGAAAACACATGTAGAGAAGACCTTCCTTACGCAACAGCTCCAGCATGTCCCAAGGAAATTTCTCTGTCTCCTCACGCTCCTGAGCCCCCGGAGCAATCTTCTCCACAACAAGCTTCCTTACTCTCTGCCGTAACTCCATCTCCTCATTCGTTAGCTCATATGGCATAGTGTTCCCTCCTGTAATGAAATAGGTTATTTTGCTCCCTTATAAATGATGAACTTGAGTCTTAACACTAATCTTTGTTGCAAAACATGTGGAATAATTGATGCCAGTGATTGGTCAGGATTAAAGTGTTGATTACTAAAGTTTTTTCAATAGATTTATTCGCAAGAGGCATGCCAACATGTTTACCATCATTAGATTTATGATTTGATACAAAACAAAAAGTATAACTATTTTAAGGAGGCTAATTCGAGAGGTCTAACAATGCTGACAGGAGACTGTGTCAAAACCAGAAAATAGTTGAATTTTAAATATTTTTTCACCTAATATATTTCAAGTTAAATCTTCTGTGGCAAATAATTTGGGACTTCTGCTGCATCAGTCTGTCATAAAGACCCCTCTTAAAAATACATAATTCGAAATTAAAAATAAATTAGTTGTCCGTTATTCTGTACACAAATGGATTGACTTATTTTAAAATTTATAATAGATTTTAGTCACTTGATTGGGTTGTCCGAATTTTTCTACATGTACAGATTCTTGTACAGTTTTTAGTCAATGTTTTTGATGCGTTATTAGGCCGATTTAACAACAAAAATACTCTTTATTTAATGGTTTTTACCTTATTTTCATGACATCGAAGCAGAATTGCTCTTTTAATGCACTAATAAGGAGGTTTTTATGAATTCTATTGATACCCTCAAAACAAAGCTATTTGAAACTGTGATGGAATCAATAGGTGCTTACAAATTGACGCCTTTGTTAATTGAAATGATCAAATTTCTACTGAAGGGTATTTATGAGGGATTAATCTTGGTTGACAAGGATGGCAGAATAGAATTTATTGACAAATATTCTGAAAAATTCTTTGGCCTTGGTCCGGGTGAAGGCGTAAACTTCCACGTGACTGATTTGACCCCTGACACAAATCTACATGTTGTTGCAATGACTGGAATACCAGCCATTGGTCAAATCCAAGAAGCTAAGGGCGAAAAAAGAATTGTTTCACGACTACCGATAAAAAAAGACGGAGAAATTATAGGTGCTATAGGAAAGGTACTTTTTCACAAGTTTGAAGAAATTGAGGAACTAAACAAAAGAATAGATAATTTAAAACTGGAAATTAACTATTACAAAAAAGGTGTTAAAGATATAACTTCCTCCAATTATACCTTCGAGAATCTTTTGGGAAATAGCGAGGAATTTTTAAAAGCCAAAGAAACAGCAATGAGAGTGGCCATGACAGATACCAAGGTCTTAATAGAGGGGGAAAGCGGAACTGGAAAAGAATTATTCGCGCATAGCATCCACAATCTGAGTAAGAGAAGGAACAGACCTTTCATTAGAGTAAATTGTCCCTCTATCCCTTTTGAGTTAGCTGAGTCTGAACTTTTTGGTTATGAAAGAGGTGCTTTTACAGGGGCAAGAACTGATGGAAAGCCTGGCAAATTTGAATTAAGTGAAGGCGGAACCATTTTTTTAGACGAGGTCAGCTCCCTGCCCCTAAGCATTCAAGCCAAGTTATTAAGAGTATTGCAGGAAAATGAAATTGAGAGACTAGGTGCGAAGAGGGTAATTAAAGTAAATTTCCGTCTAATAGCGGCAACCAATGTAAATCTGAACAAGTTAATAGAAACTGGGCGATTTAGATCAGATCTTCTCTACAGATTAAATACCGTTTCTATTAAGATTCCTCCTTTGAGAGAGAGAAAAGAAGATATCCCCTTCTACACCAAGTATTTTTTACGAGAAATTAATAAAAATTTATTCTCTAGTGTTTTAAACATATCTGACGAAGCCTTAAGAGTAATGATGAATTATAATTGGCCTGGGAACGTTAGAGAATTGGCAAATGCATTAGAACAATCTGTTTTAAATGTCTCAAAAGGCCATGAAATACAACTCGAAAATCTTCCTCAATATATTTTCGAAATAAATACTCACCACAGCAAAAAAACATTCAATTTTAAACTTAAAAATATATTGGAAAACGCTGAAAGAGAAGCCATTAAAGAAGCCTTGAAATTTGCAGGAGGTAACAAAAGGAAGGTAGCACAGTTGATGGGAATTCAAAGATCTTCACTGTATCAAAAATTAAAGAAACACCAACTAACTTACTGAAATCTGGAGCTCTTCCGAAACTTAATTATTTAAAGAAAGATGGAGATAAAGGGGGGGGTGGGTTAATATTAATGGCTGGAACAGGTTGGGTAAGGGTGGATGCTACCCATCCATCAATACCTTAAGGAACAAGTATCTTTCTATAAAAAGGACCGTACAGAAGGGCATAAGCAACTTATTGAAGCATTTAAAAGGACAGGGGTAAAATTAGGGGTACAAATTCACCATAGAGGAAGGCAGGCCCCCAGACACGCCTTCGATTGTGTGCCTGTACCCCCCTCCTCTATACCGTGCTCACCAAGAGCTGAGGTACCTCAAGCACTGTCAATCTTAGAAATTGATAGCCTTATAGAAAAATATGGGAAAATAGCTGAGCAGGCAAAAAAGAATTGGCTTTGATCTGGTTGAGATTCATGCCGTTCATGGGTATTTGGTAAGCAATTTCTTATTTCCGGACAGTACTGCTAAAAAATATTGAATTGTCTTCAAAAAGAATAACATGATAAGATTTTTTCCACAAAATGCACCTACCAAGAGAGGAGGAATAATACTATGTATTTAATATTAGTTTCAGAAGTGCTTGGAGCAGGCGGTGAAAAAATTGCTAAAAAGTTAGCAGAAGGGTTGAAGTATGATTTCTTTGGAAAAAAGGAACTGGAAAAGGTTGCGACTGAAATGGGTATTCTTTCAGATATTCAGAAATTAGATGGATCAAAACTCCCTTCCAAGTTCACAAGGTTTTTCGAGGAAAAGCCGAACATCAATCTTGACCGGATCCAGTCCGTCATTCTTAAGATAGCTGAGAGGTGTGACGCCGTATTTTTTGTTAGCGGAGGTAAGCTTCTTCCCTACTCTTTCCATAGGGCACTACATGTTCTCCTAACAGGTACCATTGAGAAAAGGGTGCAGAGGGTAATTGAGGAAAAAGAGGTGGATAGAGAGGTTGCTGAGAAGACGGTTAACCAATCTGACAGCAATGGGATGAGATTTGTAAAGTATATTTTTAATGAAGATTGGCTGAGTCCCCATCTTTATGATCTTGTCTTGAACACTGATAGATTGAGCGTCAAGTCTGCTGTGAAGATGGTTATTCAGGCGAGCGAATCAGAAGCAATAAAGGAGTGTTCGATTGAAACGGTGAAGGATCTTGGGGGTTCTCTGCCTGACAGGATTGAATCCGCTCTCCGTGAAGCTGGCCTGCCAAATCCGAATCTTTTATTCACAGTGCAAGATACAGATTCAGTGCGGCTCCACGGTATTGTGTATTCTTTAGAAGAGAAAGAAAGGATAGAAAGAATTGTTAAAGGGGTGGAAGGGATAAAGAAAATTGCCAATGAGTTGGCGATATTTACTGGTGAAGAATAGTCTTATCTTCAGGCATGAGAAAAACACCAAAATCATGAAAGATTATTTGTATAAGTAAAGAACCCCGTCCACAGGGTAGGGCTTTAAAACCTTAAAACAATTTTAACATAGCATGATACAATCATCCAATCTAATTAGGTCTTCCTTAATATTTACCATCTTCTCCGCCCTTTTGGTCATTTCTATGTTTTACCGTGCCTCGAACGCTGTGATCGCACCCAAGCTTGTCAAGGACTTAGTTCTCGATGCAGAAACATTAGGCATCCTTGGGGGTGCTTTCTTTTATTCTTTCGCCTTGATTCAGATTCCAATGGGACCAATGCTTGATCGAATCGGTCCTCGCTTTGTTGTCACCACTTTTACATTGGCAGGGGGATTGGGAGCTCTTCTCTTTGCACTTGCGACGTCTTTTATTCCTGCCTTATTGGGGAGAGTGCTGATCGGTGCTGGAATGGCCTCCATCATGATGGGCGCCCTAAAAGTCTTTACCCTTCGATTCCCCCCGGAGAAGTTTGCTACCCTTATGGGCGTCACCCTAACAATCGGCACATTGGGCAACATTGTAGCCACTTCTCCTCTAGCCTACCTTGCATCTACCATCGGATGGAGAATGACTTTCGTCTTTGCTAGTGGCATAACAATCTTCCTTGCCTTTTTACTTTTTTGGGCTCTGGGAGGGGAATCAAAGAGAGATGCTCACTCTCTTGCTTTTTCTTCGTCTCAACCAAAGATAAGGATTCTTCAATCAATACGGCTTGTCTTAGGATCCGTTGTATTTTGGCAGAACGCGGTCCTTACTTTTTTCAGGTACGGGACCTTCATGGCGCTCCAGGGTTTGTGGCTGGGACCCTATTTGATGGATACCAAAGGATATTCTCCGATTCAAACGGGAAATGTGCTAATCCTGCTGGCTGTTGGAACTATTTTAGGATATCCTATATCGGGTATACTTTCAGATAGAATCGTTCGATCCAGGAAGAACATAGTTATCCTGGGAGTGAGTCTTTATACACTGACCCTTTTCTGTTTGGTGGGAGTGGTTAAAATCCAGAGTCCCTTTTGGTATGGCTTCGTCTTTTTTTTCATGGGGCTTTTCGCCAGTTTTGGGATGGTGATCTTCTCCCATATTAAGGAGATTTTCCCTAACACAATCTCAGGGACAGTGATGGCATGGCTCAATTTCTTCACCATAGCCGGGGTGGCCATATTCATGCCGGCTTTGGGGAAAGTCATTCAAACCTTTCCCCGTACGGATCACTCTTATCCAGCTAGAGCTTATTACCTCTCGTTCTTCATCTGTTTTCTGTGTATGGTTATTAGTCTTATCTTCTATGCATTTCCTCGAGAGAAAAAGGACAAATTAGGGATACCGTGTGTCTGAATAGGTATCCGTAAGCCTTGCAAATAAATCTATTTCGTATAACTTCTTCCCTCAAAGATTGACTATATTCCCAGTTCCTCACCGACAAGCACCACATTTATCCGTCCCTTTACCCTAATGAATGACCCTTCGATAATTACCGTGGCGCGGCATATCCTCCAATCATGGCTGCAATCAACGCACCTGCCGGTTCTGGCGCACGGCAACTCACCCATCTCTGGAAGGTGACCCTTAAGAGCGTGCCTTTTGGCGTTTATTGGTGCACATATATTGTGAATTCGTTCTAAGGCTTCATTCACATCCTTAACAATCTTGTTCGCACCAATTACCAAAATGACCTTCTCTGGCCCGAAGATAATGGCTGCCACTCTATTTCCCATAGCATCAGTGTTGACCAACTTTCCATCAAGTGTAATAGCGTTTGTGCCGGTCAGGAATATGTCGGCAGAAAAGGCCTCCCGATACATCTTCCATCTGTTTTTTTGAACTTCTGGAACTAACGAACCATTCGCTTCCCGCTCAAACGGGTCAACAATTTGGTTTTTATTGCGCTTTTTAAGCGCCGGAATGATGCCTACCTGGTCTACACTGACCGAATCGGCGCGGACCACTTTTGCTCCTTCAGGTATCATCGCCATAACTGCAGAAAGTGCTTCTAATCGAGTGGCAACATATTGAGCATTTATGTTCCTCTTTTGGAGATTCTTTACCACTACTTTGGCACGTTCTTCAAAGAACCATTTCATTTCTGTGGTCATATCGCTCTCGCTCACCATTACCTTCACCCTCCTGTCGTAAGGTTTGTTGAGGCTATCATCTTTGGTTCACAATCTATCATCTCATCAAAGCCTTTGTCAATGTCCCACCATGAAAAGAAAAAAAGGAATTGAAACCTTTTATCGAAAAGTGTAAACTTCACCTTGAAATAAATAGTTAAAGTTAAGAGGTTACGCTATTTTCTCTTATAGAAAAAGATTGAGCAGGAGTTTAGAAATGGCAAAAGGGGACAGGAAGAATTTGAAACAATTGGTGGGGATCTGCGGGATTTACTGTGGAACGTGTCCTATGTACCTTGCCCCACAATACCATGATATAGAATATTTGAAAGAAAGTTCTAAAAAGACTGGTCTCCCGGTAGAGGAAATCCGTTGTGGCGGTTGTCTTTCAGACCAATTATATTCATCTTGCAAGGAGTGCCGGCACGGATTCCGAGAGTCCGCTAATGAAAAGCACGTAACCTGGTGTTTTCAGTGCCATGATTTTCCCTGTCACCGTCTTCATTCCTTCCTAAACATCCACATTGTGGAAGGAATCTCACATCATGCCAAGCTCATTGAAGAGTTACAGTACATGAGAGAACATGGGATTGAGGATTGGTTGGAGAAACAGGATAGAGCAAGTCGATGTTCAAAATGTGGAAAGGTGCTTTACTGGTTTGATCGCAAATGCCCCGATTGCCAAATTCCCGTTCAACGAGTGTTTTCTTGATTAGTTCGATTTTTCAACAACTCTGTGCCTGACATCACGCTGGTACTTCTCGCGCAAACTTCAACTCGGGTCGTTATTCCCTCTTTTATCAGTAATCATCAACTTCCAGATTAACTTGCCATTGAAGGATAATGGAATCTGCGATTACCCCTTTCTTGAAAATTAATTCATGAAATCCACAATTAGTCATTTTGACAAAACATGCTTAATTAGAATTGTTAATCCTTGGTACCTCAGTATTCCTATTGATTGACAAACAGTTCCCTTTTTTATACAATAAAATTATCCAAAAGCAAGTTCTTATCATTTAAGATAAGGGGTGAGGAAGAAAAATGAGAATCGTCAAAATAAGTGAAGTGAAAAAAGAATCATTGATCAGTTCTCTTTTTACCGGCTCGGACGTGACGAGACAGGTTCTTTTCCCGGATAGTGAAGAGTACGACTTCAAGGTCATCAATTTTGGTAAGGGGGTTCGAAACAAATTTCACGCACATGACTGCGAACAGATCCTGATCGTTACTTCCGGAAAAGGGATTATCGCCACAGAAACTGAGGAGAAGGTAATCACTGTAGGGGATGTTGTTATTATCCCTGCCGACGAAAAACATTGGCATGGCGCAACGAAAGAGTCTGAGTTCTCGCATATTTATGCGTCTTGCTTAGGAAGTAAATTAACCCAATTGGAGGATTAACATCATTAACCTAAATGTTGGATAGAATTGGCAAAAATGACAGTGATGCATAATGGAAATTAAGGCAGCTTTTTTTATTTATTCGCAACGAAACGTAAGTTAACCTTAATGTTGCAAAAAATTTCACCATACGGACATGGGTGAACCCTTCAGAAAGGCTTCGGGGCGAACCTTTCACCCAATGAGCACTCTCGTCTCCGACACCTGCTGGAGTTCACCTCAGGTGGAGTCCTCCCATTCCTTTAAGACATCCAATCAACCGCCGTCCGAAGCCTTGAAGAGCGGTTTACCCATGGCCGTGTTTGCAACTGTAAAGTTAACATTAAGGAGTTCCCTCTTGAATTGTCAGGGCAAATTGCGCTGCAAGCATTTCGTTTAAAAAATTTAAATTCTTCTCTCTACCATTGCAACGATTTTGATCGAAACAATTTTTTCCCCCCTTTGATTCATTACAGATCGATCAAAAGTGACGATCCCTTTGTCCCCTTTTTGTGTTAACGTTTTATCTGTCAATCTTGATATAACCGTGATGGTGTCATTGATTCTAGCGGGTAATAGAAATTTACAATTAGCCTCCAGAAGTGCAATGGAGGCCATGCGAGGATTGTCTCCGCAAAGGCCATTAGACATAGAAACTACCAGGAGGCCATGAGCAATTATGTCTTTATATATACCACGAGATGCCGCTTCTCGATCCATATGAACAGGGGAGAAATCTAATGTTACCCCAGCAAAGTTAACAATATGAGTTTCTGTAATTGTAACAGAAGGACTCGTCCATTCATCTCCTATGTTCATATCCTCGTAATAAAGTCTTCTTTTATAATCTATCATTTCATATTCTTCTTAGTATTCAAATTTCTAAGCATTTTAACCTTTTAGATTCCCTTGACATCCCTTAACCATTGGGTCCAATCATCAAGATAATTAGGCTGTATTAGTCTCGTAATCAGTGAAGGGATACCGGCCTGAAATTGACAGTCAAACAAGCCTCGGCCAATGCTTTAACATCTACATTAGTTATAGACATCTAAAAGATCACTCCGTTTTCCTACCGACCTTTTTACCCAATGCCCCAAGAATATAACTGCAAGCTAGTGACGCAATTTGATCAGACGATAATCTTCCTTTGGGTCTATACCATTGTGTTATGGAAGTTAGTAACCCCAGAGTAAATAAGGCACCCATTTTATTATCATCAAATGAGAACCTTCCCCTTTCTATGCCGTCCTCGATAACCTTCTGAAATAAAATTTCATACTCATCCCTCATCTGTAGGTATCTTTGAAGAAGCTTTCCAGGCAGGTTTTTCCTCTCGAGATGGCCTATACCGGCGAGGCCGTAATGGCTTGATTGCCACTTTATATGACTTGTGATCAATAACTCCAGCTTTTCTGTCGGTCCAACCTTTGAATGAGCGATCGGTTTCGCAACTTCTATCATTTCCTGCAAAGGCCTCGATATAATTTCATTAAGTAAGATAGCCTTGTTTTCGAAATAATAGTAAATGAGGGCTTTGTTCATATTAACCTTTTTTGCAATTTCATCAATACTTGTCCCTATATACCCTTTTTCCCAGAAAAGAGTTGCTGCAACCCCGAGTATCTTCTTTTTATGAATTTCCCAGCGTTTTCTTTGCAGTTCAGACGCGACTAATTTTTTATTCGCCATCTTCCATCTCCTCTTAGCTAAAATAGGTATTTATCTTTCACCCATTTTTCTCTCAACCCCTAACGAGATTTATTGTCCATGGAGCTTATTTAAGGAATTTTACAGTACTCATCAATCCTGAATTCAAAGCACTAAACAACGTAAGAAGGACCCGCAAGATCTCAGTACTAAGTGAAGCGTCCAGCTTAACTTCCTGCCTCTCCATTTAAAGCTTACATCTGGTCTCCGCAGGCGGCCTCTGAGTATCAGCGGGTACGGTTTCCATACATCCTTCTCGTTCCGTGGTCCTTTTGGAAATATCGGGGAACTCTATTAAACGCCCTGATGAAAAGGATCGACTATATTGCTTTTTCCTTTCTTAATTCGGAAATTTTGTCCCAACCGAACCCCAGAAGGTCTTGCAAGATTTTTTCAGTGTGTTGACCATGTTCAGGCGCCTCACTTTGTACCATGCAATTTGTCTTTTCAAAATGCACTGGAAAGCCGGGAATTTTGCTATTACCAAAAACTCGATGGTTGTATTCCACCACATACTCGTTCTCTAAAAGCTCTGGGGCTCGAGCAGCTTCATCAACATCAAACACAGGTGAGTACCCCCCTTTATAGCCTTCCCTCTCAAATTGTGTAATCCATTCGTCTCTGGTTTTTTCCATAAACACTTTATCTAGGATTTCAATCAGTTCTGTTGCATGTGCTCTTCTGGCTTTGGCTGTTTCGAAACGTGGATCTTTTTCTATATTTGAGATAGTACAGGATTTACAAAACTGCGCCCAAAAACGGTCAGATTGAGGTTCACAAAGCATGAGCCATTTACTATCTTTGCATCTATAATAGTTTACCATTGGGTTTTTAGAGCCTTTTCTTGAATGTCTCGTCCAGGAGCGCCCTCTAATTAATGAGGACATGATCCCATAGCAATTAAGGAAAATAGTACTGCCAAGTAGAGAGGTCTCGATTTTCTGAGACACACCCAGTCTCTCTCGTGCTAGGAGAGCACAAATGATGCCATAAGCCATGATTATGCTTCCCATTGTATCAGACATGGGAATCGCTACAACAAAAGGCTCATTGGAATCACGCTCTCCCATTTGCCACATCAATCCTGAGCGAGCTAGAGCCAAGAGGTCATAGGCCCGTTCTTCAGTAAGCTTTCCCTTAGAACCGTAACCCGATGCTACCGCATAAATAATTTTCTTATTGTATTTCTTGAGAGTAGGATAATCGATTTCCAGATCTTTGAGAACTCCCTCATTATGATTGGTGAGAAATACATCGCTCCGCTCAATAAGTTTATAAAGGACCTTCCTCCCCTTTTCGTTTTTAAGATCGAGCGTTATACTCTCTTTGTTTCTATTAAATAACTCGAAGCCCATGTGCCGACCCTTTACGTACATGGTGTCGCCATACATCTGTTTCAATCCACGATATGGGTCGCCTTTAGTGGGTTCCTCAACTTTAATAACTTCTGCCCCCATGTCTCCCAGCATAAAGCCTGCGCCAACGCCGTTAATAAATCCGCCTACCTCTATCACCCGAATTCCTTCGAGAATGCCTTTGCTCCGGGTCAGGCTCTTCCTGTTAGCACTATTGGTTTCCATATTAACCCCCTCTTTCTTTCCTATTCAACATTTCCAGGTCTCATCTTATGCTCAAGTTGTCAGCATACAATTTAGCTACTTTTCATCTGGCACATAACTTTTAAAATACTTTGTCTGGGAAAGGATGTCTTCGAAAGCCTTGTGCAGCTTTTCAAAGGCGGCCTTTGTCCCTCCTGTCTCCCTATCCTTCAGGAATATGAAATCCTTTTCCTCTGGCACATAATGGATGTTGGTGGCCAAGGTATGATAAGTTGCCTGGTATAAAACATTCGTCAATCCCAAGAACTCCATAACATTCTTCCTGTTCATCTTTCCAATGGCTATGGCATCGGAGGGAAGAAGGCATATGGCCTTGCAGAGTGTTCGAACCTCGTGTTCCAGTATCTCCTGTTCGACCGCTTTGGTGATGATTCCCATAGCCTCCGCCTCTTCGCCGCTAATAGTCCGCCCTGTTAGCAATAGTTCAACTGTCTTTTTCATATGACCCTGAAGGAGCTCAAAGGGCATGGCAATAGTACCACCGAAGGCAAGCCTCTGTCCCCGGTGATTAAACTTGGCATTTTTGGCAGCTATGGCTATATCACTGGCTTCAACGAGGTAGAGTCCTCCTTCTATACACCAACCATGCACTTGAGCGACGACAACCTTCTTACAATAGAGGAGGGTTTTTCTGGTACCAATAATGTGATCCTCATCAAACTTTAGCCTTGCCCTCTGTGAAGGACGGACTTGACGGTTACCTCCGTATACCTTGTAGACCATGGAGAGGTCGAATCCCGCCGAGAAATCTTTACCGTTTCCTCTCAGAACAACCACCTTTACATCATCATCGTCATCGGCTTCTTTTATCGCCTGTTTGATCTCATCTGTCATCTGACCGGGTCCCATGCTTATGGCATTCCTCTTTTCAGGCCTGTTCAGAATTAAATGAGCAAGGTGACGGATTTCTTTATCCTTCTCATAGATTATATTTTTGTATTTTTTGGTCATCTCACACCTTTTCTCCTTTCATTTAATCACAACAAAACTCAGCAACATTAAAACTACTGAAAATAGGGAATCGGCGGTTGCATCGCTATATCAAACGTCTCTTTTTTTGACCGAGGAAGTGACATGCTCATTTAGACCACGTAACTATCTATATTTTTTGGATTCTCCTTTTGGTATCTTCCACCACACCCGTTTGTTGGAATACTTGTATCTGTTCTTGAGAATAGCCAATCTCTAAAAGTAACTCATTTGTATTTGCACCGTATATGCATGAAGCGGGCCTTATTTTCCCTGGTGTATGTGATAGCTTTATAGGAATTCCAGTTTGCCTTATTTTGCCTAATTTAGGATGGCCGACTTCTACTACCATTTGCCGGAAAAGGATCTGGGGATCTCGAAAGACTTCATCGAAGCTGTATACTTTACCCACCGGTACATCATTTGCTGAAAGTATGTCGAACCAATCATCACGATCCTTAGTACGAAAAGCATCAGCAAGAGAAGAAGAAACATCGGCTTCCTTTACATTATCAAAAGACCCCTTCAAGTATGCTGTTCATTCTATGAGCCTCCAAATATTATTCTGAATGCCCCAACCCCTCGTTGTGATCGAATACTTTACTGCCCGTTACTCGCTCCATTAACCCTCTGGATTGAGTGAGTTCTCGAGGCTCTTCAGTCGAACGAGCTGACCAGCCAGCGCCAGTCGTCGGACCTATCGAGACTGTCGAGCTTGCCGAGATATTCATTAGCCTCGGCCGGTGTGAGCTTGTGCCCAACGAGTTTATGGAACTTGGCACGGACCTCATCGTCGGTCATCGGGTTTTGGGGCGAACCTTTGGGTCCCTTGCCCTCGCGGCGAAGCATCCCTGTACCGGTGCTATCGAGGAGGGTCACCGAACATTCATAATGGTGTTTGAGTCCGGGTTCTGGAACAACTTTAATTTTTTTCATCAACGCCTCGACAGCGGGACTCTCCAAGTAGGTTTGGAATTGCATGCTGTGCTCCGGAGCGATAGCGACGACGTCAGCTTCTGAGGCAGCAAGCGCCAACATGTATTGAGCATGGAACCGCGCATTATTGGGGCTCAATGGCGGTCCGGTTTTCGAGATGGCGGGGATGATATATTCAGGCATGCCGATCCGAATCTCCGCGGCATCCCGCAAGGGAGCGCCCTCGCGTCGCAAGGCGATGATCACGTCCAGCGCCGAGTGGATGTATCCGCAACATGCGTGCAACTTTCTGCGCGGCTTCGCCAGGTACCATATATTGGGATCGAGGAGATCATCAGGTTTGTTGCGCTTCGCAACCGTCGCATAAAAACCGATTTTACTCTCGAGCAAATTCGGCGGACCTGTCATGCCTTTTTGAGCGTAATAGGCCGCCATGATCCCGGTAGTCGCCGGAGAGGCTCCGAACATCATCGGTTTGATGGTTCCGCCGTCTCCAAAAATTACCTCAGCAGGGCACCATCCGGCGAGTGCGCCCGCGATCGCCATCGCATCGGGCGTTTGCTGCTCATCGAGCTTGAGCAGACGTGCGGCAGTGGCGGCAGCCCCAATGCTGCTCGGAAAGCCGACAGGGGTTATGCCAACTTCGGTGTACGGCTTCTTATCATAGTAATACGAAGAGTAGACGCGGGACGTCACCTCGATCCCGACGATCACAGCTTCAATGAGCTCCGCACCTGAAGCGCCAATGGTTTCCCCAACCGCGAGCGCAGTCGAGACGATACCGATGCTCGCATGACCACCGATGACGTCATTGAGCTCGAGAATGTCGCCCGTGTAGGCATTTACGCGCGCAGCCGCCTCGGTTGACAACTTTATTCCTGTGCCGAGGACCGTCGCCTCGGCACGTCCGCCTCTTGCTCGCTCGGCCTCCAGAAGCGAACGCCAGTCCTCGGTAAGGATTCCCGCCACGCTTGCACCGATCGTGTCGAGGATACACAACTTAGCCTGCCGATGCACAACCTCCGGCGCATCTGATAGGCGAATGCTCAACGCATAGCGCGCCAATTCGGATATCAGACTCGTTGCCTCGGCCGGTCCTACCTTCGATAGACTAGAGACCATAGCTTCTCCTTAAAGTAGTCTTTGCCTTGAGATTGATATTGGTCGCTTATTTCAGCGTTCAGGGTTAATCGGGGCTTCAACTAACCCACCTGACCAATTCACCCAAATCTATAATTGATTTGGCTGTCTCCGCTACCGCAGCTTGACCAAGATCTAACCACCTATTTGGCGACAAGTAAACCAACCAGATCTAATATTGTGTCCTTCTGCTCGAGGACATAGACCTCGTCAACGATTCGCTCGGATTGAACTCTTTCAAAAATAGGCTCGACCACACGTCGAAATTTTTCCTCGATTTCTGATTTTGTCAACGGGTTTTCAGGATCACCCTTGGGGTGCTCAATCTGCTTTGTATATGCTCTGCCATCCCTTGTGGAGATCTTGACCGAACATTTGGAGTAATGCTGATATGAGGCCTCGGGCCTAATATGAATTTTTTCCATCAATTGCTGAATCCCAGAGGCCATATACTTATGATACTCTTCTTCAAAAGTATCCTCCGGCATGATGCCGGACATCTTTCTCATAGCGACCGCCACTGTGTACCGAACAGAAAACTTGGATGCCAGCGCACTAGGTGGCCTTTCACCTCCAACGAGCTCGATGGCATAAGGGGACATCGAAATATCGACCCTTTCGATTTCCTCGAGCGAGATTCCATGATCTGCCATGATTGCCAGGGCGGCATCTATCGACGCATGAGTAGCACCACAACAGGCATGCGCTTTTCTCCTAGGCTTCTCCAATGCCCAGGTTTTTCCCAGTCCATCGATTAATGGGGTAAGGTCAAAGGTATTGGCCAACGTCGAAAACAATCCCTTTTTACCCTCCAGGATGCTTGGTGTTCCCGTGATCCCGTTCTTGGCACAGAGGGCCGAGTATATTCCCACGTAAGCCGGCCACCCACCGAACATATACACCTTCACTGTTCCTCCTTTTTCGAGCGATTCGGCGGGGCACATGCCCACAAGCGATCCAGCAATATTCATGGCATGGAAGGTCGATTCCGTATCCAGGCAGAATAGTTTTGATGCAACGGCTGCCGCTCCTAAAGAATTTGGAATGCTCACTGCCAATACACAACATTCATCCAAATCCTTTTTATAATCGTAGTATGCCCTGTAAATACGGCCACTCACCTCGTAGCCGACCACAATGGAAGTGAGTAGTTGTTTGCCAGAAGCTTTCAATGATTCCGCAACAGCCAATGATGTGGGAATAATCCCTATCCCACTATGCCCGTAAATAAGATCATTGAACTCCATAATATCGCCCATATATCCATTAACTCGGGCTGCGCTCTGCATAGACACCCTATCGCCAGCTCCGATGATTGTGGCTTCTTCCTTCCCACTCATTTCTTTCTCCACCTTGATGGCCTCTTTCGCCCCCTCCAAAGTGAAACCGCGTAGGATACATCCAAGTGTATCCACGAGGCTTAATAGCGCCTGTTGGATGATGTCTTTTGGAATGGACTGAAAATCGGTCTCAACGATGAACCTTGAAAGAGGAAGGAGAGTCGGTTCATCCAAGTTTTGGAGGCCGGCGCCCTTGGCCGTCGAATACGTTCTATTTACGCTTTCCATTTGAGCTCCTTATTTTTAAAAGGTGAAATCTTATATGGCTGGTATAGTCCCGTGACCTCTTCCAATGAGGTTTCGCTAATCTCACTGTATTGACAACCGTTACCGAAAAAGAATATAAACATATTCATGCTGAACGGTTAAAGTGTGCCTGGGCATATTGATATCCCCGCAGCAAGTAGCGAGGTAGTCCATCTAACGGAGAATCCCGAGCTCTTTAAGCGCTCTTTCACAGCCCGGATGTCTCGGGAAAGGAAATTCCATACTTGCCAGGACAAGTTGGGACTCACTTATCCCTCCTTTGATGGCTTCATCTCGATGGTTGAAGAATGTCTTGGTAAACTTATAGGCAATCTCATCAGGGATATCTGTTGTCCCAGCAAAAAGAACAAATGTCCCTGTTACCGGCACGTCCTTGTCTATCCCCGGGTAAACCCCTACCGGAAACTTCGTTCGAACGATTTCGTTCGGATACTTATTTATACAATACTTGATGACTTCATCTGAAAAGGGTAAGGCAACGGCATCTTTTCTGGTATGAAAAAGCTCTGACACAGCTCCTGAGGGAGCCCCAAGTGTGAATAAAGCAGCATCGACTACCCCATCTTTTAGCGCATCCATCATGTCAGGAAATGCAGAATACCGACGAGTTGTAAGGTCCTTTTCCTTGTCAATTCCAACAGCCTCCAGCGCTAGCTCGGCAATCCAGTGGGTTCCAGCATGCGGGCCTATAGCCAACTTTTTGCCCTTAAGGTCCTTCAGGCTTTTGATTCCAGACCCCTTAAGGGTAAGGAAATGGCTTGGATTATTTACATACGCCCAAAACGCTTTTATTTTTGGATTCGGGCCGAACTCCTTGGCCTTACCAGTCCCGTTGATGAATTCAGAGATCTGGAACCCATTGCCAGGAGCCAGATCACCCTTGCCTTTGGTGAGAAAGGTTAAACATTCGTAAGTCCCCTTAACTGGAGTCAAGGTCACCTTTATATCCGTATACTTGTGGATAATCACAGAAGCCGTAGAGAAGTATTGATGGGTACCAGTGCCAATGCCCGGGATTATAAAAAGTAAACTTGTCTTTTCACCGGCTGGCCACCCATTTACAGGAGAAAAAACGAAAATACCAGCACTTAAAACAACAAAAAATAATCCCATTACCTTTTTCATGTCCGTTCCTCCTTTCTTATTCTTTTTTGTTTCCCCAATAAAATATCCTTCATCACTTCCGAGGTTTTTTTCTTTCGTGGGACCTAAACGAATCCATGTTTGTCAGCCGCTATCTTACAGGCTTCCTTTATCGTTCTGGGAGTCATTAACCACAAAACTCGGAGGCCAGCTTTTTTTCTTTCCTTCTTGAGATAATCTGTGAAATCATCGCCGCTGCGACCAAAACTACCCCTATCAAATCACTCGTCAAGCCAGGCTTCAAGAGAAGAAGCCCACCAAGGCCAAAGCACACCCTCTCCAGTTTTTTTGTCAACTGCAGAAAGTACCCTTGAAGCATTATTGCTAATGCACCAACACCGAGCACCGCAGTGATACAAGCCAGGATTATTTCTCCAAGTGATCCTTGCATGATGAGAACAGGATTAAGCACGAAGAAAAAGGGTACAATAAAACCTATAATCCCAAATCTAAAGGCTGTCCACCCCACCTTCATAGGGTCCTCTTGGGCTATAGCAGCAGCTGCGTAGGAGGCGATACAGACCGGGGGCGTGATAGCACCAAGAGCCCCATAGACGAAAAGAAATAGATGTGCCGCCAGCATGGGCGTTCCCAATTCGGCCATTGCGGGAGCGATAATAAACACAGAAAAAAGATAGACAGCGGTAGTAGGCATCCCCATCCCTAATAGGATTGTGACGAGGGCAGTCATGATAAGTAATATTATTAATATCCCATGAGACAACTTAACAAGTACAGTTGATATCGATAACCCAATACCTGTTAAATAGAGCGAACCAATTATGATTCCGGCGCAAGCACATACAATGGTGATCATAATCATCATGCGCATTCCATTCTCCAGCGCCAGATATATTTTTTTAAACCCCATGCGCGTATCTTTTCGAAACCAGCTGACAACTACCATAGCAATAATTGCATACAAGGACGCCCTCGTGATCGACACCCCTGCCACCGCCATAAAATAGATCAGACATACAAGGGGGATAAGCGTTGGCCAGTATTGAATGAATGCCTTCCAAACGTTCGGCAACTGTTCGCGAGGAATTCCTTTTAACCCTGTTCTTGCAGCTTCGATATCCACAATCATGAAAAGGGATAAATAATACAGTAAGGCAGGCAGGGTGGCGGCAATACATACATCCCAGTAACTAATCTGAAGCAGCTCAGCCATGACAAAAGCACCTGCACCCATTACCGGCGGCATGAATTGCCCTCCCGTGGAGGCAAGCGCCTCAACTGCGCCGGCCATTGCCGGCTTGTAGCCAGTTTTCTTCATCATGGGAATAGTAAAAACTCCCGTTCCTACAACATTAGCTGTCGCGCTGCCAGAAAAGGTTCCGAAAAGGGCGCTTGCGACCACTGCAATCTTGGCAGGACCTCCTCGAAAACGCCCGAATAAAGCTTTAGGAATCTCCATGAAGGCCTCGGTAGCCCCCCCTATCTGCAAGAAGCTTGCAAAGATGACAAACAGTACTATGATTTTCGAGCACACGGCCACTGGTACCCCCCATATGCCAAATGTAGATAGGGAAAGAGCATCAGCAATATGATCGATACTGAAGCCCGGGTTATTGAATGCTCCAGGCATGTACTCACCGAAATAGGCGAAAAGAATAGCAGACAAGGCTACTCCCAGCACACCCCACCCTGATACACGTCTGGTTGCTTCTAAGATCAGGACAATAAGTATACCGCAGACAACGAGATCGAATCGGGAGGGCTCCATTTTTATCAGGAACATCTTGGGCTGCAGCCACACGATGTATGCGACACTTAAAACAGACATGGTAGAAAATACGCAGTCGATTGCGAATAACCAAATTGATTTTTTATTCCCCAGGGGATAGAGGATGAATGTAGCCACAAGACAGACCCCAACTAAAACACCCTGTGCAATTATTGCTTCTCCAGGGATAGACCAACCCGTGTACACAAAAAATAATGCGGTGCCTGCAATGATTGGGCTAAGCATTTTTGCAACAAGATCACGGATGGACCATTCGGTGGACTTATTCAGTCCCATCGGTTCTTGGTTCTTCCCCATAATTTGTGCCACCATTTATTGGGATGAGGATCTATCAATCCGAAATTCTATAAATCTCTACAAGTAAATAAAGCCACCTTCTAATCCTCCAGTTTTGTGGAGGATGTTTATTTGATAAGAGTTAATTTTCTCTGAGACTATCAGAGTTTTAGCCCACAGATTCTGAGATGAAGCTCCAGCTTTTTAGCCCTGGCTTTTGAAATACCGGGTTTTATTCAATGCTTCTTCAAACTGTCGGTGAAGATCGGCAAAGGCCTCTCTCTCCCCTCGTTCTTCCCTATTTCGGATAAACATTACTTGTTCTTCTTCTGGCCTGTATCGAAGGTTGGTCGCTAAAGTATGAAAGACTGCCTGAGGCAGGAAACTCCCGAGTCCCAATGCCTCAAAAACCTGCTTTCTGCACATTTTGCCAATAGCAATGGCATCACTTGGAATCAAACATAAAGCTTTTGCCAGATTGTAGACTTCCTCTTCCAGGATTTCAGGTTCGACTGCCTTGGTAATGATTCCTATCTCTTCTGCTTCCTCTGCAAGAATGGTCCTTCCGGTGAGCAGAAGCTCTATAATTTTCTTCGTTCGGCCCATGACAACATTTATAGGCATCGATATTAACCCACCGAAGGCAAGTCTCTGTCCTCTGTGGGCAAAACGCGCATTTTTAGCTGCTACAGCAATATCACTAGCTTCAGCAAAATACATTCCTGCTTCTATGCACCATCCATGAATCTGCGTTATAAGGATTTTTTTACAGTAAAAGAGAGCCCTTCTGATCCCCACAACATGGTCTTCGTCAATTCTAAGTCGCTTTTCTTGGTAGGGCCGAAATCCCGGACCGCCTCCATACACCCGGTACACCATAGACAGATCGAACCCTGCACAGAAGTTCTTCCCATTACCTTTAATAATGATGACCTTTACTTGTTCATCATTTTCTGCTTCTCTAAGGGCGTCTTGAACCTCATCGGTCATATTACCAGGGCCAATGCTAATAGCATTGGTTTTTTCAGGTCTATTGAGAGCAATATAGACAATGTTCGGTGTTGCTTCGTCTTTTTTATAGACCAGTGTTTTGTAAGTCTTTCCCATTTTTTCTCCTTTCTGACAGGCCCAAATTCATAGAAGCCTGCTTCTTGCTGAATGTGCGCCTTCTTAGCGGTTTAATTATACGCTTAGTTTAGCTAACCGTTTATTTAAATTTAGCCGATACCACGTTTCAACGAATATGTCAAGATTTTTTATTCATTGATTCTTAGGATTTGATACCAACCATTTCTCACCTTGCTTATGGCTTTGCTAATACGTCCTTCCAGTATTCGTAAATCTTATTGTATCCCGCTCGGACCATGGCCCTTATAAGAGGATGGAGACGCCCTCTCTCACCAAGTTCCCTTAGAGCATCTTCTTCCGACGAAGCCCTGATGGCCCATCCTCCCACCATATCGACAAGCTCGAGAGGTCCCATAGGTAGATTGTAACCAAGCTTTAAGGCTTTATCGATTTCCTCTGGAGGGGCAACCCTCTCCCATACCATCTGGATGGCCTCCTCCGTAAGAGCTCGGTAAGCCCGATTGGCCAGAAATCCATAGCTTGTATCTCTACAGACCACGGGTTCTTTCCCTAGTCTCCTTGCAAGCTCACAGGCAAATTCTACCGTTTCGTCAGAAGTGCGTCCCCCCTTGATCACTTCCACCAACCGCATCACACCCACTGGATTAAAGAAATGGATACCCACTACTTTATCCGGTCTTTTCGTGGCGGATGCCATTTCCGATATATTCAGATAAGAAGTATTAGAGGCCAGGATCGCATGGCTCGGAGCGCTCTCATCCCCTCTCTTAAAGACCTCTTTTTTAAGTGCCATCTTTTCGATGATTGCTTCGATCACCAAATCGGCCCCTTTGGAAGCTTCTTCAATGCTTGTGCTTCCTTTTATTCGGTTCACAAGATTTTTTTTCTCCTCCGGTGTGAGTTTCCCTTTCGAAACAAAAAATCGTTCCAATCTGTCCTCAATCGACCGAAGCCCTTTTCCAACCAGGTCTTCATTGATATCTGCCATCCATACCTCATACCCCCCCATACGGGAAAGGACCTCAGCAATCTGAGCGCCCATCATACCTGCCCCTATGACTGCCACTTTTTTTGCATTTTCAATCTTCATACCTCCTCCTTTATATTTGAATCTCAGTTGCTCGATTAGGTTTTATACTCGCCCACCCTTTCATTTATGAATTTTGCTCTATCAACTCCTTTGCCGGCCAAAGGAGCTTAAAAGGCGATCTTAGCAGTGAAGCTGAGATGATGACAGAGATGGTTCCCATGGGGCATATGACCATCCTATAATCATTGATAGGATGTTCCATCCTTTAAAAAAATTCTCTTCGATCTCCCAGAAAAAAATAGCCCTTTGGCTTCCATAATTGTCAGGTTTGATCTGACGCAGCCCAATTTTAATGTATTCCACATCCGCCTTATCATTCAATCTCTCTACCCGATAGGGTCTTTCCTTGAGTGGGCAGTACCCGAAAGATACCAGATCTCTTTTGAAGTGATTTAACATATGCTTTAATGAGTTCATTATAGTTGTCTGCATACCTCTCGGGTTGATCAATAAATATTAATGATTCCAGGTTATTACTGTGCAAGCCAATAAATCGACAAACTACCTCAACCTTTGCCTCCGGAGGAATGGATGAGACAGATTTTTGAAAAACATTTTGGATATACTGCTCCACTGAATCAGCCTTTAGACGCTCTGCTATTATATCGAGGATAATCATTAAACCACCGTTTGTGTCATCACGGGCGTCCTTGTAGGATACAAATATGTCCTCACCATGGTTTCTGTATTCTTCCTCTAAGATCTGAATTGCCTGAGTTGAAAGTTCACATGGAGAAAGGTGGTGTTTCCCTCTCTCCCCGCAAAGACTTGTATGGTGACTGTAATAATTCGTAATCATTTTGGTAAAATCCTCGAAACTTTCCACTTTGTTGGGTTGAAAAGGATAACTTATCCGTGCTATATCGTGATAAATTGCAACTTCTCGTGCAATAGCGACTTCACTTGTTGCTGCCAATAGGTTTTTCAATGAAACTATAATCTTTTCTTCCATACTTCACCATCTTTTCCTTATGAAGTAAGGCTGTCGAATCTATTGCCCCGATGAAGTCATAATCGGTAGCTCATACTTCTTCCCGGTACAACTCTAATTTTCCTGGGAGCCGCCATCCAAATACTAACTAAGGCAAATAGTATACAAGCTACCATTATGATAAAAGCAAGAATATAACTTCTGGTTTGATCATAAAGATAGCCGGTAACCCACGTCCCAACCGCCCCACCTATATTAGTGAGCAGCAACAGCGTTCCAAAGATGCTTCCATAAGCTCTCCCCTGAAAAAAATCCGCTGCGATTAAAGGAGGCAAAGCTGTAACAACAGAATATCCGAAACCAAAAGATATGGCATAGACATATGGAATGGAACTGTATGTGAAATAAGTAAATACAATAAGAAATATCAAGCCGCAAATGAAGCAAGCCATCCCGATTGTGTAAGTAATCTCCCTTCCGATTTTATCCGATAATATTCCCCAAAAGATTTTAGCTACTATACTCACGATACCTATCATTCCAGCAATGTAAGAAGCAAACAAAGCTTTTAAGCCGCGGTCTATGAAAAAAGCCACATGATGACTAAAGATCGAATTCGTAGTGAAACTGCCCAAAAAGAAAGAGATGCTAAGCAACCAAAATTGTTTAGTAGTCGCAGCCTCCCGCACTGTCCAAGACCGTGATGTCCAAATTTCATTGACAACAATATGGTCTTCTATCACATTGTCTAAGACTTTCTTTGTTGTATGACTGGGCACGATATTTTGCGGAGGCCTCTTTAAAAATGCAATTGCCATCGAAATTACAACTAAAGGAATAAAAAGCGCCATAATGCGATAAGTCATTCTCCACCCTACTCGATTGATAAGATGCTGGATTAATGGAACGCATACAAAAATTCCAATTCCTATTCCAGAGGATATAATCCCTATTGGCAATCCTCTTTTCTCCTTAAACCATTGCTGTATAACTGTGGTATTTGATGCCCAGCCAATAAGCCCGACTCCAGCGGCCGTCAACAAACCAAAAAAAATGTAAAATTCCCACCAGTAATGGATTAAGCTACATAGCGTAAGCCCCGCACCCAAAATCAATGATCCCAGCAAGAAAACGATTCTGGGCCCAAATCGGTCAACCATCCCCCCTGCAAAGGGACACATAATACCATGAATAATCATAAAAACTGAGAAGCCACCTGCAGCAATAGAGCGACTCCAGTTAAATTCTTTAAGGAGAACCACAAAGAATACAGAAAAAGAATACCATGCCGCCCCATAAGCCAGAGCAAGAGTGATGAAACTGGTAATAACAATCACCCAACTAAAATTGAAATAACTCTTGGCTTCATTAAAATATTTATTTGCCTTTAAAAAAATGAAATTTCTTCCTTTCTCCCTCTTTCTATTCAAAGACAAGGGCTTGGATTAAATTTTCCAACCCTGACCCGATCCTAAAACCCACCTCGTTAATACAAATTTTCTTTCTTATTTATAAAAAAGCAGCGAGTCTGAGTTGGAGGTCCGCTAAAGCTGAGGGAATTTCGCTTACCATCCCTTGTATTACTTCGGCTGCCCCCACAATACTCTTTATCAATCCAGCATCTTGCCCGCAGCATATTTCAGATTCTTGGGAATCCCCAAGAACTTGGGCATGATATTGTGAATGCTGATTCACAAACTCTTTTAGCTCTTCCTGGGAGGCACCTGCTGCCTTCATCTCCAAGTATTTTCGTGTAAATTGATTTCTTAGGTCTCTTGCTAGCATTATGTCCTTGGGCACGCTGACTGTACAAGCGTCATCTGCGTTCACTACAGCTTCTTTTACCCGCGGGTGGGAGTCCGATTCAGCGGTAACCATAAAGCGCGTACCTATATACACCCCGTCGGCGCCCAGAGCCAAAACGGCCAGTATCCCATGGGCATTGCAAATCCCCCCTCCAGCAACGATGGGTATTTTCACTACTTCAGCGACCATTCCGATGAGAACAAAAGTGGTTATCTCAGTAAAGCCCTTATGACCGCCTGCTTCAAATCCCTCACAGATTACCCCATCCACCCCCACTTCCTCGGCTTTTCTCGCATGTCCCACAGTAGAAATAGCATGGAGAACCTTTATTCCTGCGTCTTTTAGCGCCTTTGTATACACGTCTGGGCTACCCACGGAAACAATTGCTACGGGAACACCTTCACTAATGACGACCTCCACACACCTCTGGGAGTATTGCCGATCCTCTACCCTCCCTATCGCAATATTTACGGCGAATGGTTTTCTCGTGAAATCTTTAACAATTTTTATTTGACTCCGAAGCCTTTCGCCAACGGTTGTCACATCCGGTGTAATCCCCTTGGCTCCCGCATTGGGCCCTAAAGTACCTAAGCCACCTGCGTCAGAAACTGCGGCTACTAATCTTGCCCCACTTACCCAGTTCATTGGTGCTTGGATTATTGGGTATCGAATGCTTAGGAGCTCACATAGACGATTTTTTCCCATAGTTATTCCCTTAATAGGGTGCAAAACGGGCTTAAATCCAGTTCTTAAAAAAAACAACTCTTAATCACTAAAAATTACTCAAACAAACCTGAAGTAAAAACAACTGACGATTTCACTAATCCAATCTAAATCAATCCATCTTTTATCAAGTCCTGTAATGGTCGGGCTTTACTTACCTCTTGCACTAATTTTTGCGAGGGATCGGGGTAGGTGACTGGACCGTATTCCTTCGAAGGTAGGATTATTGTCGAAAAATTAGGCGGCATTGATTGGGCACCTCGCTGGTTGGTCGCCCAAGCCTCTATATCCACACAGAATTTATCACCATCTATGTATTTCTTAACGATTTTACCATTAAAAGTGGTGATGTCCCCCATCTGGTTGAATGCCCTGAGATCACCGTTCATTTTCCATAAAAAGCCATCATCACCCATCCAATTAGTGAAGTATTGACAGAGCCATGACATCCTCTGGTTTCCATAATCATAAGCCCTTTCTACACCTATAGCACGGGCAAAGTGATCGAATATATGAACCAGTTCAGGGATGTCTCTTTCCCCAGTCTCAGGGACGTATTCAAGCCCTCGAGGATGCCTTGCTTCCCACTGATATTGCATCTTGTGGGCCAACACAAAAGGGCTACCAGCACCCATGAGCCAAGCAATCTCATCCCTCACACTTAAAGGACCTTTAATCATGGGTTTCAATTCCTCTCCCACTTTAACATCCTCCCACCACCTCGGTTCAGCACCTCTTAGCTCTTCATTATCATAAGCATCAAGGATCTTAATCCAGTCCTCCTTGTCATAAACTGGCTTCTCCAGCTTGCGTTCTTTCCCTGCTGCTGCCGCATCTTGTCTCCCGGCACGGATGGCATGATAATGCTCTCTGCCTACTATCTCGTGTCTTTGGTTTATATGTATGACATCGCAATAATCAATGAAGGTAGAACCACCGCCTGTCATCCTGCCCTTCTTCTCGACTAGCTCGCCAATAATACCAACTGTATTAAATTCATCGCCGACATAGATCGGCTTATACCATTCCCACTCGCCACCACTATACCAGCCGTGGGCACCAGTCATTCCTCCTCCAAGGAGTGTCCAACGAATAGTATATAGGTAAGTACCCGGAGCAATGATGCTGCCATATTTGGTCTTCTTGGCATATTCTTCATCACGGAACAAGGGGTTTAGGTCACCCATCCCGTTAACGAAGTGCCTGATACCATCTTTTGATGCCTGTGTGTTAAAATAAATGCCTGTGGGATAAAATGGTTTATCAGCTCTTGACCGTCTTCTCTCTATTTTTTCTGGCGTAAGGTCTTCAATCGTTACCCCCCACTCATCGCCTATATCGAGTAGCCGCGCATGCTCGCTTTCACTCATTCTTGCCATTTCCCCCCATTAACCTCCACACTTTTCGAAAGAGCCTTTCCTAAGAATTCTTTCTAATCGAGCTTTAGTTCAGGGAAAAAAACAGGTGATGTTAAAGATTCATCGGAAGTTTAGTGAACGATTTTCCCGGTCCTATATAGGTCCGTGATTTTTGTAGGACTTCAGAATTGAGGGAAAAGGCACATCCCATGTAAATCTCCTCAACTCTTCTTTTTTGGCTCATTAAATAATCCCTTCCTGTTTCAATCGCACCAGTTCGGAATCCGCATAGCCAAGCAGTTCTCTGTAAACGAAATCATTATTTTCCCCTACACCCGGAGCCCCTTTTCTTAAATCTCCCGGGGTTTCTGATAATTTTAGTATCACTCCCAGTGTGGGTATCGTTCCAACATCACTGTGTTTCATATCCACAAAGATTTCTCGCTCTCGATACTGGGGTTCAGAACAGGCTTGGGGAATCGTGTTAATCTTTGCGCAGGGAACTCCTGCCTTTTCTAAGATGGAGATGATTTCTTCAACCTTCTTTGATGAAATCCAGGGAGTAATAATCTCATCCAAAAGGTGGCTATTTCGAGATCGCTCCCAATCCGAGCTAAATCTCGTATCCTGACCAATTTTGTCCATCCCTGCTGCTTTAAGGAATCTTCTCCATACTCCGTCACGAGTGATAGAAACAAAAACCCAACCATCCTTGGCCTGGAAGGAATCCGCATAGGCATAAGGGCTCCGATTGCCCATTTGAGGACGCTCTACTCCCTCTTTCTCATATTCTGCATAGATTCCCTGCAAAGCGACAAGCCCTGCAGCGGCATCGGCTAAAGCCACTTCAACGGTCTGTCCTTTCCCTGTCTGGTCCCGGTGCCTCAAAGCCAAAAGGACCCCGAAAGCTGCATAAAGGGCAGTCGCATAATCTACCCATGCCATCGCTGATCTTACAGGAGGATTACCGGGAAAACCATTAAAACTCATCGCCCCTGACATAGCCTGAGCAATGGGGTCGAAGCCAATCCTCTGAGTGTTAGGGCCGCTGGATCCAAATGCCGAGATGGAGGCCAATATAATGGAGGGCTTGATTTTTCTAAGAGATTCAATATTCAGCCCCAATTTTTCTTTGTCCCGCATAGCGAAGTTTTCGAGGACGATATCAGAGATTCTCACCAATTTTTCAAAAATCTCCCTTCCCTTCGGGGTATCCAAGTTAAGCGTGATAGCCTTCTTATTTCGCATTCGATTCAAGAAGGCGTAGCTATCACCCGTCGCAGATAAATAACCAAACCGTCGATCCTCATCTCCCCCAGGTCGTTCTACCCGGATGACTTCGGCACCCATATCTGCCAATAAAGAGCTACAGTAAGGTCCGGATATATGACGACTCAAATCGATCACTTGAATACCCTCTAATACGTTGCTCATCTACCACCCTCCAATGACTTTTGCCGGTGAATTGATTTCATCCAATAGCTTCTCCATTGAGATCTGGCTCACCCCCTCAGGAAGTTTACCGCTTAATTTGAGAAGGTTTGTCCAAATCGGACAAGCATAAAGTAAAACACCCGCCTCCTTGGCTTGCAACAGCAATGGCCTGATAGATATCCCCTTTGGATCTCGAGGGGTATGAAGAGATAAACCTAACTGGTCGGATCCAGCCGATATCGCCTTTTTCACCTCCACCCCGCTAAGGGAATCCGGATACTTTATCACCCCGTTACATAAACAATAGAGCGCATCCCCAGTGAAGAGCA
>Ga0315279_10002385_pt1 | contig 28356 bp, 13 predicted proteins | sample YL17G06_20_MG_FD_203694 | JGI IMG/M metagenome (GOLD analysis project Ga0315279, IMG submission 203694) | Sediment microbial communities from Yellowstone Lake, YNP, Wyoming, USA - YL17G06_20 | ecosystem: Environmental > Aquatic > Freshwater > Lake > Sediment | place: USA: Wyoming | collected... | reverse complement strand
CCCCCGCTTCGCGATGCCCTCGACAACCTCGACAACCAGATACGCAAACTACACGAGGAGGCTGCCCTTGCCGCCGCCTGAAAACTTGCTTCAACCGTGACGATCTGACCTTTAGAAAGTGTCTAGGGCCCGCTTCGCGGGCCGTCGGCGGCCCGCCTACCAGCGAAGCTGCGCCGCGCCCGTTGTCCATGTCGGCGGTTTGAGGCGCAGCTTCACTGGTTCGCCTTTTCGATGGCGAGGTAGGGACGCTGTCGTCCGAAGTCCGAAGGTCTCCCGCCGAACGGCCGAGTTGGATAGGCAGGCGTGTGCCCGGTTGCGCAAGCATGTATCATGGCGCGGTTTCGTGGCCTCGCATCATGAGCTGTCGAAATCCGGCTGAAGCCGGATCCCACGTGCCCGGCCCGGGCGTCCACACCTGGAGCCGGTGGCTGCCGGCCATCGCGGTGATGGCCAGCGCCGCCATGGAGATGCTCGACACGTCGGTCGTCAACGTCAGCCTGCCGCACATTGCCGGTTCACTGTCGGCCACCGTCGAGGAGGCGACGTGGGTCCTCACCTCCTACATTGTCGCGAACGCGATCATCCTGCCGATCAGCGGCTGGCTGGCGAGCTACTTCGGGCGCAAGCGGCTGCTGATGACCGTCGTTACCGGGTTCACGGCATCCAGCGTCCTCTGCGGCGTGGCGCCAAGCCTCGGCTGGCTGATCTTCTTCCGCGTGATGCAGGGAACGACCGGCGGCGGGCTCGTCCCGTTGTCGCAGGCAATCCTGCTGGAATCATTCCCCGTGGAGGAGCGCGGCAAGGCGATGGCGTTCTGGGGCATCGGGATGATCGCGTTTCCGATTCTCGGACCCACGGTTGGCGGCTGGCTGACGGACAACTACTCGTGGCGGTGGGTGTTCTACGTGAACGTGCCGGTCGGCATCGTCAGCCTGGTGATGATGCACCTCTTCACCACGGATCCGCCGTACCTGCGCAAGGTGTCGAAACGCGTGGACGTGTGGGGCCTCGGCCTGCTGGCGGTCGGCATGGGATCGTTCCAGATCATGCTGGACAAGGGCCAGGAGGAAGACTGGTTCGGTTCGCACTTCATCGTGACGCTCGCCGTGATCGCGGCGGTCGGCCTGGCCGCGTTCCTGATTCGCGAGCTGCGCACGCGCGAGCCGCTCGTCGATTTCCGGTTGCTGAAGTACAGAACGTTCGCCACGGGTGTGTTCGTCGGCGGCGTCCTCGGTTTCGTGCTGTTCGGCAGCCTCGTACTGCTGCCCCTCTTCATGCAGCAGCTGCTCGGTTTCCCCGCCGTGACCGCCGGAATCTGGAGTTCACCTCGCGGCCTGGGCACCCTCGTCTTCCTGCCGATGACCGGCATCCTGCTGGGACGCCGCTTCGACCCCCGCATCCTTCTCACGGCCGGTCTCATCGTCGCGAGCGTCGCCTTCTTCTTCTACGCGAGCCTCGACCTGCACGCGGGCGGAACCGACTTTCTCTGGCCGCAGATCATCCAGGGCGCCGGATTGTCGATGGTGTTCACGCCGCTCGCAACGATCGCCATGGACCCGATCCCTCTCGAGTCGATGGGGTTTGCCACGAGCCTGTTCAGCATCTCGCGAAACATCGGCTCGAGCATCGGCATCTCGTTCGTGACGACCGAGATCGCGCGCCGATCGCAATTCCATCAGGCGCGGCTGGTCGAGGCGATTTCGCCCTACAATCCGGCGGTCCAGCACGCGCTGCAGTCAGTGGGAAGCGTAATGGGACCAGGCGACCACTCGGCGCAGGGGCTCGGCGTGATCTACGGGCAGGTGGCACGGCAGGCGGCCGCGATGAGCTACCTCGACATGTTCCACCTGCTGGGCATGCTCTTCCTGGTCGTAACGCCGCTCGTGTGGATCATGCGCCGGCCGCGTCACACCAGGAAGGCACCACGTGCCGGGCGCGTTCCTCCGGAAGGCACACGCGCCGAAACGGACGTCGTTGACGCCGGCTCCGGGCACTGAAGGGTCCACCGCGATGGGTGCCCGCGGTGGACTCATCCGACACGCACACCCTCTGCAAACCAACCCGTGTGTGACGCGTAGAGCGCGACCGGTGTAGACTTGCGCCCATTCGCCCTCACACCGGGGCAGGGAGCAGAGCATGGACAGGACGCTTCGGAACCTGATCGTCGCCGGAGCCACGGCAGCGTTGATGGCCGCCGTCGGCGCGGGCCTGCAGGCCGGGACCGGCGCTGCGCTGGCGCAACAACGGGGCGGCCTGACGCCGGAACAGAGCGCCAGGCGCCAGGATGTCGAGAAGGAACTGCAGTCGATCGCGATCGTCGAGCGCAAGGTGATGATGCCGATGCGCGACGGCGTGCATCTGGCGACCGACATCTACCGGCCGAAGGACACGTCCAAGAAAGTGCCGATCGTCTGGGTCCGCACGCCCTACAACTTCAATTACTGGGACGTGCGCAACGGCGTGCCCCGCGACATGACGACCGCGCTCCGGTGGGTCAGGCGCGGGTACGCCTACGTCGAGCAGAACGAGCGCGGGCATTTCTTTTCCGAGGGGAACTACGACATCCTCGGCCCGCCGCGCACGGACGGGTACGACGCGCTCGCCTGGATGTCCGCGCAGCCGTGGTCGAACGGTAAAGTGGGAACGGTCGGATGCTCCTCCACCGCCGAATATCAGATGGGCGTCGCCGCGCTCGGCCATCCGGCCTATGCGGCGATGAACGCCCAGGGCTTCGGCGCGGGCGTCGGGCGGGTCGCGCCGTATTACGAGCAGGGCAACTGGTATCGCGGCGGCGCGGTGCAGATGCTCTTCATCACCTGGATCTACGGCGAACAGAACCAGGTGAGGCCGATGTTCCCCCCGAACACCACGCAGGAAGACCTGATTCGGGCGTCCAAATCCTTCGATCTGGCGCAGCAGCTGCCGCCGGTGGACTGGTCGAAGGCGTTGTGGCATCTGCCCGTGCAGGACATCATCAAGGCCGTGGACGGACCGCACGGCATCTTTGCCGACGCGATGCCGGTGGACACCGGCGGCCGGATGATCCAGCGCACGCCAAACGACCCGGCCTGGTACAAGGGCGGCCTGTACCACGACGACATGCGGTTGAACGTGCCGGGGCTGTGGTTCATGTCGTGGTACGACGTATCGGTGGGCCCGAATCTCGCGCTCTACAACCACGTCGTCCGGACGGCCAGGCCCGAGATTGCCAACGAGCAGTGGGCCGTGATTGCGCCGGTCACGCACTGCGGGTACACGCGCGCGACCGAGGACACCGTGGTCGGCGAGCGCCGCGTCGGTGACGCGCGGCTCAACTACGACGACCTCACCTACGGGTTTTTCGAGCGCTTCCTCAAGGGCGAGAACAACGGTACGCTCGACAAGCAGCCGAAGGTCACCTACTACACCATGGGGCTGAACAAGTGGCAGTCCTCCGACACGTGGCCGCCCAGGGGTGCGCAGCCAGTGACGTTCTTCCTCTCGAGCGGTGGCAAGGCCAACACCATGAACGGCGATGGCGTCCTGACGCTCGCTCCGCCCGATGGCGACAAGGCGGACGGCTTCACTTACGATCCGAAAGACCCCGTCACCTCCTACGGCGGCAACGTGTGCTGCACCGGCACCGCCATCACTGCCGGCGCGTTCGACCAGCGCAAGATGGAAGGACGCCCGGACATCCTCGTCTACACCTCCGAGCCGTTCAAGGAAGGCACCGAGGTCAGCGGGCCAATCGAGCCGACGCTCTTCGTCTCCTCCGATGCGAAGGACACGGACTTCACCGTCAAGGTGATTGACGTGTATCCGGACGGCCGCGCCTACAACCTCGATGAGTCCATCCAGCGGATGCGCTACCGCGACGGCTACGACAAGCCGCTCACGTGGATGGCCCCGGGCCGGGTGTACAAGGTCACGCTGCAGCCGCTGACGACGAGCAATTACTTCGAGGCGGGGCACCGGCTGCGCATCGAGGTGTCGAGCAGCAACTTCCCGCGCTTCGATCGCAACCTCAACACGGGAGGCCACAACTACGACGAAGTGGACGGCGTCGTCGCGCACAACGTCGTCCACCACTCCCGGCAGTACCCCTCGCAGGTGAAGATCACCGTGGTGAAGCGCGCCGCGACCGACAGGTGATGCAAGAAGGCAGGCTCCGGGCTCCAGGCTCCGGGCTCCAGGCTCCGGGCGCTGGTCTTCGGTCCGAACGTCTGACCAAGGACCAGAAGTGGTTTCAAAACCCGTCCGGGTCCTGTCCGCCGGGCGAACCCACTGTCGCTCCCGGGCCTCGAACAGGTACCTCGGTACGGCCCGTCCGTGACAGGGGTCCGCCCGCGGCCACCCGCGCCGGTTTTGAAACCACTTCCAGGATCAGGGACCAAGGACTCCGTCCGAAAGTCCGAAGGTCCGACATCGGACACCGGACGCCGGACACCGGACACACCAAGCTCGACCGGCGGCCCTCGTCCTCTCGCTTGGCTCGGACAAGCTCGCACTCTATACTGGCGGACGGCGGTCCATGGCCAGGAAATCCCGGAAAACACCCGGCACGGCGCGCGCCGCCTCCCGGCGCGAAGGCGAAGATCCGAAGGTCCGCCCGTCGGCGGGCTCGGGGCGTGGTGAGCTCGTCGAACCACGAGGGTCCGAAGGTCGGAAGGTCCGGGGATCGGATGGTCCCGGCGCAGGCATCGGCGGCCGCCGCCGGTGGGCGGCGGCCGCCATCCTCCTGGTTGCCGGCGCCGCGGCCATTGCGTGGTGGCACTGGTCGAGCCGCGTGTCGAGGCCCGGCGACGGTCCCATCATCCTGATTTCGATCGACACGCTGCGCGCCGATCACCTGCCCGTGTACGGCTATCGCAAGGTGGAGACGCCGGCCATCGACGCGCTGGCGCGCGAAGGCGTGGTGTTCGATCACGCCTACGCTCACTCGCCGCAGACGTTTCCCTCGCACGCGTCGATTCTGTCGGGGCAACTGCCCTTCGAAACCGGCATCCGCGACAACGTCGGCTTCACCCTCGATCGCCGCCCGTCGTGGTTGCCCGAGCTCGTGCACCCGCGCGGGTTCGTCAGCGGCGGCATCGTGTCGGCGTTCGTGCTCCGCAAGGAAACGGGGATCGATCGCGGCTTCGATTTCTTCGATGGCCAGATGCCGCCGACACGCCCGGACAAGCCGATGGGCCAGGTGCAGCGACGCGGCGAAGACTCGCTCGCCGTCGCCGAAGCGTGGATGGAGGGACTCGCCTCGCCGCGGTTCTTCCTCTTCTTCCACATCTACGAGCCGCACAAGCCCTACGAGCCGCCGGAGCGTTTCGCGCGATTCGCCCCCTACGACGGTGAGATCGCGTACTCGGACGAAATCGTCGGGCGGCTGTTCGAGTACCTGAAACGAAAAGGCTGGTACGACCGGGCCATGATCATCCTGCTCTCCGACCACGGCGAGGGCCTCGGCGATCACGGCGAACAGGAGCACGGCCTGTTTCTCTACACCGAGACAATCCGCGTGCCGCTCGTCGTGCGGATGCCCGGTGGGACACACGGCGGCCGGCGCATCGCCGCGCCGGTGCAGCATATCGATCTCGTCCCGACGATCCTCGACTGGCTGAACATCAATCGTCCGCGCGAGTTACGGGGGCGGTCGCTGCGCGGCCTGCTCAAGGCTGGCACCGACCGGCTGCCGGAGACCGAGCTCTACGCCGAGTCGTTGTTCGGGCGCTATCACTTCGGCTGGAGCGAGCTGTACGCGCTCACCGACGCGCGCTACCGCTTCATCCGGGCGCCGCGTTCCGAGCTCTACGATCTCGATCGCGATCCTCGCGAGCTGCGCAACGTGGCCGCCGATCGCCCGCAGACAGCCGGCGCCATGCGCGGTGCGCTCGACAGCCTGCTGGCCGGCGTGAACATCCACGCGCAGGAGCGTATCTCGAAAGAGGATCTTGCCCGGTTGCAGGCGCTCGGCTACGTCGGGTCCCAGATGGCGGTGCCGTCAACCACGGCATCCGATTCGCTGCCGGATCCGAAGGACAAAGCAGGCGTGCTCGACCAGTACCGGCATGCCTCCGAGCTGTCCGCGCAGAGGAAGTACAGCGAAGCGATTGCCGTCTACCGCGCGATCCTCGACGCGGAACCCGGCATGAAGGACGTCTGGCTGCAGCTCGGCGAGGAACTGCTGCGCGCCGGCCGTTACGCAGAGTCGGTCGAAGCGTTCAAACGCCTGGTCAAGCTCGACCCCACGGATCCGAACGGCCTGGTGAGCGTGGCCACCGTGCTCGTGAGGCTGAATCGGCTGGACGAGGCGGTCGCGACCGCGGAAGCTGCGCTGCACCTGCTGCCCGCGAGCGACCGCCGCATGCGCACATCGGCCCTCGAAGTGCTCGTCAATGTCGCGCTCACACGCCACGACGCCACGGCGGCTCGCGCCGCCGCGGCGCGGGCGGCGCAGGTCGATCCCGATTACCCGCTGCCGAGCTACGTCGAAGGCGTCATCCAATACAATGCCGGCCGATACGAGCAGGCGCTCCCGCTCTTCCAGGAGACCGCCCGGCGACTGCAAACCCGTACTCTCGTGATCCCCGGCTTGTACTACTACCTGGCGGACATCTTCGGCCGCCTCGGCGAGGAACGCGAGGCCGAGGCCGGCTTCATCACCGAGCTGCGCCTGTCGCCCGAGAACCTGAGAGCGCGCGCCGGGCTGGCGATGCTCTATCGTGCCGCGGGACGCAATGAAGAGGCCGAACGCGCGATCGCCGACCTGCTCCGTTTCGTGCCGACACCCGAGGGGTACGACATGGCGATCAAGCTGTGGACGATGTTCGGGGAGAAGCAGCGGGCCGAGCAGCTCCGGGCGGCCCGGCGACCCGGTCCCTCGTAGGGGCGGAGCTTGCTCCGCCCGACAACCCAGCCATGAAAAACATCCCGACGCGCGCGCGATCGCCGAAGGCGGACCGTCCGAAAGGCGGACGCCCGCCGGCGCCGCCGGCCGCTCGTCGCCCCTGGCGCGCGATCCTGGCCGTGGTGATCCTGGCCGTCGTCGGCATCGTGGCAACCGGCTGGTGGCTCTTCAATCGGCCGCCCGCCGCTCCGGCGATCGCGCGCACGGCCGATCAGAACGTGCTGCTCATCACGCTCGACACGATGAGGGCCGACGGCCTCAGCTGTTATGGAGGCCGCGCCGCCACGCCGAACCTCGATCGGCTCGCGTCGCTCGGTGTCCGCTATGAATTCGCCCACGCGCACGCGGTCATGACGCTGGTGTCTCACGCGTCGATCCTGACCGGCCTGTACCCGTTCCAGCACGGCGTTCACGACAACGCCGGCTTCCGCCTCCCGCCGACCATCCCGACGCTGGCAACGATGCTGCACGCGCGCGGTTTGGCGACCGCCGCGTTCATCGCCTCCTTCACGCTCGATTCCCGATTCGGGCTGAACACCGGCTTCGACGTCTACGACGAGAAGTACGGCAAGTCGCAGACGAGTGCCGGATTCACGATGCCCGAGCGCCGTGGCGATGCGGTCGTCCAAGCCGCGACCGCCTGGCTTGCGCAGCAGAAGGGCCGCTGGTTCGCCTGGACGCACCTGTTCGATCCACACGCGCCCTACGATCCGCCCTCGCCCTACAAGGAGCAGTACGCGGACCAACCGTACTACGGTGAGGTCGCCTTCACCGACTCGGTGCTCGGCCGGCTGCTCGACGCCGCTCGCGACCCGTCCGGACGGCCGACGCTCGTCCTCGTCACCGGCGATCACGGCGAGGGACTCGGCGATCACGGCGAGATGACGCACGGCCTGTTCGCGTACGAATCGACGCTGCGCGTCCCGCTGATCGTCGCGCAGATCGATCGAAATACGCCGTCGTGGGCGTCAGGTGCGACCGCGGGACCGGAGGGCGCCAGCGGCGCCGTCTCGTCGACGCCTGCCCGGCACGTGGACATCGTGCCGACCATTCTCGATGCGCTGCAGGTCACGCGTCCTTCCGGCCTTCCGGGGCACTCGCTCCTTCGCACGTCGCGCGGCGAGGCTGACGCGACCGACTCGTACTTCGAGGCCAGGTCGGCGTCGTTCAACCGCGGCTGGGCGCCGCTCACCGGCATCCTCCTGAACCGGGAGAAGTACATCGACCTCCCGCTGCCCGAGCGCTACGACCTTCGCGACGATCCCGGCGAGCAGACGAACCTCCTGAACCGCGATCCGGCGCGCCAGCGCGATCTGGAGGCGCGTTTGCGGACGATGGGTGCCGCTGCCAACCCGGTGCGGCGAAGCGAGGACCCGGAGACTGCGGCGCGGCTGCGGGCGCTCGGGTACGTTTCAGGCAGCGCGCAACCAAGGTCGCAGTACACCGAGGAAGACGATCCGAAGCGGCTCGTCGAACTCGACCAGGCGCTGCGCCGGGCCGTCGACCTGTACGAGCGGAAGCGGCCTGCCGACGCCATTCCGATCTACCAGCAGGTGATCGCGAAGCGGCCGGGCATGGAGGTGACCTACACGCAGCTCGCGATGCTCTACTGGGATCTCGGGGATCCGCACTCCGCCATCGCCACGCTGCAGCGCGCCCGGCAGGCAGGTGTGGACGGCGTCGAGCTGCGCACGAAGCTGGGCATGTACCTGGCCGAGAGCGGCGCGGTCGATCGCGCGCTGCCGCTTCTGCGCGAGGCCGCCGCGGGGACCTTTCCGGATCTCGACGCGTTGAACGCGCTTGGCATCGCACTGCTGCGATCGGGCCGGACAGATGAGGGTGTCGCCACGTTCAATCGCATCCTGCAGCTGAACCCTTCCAACTCGATGGCGCTGGAGAACCTTGGTGCGGCCGCCCTTCAGCAGGGAGAGATCGAACAGGCGCGCAGCTACCTCATCCGTGCGCTCGACGTCGACCCGGCGTCGCCCCAGGCGCACAATACACTCGGCGTCATCGAGATGAAGGCGGGGAACCGGAAAGCGGCGATCGAGCACTGGAAGCAGGCGGTCGCCGGGGATGCCAGCAACTTCGACGCGTTGTACAATCTCGCCACGGAGCTGGTGAAGGACGGGCAGCGCGATGCGGCCCGTCCCTACCTGGAGCAGTTCGTGCGAACCGCTCCGCCCGCGTTCTACGCGAAGGACATCGAGTACGTTCGGCGATTCCTGGCGCGGTAGGCCCCGCCCGGCGTTACCCCTCGACCGGCGACGGCAAAGACCAGACGTCATGACGCGCATCACTACTCTCCTCCTCTTCCTCGTGCTCGCGTCCCCGACGCTGCTGGCCCGGACGAACGGCACCCAGGCGCCCGCTCAAGCGCCGACTCAGGCGCCGCAGGCCGTGTTCCGGTCAGGCGTCGAGATCGTGCGACTGGACATTCGCGCGGTGGATGGCGACGGTCGGCCGATCAAGGATCTGCGCCCCGAGGAAATAGAGATCTACGAGGCTGGCCAGCGCCGCCCGCTGCGCCTGTTTCAGCACGTTGCCGAGCCGGGCGGCTCGTACCTGGAAATCGCGCGCCGGACAATTGGAGGCGAGGTTTCGACGAACCAGGGCGCTCCCCGTGGGCACCTGTACGTGATCGTGTTCGATCAGAACCACATCACGCCGGGCAACGAGCAGCGGGCGCGCCTGGCTGCCGAACGCTTCCTGACGACCCGCATCCGGCCCGGCGACCGCGTGGCACTGTACGGTCTTCCCGGCCCCGGGCCCCAGGTGGCCTTTTCGAGCAATGCCCGGGCGGTGGCCGCCGAGCTCGTGAGGGTGCGAGGATCGCTGGACCGCAGCAGCCTCAGCAGTGCCGGCACGATGAGCATTTACGAGGCGTACCAGGTGGTGAGAGGCGACGCGACGGTGCGCGACCGCATCGTGGCCCGGGTCACGGAATCGGCGGGGACCGTAGATCTGGTGCCGAACCGCCCGGGCCAGTCCGCCCGAAGGGTCGGCGGCACGGATTCGCCGCAGGCGCTCAACCAGTTCGTGCTCGACAGCGCACGGACGGTCGTCGATCGAGCCGACATGGACACGCGTGCCTTCCTGCTCAACCTGGCCGACGTGATCCGCGAACTTGCCGCCGTCGAGGGACGCAAGTCCGTCGTCCTGATCTCGGAAGGGTTCTACGCCGACAACGTGGCGCACGAGATCGAACTGGTCGCCGCCGCTGCCGCGCGAGCCTATGCCGCCATCTACTCTCTGGACGTGAATCGCCGGAGCGTGGACCTGAAGGCCGAGCAGCCGGTCGGCGGCGAGCAGTTCACCGAGATCCAGTACCGGCTCGAATCGCTCGGCAACCTCTCCGCGGACACGGACGGCGAACTGGTCCCGGATGCCGGAAGCCATCTCGATCAGGTCATGAACCGGATTGCCGACACGTTGCAGGACTACTACGTGCTCGGGTTCGAGCCTGACGCGAGAGAGTTGTCCGCACGCGACCGCTATCACCGCGTGACCGTGAAAGTGCTGCGCCCGGGAGTCAGCGTGCGGGCGCGTTCCGGTTTCGCGCTGAACGATCCGGCATTGACCGCCGACAAGCGTCGCTCGATCGACAGGGTGCTCACCGCGCCGTTTCCACAGCCTGGTATTCCTCTCGAGATGACGACCTACGTGCTGCGCGGAACCTCGCGGGGCCTCCACCGGGTGATCGTCAGCGCCGAAGCGGAACTCCCGGTGAAATCCGCCAACACCGCCTCGGCAGATGTCGTGTTCGTCGTGAAGGACGCGCGCGACGGCCGCGTGACGGCAAGCGGAACGGACAAGATGGCGCTTCCGTCGGGCGCGCGTCCGGGCAGGACGACAGGCGTCGGCCGTTTCAGCGTACAGTTCGAGACGCCGGCCGGTGAGTACCTGATGCGGCTCGCGGTACGCGAGCCGGGCGGCACGATCGGCAGCGTCGACCGGCGTTTCCAGGTCCGGCCACTCGACGGCGTGGATGTGACGGCCAGCGATCTCATTCTCGGCCGGCGCACCGGCGGACTGCCCGTGCGGGCGATGGCACGGACGGATGAAGCGGTCAATGGCGTGCTCGAAGTGTACGCCCGACGCCCGGCGGATCTCGACGGCGTGGACGTGCTCGTGGATCTCGGGCGCATTGGAGAAGAAGCCGCGGAGATTTCGATCAGGGCCGAACTGTTCGACGTCAAGCCACTGGCCACCGGCGCGAAGAGGGGCGCCGAGTTCGTCTTGCCCTTGCAGGGGACTGCGCCCGGTCACTACGTCGTTCGAGCAACAGTGAAGGCTGCTGGCGAGACAGTCGCCGAGCTGACGCGCGAGCTCGAAGTCGTGCCGGCAGGAGCGGCGGTCGAGGCCGACGATGTACCGCGAAGTGAGCGCGTGGCGCCGATCGACATCCTGTCGGGAGAAATCGGGAAGAACCTCGTCCTCGCTTTGCGTGCTTCCGCCACAGATCGGGCGGTCGTCTCCGCCGCCGATTCCGCAGCGGCAGGCAATTGGCAGAAAGTGGAGGCCGCCTTGCGTGACGCGGCGCCCGGCTTCGGCGCGCGCGTCCTGCAGGGCCTGGCGTCGTTCGCCTTCGATCGCTACGACGAGGCGGCCACCGGGATCACCCGCGCGTTGGCCGGAACGACGACCGGCGACGGCAGGATCACGGCAATGGTGTCGTTCGTTCTCGGCTGGGTGCACACCTACGGCGGACGCGAACTGGATGCGATCAGCGCGTGGCGAAGTGCCGTGCTGCTCGACAAGACGCTTGTGCCGGCGTATCTCGCCCTGGCCGATGCCTACGTCCGGCGTTCCCAGCCGGCACTTGCAATCCAGGTGCTTCGCGGCGGCCTCATCGCCGTTCCGCGCTCGTTCGAGATCGAGAAGAAGCTGCGCGAGATCGAGGGGAAATAATGGGTTTCAGGCGCTCGGTTGCCCCGTTCGCCGTCGTTGCTCTCGTCCTGGCGGCCCTTGTCGTGCTACGCAGCGAGGCGCCACGCCCGAACGTGTTGTTGATTACGCTCGACACGGTCCGGGCGGATCATCTCGGCAGCTACGGTTACAAGGCGGGGGCGACACCGGCGCTCGATCGGCTGGCACGGGAAGGCGTCCGGTTCGCTGACGCGACCGCCAACGCGCCGCTCACCGGCCCGGCTCATGCCGCAATGCTGACAGGCGTGTATCCCGGCCGCTACGGCATGCGCGATAACGTCAGCACGGCGATTCCCGCTGACACGCCGACACTGGCGGAAATCCTGAAGAGCGCGGGGTACCACACCGGCGCCTTCATCGGCTCGTTCATTCTCGATCGCGCGTACGGCTTCGACCACGGCTTCGATGCGTTCGACTCGCGGTTCGATGCGTTCCAGCCGCAAGAGAAGATGCGAGCGGAGCGCATCGCCGACGACGTTCTGAAATCCGCGCTCCCGTGGCTTGCCCAGGTCCCCACCGACAGGCCGTTCTTCGCCTGGGTGCATTTCTACGACGCGCACACGCCGTACTCCCCTCCTGCGCCGTATCGCACCACCTTCCGAACCCATCCCTACGACGGCGAGATCGCTTACGTCGACAACGCGGTCGGAAGGCTGCTCGCCGCGCTCGAGCGCAAGGGCGTCCTTGAACAGACACTGGTCGTGGCAATCGCGGACCACGGCGAGAGCCTCGGCGAACACGGGGAGGCGGAACACGGCCTGTTGCTCTACGACGCGGTCCTGCGCATCCCCTGGCTGATGCGTCTGCCCGGTCACGCCCGCGCCGGCACGGTGGTCACCGAGCAGGTGCGATCCATCGATCTGGTGCCCACCGTGCTCGAGTCGCTCGGTCTTCAAGCGCCCAAGGGGCTGGACGGCGAGAGCGTCGGCGGACCAATCCGCGGCACGCCGCGGAAGGATCCGCCTTCTTCGTACGCCGAGAGCTTCTACGGGAAGCTCCATCACGGTTGGAGCGAGACCTACTCGGTTCGCGTCGGCGAGTGGAAATTCATCGATGCGCCCCGGCGCGAACTCTACGACCTGCGAACGGACAAGCGGGAGATGAGCAACGTCGTCGATCGCCAGGCGAACGTCGCCGGACGCCTGAGCAGCGATCTGCGACAGGTGGTCGCCGGTCTTGGACCGGGGGCCACCACGCAGGCGAAGATGCCGGACCGCGAGACGCTCGAGCGGCTACGCAGCCTGGGGTACGTCGGCTTCGTCGGCACCGCGGGCGGGGCGGCTGGCCGTGGGCCGGATCCCAAGGACATGATTGGCCAGCTCGAGGACTTCAACCGCCTGCTATTGCGGGCGATGAACGCGTTGAAACAGAACCAGCCGGATGTGGCCGTCGTGAGCCTGAGGCGGGCGTTGGCGGTAGACAAGCAATCTTACGATGCCCACCTGCTGCTCGGAGACGTGTACACCCAGCGGCGGCAGTACGAGCCGGCGCTTGGCGAGTACGACGCAGCGTCGCTGCTGAATCCGAAGAGCGTCGATCCCCTTCTCGCGGCAGCCAACGTCTTCATGGCGCAAGGGAAACTCGTTTCCGCTTCGGAGAGAATCGATCGCGCCGAGGCGCTCGCGCCGGAATCGTACGAAATCCCGCTCAACCGGGGCCTCGTCGCCGAGCAGCAGGGACGGCAGACCGATGCAATGGAGCAGTACCAGCGAGCCGTGCGTGCGAACTCGTCGGACGCTCGCTCGAAGGCGCGCCTGGCAAACGTCGCCATGCTGCTCGATCGCTATGACGTGGCAGCCCCGCTGTTTGCAGCGTTGCTCGAGATGGGGTACCAGCCATCCAGATCGCACTACGGTCTCGGCCAGGCAGCGGAAGCAAGGGGTGACCGCGCGACCGCGGTTAGAGAGTACAAGCGGGCATTGGCCCTCGAACCGACGTTCGAAGCGGCCAGGTTGGCGCTCGCGAAGCTCGGCAAGTGAGGGACGTCAGGCTGCCGTTGGGAGCGCGTCATGCCGATCCTCCTCGTGTTCGCCATCGTCATGCAGGCACACGCCGCGCGGCAACCGGTCGATGTGAGACGGCTGACGATATCCACGCCCGTGCCGATCGCCCGCATGGCCGCCGACTTCATCCGCGGCGAACCGCTTCGGCTTGCCTGGTCGCCCGACGCCCGTCACCTGTACCTGCGCACCGTCAAGCGCGATCGATGGGGAAACCAGACGATCTTCCACTATCAGATCGCAGTCGGGACCAGCGAAGTCCGGCCAATCGAACGGGAGCCAGACTGGTTCGGGCGCTACTGGATGTGGAAGTCCGCACAGTCGTCACCGGGATCGGCCGACTTTCGCATTACGTACGAATCGCGGGAAGAGCGCAAAACGGCGGTAGGGGTCGTCAGCGCGGGCGCGATCGCACAGAGCGGGGGCGATCCCAGCCTGGGCAGCGAATTGGGACCCCAGGGCCAGGCAATCGCATCGGCTGCCATGCAGGGCCAGATGGTTAGAACAACGACGCTGCGGCTGAAAGGACAGTTGCTGGGGGAGTTCGTGAACATGCTGGCCATTCCCGGGCTCACGTTCGGCTGGGCGCCCGACGGCATGGACGCCATCGCATATGTGGGCAAGAAAGGGCGGGTGATCCTCATGGACCGGGCGGGCCACAGGCGAGAGGTGCCGGGGATCCAGGGCGCATTGCTGCCCGCCTGGTCTCAGGACGGCAGGCGCCTCGCCTGGCTCCAACGACAAGGCAAGATAGAGTTCGTGCTGTCTGTGACGGAAGTGGGCGAAAAGTGACGCGGAAAGTAGCGAGTAGCGAGTAGCGAGTAGTGGTAGTGAGTAGAAGAGCACGGCGCGTATCCTGCTCGCTACCCGCTGCTGTGTGCGCTCGCCGGCCTGTTTGTTGCTGCGTAGGCACTGATCCGCGCCTTTTGTCCTCTTGTTGCTGCAAACGGACTGGAGGAATCAATGCTCGACGTCCTCTTCGTCATCCTCTTGGGACAGGCGGCGCCAACCACACGCGCACCTGCCGTTGACGTGACACGCCTCCAGGTTTCCGCGCCCAGGTTGGTCGCGGAAATCGACACAGCGAAGATCCAGGGAGATCCGGTGGGACTGGCCTGGAACATCGACGGGACGTTGTACCTGCGCGCCTCGCAGGCCGATCGGTGGGGCAACGAGCGCGCCCGGCACTACCTGATTGCCACCAGTGCCCTGCCGTCGCTCCTGAAGGCGACAGACGGCGTACCCGCCTGGGCCGCCAGCTACTGGGTCATGAAATCCCAGCTTTCCTCGCCGGGCAATCCTGCGCTCAAGGTCGATGTGGAGAGCCGGACGCAGACGGCCCGGACGACGAACACGGCCAATGCGGGCGATCTTGCGGGCATGTCGTCAGCCGCCCTGCCTCCGACTACTGGGGGTGATAGAGGCGGCGGCGGTTCCCCGCAGAGTGCGGCGGTTGATGCCGCGATGAAGGGCATCCAGTCGAGGATCACGACGATGCGCGTCAAGGGGCAGGTGGTCGGGGAGTGGGAGAACGTGCTTCCCCAACCCGGAATGCGATTCGGCTGGGCCCCGGCGGGGATCGATGCGATCGCGTACGTGAATTCGAACAAGCGATTGTCCCTGCTCGACGGCGCAGGTCACACGCTGGAGGTCGCCGGCACGGCCAACGTACTGCTGCCGGCGTGGTCTTCCGACGGGAAACAGATCGCGTATCTGCAGAAGAAGGACAAGAAGAAATACAGCCTGATGCTTGTCGACGTTCAGTAGCGCGAGCCTTCAGGCCCGCCATCCTCAGGGCCGCGATCGGCTTTCTCGCCTTTCCAGGCGAAGGAGACACGAATGCTCGCCGTCCTCCTTCTGGCAATGTTGGGGCAGGATGGACTGGCAGACCTCCCGCAAGTCTCCGATGTCGCTCGGCTCACCCTCTCGGCCCCGAAGGTTCTGGTCGAACTGGATACCAGCAAACTCCAGGGGGATCCAGCCCGGCTGGCCTGGCGACCAAATGGCGACTTGTACGTGAAGATGGCGCAACTCGATCGGTGGGCGAACGAGCGGAGCAAGCATTACATGCTGCCGATCGCGGACCGCGCGGCGCCGCCGGGGCATCTCGTACCGACCGCGATCGACGGCGAACCGGCCTGGGCATCTTCTTATTGGCTCTGGAAGTCGTCGTTGTTCGCCCCCGGTGTCCCCGGCCTGCAGTTGGAACTCGAGGTGCGTAACGAGATAAAGACGGCAGTCGGGACCGTCAGGGACGGCGGTTACAGCCAGTCTCGCGCAGACCCGAGCCGCCCCCAGATCGAGAGCGATGTCGCCTCGGCGCAGAACGTGAAGACGACGACGCTGAAGTTGAAGCGCCAGATCGTCGCCGAAGCGGTGAACACCAACCTGGTTCCGGGAGTGTCGTTCGGCTGGGCTCCCGCGCCGATGGGCGTGCTTGCCTACGTCGACGCGAAGAAGCGGTTGACGCTCATTGATCGTCAAGGACGCACGCGCCAGGTGAAGGGCGCCGCCAACGCGCTCCTGCCCGCGTGGTCGCCGGACGGCACGCGCCTCGCGTTCCTCCAGAAGAAGGACAAGAATGAATACACGGTCATGGTCGTGGATGTCGGGTTGAAGTAGCGAGTAGCGGGTAGTGGCGGGGCACAACGTGCGAATCAGGATGCCGTTGGCAATCGGCGTCGTGCTGTTGCTCGTGGCGCAGGCGCGTGGTGTCGGCCAGACGGCGCCGGCACCGCAACAGCCTACCTTCAAGACCGTCACCACGCTCATCCAGGCCGACGCCATCGTCACGGACCGGAATGGCGCATTCGTGGCCGATCTCACCGCAGACGATTTCGAGCTGCTGGAAGACGGCGTGCCGCAGGTGATAGAGCACGTCTACCTGACGCTTGACCCCGGCACCAAAACATCGGTCGGTCCGCTCACGGCAGGATCCACCCGCCCTGCTCTACCCGCTCCCCCCGCGCGTGATGTCCAGCGCACGTTCGTCCTCGTATTCGATCCCAACCAGATGCAGGTCGGTTCATTCACCCGCGTTCGCGAGGCGGCGTTGCAGTTCCTCGCCGGGAACTTCCGGGAAGGGGACATTGGCGGCGTCGTCAGCAACGGAACGATGATCAATAACCGCCTGACGACGATGCGGGGCGAACTCGAGGTGGCCGTGAAAGGCCTGACGCCGTCGGGCGACACGCGTTCCGTCCAGCTGACCATGCGGGCATGGCCACGACTGGTGGATGTCTACGAGATCTACCTGATTGCCGAGCGCAACAACCGCGAAGCGATCGGGCGAGCAGTCTCGAGAGCCTGCAACGACGATCCCGACGCATGCAGCCATAACACTCCGGTGGAGCAGATTGTCATCGAGAAGGCGCGCAGCCTGATTGCTGATTTCCGCCTTCGCGCGCAGCAGACCATGCGCACGATCAGTGCGGTTGTCGCCGGCCTCCGCAAGCTGCCGGGCCGCAAGACGATCATCCTGCTGTCGGACGGCTTTTTTGCGGAAGACGCGTGGGCGAATCTGAGGCAGATCACCAGCGAGGCCGCGTCGGTGCGCATCTACGCGCTCGACACCCGCGGGCTGAATCGGGGGTCGGCAAGCAGCGACATCATCGACATGGGGCCGCATGGCGCCGTGAACCCCGCCAGCGAGCTACCGGGGATCACCGGGTTCGACACGACTTCGGATGGCCCGAACAGCCTCGCCGTCGATACGGGCGGGCTGATGATTCGCAACGAGAACGATTTCGCGAAGGCGCTCGATCAGATTGCAGCCGACACGAGCAGCTACTACATCCTCGGCTATCGCTCGACCAATACGAAGCTCGACGGGAAGTTCAGGCAGATCAGCGTGCGTGTCAAGACGAGCGGCCTCACCGTGCGCGCACGGAAGGGTTACCTGGCGACGCCGCCGGCCGTCTCTGCGCCCACCGCCACGCTTGAACGGCCGCCGGCCGGCGCAGCCGCCACGCCGCCGGGCGCAGCCGGACTGCCGCCCGCGGCGCCGCCGGCACCACCGCCTGCCCCTCCGACCGCCGTTGGCAACCCGCCTGCCGCGACACCGGGGGGCGCCGCAAGTGCAAACGCCGCACCCGGGGCTCTGCGCCTGCAGCCCGACGTAAAGGAACGGCTTGCGGCGCTCGGGAAGATCGCACCGGAGAGACCGCGCGCCGGAGCGAACACCGCGCCCGAGAGCGTCCTGGCGCAGGCCCGCGCAGGCTGGGAGGCCTATCAGCGCGGCGACGTGAAGGGCGCGAAAGTCGCGCTGTCGGCCGCAGCCGCTCACCCCGCGGCGCCGGCCTGGATTCACTACACGCTGGGGTGGAGTCAATTCGCGCTCGGCGAGTACGAGGCAGCCGGCATCGAGTGGGAGCACGTGCGCACCGCCGCGCCGGAGTTCGAGGCCGTCTACTTCGACCTGGCTGACAGCTACCTGCAGCAGAAGGAATTCGGCCGTGCCCTCGAGGTGCTGCGCGCCGCGGAGAAGCGGTGGGCGAACGATGTGGAGGTGTACAACGCAATCGGCTCGATCCAGGCCGCTCGCGGGGCGCTGACCGATGCGATCAGGACGTTCGAAAAAGGCGTGTCGGTCGAACCCGACGATGCCACAGCGTGCTACAACCTGGCAAAGGCAAGCGAGCTGCGCTATGTGCAGTCCCAACGGCTCCGCGCCGTCAGCGGGACCATCAGCGCGGTCTCGGAAGACAAGAACCTGGCAATCGAGTACTACCGGCGGACGATCATGATCGGAAAGCAGTTCGTTGAGGAAGCGAAGGAGGGACTCAAGAGGCTGGGAAGTAGCCAGTAGCCAGTTGCCCTCCTTGCCACCGGTCTGAAGACCGGCGGTCCCACAGTGTGGGACTGCCACCTTTCTGAAGACCGGCGGTCCCACAGTGTGGGACTGCCACCGGTCTGAAGACCGGCGGTCCTACAGTGTGGGACTTCCGGGCTTCAGCCCGGGAGCCCTCGCTACTCACTACTCACGACTCACTACTTCAGCTGCTCGAGAATCTTCTTTACCGCGGCAGCCTCCGGCGCGGTCGGCGCGAGTTCGAGGAACTTGGTCAGGTCGCCTTTCGCCGCCTGCAGGATCCTGTCGCCGCCGGCCTGATCGTCGGGGCGCAAGGCGGTGCCGATCTGCAGGTTCGTGATCCCGCGGTAGTAGTAGCCATCCGGGGCCTCGGGGAAACGCGTGACGGCCTTCTCGAAGAAAATCAGCGCGTCCTTCGGCTTGTTCTTGTTCAACAACGTGATCCCGACGTTCACGAACACGGCCGGCTCGGTCACCTTCGAATCGTCGATCGTCTGCAGCAGTTGCTTGCCTTCCTCAGGATTTCCCTTCGCGATCATGACGCCGCCGGCCAGCAGTTTCACCGCGACGTTATCCGGTTCCCTCTCGATGTACTTCCTGAGGTGCTCGATCTCCTTGTCATAGGCGCCCTCGGCGTCGTAGGCGCGCGCGATCTGGAGTTCGAGCTGGTAGGCCTGTGGGTACCTGGCCATCAGGTCGGCGAATACCGCCTGCGCTTCCGCGAACTTTCTCTCCTTGATGTAGCCGTTCGCCGTGGCGATCCCGTCCGCGATGACCTTGTTCGCGTCCGGCGCCGCAAGTTTCATCACCGTGGGAATCGGTGGCTGCCGCGTCAGCTCGTCGACCTGCACGGAGATGTGACGCGTTTCGTAGCCGGGTTTCGCGAAATCCACCTGCCAGTTGCCGCGCGCGATCCCGCCGATGGCCCATTCGCCCTTCTTGTTGGTCTTCGTGTCCGGCCCGCCCTTTTCCGAAGGCAGCACCATCTTCACAATGATGCCTTCGAGTGGGTTGCCGGATTCGTCCGTCACTTTCCCGTTCACGTGTCCCTGTCCGCGCCAACCCTGGGCGAAGGCGGCAGCGGCGAACGCGACAAGCGCCAGCGCCACCAGACCTGCCCGTAGCACTCTGATCATTGCCGTCCTTCCCCGGAACAGGAGTCCCAATGTGCACCCGTCAAAAAAAAGCCCTGGGAGCCTGTCTCGACGGCTCCCAGGGTCTCCAGTGTATCCGAATCGACCTCGTGCCGCCACGCGCCACGAGCCCTAGAGAATGCGGCCGGCGGAGCCGGCCTGCTAGGAGCGTGTGCGCGTTACTGAGACACGCTCCTAGAAGTGGATGCGGAAACCAATGCGCATGATCCGCGGCTGCATGATCTCCAGCACGTTCGGATAGGCGTTCGGCGAAGTGGTACCCGCAGGTGCCGTGTTGGCGTTGTACTGCCGCCCCAGCACCGTCGCCTTGTTCAGGATGTTGAACATGTCGAGGTCCACGTTCACGCTCGCCGTCTTGAACTTGAACGTCTTGCCCACGCGCACGTCGAGGGTCGACGTGCCGGGCAACCGATCCTGACCGAAGTCACTCACGAGCAGGAGGGTCTTCGACCCGCCGCTGCCGATATACGGATCGACGGCGCCGATGCCGCCTGCCGCGTCGCTCCTCGACAACCTCGTCGCCTGATTCCACGGCATCGGATAGCCCTGGCGGATCAGGTAACTCGCGCCCAGATCGATGTCCCACGGCGCCTGGTATGCGCCGTTGACCATGAACTGGTACTTCGGCTGCACCATGTAGATGCCGCTCTTGCCGCTGCCGCCCGCCGCGCTGACCACGTACCCGCCATTGATGTTGGGGCTACCCAGCAGGCTCGTCGGGTCCCCATTGTTCGTATACGGGGTGCCGTTCCAGTACTCGCGCCAGGTGTTGGTGGAGAAGCCGAAGCGCGCCATCCAGCGGTTCGACATCCGCTTGGTCGCCGTCATTTCGAGACCCAGATACTTCTGGTAGTACGCGGTGTTGGCGTTGAGCATCCTGCCCTTGGCAGGATCCCACGTCCCGTTCGTGAGGCCGTAGACCGGAACGTTGATCGTTGTTGCACTGGAGCCCTCGACGCCGGGCGTGGCCGTGCTGCCACCGAGCGTATGGGTGAGCGTGCCGATCTGAGTGTAGTTCCGGTTCGTGATCACGCCGCCCGAGGTATCCTTCAACTGCCACCAGTTCGTGTCGCCAATCCTGCGCCAGGTGAACGACGCGCTGATTCCGAAGTTCGGCATCAGCTCGCGGTCCACGCCGAAAATGATTTCGTGCGTCTTCGGCACACCGTAGTTCCCGGTGCTGTTGGGCGATTTCGCCGTACCAGTCGGATTGCTCGGATCGAAACCGCCGTAGGAGAGCAAATCGGCCGCGGTGAGCTTCGAAAGGCCGATCACTTGCCCATTGATGTTGGCGAACTCGTTCGGATCCGCATACCCGTTGTGGTTCAGATCGACCGCGTAGAAGTACGTCCAGCGGTACTGGGCCACCGACAGGTTGCCGGCCTCGCCCGTGCCGATCTGGTTCGTGAACATCGCGTAGGTGGCGCGCAGTTGTGTCTTGTGCGCTTCGTCCAGCGCGTAGGTGATGCCGACGCGCGGCTGCAGCAGGTTGAACTTGAGCGCGTCGGGGACGGCCGGCGCGGTCACGTCGGGCAGCATGCTGAGACCCGTCACACCTGTCGACGCGCCGGACAGCACGGATGCCGCCTGGTGGTCGTAGCGCACCCCCAGGTTGATCGTCATCCGCTTCATCGTAATCGTGTCGCCGGCGTACCAGCTGAAGTACTTGCTCTGGCCGTCCGACGTCCACTCGGCTGTCGGCTGCGCATACATCAGGCCGGTCGTGTTATAGCTGGGATCCCAGAATGTCGGCCACATCGGGCTGGGGTTGATCGGGCCAGGCCACTGCGACGTCGAGTGGACGTCGGTCCTGCGCCAGGTGAACCCGAACTTCAGCTCGTGCGCGCCACGGAAGTAGTTGCCGTCAGCGACCAGCGCGTGCTGTGGGCGATCGGTGACGTAGTTGTACATCGATCCGTGCCACACACCGTTGTAGTCCTGGTACGCCGCGGTTTTCATGCCGCCTTCCGGGTCGAACGTGAACCCGCCCTTGACGTACGCATAGCGGCCGGCGATGAACAGGTTGTTCCCCACGACGTAGTTCACTTCGCCCTTCCACAACTGATTCGGGCCATTCTGGTCGAACGTCGTCTCCTGCGGCCGCGAGCTGCTGGCGTTACGCCCCCATTTCTGCTTGTTCGCCTGGAAGAAGGTGAACGAACCGCGCATCGCCTTGGTGATCTGGCCCTGCGTCTTGAAGGAGACGTTCGGGAGGACCGTCCTGTCGCTGACACCCGCCAGCTTCATGATGCGGACGTCCTGCTTGCCGTACGCGCCCCAGAACCAGAGCCGGTCCTTGACGATCGGGCCGCCCAGGTCACCGCCCCAATCTACGTACTGCTGCGTGCGGTCGCCTTTGTGATAGAACGGGCTGTTCTGGTTCTGGTTCGTCAGGTACAGCAGGTTGTCCGGCACGTTGTTGAACTGCATGCTCTCGTTTTCGAAGTACGTGCGGGCGTTGCCGTGGAACGCGTTCGTGCCCGACCTCAACATCATGTTCATCTGGATGCCGCCCGTGGCGCTCTTCACGTCCGCCCCGCCCGTCGCCACGCTCATTTCCTGGAACATGTCGAAGTCGTAGTAGAACGGCGAGGACAGCGACGACATGTCGGTGATCGGCATGCCGTCCACGTTCCACGTCGCCTGGCCTGAGCTGGCGCCCTTGCCCATGAACCCCGACTGCTGGCCCGATTCCGAGCCACCGACGTTCACGCGGTCCATGACGATGCCGGGGACTGACTGCATGACGACCCACGGGTCGCGCGCGGTCGGGATATTCTGCAACTCGTCCAGGGTGACGTTGGTCGCGGTCCCCGTTTTCTTCGTGTCGATGACCGGCGCTTCGGCCGTCACCTGCACGACTTCCTGTGTGCCCGCCACCGTCAGCTTGATGGCCAGGGGCACGGAGCCGCCGGCCACGACCGTGATGTTGGTGTTCTTGTACTCGTTGAAGCCCTGGATGGTCGTTCTCACCTGGTAGATGCCGACGGCGAGGTTCAGGAAGTGCGCCTCACCGCGCGCGTCGGACACCATGGTCTGATTCTGCGGACCGGTGATTTCGATGTTGACACCGGGAACCCGCGCGCCCGTCGCGTCTACGATCGTGAGGTCGATTCGCCCGGTGTACTGCTGGGCGAACGCCGGCGTCACGAGTGCGAAGACCGCGAACAGGACCGCCGCGGCCAGAACCCGCAATGTGCGAAGAGTCATGGCCTTCATCCTCCTCAAAAGGAAAACGAGAAACGCCCCGACCTGGTCGGGCGCGTCGAACCGTACACGCGCGGTCGCCCTCCTTCGAACGACGAACGATTTACGGATCAGGTATCAGCAAAGCATCATGCCAGAAAGAAGTCCCGCCTTCAACGAGGCTCTGATGATGCCTGCCGACTTTCGCCCCAGTGCCACCTGGCGAACTGGGGGTTGAACGACCCAAAACGAGCCGCTTTTCGACGCGGGGGCGCGACGAACGAAGGTGACCTACGAACGTACGAACGAAGGGTATACGGAGGGAGCCGCCATTCGATGAGCAGTACTGGTGCCACGTCAATCAGTCCCAAAACCGGGAAGAATCGTGCAGTTTCGTGCCGTTTTCGAACACTTCTTCAATTCAATGGATCCCCAAATTCGGATCCCCAAATTCGGCGGGCAGGATCGCCCGCGCGACTACCGAACCACCAAGGTCAGGCTGCCCGATTGCGCAAGCGTGCCAGACACGCCTGTCACGCTCACCTGGTAGCTGCCGGCGGGCGTCCCGTTGGCGGCCTGGCCCGTGCCCGTCAGGCTGACCGTCTGCGGGCTGTTCGCGGCGTTGTCGGCGATCGTCACCGTGCCGCTCCGCTGGCCGGCCGATGTCGGCGTGAACGACACGCTGATCGAGCAGTTGCCGCCGGCCGCCACCGAGGTTCCGCAGGTGTTGGTCTGCGCGAAGTCGCCGCTCGCCGTCAGGTTCGTGATAGCCAGCGCCGCCGTGCCGCCGTTGGTGAGCGTGATCGTCTGCGGCGCGCTCGTGGTCTGCACGAACTGGGTGCCGAAGGTCAGGCTCGCCGGCGACAGCGCGACTGACGGCGACGGTGGCGGCGAGGCGGGAGGCGTCGAGGGATTGCCGCCGCACGCCAACTGGGCCAGGAGAAACGCCATCGCCACCGACACGGCGCTCATCGTCGCGAGCCGGCGACGGCTCGGCGTGCGCGAAGCCGTGACGATCAGTACGACGAAACCGGCCAGGCCGATCATGGCGAGAATGTCGGCGGGTCTGGCCGCGGCGGTCAGCGTCTGCGGGGCGGTCGTGGAAATCGTCAGCGTCGATTGCGCGGACGTCGCGCCGGGGGTCACCGTGGGCGGATCGAACGAGCAACTCGTCTGCGGCGGCAGGTTGGCGCAGCCGAGCGCGACGCCGGCGGGAAACGCCCCGCCCTGCGCGGACACCGTCAGCTGGTAGACGGCCGACTGCCCGGCATTGACCGTCGCCGACGCCGGCGCAGCGGCCACCGCGAAGCTCGACACCGTGATCTGGACGGTGGCCGGCGGCGAGAATGCGAGGCCGTTGTTGGTGGCCGAGACATCGAGCGTCGTGGTGCCCAGCGGACAGTTCAGGGTCGTGCCGGGAGAGGTTCCGCACCCGCCCGTCCACTTCAGGCTCGTCAACCGACACTGGTTCGGGTCGGAGAAGCCGAGTTGCGACAGCGCCAGGCTCGCTCCGGCCGGCGACGTCCCGGGCACGGTGATGGCGGCGCTGCCGCTGAAGATGGGAAGCGCCGCCTGCACCGAGGCGAGGCCGTTCGCGCGGCCGGAACCGAAGGTGTTGGCATCGCCCAGGCCATCTGCATTCTGCACGATCAGGTTACGAAGTGCGGTCCGCGCCGTGACGGTGTCGACCGCCCCGGTGGCGCCCGCGATCAGGCATGGCGCCGATTGCAGCCCGAGCGCGGCGATGCCCGCCACGTGCGGCGCGGCAGCCGACGTACCGAAGAAAGGATTCGGGAAGCTGCCGGCGCCGGTGACCGCGACGCCGTCGATGCCGGCGATGTCCGGCTTGACGCGCCCGTCGATCGTCGGCCCGCGGCTGCTGAAGAATTCGATCGTCGAGTTCCTGGCGTCGAAGCAGGACTCGTCCGGCGTGGAGCTACCCGAGAAGACCGACTGGGCGGCGGCCGATGCCGAGCAGATCGCACCCACCGAGATGACGCTGACCGGCGACCCGCCCGCATCGCTCTGCGCCGACACGCTGCGGGTGGCGGTGTTGTAGTTGTGCAGCTCGTGGTGCCCTTCCTTGATCCGCAGCGGGCCGCCCGCCGCGCACTCCGGCTGGAACGAAAAGATGTTCAGATCCTTCGGCGCGGCCTGGTCGTTGACGTTCTGCACGACGATCCGGAAAAGGCCTTGCGCGCCCGTGTTCGTGTAGCTGATGAACTCGAGCGGATCCTGGGGCTGGTGCTGCGCATCCTGCGGGTCGGTGCTCCTGGCGACGATGGTGTTGGTACTCTCCTGAACCAGGTAGAGGTCGTAGTTGTTCGTCGAGCTCCCGAATGGATCGTTCCAGGAAAGGAAGATGAGGACCTGGCCGCTCACCGGCAGCTTGATCAGGTTGTAGGGCTGTGAACCGCGGCCCAGCACGTCGGTCGTGTCGGGCCCCTGGTTGAATTGGTGCAGGTGGCCCGGCGTGGTGATGCCGATCGTCGTCGGGTCCACCGGCGACGGGAGGTAGGTGCCGAGATAGTGCTCGTCGGCCGCATTGCCCCCCGAGGTGACGTAGGCGCGGATGCGGTTGGCGGGGTTGTTGAGCGCCGCGGCCGTGTTGCTCGACACGGAACTGGTGCCGTCGTACGCGTCCCCGTAGAAGCCGATGTCGTCGACGACGACGTCGCTTGTCGAGGCCAGGAAATTGACGGCCTGGTTGAAGGCCAGATCGGTGTCGAAATTCGCGAACGCCAGCTGCGCGCCGGGCGCGATGTCGTGGACGATTTCGAGCAGCGCCGTGCCTTCCGCGCCCGCGCCGGCAAACGCGCACGGCGAGATCAGGCCTTCCAGGTCGCCGTCCGCCGAGAACGACCGGCCGGCGATGCCGCCGCTCGATGACGTGAGCACACCGGTGGGCGTTCTGGCGCTGACGATGCGCGTGCCGGTGGCACTGGGCAGATCGCCTTTCGCGATCGGCCCGTTCGCCACACCCGCGCACGTCGTGCAACCCGACGCGAACACGCCTTTCAATCCGTCCGAGATGACCCCCACCTTCACGCCGGTGCCGTCCAGGCCGAGTTGCGATCGCACGGCGTCCGAATGCAGGATCGCGTCGCCTTCGGTGGTCACCGACCCGATCCGGCGGACGGGATAGCTGGGAAGGCGGACGAAGGTGACGAACGGCAGCGCGGCAACGGCGCTCAGTCGCGCCACCGGGATGCGCGCCTGCACGCGCCGGCGCGCTGCGTCGGTGATCTCGATCGTCACGCCGGCGGCCTGGAGCTGCTGCAGGTTCTCCCCGGTGACTTCCTCGAGCAGGACGTAGACCTGCACGCCGTTGTTCGAATCGATGCGCAGATGGCGAGTGGTCATCGCGTCCCGGACGGACCGCGGCAATGCGTCCACCGACAATCGAGCGGCCTGGCCCGATCGCTCTCCCGCCAGCGGTCCCTGTCCCTGCGGAACCGATCCGGCCAGGTCCGCGAGGATCGTCGTCAGCTTCGACACCGGCGGCGCCCCGCTGGCGTCACGGCGCTGCATCATGAGTGGAACAACGGCGAGCAGGACGAACACCGCGGTGAGCGACACCCTGCGCCAGCCCTGACCAGGATTGTGCGCGTCAGTCATGGCTCGTGCCTCGACGGAAAGAGGGATTCAGGAACCCAAACCTCATGATAATCCGAGGCCGAAAAAAATGCCCCGGGGAGATTGCTCCCCGGGGCATGGTGGAATCCGATCCTTGCCCGGATGAGGATTCCGGATTCGGGAGTCAGGATTCAGGAGTTAGAACCGGTTCTTGGGTCCTGATTCCCGACTCCTGATTCCCGATTCCTGCCTTTCTGCCTGGAACGGCGTTCCCGACAGCGGGGCCACCGGCGTCAGCTTGCCCCACCCCTGCGCCTGCGCGTCCTTCATGTCGTTGATGAGCCGGTCCGGCAGCTTCGCATTCAGCCTCGGCCTCGTCGCCGAGTTCGCGATTACCCAGCCGGCGGCGGCAACCGTCTTCGTGACCTTCTCCATCTCGACGAAATCGATCTTGTCGGGCGTGTCGGTCAACCGGTGGTAATCCACGTGGAGACCGGTCGTGAAGAACGCGATCGGGATCCCCATCTTCGCGAAGTTGTAGTGATCGCTGCGGTAGAAGATGCGCTGCCCGTTGGGAGCCGGGCCCAGGTTGTCGTGCGTCGCATCGGGCGCGGTGACGTCGTAGAAGTGATTGAGCTTCAGCTTCTGATACCCGCTGTTCACCGTTTCGAGCGTCTTCTCCAGCTCGTCGCTGCTGATGTTCGGACCGACGACGAAGACCTCGCCCTTCTCGGCCAGCTTGTAGGAGGGCGGATCGACGTAGCCCGCAGGCTTCGTGCGGCCGATCATGTCCATGTTGAGATCGACCACCACCTTGGTGATGTCGATCGGCGGGAACTGGTTGAAGTACTGCGAGCCCCACAGCCCCTTCTCCTCGCCCGCGACCCACGCGAAGATGATCGACCGCCTCGGCCGTATCCCCTTCGCCGCGCCCTGGGCGTAGGCATGGGCAATCGCCATCAGCGCCGCCGAACCCGAGGCGTCGTCGTCCGCGCCGTTGAAGACGCGGTCGCCCGTGTTGTCCGGCACGCTCAGCCCCAGGTGATCGAGGTGGCCGCTCATCACGACGTACTCGTTCTTCAGCACCGGGTCGCTGCCCTCGATGATGCCGACGACGTTCTCGGTGAGGTTGCGCTCGCTGCTGACCGCCGTGTGAAGAGCGAGCTTCTTCTCCGCGTTGAGCTCGAACGAATCCAGCCTGGCGTTGGCCGTCGCGCCCTCGAATACCTGCGTGGCGCCGAGCTTCTCCCCCTGGAAGATCGCGTTGGTCAGATCGACGCCCGCCACGATCGAGGGAACCGTCGGTGTCCGGGCTGCCTGGAATTTCACCACCTGGTAGGACGGCCCGTTCGGGCCCATGGCGCGACCGCCCGCGTTCGGGCTCGCCATGGCGCTCAACTGCTGGAACGTGGGCACCATGATGATCGCCCGCGCCCCGTTTTTCACCGCGTAACCCTGCGGCGTGACGAAGTCGGTGTTCTCCACGCCAAGCGGATTGGGCGCCGCACCGCCGCGGCCGCGGCCGCCGCCCGCGGCTCCGGCGCCGCCGCCGCGCGCTGCGGCTGCTGCGGCCTGCGCCGCCGCAAGTTCCGGCGGCAGGCCGGCCACGATCATGACCTTGCCGCGCACGTCGAGGCCCTGGTAGGGATTCGTGTTCGTCTTGTTGATCACGTAGCCGTGGCCGACGAACAGCAGCTGGGCGCCGGCGATGTCGACCGGCTCGATCGCCGGACCGCCGCGCCCGCCGCCGCCAAATCCACCGCCGCCCCCGACCGTCCATTCCCGGACATAGTCGAAACCGCGCGGGCCCGCGGGCGA
>Ga0315279_10002384_pt1 | contig 28380 bp, 18 predicted proteins | sample YL17G06_20_MG_FD_203694 | JGI IMG/M metagenome (GOLD analysis project Ga0315279, IMG submission 203694) | Sediment microbial communities from Yellowstone Lake, YNP, Wyoming, USA - YL17G06_20 | ecosystem: Environmental > Aquatic > Freshwater > Lake > Sediment | place: USA: Wyoming | collected... | reverse complement strand
AAATGGTAAATTTATTACGAGTCGGCGTCATGACAGCTCCTTTGTTTTGTGTGGTGGTACACCAAAACATGCTGTCTGCCGACTCACTTTTCAACTAAAATCATCATTCCCTATGGGATGACTGTGTTAAAATATCTATTCCATTGTTCCGCAGCGCCCTTGCGTGCTGTGCTAAGAGCGTCGCTGCAAGGGCCGCGCGGGAGTCCAGAGGGGGTTCGCTGCAGAACCTCCTCTGGTCGGGGTCGAAGGGGCAGAAGGCCCCTTTGCTTCTTGACAGCATTCGTTTCTGGAATTTCCTACACCCGTATGCGTCTAAAGGAAATGGCCTTCCCCAATAAAAAATCCCCGGTTTCCATCAAGAAACCGGGGATCGGAAAATCCGTGGGTCGATGCGGATTATTTCTTTTTCGCTTCGGCTTTTTTCGGAGCTGCCGCAACTGCCGGAGCTGCCGCGGGCGCGGGCGTTGTTGCCGCCGCCGGCTCTTTAAGGTCTTCCGGCTTCTTATCGAACTTCTGGATCTCCGTATCGTCAACAAGGAAAACCGGGCCGGTGTCCGCCGTGCGGACCCAGAAGCGGCTGGTGCCGCCTTTCTTCTTTCCCACGGTGATCAGCTTCTGTTCGCCGTTGGTTAAAGTGACGGAAATGGTCATCGAAGGATTCGTGAAACCCATGCTGTCGGGTGTGAGCGCGGCCTCTTCCCAGTCCGCGCAATTGAACCGTGAAAGGCCATCGAGGATGGTGTTGACATCAGCTATTTTTGCCGTGGCCTTTTCCGGAACCGTCATGTTCCAGGTGGCGGCGGTGTCGGATGGCTTCTCCAGCACGATGATCGTGGCTTGCTTGGTGATGGAGATCTGTTTGGCCTTGGACCGGTCGAATTTGGTGATGGTCTTGTCTTTCCAGCGACCGTATTCGGTGAAGAATGAATAGCGGATGCTGCCGCTCACCGCGTAGACTTTATTGGAGCCCTTCATGCGGACGTAATGGCTGCTCCAGTCCGCGCCGTTTTTGCCGATAACGAATGCGCCATAGGATTTTCCGGTGTTATCGAACGCTTCCACCTGCATGCCTTTGGCGCTGTCTACTTCATATACGGCCTGCCGGGACTGGTTTTCGGAGACCAGAATATCTTTTTTCATGGTGGTCAATTTTTCAAGCGCCGCGGCAACCGAGGCGCTGTCCGCAGGATATTCCTCTTCGGTGGTGGTCGCGGCCTGTTTTGATGTGTCAATCGCGTTGAGTCCGGTCGTCGCCGGGGCCTGGCCGGTCTTCGACCGCACCGCGACCCACACGTCGCCTTTTTTGCGGATTTTTACCGTGCCTGTCGCATCCGTCATCTGCACGGTCGAAATGGTTGAGAGCGCTATGGTGGGGAAGAACTTCGTGGCTTTTTCACCGGGTTTGCGGTTGGAAAGCACGTTGGCGACGATAATAATGGTGACCAGAAAAGCGAGCGCGGCGCCGAGTTGAATAAGCTTTTTAGTGTTCATGCTTCAAGCTCCTTTGGATGGTGTCGTTGGGGCAACGGCGGAACCCGCGCCGATGGCCTTGCGCCGTTTTGCCCAGATAACAAGACCAACGGCAATCAGCACGACCGGCATCAGGAGTATGTTCGTCCAGCGTATGATATTGGGCATGGATGAACCCTCTTTAAGCTGGTCGGTGCGCATGGTGCGGTCGGCCATGGTGCGGCTGCGTATGCCGATGAGATTGTCATCCTGCGATAGCCAGTCCGCGATGTTCTGGATGAATTGGACATTGCTGGGCGCCGCATTCTGCTGTGTGAGAAAATCGGCGTCGGAGACCAGCACCAGGTTGGATTTTTTAACTGATTTCTGCACGATCGTGCGCGCGGCGTCCTGCGGCGACAATTGGATTTTATTTAGCGTGTCCCTGGGCACCGTGTCCTTGACCGGCGGGACCGTCTTGCCGGCGAAATAGCTGTTGAAGGCGCCGGACAGATAGACGGCCAGATTGCTCTGCTTGAGGTCTTTCTGGGGAAGGGTCCATTTCTGGTTCGGGTCGAGATTATAATAGCCGCTCACGGTCCAGCTCTTGGGCGATGATTTGACCAGCACCGTGGCCTTGACGCCTGCGGTGTCCGCCGCGGCTTTCTTTCCGGTTGAATCCGCTTTGTCAACCAACAGCGTAATGGAGCTCGGCCATGGCAGGACCAATTCGGAGAGCGATGAAACCGCGGGGTTGTCTTTATCAAAGCTGTTGCGGTAGGCCGCGACGAAATAGGGATACGGCATGGACACGGGTATCTGGAAATTGCCGATGCGCTGCGGCACCTGCACCTGGCCGCACGAGGCGTCGAGCACCATGTTGTTCTCCACGCGGGCGCCGTAGTTTTCCAGGAGCTTCATGATCTTCGGGTTCTGGTTCGCGCCGTTCACGCCGTATTCAAAGGTGACTTTGACGGCGTCCACCAGCACGATCAGGTTCCCGCCTTTCATGAAATACTGGTCGATTTCAAAGAGCATCCGGTCGCTGAAACTCTTGTCGTCGCCGCCGGGCACGATCACCGTGCGCAGCGTGGTGTCGATGGGCTGGCCTTCGGATAGATCAACGGTGGAGACTTCGTAATTATTGCGCAACGCGTCGAAAATGGGTTTGTATTTTTCTTCAAACGCATCGCCCTGGTTGATATTCATGCGCTGGCGCACGCGCGGCGGGATGTAGGGCGACGTGTCGGTTTTTACAAGCCCGATTTTAGGCACGCTCGAACGGAACACCTTGAGGATCGCCTGCGTCAGGTCATATTCCAGGTTGCGCGTGTCCTGGATAAAGGGGATCACTTCCTTTTTATCGCCATACAATACGGCAATGCCTAAAAAGACATTGACGGCCTGCGCTTTGTCTTTTTCAAAGGTCTGCATCTGCATTTCATTGACGCCCATGGCGCGGGCCTTGCTTTTCGCGTCTTCGTCCACGCCGGGGTCTTCGATGGTCACTTTGAGGTTTTTGCCGGCAAAAGCCTTGTATTCGCTCAGGATGTCGCGGACGTCGTTTTCCACCCGCTTGACCTGCGGCGGCAGGCTTCTGGAAATATAGACTTTGATGTTCACGATGTCATCCAGGCCCTTGAGCGCCTTTTTCGTGGCTTTGGAGATGCTGTATTCCTTTTTCTCGGTAAAATCGAGGCGCACGAATTTGAGCGACGATATATACGCGATAACGGCCACGAATCCCAGAATGATTCCGACATAGGTAAGCGATTGAGAATGGTATTTAAGGTTTTTCATAGGTTATTCCCACTTCCTGCTTTCGATGGAGCGGACATTAAGGAAAAGGAAAAAGCCGATCACCAGCAGATAATAGATAATATCGCGACTGTCGACGACTCCCCGGCCGATGCTGTCGAAATGGTTGCCTAGACCCATATAATTGAAGATCGGCACCAGGAACGACGCCCATCCGGAGAGGACCATGGTCACGAACTGGTTCCCGATGATGAACATGGCGAAGGTTATCACCACGCCGACGATGAATGCCACGATCTGGTTTTCGGTCAGGGAGCTGATCCACAGGCCGATGGCCAGGTAGGCGCCTCCCATGAGCAGCGCTCCCAGATAGCCGCCGATGATCGGGCCGAAGTCCGGTTTCCCGAGTATCGCAATGGTGATGGGAACGGTGATGGAAAGCAGGATGGCGATCGCCAGGAAGAAAAAGCTGGCCAGAAACTTGCCGATGACTACATCGAGGTCGCGTACGGGCCAGGTGAGCAGCAATTCCAGCGTTTTCATCTTTTTTTCCTCAGCCCAGATGCGCATGGTGATCGCCGGCACGAAAAACAGGAAGATCCACGGCAGCAGGGAAAAATAACCGCGCATGTCCGCCTGGTTCATAAGAAAGAAACCCTGGAAGAAGAGGAAGTTGGTCACCACGAGGTAGACGGTGATGAACACATAGGCGATCGGCGAAAGAAAATAGGCCTTGAATTCTTTTTTACATATGGTCATTATTGTTTGCATGGCTTAACCCCTTGTGAGCTGGGTAAAAACGTCTTCGAGGCTGGCTGTTTCGTGCCGCAGTTCGGCAAGCGTCCAGCTGTTGTCTACGGCGCAGCGGAAAAGCCTGTCGCCGATATCTTCCTGAGATGAGGTAAAAACCGATGCCTGGAACCATCCGCCGGACAGGTCGTGGATGCTGGCGCTGGAGACGCCGTCGACTGCCGAGAGCCGCGATTCGAGCGCGGATTTATCCGCTTTCACCTTAATCAGGTAGCGATTGCCTGATGTGGACCGGGCGGTCAATTCTTCCGGCGTGCCGCTGGCGACGATTTTGCCTTCATTGACGATCAGGATTCGGGAGCAGGTTGCCTGTACTTCGGGCAGGATGTGCGAGCAGTAGATAACGGTTTTTTGCTCGCCGATATGCTTGATCAGCTGGCGGATTTCGATGATCTGGTTCGGATCGAGGCCGGATGTGGGTTCATCAAGGATTAGAAGATCCGGGTCATGAAGCATCGCTTGCGCCAATCCTGCGCGCTGGCGAAAACCTTTAGAGAGCGTGCCGATCTGCCGGGTGGTCATCTTGCTCAGACCGCATACCTGCACCATTTCGTCGATGCGCGATTTGAGCCGGGGCTCCTGCATGCCGCGGATTTCGCCAACGAAGCGAAGGTATTCATTGACCAGCATGTCGTTGTAAAGCGGGGTGGTTTCCGGCAGATAGCCGATCTTGGTGCGCACCTCAAAATCGTGCTCCAGGATATCGAGCCCGTTGACCTTTACGGAGCCTGATGTAAGCGGAATGAAGCAGGTGATGATGCGCATGGTTGTTGTTTTGCCTGCGCCGTTGGGCCCTAAAAAGCCCAGAACTTCACCTCGATGAAGCTGAAAGCTGAGGTCTTTTACCGCATGGACCTCCCCGAACTTTTTGTTCAGGCTTTTCACCTCAAGCATGAGGGAACCGTTTGTTGGACTCATAATGTATACCTGCCGTTAAAGATGAACTGAAACCGTCTTTATCGAGATCCCTAACAAAGGCGATTAAAATGGTTTCGGGAAGATAGGCGCGTCAAGTGCCGCGATGCCCGGAAATGCCCGAAACGGGAGAACAAATACGATTATGAAGATGAAATATTGTGAGCGAAGCAAATAAAAATCCCCACATGCATTTGCATAGGGGATTTCTGGCACGATGCAGGAGATCGCCCCTTGATGATGCGTCGCATGCGCCGCGATTTCATGGCCTGGACGGGCGCACTCGCGTCCGACCTCTGCTCCCGCCTGCGGCGGGACCGGGGCTCAAACTTCTGTGGCGCCGGTACGCTATGCCTGCCCTTCCTGGGTTTTCTTTTCCTGAATTTTGATGCGGATTTCCTGGGCGATCTTTTTGATGTTCTGCAGGCTTTTGCGCGAACGTGTGCCTGCCGATTTGTTACCGCGCTCGAATTTTTCGTATTCAGCTTTAAGGACTTCGATCTCGTCAAACAGCGGCTGAAGACTCATGCCATCCTCCTGATAGGTGTGGTAGTTCCCCGGTCCGGTTTCAGGACCGGATTTCCAGTGTATCCGAATATAATACGGCGCTCCGGTGCCATGCTATTTTTTTTCCGCGATTCATCGGATGGCGCCGTCTTATAATTCGAAAAGATAAAACGCCCCGGTCTTTCCGCTGATTTCCCTGGTTATGCGGGTAAACGGCGCGGCAAGGTTATCCAGAAGCAGACTTTTAAGCCATGACTTTTCGTTTTTCTCGACAATCTTTGCTTTCTCCGGTAAACCGCAGATCGATTTAAGGTAATCCGCTGCTTCTTCATATCCGCCCAAAGTGTCCACCAATCCGATTTTCTGCGCCTGCCTGCCGGTGAAGATGCGGCCGTCGGCGATTTTTTTTATCGAGTCGAGGGGTATGCCGCGGCCGCGGGCAATGTCCTCCATGAATTGCAGATGGGTATCGTCCACAACCTGTTGCAGCAGCTTTTTCTCAGGATCGGTCATGGGACGGTTGGGATTTCCCATATCTTTGAATTCGCCGGCCTTGATGGTGATCATCTCCACGCCGATTTTATCAAACAGCTTCTGCCAATATGGAAAACGCACGAAAACCCCGATGGATCCGGTGAGCGTGCCGGGATTGGCGAAAATTTTCGTGCCGGCGCTTGCGATATAATAGCCGCCCGAAGCGGCGATGTTGTCCATGCTTACGACAACGGGTTTTTTCTCCTCGCGGAAGCGCAGGACCTCGCGATAGATCTCCTGAGACGGCGCCACGGTGCCGCCCGGCGAATTGATGCGCAGGAGTACGCCGGCGAAGGCGTTGTCTTTCCGGAGTTCCTCGAGCTGCTTTACATATGCGTCCGACTGGTAAATGATGTCGTCGATGCGCACCAGGCCGATCTTTTTCATCGAGACCGACAGGGCGTCGCCGGACGACCCGCGCATCGCCGTGATGATCAGGCCGACCATGACCGGCGCCAGGATAATGCAGATAACGATGATGATCTGTCGCTTGTTCATAGGCAGCTCTCGCGCGTTCTGATGACCGGCTACTTCGAGGCGATGACCTTGATGATCTCACCCGCTTTGAGCTGCGTCCCGCGACACAGCCCGTTTGCCTGCCTGAGCCATACCAGCGGAATGCCGAAATCCCGGGCAATGCCCCAGAGGGTATCGCCTTGCTTGACTTTGTAATAAACCAGCTTGCGCCGGGGGCGGTGGCCGGACGCGGCGCTTCTGTCGGGTATGCGCACGATCTGCCCGGTCCTGATCCTGGAATCGGGCGCAAGATTGTTGGTTCGCATGATCTCGTCCATGGATACGCCGAAGAGCGAGGAAAGAGAACTGATATTGTCGCCGCGCTGGACTTTGTAGCGGATCATTCGCGGCTGGACGGCAGCGGCGATGTCCGCCTGCTTTCTGGTTGATGCAGTGGATTGCTCCATGGACGCAGCTGGCCGAACCAAAGGCGCGGCCGAATCTTCGGGCGATTTCGCGGAGGTATCCGCGCTCCACGCCAACTTGGCGGGGTCATCAATGCCTGCCGCTATCGGTGTCGCAGGAGCCGGGGCGGCCGCGGTTGCGCCGGCCGAATCCGAGGCCGGCGCCGTTGCCGTAACGGGTGCGGGCGTTTCCTGCGGCCGGGCAGCGGTATCGGATGCTGCCGGTTGCGAAACCGGCATGAAATAGACCAGACGATCGCCAGGGCGGATAAGATTGCCGTTGTCAAGATGGTTCCACGTCATCAGGTCCCTGACCGGCACCTGCAATCGCCGGGAAATTGCCGACAGGTTATCGCCCCCACGGACCGCATAGGTAGCGCGGCCGGAGCTGTCGGGCCTGCCGTTTTCCGCGGCAAGGGTGGCGGCACGGCCGTCACCCTCAAAAACGACGTAGAGCGTGAGGAGGTCGCCGGAATGGAGTTTTCGCGTTGCGCTCAAGCGATTCCAGCGGCGGATGTCGTCAGTTGATATGCGGAAAAGTTGCCCCACGCCCGCGATGGTTTCGCCGGGCCGCACCTTGTAGTGCAGGGGTTGCAGTCCCTTTTCGCGGAAGGCCGCGGCCTCGGGCGGCTCATCAGCCTTTGCGCTGGTCGCGGTATCAGGCGAAGCAACGGCATAGCGCGGCGCCGGCGATTTCGCCACCGGAATGGGGATCAATAAATAGCGGCCTGCGCGCAATTTGTTGGAGTTCAGGCTGTTGATCGATTTGAGCGCGGCAATCGGGATCTTGAAATGGCGTGAAATGGAGCCCAGGTTATCGCCGCGCGTGATTTTATACCGGAACCACGATATTTTGCTTTCGGGCGGAATGGAAGCGTAATAGTCTTTGAAAATATCGCGTTTTCCCCTGGGCAGGTTCAGCGTCACGTCATTGACGTCGGGCGGGGTGCAGAAATGGACGATGTGCGGGTTGATGCTTTTCAGTTCGTCAATTGACACGCTGATCCCGTCGGCGATGCCCTGCATTTCGATGCAGTCGGAAATATGCGCGGTGTCAAAGGCGCCGGGCGCATAGCGCATCGACAGGGTGTCCGCCGGCGGCAGCCCGAAGCGTTCCCTGTTTTTCGCCAGGATCAGCGCGGCGATGAACTGGGGCACGTAATGCATGGTTTCTTTGTGGAGCTTGAGCGACCAGAAATCGGGTGTACCGGACTGGCCTGCCCGGCGGACGGCACGGGCCAGTCCTCCTTCGCCGCAGTTGTAGGCGGCTAGGGCGCAGTGCCAGTCGCCGAAATCGCCATGGAGCTTTTTCAGGTAGCTGATGGCCGCCGCCGTGGCAAGCGCGGGATCTCGCCGTTCGTCAAGCCAGTAACCGGACCGCAGTCCGTAGCGCTTGCCCGTGGATTGGATGAACTGCCAGATGCCCGAAGCGCGGGCGCGCGAATAGGCCTGCGTGGAAAAACCGCTTTCGATCAGCGGCAGATACGCCAGGTCGGCCGGCAGGCCGCTGTCGGCGAACATGGCGCGCATGAAGTGCATATAGGGGTCCGATCGCTCCAGCCACCGGCTGAAAGGCCCCTTTTTCCCCTGGCTTAAATAGAGCAGCGATTTGTAGACCCGGTCGTTCCAGGCCATGGGAAAATCGTAGGCAACGTCTTTACGAAAAAATATCCTTGCGACGGCAAGGCTTTCGGCCGCCGTCGCGGACATCGAATCGATCGACTGTTCCATCATGCGGTCGTAGACCGTCACCGACACCTCTTCCGGAATGCTGTCAAGGTATTCCCGGGGCATTGACGTTGCGTAGAGCGATACGATTTCGTCAAGCTGAAAATCGGTTTGGGCCTGCAGGGCGGTGTCGGTGGGGTCCATGTCGGCCTGAATCTGGGCCACGGCTTCGTTGAGCAGGAGGTTGGCCGCGGCAAAATCGCCGTCCGCGCAGGCTGCTTTCGCTTCGGCAATCAACTCGGCCGAGGTGTGGACCGGCGCCGGCTCCAAAACCCTTGGCTCGGTGAATGCCGTGTCCGGGACCGGAGCAATCTGGGGGCCCCCGGCGACGGTCGTGCCGTCAGCGATCAGGGAGGATGAGGTCGTCGCCTTATGCGCGGCACAGCCGGCCAGCAGCGCCGCCATGACGATATATCGTGTGTAAACCAGAGCGGTCGTCCTTTTCAGAGGAGAGACGGATGTGCGGGCCGTCCCGGCATCCGATGAGGTTAAAATAATTGAAGCTCACGGGTCCAAGCGAGCCGCGGTTCGCCCCACACGAATGAAGGCCGGGTCAATTGCCTGCATTCAATCTTCTCGGCGGGACGAAGGGGATGCGGCCGCTGCGTCCGCTGATCGTTCGCGCGCCGGTGTCGGGCGGCTGACAACCGGCTATGCAACGGCCATGGCGCCCCGGAGGGTCGCGATTGGTATCGTTGGCAGCTGTTCCTGTTTGAAAAGCAGGCCGCGGCGAGTGCGGCACTCCTGGATGGCGGAAGTGATGCTGGCTTTGTTCGTGTTTCGGGCGGCGCACCCGCAATAATTAACGAAAATGCGGGTCTTCGCGGGGCACTTTTCGTACACAGTGCATTGCAGACAGCTGACTTTATGATAGGTCATGCGCACCTCCCGTGCAAAAAAGGAAATGACATTTCCTTTTTTGCTTGTATTATAAGTATACACTACAAAAGATTGTATGTCAAGGTTTATATTCTACAACCGCTGGTATTCGCTTATATTCTTTCAGAATAGCGGGTTAAGTGCAAATTTGTCACTTTTAAGTTGATATCAGGGGCCATAAACGCTTGAAATAGCGGCTGAAATAAATAGCGGAAAATTTACCGCATAGGATTTAATGCTGATGATCTTGCCGATGCCGGCGTATTGATGGTTTTCGGACCGCGGCGCGACGGCCGGATTGTATGGCAGCGCCCCAACGGTCCATAAAATTCTTGCCCAAGCGCCGCCGGGAATGGTAGAATGATAAAAATAACAGCATCACAAGCAGGCTGCCCCGATGGACCCCTCCCACGAATTTGACATGTGAGAATGATCATGGCCGGCCTGAACGCATCGAACGAAAACCATGAAGCCGAGGCGCAGGAGTTGCGCCGGCGCGTGGCGCATCTGGAAGGATTGGCGACCGAACGGGATCGCTGCGAACTGCAGCTGCGCGAGAAAGAGGCCTTTAATTTTGCGCTGTTCAACTATAATCCCGTGCTCACGGTAGTGGTCGACCGGGACGGCCGGGTGGTGCGCTCCAACAAAGCCAAGCTTCAATCGGGCGACCGGCTGCCCGCCATCGGCGACCTCATGTACCGGGATTACGCGGCCGGACATGCGACGGACATGCATAAAGAACTCATGGAATGCATTGCCGCCAATAAAAGCAAGAGCTATCCGGAGATGCGCTACGGGAAAAAGATCCTGGCCATCACCATCACACCGTTTCCGCACGGCGCCATCATCACGTCGCAGGACATCACCGAGCGCAAACTGGCCGAAAACGACCGTATCCGGCTTATCGCCGAGTTGCGCCGGGCTCTTGACGAAGTAGAAACACTGCGCGGCTTTCTGCCCATCTGCGCGCACTGCAAGAAGATCCGCGACGACAAGGGGTACTGGAACAACATCGAAGACTACATCAGCCGGCACAGCTTTGCCGATTTTTCGCACACACTGTGCCCGGATTGCGTCAAGATGTTTTATCCGGAGATATGGGAAGCGAAGGTGCGAAAGGCGGGCGGCTGACCGGCTTTCGGCGGAAAGCCGCTCTCCGGTGATTCCGCAATCCGCAATCGTCAATTTTCAATCATCAATTCCCGATTCAGATACTTCCGCAGCCACGCCGGCCGGTCCGTGGTCATGCCGGCAACGCCGCTTGCCCGCATCGCCGCCGCCGCAGCGGGGGTATTGACGCCCCAAGCATGCACCTGCAATCCGGCGGACCCCGCCTTATTGACAAACGCCGCATCAACGCCCGCCGCGACCTCGATATCGATCCCGTCCATGCCGGCCGCGAGCGCCGCATCGATCGCCCCGGGCATTGCCGCCGCCTCGAAAAGCAGAAAGCTGGTGTGCCGGGGGAACGCCTTTTTGAACGCGGCCATGACGCAGGCGTCAAAGCCGATAAAGAGAAAACGCTCCGGGGCGAGCGCGCGCTTTTTAAAACGGGCGATCAGGCGGTCCGCCTTCGCCGGTCCTTCCTTGACATCCACATAGAGCGATCCGCCATCCGGCATGGTGGCGGCAATTTCATCGAACGTGGCGATACGAAAACCCGGCGCCTGCGCGCGGTCGCGGCCCAGCATGGTAAGCCGGCGCAGCTCATCGAGCCTGCAGTTGGAAACGATCATATCAAGGTCGGCCACCGGACCGGTGCTGCCGTCGTGGATGATCACCAACCGTTCGTCCGCGGTAAGGCGCACATCGATTTCAACGGCGTCGGGGCCGGTCCGCCAGGCGGCCTGCACGGCGGCCAGGCTGTTTTCGGGCGCGGTGTTGGTGTCGTGGTTCCCGCGATGGGCGACAATACGCCAGCGCGGCCGGCGCGCCGGGCCGCTATCGCCGCGCGGTGAGCGTAATGGAAGAGATGATGTCTTCATACTGCGGAAGGAACCGGTCGAAAATGGTCTTCTTGGTCCAGAACGCGATACGGATATCGTAGGTGTCGAGGACGAAAAAAAACTCGACAAAACGGAAATCCCCGATGAGATATTCCCATTTTACCGCGGGCACCGCGCCGGCGATGAAATCGACGAACCCCAGGTCTTTCGTGATTTCCGCGGCATTGATTTTTTGGATCTGCTGCGCATATTCGAGCGCCGGCAGGTTCAGGTTTATGGCGATGCCGCGCGTGCCCTGGGTGGCTTCCACGGTGGTGCCGACAAAGAGAAGTTCGGCGCCGGATTTCTGGAGCGTGCGGGCGAACTCGCGCGCGGTTGCGGCCATATCGCGCGGATCGGTAAAGAGCTCCCAGGCGCCGCGATATTGCAGGAGAAATCCCAGCGGCTTGTTTTCGTAAAGATTGTCCTGCGAAAAGAACGTATCGGGATAATAATGCTTGATCGGCGCTGCGCAGCCCAACAGAAGGGCGACCATAACGCCCGGCAGGCACCGGCGTCCGCCGATAATGATGCCCTGGCTCTTGTCCCTGTCACCGGCGGCGCGCCTCATCGATGGCCCTTCGCGGCGGCGGTGTCCCTTGCCGGCGCCCTGATGGTATCGACCGGCGGCGTTTGCGTGGAATCCTGCTTTTGCAGCCATGCTTTCCAGGCAGCGTAATCCACGCCAAAGTTGCGCCCGGTTCGCACCCAGAGCGTATTGGCAGCCTTTTGGCGGATATCGGGGTTTTCGTGCTTAAGGGCGTCCACGAGCGATCCTATGTCGCGGTCGTGCTTGACAAATTCAATATCAAGGAGCCGGTTGAGCGCCGCCGCCGCCGTTGCCGCGACATAGTCGCTTTCGTCCTTTTTAGCAAGCGACAAATCCTGGAGCGCCCGGGTGTCTCCGATCGCGCCCAGCGCCTCGGCGGCATTGCGCCGCACAAACGAGATGTCGTCGGACAAGGCGGCGATCAGCGGCTGTACCGCGGCGGTGTCGTGCAGTTCGCCCAGCGCAAAGGCGGCTTTTTCGCGCACGTAGGAATCGCGGTCGGCAAGCAGGTGGATGAGCGGCTCAACCAGCTTCGGGTCTTTGCGCCGCGCCATGATATCGACGACGCCTTTGCGCACCTCGGCATTTTTATCCTTAAGATACGGCAGCAGCGCCTGCGCGTCCTGCGTTGTAGCCAGCGCCTCCACGGTTTTTTCGCGGATGGCCATGCTGGTGTCTCGCAACGTCTGGACCAGGGGCTTCAGCGCCATGCCGGGAGCGATGGCGCTGATGATGTCAATGACCTGTAATCGAATGGACTCGTTTTCATTATCAAGCGCATTGACCAGCGGCTTAATGGTTGGTTTACCTATGCGAATCAGGGTTTTCGCCGCGATCCGGTTGATGGAAGCCGGCGCTTGCAGGTAGCGGGTGATGACCGAATCCTTCTCCAGCTTCGGGTCAAACGACGACGTGTCCGAAAGCAGGCGGACAAGCCATGGTATTGCCGGGGTCACGTCGCTGCCGGCATGGCTGAGCACGAGCGCCGCGCGCATGCGCTGGAAAGCGAAGGGTGAACGCAGCTTTTCAATGAGTTTCTTGACATTTTCAGATTCCACGGCCCCGAACCCGTCGGTTTCGTCCCATGCGGATTTTTCCGGCCGGGCCGGCGTTTGAACGGCCGCCGGCGCCGGCGAAGCCGGCTTTTGCGCTTGCGTTGATGAAGGCGGAGCGCTCGGTACGGACACCGGCTGGACCGCGGGAATCACCGGCGATGCAGGCGCCGGGGGCTGGGCCGGGGCGGGGGAGGCCTGCCGCGGCGCCTGCGCCGGTTCCTTGACTTCTGGAGAAGGCGCCTGCGCATTCGATGGCGGTACGGATGGTGCGGCGGCGGTCTGAGGCGACTTTTGCGGCAATGCCGCGGGAACATACGCCTGGCCGTTTATGCTGCGGACCATTGCCTTGGAAACATTCACGCGCGAGCCATCTATATTGACCGAAATAAAATTTTCATTCTCGGAAACGATATCCCCGGTGATCCGGGTATTGTTTTTCAGCAGGATATCGGAAGAGGCGAATATCGGGGAAATCATCGAACCGATCAAGAGGGCGGCGCCAAACACTCTTGCAGGGGATGTCATGGATCCTCCATCAAGTACAAGATACACCTATCTCGGTAATTTTTCAAGGTAGTAGCCGCGATTAAAGTTTTTCCTGAAAATGCCGATATTCATAAAGGGTAAGGTGTATTCATTAATCGGGAGGTGTTTATGGCAGTTAATGCAGTCCATGGCGCAGCGCGCGCTCCCCAGGCGCCCGATGCGGCGGCGACAAAGCGCACTCAGCAGCAGGCGCAGGAACATACACGGGCGCAGCAGGCGGAGACGCATCGAGTACAGCAAAATGCGGCCCGTCAGGAACGCGCCAACGGCGTTAACGCGACTGCCTGAAAATCTGATTCAGTCCGTTTCGGGGAATGTTATGAGCAAAGAGGGGGCGCGCCCGTCGCCCTCTCTTTGTTTTATTTTATCCCATCATGCTCCAAACCCAAGTGGAATTCGAAGCCTGCTTCAGCTTTCAACTCCTGATAGCCGAGCGCAAAATTGTCGCGCATGCGCTGCATCACCGGCATTCTCCGCGACCACTATGCGGATCGAGCATTTCTGATTTTCCGGAGGCAGTATGGCGTTAGCCGAAGAATGGTCCAAGCGCATCACCCACTGGCGCAACGAATTGCCGCGTCATTTCTATCGAGCGATGGGCGAAATCCCCATGTGCGCCTTTTTTACCTATGATCAATTGACATTCCAGCAGGCGCGCCACCGTACCTTCCGTCCCATAGCGCCCGGCACGCGCTGGGGAAAACTCTTTGAATACGGATGGTTCAGGGGCGAAATCACGCTTCCCGCCGACGTTGCGGGCCAACGCATCGTTCTGGCGCCGGATGTGGGCGCGGAGGGCCTGGTCTTTGTCAACGGCCGGGCGAAGAGTTCGCGCGACCATGCGCATACCCATATCCTGCTTTCCCCGAGCGCACGGTCGGGGCGCTCGCATGAGATACTGATCGAAGCCAGCGGCGGCCATGGCCCCCATGTGCATGTGGTGGGTCCCGTGCCCCTCGATCGCGAGTCCGTGCGCATGCCTGTTTCCGCGCAGGCTGTCACGGGCGAAAGCACCTTCGGCGCGTGGAATGAGAACGCGTATCAGCTCTGGATCGACGTGGAGACACTGTGGCATTTGCGCAATGCGCTTGATATCAATTCGCTCCGTGTCGCGGAGCTCGATGCCGGGCTCCGTGATTTTTCAATCATGGTGGATTTCGAGTCCGGGGAGGATGCGCTCGATGCCTCAGCCCGCGCCGCGCGCAAACGGCTTGCGCCGCTTCTGGCCTGCAAAAACGGGTCCACGGCGCCTGTTTTTTATCTGGTCGGTCATGCGCACCTGGACGTGGCCTGGTTCTGGCCCCTGGCCGAAACGGAGCGCAAGATCGCGCGCACCGTCACCAACCAGCTGGCCCTCATGGCCGAATATCCCGAATACCGGTATCTGCAAAGTCAACCGCACCTCTATCGGATGCTTAAGGACCGGTACCCCGAAGTCTATCGTCGTGTCAAGGCAGCGGTCAAACGGGGCCGGATCATTCCCGAGGGCGGCATGTGGGTGGAGGCCGACGTCAATCTTGCCGGCGGCGAAAGCCTGGTGCGGCAGTTCATACACGGCATGCGCTTTTTCAGGCGGGAATTCGGCGTCCGGTGCGAGATACTCTGGCTGCCCGATGTGTTCGGCTACTGCGGCCAGCTGCCGCAGATCATGCGGGGCTGCGGCATCCGGTATTTCACAACGGCAAAGATCCTCTGGGCCTATAATGCCGCCGAAAAATTTCCGCATACCACGTTCTGGTGGGAAGGGATTGACGGCTCGCGCATACCGTCGCACCTTCTGGGCACGTACGGCGGATTTCCCCTCCCTTCCGACCTGGTGCGCAATTGGAACAACCGGCGGCAGCACGAAGGCGTGCGCTCGCTGCTCTATGCTTTCGGCCATGGCGACGGCGGCGGCGGCGCGACCCGCGATATGCTCGAACTGGTGCGCCGTCAGAAGGACCTTGAGGGTTCGCCGCGCACGGTCATGACCTCTCCTGTTGCCTTCTTCAAGGACCTTGAAAAGCGCGGTTTTCCCGACATCGCCTATGTCGGGGAGCTGTATTTTACCGCGCACCGCGGCAGCTATACATCGCAGGCAAATGTCAAGAAAGGGAACCGGCGCAGCGAAATGGCGATGCGGGAGGCCGAGATGTGGGCGTGCGCAGCCCAGGTCCTGTCGCGCGCGGCAATTCCCCTTCGTGAATTGGATTCCCTGTGGAAAACGGTGCTGCTCAACCAGTTCCACGACATTCTGCCGGGTTCGGCGGGCAATTGCGTTTACAAAGAAGCGGCCGCGGACCATGCGCGCGTCATCGATCGCGCCGGACGGATTGCGCACCAGGCCATGCGGAAACTGGTTCGCGCGTCCTCGAAATACACCACGGTTTTTAATTCGCTCTCCTGGAAACGGGACGCGCTGGTCGCCCTGCCGCACAAGGCGTGGGGCGCCCGTCTGCCCGGCGGCACAATGCTGCCGGTCCAGCGCATGAACGGCGCAACATTCGCCCGGATCACCGTGCCGCCCTGCGGATGGAGCACGCTGCTGCTTGACACTTCGGCCAGGCGCCGTGCGCCGGGCCCCGGCGCATCCGCATCGCCCAATCTGCTGGAAAACGAATTTCTGCGCGCGCGCATAAATGCCCGGGGCGAAATCAAAAGTCTGATCGACAAACAGACCGGCCGAGAGTTGACTGCGGGAGCATGCAACGCCTTCCGCATGTACCGGGACGTTCCGGCCGACTGGGACGCCTGGGACATCAACAGCATGTATGCGCGGACGCCGGTGGAGTTGCCGGGGCCGGCATCGATCTCCGTCGTGTCGGACGGCCCGCTGGTCGCGGCGCTGCGCGTCTCCCGCGCGCTGCACCAATCCTCCCTGACGCAGGAGATCGTTCTGCGCGCCGGATCCCGGCGCATGGATTTTAAAACCGTCATCCGATGGAATGAACGCCACAAACTGCTTAAAGTCAATTTCCCCGTTGCGGTCCATGCCAACGAGGCCGTGCATGACATCCAGTTCGGGTTCATCAGGCGGTCCAATCACCTGTCAAGGCCGCATGATGCGGACCGGTTTGAAGTGCCGCAGCATAAATGGACCGCACTCGCGGAAGAAAGCGGCGGCTGCGCCGTGCTGAATGACTGCAAATACGGGGTCAATGTGTTGGGGAACAGCATCAACCTGTCGCTGCTGCGGGCGCCGGTTGCGCCCGATCCGGTGGCGGACCGGGGCGTGCACGAATTCACGTACTCCCTGTATTCCTGGAACGGACCATTGGTGCAGAGCCGTCTTATTCAGGAGGCGTATGATCTCAATGTTCCGTGCCAAACCGCGGAGGGGAACGGAGGAGAGCGGTCGCTGTTTTCGCTTACCACCGACGCGGTTGTGATCGAAGCGGTCAAGCCGGCGGAAGACGGATCAGGGGACATCGTGCTGCGGCTGTATGAAGCGCTGCAGACGCATGCATCATGCACGCTCGCGACATCACTACCTGTCAAGCTTGCGTCGCTGACGGACATGCTGGAGAGCGCCATCGGCAGGCTCACGGTCCGCAACAACGCGATTGCGCTTGAATTCAGGCCGTTTGAAATCAAGACGATCCGGCTGCACATGCGGTAGCGGCCGGTGTCAATGACGGCTGAGAAGATCCGCCAATACACGCGCCGCATCGTCTCTGCCGCGTGTTACCACGGTCCGCATGATGGTTGTGCGGCCATCGGAAATGCGCGCAGCATAAACGCCCGCCGATACCGCCGGCGCAGCGGTCATTCCCGCTTTGTAATGCGCAACGAGTGATCCATCGGCCGAGTAGAGGCGCATTTCGGCGCGCTTGGGCATGATCTCCCGCCGGGGCTGCCGCATGGCCGTCGACGCGGCGGTATCATAGACCACGTAGAGTTCATCGATCGCCCAGATGGGGCCGCTGCCCGGTCCGGGACGCGAAATCTTGACGTACTGGGAAGTCTGCTTCGGGAAGGTGATGGTGAGTATGCCGCCTGAACCGGCGCCGGAGGCGATCGGCGCGCCGTATATCGAGCCGTCGGCCGATAAGGCGATTTCGTAATTCTGTATCGTCTGATCGGGCCGCGCAGTGCTGTAAAGGACCAGCTTATTGAAAGAGTGCGTCGCGCCCAGGTTTACCATGAAAAACATCGAGGTGGCCGGCGGAAACGGCGTATAGCTTTCCCATCGCGTGTCCATGCGTCCGTCAACAGCAAGCTGTGTCCACTGACTATTGGCGCCGGCAAAAACACGCCACGCGCGCCGGCTGATTTCGCCGGAGACATGCATGGGCTTCCAGATCAGATTGGCCCACGGACTTCCGGCGGCCCAGGCGGCCCTGCCCGATTCATACGCGCCCTGGTCCGGGGCGCTGCCCGCGAAATTATCGGTGTAGGGCGCAATGGCTCTGCCTTTATCAATGCACGGGGACGTGGACTTGAGTGTGAGGTCGCCTACGTCCGGGTCAACGAACTGCGGAGAGACGATCGAGTCTTCGTAATTGTTCTGTACGGTCACCTGCGTCGGGCTTTTATTGACGATAGTGCGCTGCATGATGTTGTTGGATAGAATGCAGTTGGTCCATTCGGAATCGCCGACGGTAAACTGGCTGAGCACATTGTCGAGGGTATTGTTGTACCAGCGGTTGTTCGTCTGCGACGGATTCCAGCCGAAACCGTAGAATTTCCATCCGGGCCCGATGCTGAATATGGCATTGTGGTGCACGATATAATTGCTGGTCCTGTTGTCCAGGTAAATGCCGGCGCCGCCGCCGAAAGCATAGCAGGCGTGCACGAGGTTATAGGCAATGGGCGAATTCTGGCCGTCGGATTCAAAAGTATAGGTGATGCCGAGGTCGGTCTTAAGCCATCCGGCGCCGAACAGGTCGTTGTTTTCGATGCGCGTGTTGCCGGTTTTGCGGTGCACGAGAATGCTGCGCCCCGCGTCATTCAGGGTGTTCCAATGGATCAAATGGCCGCTGCCGCCCGTATTGATCGTGGCGCAGTCGGTGCCCGACCAGTCGCAATCGTAAATATGGCAGTATTCGATGGTATTGGCCGTGCCGTACATGGTGACGCCGTCGCCCCAGGAGTGGGCGATTGCGCAATTGCGGATCACGTTGTTGCTGCCGCCCACCACCACGCCTTTGCCGTTGACGCTGGCGCTCGCGCCGTTATTGCGATTAAAACCGCCAGCATTCAAAAACAAAGGGCAGGGATAGAATACTTTGCAGCTGTCAACGATACAATACGTCGCCTGGTCCAGCTGAAGCGAAGTGCCGAAAAAGGTGATCCCGCGGATGGTGACGTAGTTGCGCTGCTGCAGATTGAAGCCGTAATCCCGGGTTTTCGATTCGACCAGCAGCGTTGACGGATTGCGGTTGCGGGGCGCTTTAAGATAGAGCGTATTGGACTTATAGGCCCATTCGCCTTCGGCGTCGATCAGACCGACCGGAGCAATGAGAATGCCGTTCGCTTCGCTCTGGTAGGCGTTCGCCTGCAGAATTTCGTTCACCCAGGTGGTCCCCTCATCGCGTATCAGGATGGCATTGCTCCAATCCACGCTGGCGGGCGGATTGACGGTATTGTCCTGCGGCATGAGCATCACGAACCCGCCGCGCGCGGAATCGTAGGGCATATTGGGATGGCGCGCCTGCAGCATCATCTGGCCGTCAACGAACAGGTCGCGTACCGCCGTGGTGGTCGTTTGATATATACTGGCCGCGGCGTTGTACACGGTCCACTTGGCAAGCGGATCTCCGCCATGCACCACCACCTTTTCTCCCGCATTGGCCATGAAAAGCAGCGGCCTGCCCGATGATCCGGAATTGGCGGGCCGCACGGTTTCGCGATAGGTCCCCTCGCGAATGATGCAGGTGTCCCCCGCGGTCATCAGATTAGCGGCTTGCTGAATGCGGGGGTAGGGATGCGCAATGGTGCCGTCGGCATTGAGCGTATCGAACTTGGCGACATAATAGGTTCGGGCGAAAAGCGGAAGGATCGATGCCGCAGAAAGCAGAAAAGCGGCTAAGCGCAATGTTCCGAAAATGCGCAGGATGATACGAGGCGCTAAAAGCATGATCCCTCCCCGGGGAACAGGTGTGATTAATAATATACACGATATTAAAAAGAAAGCACGGAATACAGCGGCATATCGGGGCAATCGGAATGCACTGCGCTAATGCAATGATAACTCAATCGATAGCGGAAAATTCCCGCGCAGAGTGAATACGGAAAAATACCGCCTGCGATCCTGCTTTAGATGCAGGGCCGCAGACGGTCCCGCATCTAACGGCGAACGCCCATGGTTATTGTTTTGGGCGCTAGTTTTTGCGTGATGGCCGCATTCCTTGCGTCTTTCAGGTACAACGTAAGATAGACGATGCCTATATACACCCCCGGCGCGCAGGCCCTCTTTGCATCGTTATACCCGCCCCACCAGAATGCGATCTTTTTCGATTCTCCGGATCTCCAGTTCTGATTGGCCGTTTTATCGTCCCAGTCGTTGTCGGTTGTCAACAAATGGGCGTTGTCGCGGCTGTATACCAGGTTTCCGGCGATATCGTACACTTTGAATATCGCGCCGATGTCTTTTACGGTCAATTGACCCAGGGAAGGCGTGGTCTGCGGCGTGACCTCGATGGAAATGATGGTCCCCCCGATATGGTCCTCCACCACCCGCTGCGCGATGGTCTTCTGGTCGTGCAGCACGAGCTGCGGTTCCCGGTACGAAGGCGACGGCGGGAACGGGTTGGGTCCCTGCGTCACGAAAATATCCTTCTGGATCACGATGGTCCTTCGTTTGATGTTGTTGACCTGCGGCACATTGCCTTTCAGGGTCGCGCCAGGGCTGAGGAACGCGCTGATATTGTCCACCACCTGCTGCCGGATGATTGACGAATCGGTGATTGTAACGATGTTCAGGTAATGGTCGTTCTGAAGCTTGAGAGAGTCGGGAAGGGTGAAAACGATCTGCGTATGGCGCACATTGCCCCTGATGACGCCCGGCTCATCGGTGGTGACGGTTTTGATGCTGATGATTTTTGCGCTGTCCAAGGCGGCGGGATCAAACGTGAAGGTCCCGTCGCCGTTCTGCCGCCAGACATTCAGGATGCGTTTGAGTGTGTCCGCCTGGTTCAGGCTGCTACCGTCGAAATGCAGCAGCTCCTCGCTGAAATTTACGGTGATGGTGGCAATGCCGCTTTTTGCTTCTTCAATCACGCTCCACACCACCGGGGGCGCGCCGTCGAATATTTTGCCGGGGTCGGGAGGGTTGCCGGTTATCCCGCTTACCCCGGTAATCGTGACGGTCGGCAGCCAGGCGGTCTGCGGAACGAGTGTATCGCCTTTCTTATATTCGGCAAGCACGATATAATACACCGAGTCCTGCGCTTTGCCGCTGGCCGATCGTACATCGGCGATACTGAACGTGGCGGTGGCGCCGCCTTTTTGATAGACAATCTGTATCGCGGCGATATCGGCGTCGGTAAGCGTTACGCGCTTATCGAAATGCAATTCGATCCGGTCTAAAAAGCCGTTGCCCGAGGTGTCGCGGGTCACGACCGAATAGGTGGCTGCGGGCGCGGTGATCGTGATGCAGATGGAATCTTTTGCCGCGGGATGGTCGTGCGCGGCCGCCACGATGCACCCGCTTTCGGTGTACTGAACATCCCGGCTTGAATAAATAAGCGCGGTGCTTTGGGCAGGCTGCACCGGATGCAGATTCGGGCCGCTGGCCCAATCGGACAGGACATCGTTGGGCAGGGGATTGCCGTACGCATCGTATCCTTTGACCACACCGTTTATGTAGTCGCCGGGCGCCTTAAGCGTCATTGTCGGAGGCAGGGGCATGCCGTCGCTGCCGACAATGACGATGCTGTCAACGGTATTGGGCAACAACGGGAATCTGGGTGTGAAACCTTCGATCGTCGCCGCGCCGCCGCCCGGGGCGTTGAGCCCGTGCAGCCGCACGAAGAGCTGGTGCAGGCTGTCGGCGCCGCCCGGCGCATAATACAGCGTAACGAGCACGGTGTCAACACCGTTTGCAAAGCATTCCCTGCTCACGGTTTTGCTGTTGCTGGGCCGCAGGTTGATCTCTCCGGACCCGCTCGGCGTGACAACGCCCGGCGCCGTCTGGTCGGGCCGCATGATGATGTCCTGATAGACCGCCTTGTTGGGGTCCCTGTCCGGGTAGCACCAGGCGCCCGGAACGAGCCCGTCGCCGTTGTAAATCCGGACGATCGCATGGAACGCAACGCCGGCCCTGCGCGCGCCGTCTTCCGAGGGCAGCAGGTCGATGGTGACCCGCGACGGCGGCGCGGTGGTGATGCGTATCGGGATCGTGTCCTTCTTTACCAAAGTATCATACGGGTAGGAGACGATGAGATTGCCGCTTCCGCTGTCCACCGGCGCCATGACCCATTGGTTGACGGCCGTGGACAATGCGGCCGGGTTGAACCGGATGCCCGCCGGGGGCGCGAAAAGCCCGGAGACGTCGACCCAGTATTTAAGGCTGTCGCTGGTTACATTGGACGGTTTTCCCATTACCTTGAGCGGAATGCTCTGATCGGTTGTCATGGTGATCGAATCAACAATGGTATCGGCGTCGACATCGACGACGACGATATCCGTGATCGTAATATTGGACATGTCGATAATGATGGTGTCCGCCAGCAGGGTGTCCGCGCCCCAGAGCTGCCAGGCAACGCCCTTGGTCGTTCCGGAGCTGTCGTTTTGCCGTGTGACAACCCCGCGCCAGAGATTGCCGGGGACGCCCGCGATGCGGGCGAACGCTTCGTCGGCGACAGCATAAATTTTCCATTGCGCATTGACGGCGCGGCCATTATTATCGGCGATCAGGTTTCCGTATCGGTCGCGGATATAGGCATACGAGCCCGAATCGACGTCACTGTTGCTGGGAAGAAAAACCGTTTGCCGCCGGTTCGCCTGGTTGAGGTCGGGCGTGAGCGTGTTTTCGATGACGACGCGGTACGGCTTTCCCGCCGCGATAAAAATGGCCGCCGTATCGCGCAGAAGAGCATCGGTCTCCGGATCCCTGTACGTTCCCAGCACGAGGACCGTGCGATACGCCCTGGTTGCGGCAACGATTGTTTGTGAACCGGCGGCATTAAGCAATTGGTCTCCCGCCTGGGTCGCATCGGCATTGATCAGCGTCCATTGCGTAAGGCCTGCCAGATCGGGACGGGATACGCCGGCCCCGTTCTTGACAATGGCAAGAACGGCGAGAAAGGAATCGGCCGCCACGGTGTCCACCTGCGGCGCCACGACAAAGGTACGCGGCGCGGGGTTCACCGTGACCGGAATCGTGTAGGGGGCCACTCCCGGTTCACTTGAGTTGACGATGATCTGGCCGGCGCCCGGCCTGGTCGGGTTAAAGATATACGAGGGAACGGCATTGGGGGATGGCGCCGGATCCGAGGAAAGGTTGTTAAAGGAGAATGTTCCAAAGGCATCAATCCAATAGCGGGCGCTATCGTTCGGCGCATTGGAAGGAAGGCCTTGTACTTTCAAATACTTATAGTCATCGGTGGTCATGGTGATGGAGGTGACGACGGCCCCTGTCGTATCAACGACACGGATTGCCGTGATCGTGACATTCGAGATGGCTACCAGGATAGTATCCGGAACAAGGCCCGCTTGAGAAACAAAAAGCGTGTCGCTTCCGAAACTGCGCCGGACCCGGGTGACAATTCCATGAAACTGTTCGCCCGCTGCGGGCGCCGCGGTTGCGATGGTGTCGTTTGCCGGCGCTATCTGCCACACCGCCGCCATGGCTTTTCCCGCATTAGCGGTCACCAGGTTTCCATATTTATCGCGCACATACGCAAACGACAAGGAATCCGCATTCTGTGTCGCGCTGATGAGAATTGATTGACGGGCGCGAGTGGCCGCGTTGGGGTCGGGCGTGCGCGTATCCTCGACGATTAATTGATACGGCGCGCCGGGGATGACGGTTATATCGGCCGTGTCGGAAGCCACCTTGCCTGTTTTTGTATCCCGATAGGCCGCTATGATGGTATACGTATGCCCGGCAGAAGTTCCGGTCGTTTGTATTTGCTGTCGATTGAGACCCGGAGAATAAATGATGGTGTCTCCCGGCCTGGTATTTGTGATGACCCATCCGATTGAATTGTAAATACTGCTGTCCGTTTTAATAACCGTGCCCTGGCTGTTTTTAAGGAATGCCGCGATAGGCACAAGCTGGCCGGCCTGAATGGTAGTATCGTTTACGGATAAGGTCAAATTATCAATAGGGGGCGCACTGATGATGTTGGTGGTAATTTGAATTGTTGAAGCGTCCGTATGGCGCTCGCAGTAGAAAAAGTCGAACTGGTATTCCTGGTTGGGCACTAATCCTAATGATGAAGCCAAATTGTCAAGCTGAAAGCTTCCACCCTCGCTTCCATGGACGCCGCCCAGGTCCATGACCAGGCGGCCGTTGATAAACGCCCATACGTCATCATCACCTTCAAAATTAAAGGTCATGCCGCTCACATAGGTGAATTTCCGGTGCAATTCCATGGCATACGAGTAGTTATGGTTTATATAATAGCCGGCCGGCTGGTTGCCGAATCCTTTATTGTCAAGAAAGAAGAAATTATCATTCCGGTATTGATACACGCCGCGCGTCGGGTCGGAAATGAGGAATGGAATCGAATCATACATGACCACATTTGCCAGAGCGTAGGACGAATTGGAATCCGTGGCGACCCATTCGTTCGGGCGGCCAAGATACGGCACAAGTCCATTCCAGCCCCACGATGTGTCTGCCGGATTATATACCCATTGGGCCGTTGTCGATCTTCCTGCGTTGCCGCTGGGGTAGAACCAGTCGCCGATGGAATTTCGACAGCTTGCCGGATAATTCCCCGCATATGCCGGATTGATAACCGGCTTGTCATTCGGTCCGATAGTGTTGGAAACCAGCCTGGGCATAAGCCCTTTATTGCATGCGTCCTGTTCAAACGCCGGATTGCTCCCATCGGCCTTATAATCATAAAAAATCACCGGCACCCAGAGCGTGTCCGGATAGGTCTGCTGCGCCCGGGTCGGCAAGTTCAACATGCCGATCCCGGCCGCGAGAAAACATAAAACCCTTTTATAATAGGCGCCTTTCATGAGCTTCCACTCCTTTTCGCCGAAATTTAATAATTAAAGCATTCCAGCTTTATTGCCGGTTGAGAAGCGGCAAGGCTACCTGGAATGCCGGATTTTGAGGATGATGCCATTTTAAAAAGTAATTCCTTGGTTGCCGGGATGCAAGGGAAAAACGATCCCAGATGATAAAAGCCACCCGCAACCAACGCCTATGCCAGCAGTTTCTCGCGCTTAAACGCCAGCCCTTCGGCTTGTGCTGCATCAAATGCCGCGGCGCTGCCTATTACCGTTATAGCCGATGGCTGTGCCTCAAGGATCCGTTGGGCTATCCGGGCCAGGGCGTCCGGCGTTGCCCGCAAAATAGAATCCCGGATGGCTTGCCGGAATTCCACGGTGCTGCCGGCAAGAAGGGCTACGGTTTCGGAAAATCCTTTGCCATGCGGCGTCTGCGGGGCATCGACTTTGCCGATGGCGCCGATAATGCTCTGGTCCACCACGCCGGATTCCAGGCCACGGGCAGTCGCCGCCAGGCCCTGTTTGAAATGATCCAGGGTGCGCGACAGATTGGGATCACGGTAGGATGCGCAGGCGAACACCGGATGCGCGGTGGAATAGAACGCCCTGCCGCCATACGCGCCGCCTTCAACGCGGACCTTGTCCCATAAATAGCCGGTGTAAAGGTTGCGCGCCAGCAGATAGAGCAGTCCGGCCGTCTGCGCGTCGTGCGGCGCAAGTTTCCATGCCTGCGCCACGAAATTTACCGATGATGCGATCTCTATGCCCGAGGGCACGGGCACTACTATCGGCGCCGGCGGCCTGCCTGGATGGAAATCCGGCCGCGAGGTCAGGGACCCGATCAGCTTTTCCACCGACATCTGATAGCGGCCCGGGTCGTCGGCGGTCATGGAAACGACGCATGCGTCATCGCGCGCGATGATTTCATGCAGGCGCCGCATGGCGCTGATCGCAACGCTCATATCGTCCTTTTCAACGAGCGCATGGAGGAACCGCAGCTGGGCGATGCCGCCCATTTGTTCGTCGAGCGCCGACGAGGAGCAGAGCTGCGCCGATGCGTGCGTCACGGCCACCACATGCCCGTCATGCACGATGGACGCGTTCAGGTCGTTTTTCATTTCCAGGATGATGTCGCGCAACTGCTTGACATTGGAAAGATCGGGAGCGTGGAGCAGATCGTTGAAAATACCGGCCATGTCGTCGAACCGTTCGGGAAGCGCTTTGCCGTGCAGGAAGAAGCGGGTACAGAGCCGGTCACGGGCGCCGGTCATGGTATCGGCCACCACCGAATGCGTCAGGCCGCCCATGGCCAGCGCAACGCGGTTGGCCATTTCTTGATAGGAAATTCCGGCGGCGCCGCAGCGCGTGATCAGTTCGCCGTACAGCGGGAGCCAGGGGACCAGATCGGGCGGCACGGCCGAAAAATCGAAACCGATATCAAGGTATACGATACCGGAAGTAAACAGCGGGTGCAGAAACGCATCGGCGGCGCCGATGCGGCCGCGCTCCGCGGGCACCCGCTGATTGCGCGGCGGCAGATCGCTTTTCGACAATCGGGGCAGGGCGGCGAGCGCGGCGGGGTCGGACGGCCTTTTCTGTTCGTCCGTCAACTGCCGGGTTGTCGCAACCCAGGCGCGCCTCTGTTCGTCCGTGGCGCCCGCCGTCAACCGCGCTACCTGTTCCTGCGTGAGGGTCTCGATCTTTTTGCCCATCGCCGACGACGCACGCACCGTAATCGTCAGGTAATGCGTATTGTCTATCATCATGGCCCGCAGCGCGCGGGTGAAATGCTCCATACCGCCGGCTTTAACGGCTGCCAGCGGCTTTTCAAATGCAAGATAGGCCAGCGGATCGCCGTCGTAGAGCCATGAGCGATAGCACCGGTCCGCAAGGTTCAGGTTATACGGGAAAGAGCTGTTGGCGATTTCACGGAGTTTGAATTCGGTCTGGCGCAGCGCGCCTTCGAGCAAATCCGGCTCGAACCCGTCGCGGGCGCAGGCACGCAGCGTGTCGAAAATGGTCGTTTCGATTTTCGCGGCATGTTCCGGTTTTGTTTTGCGCAGTCCTGCGGCAAACGTGGCTTGCACAAGCCCGGCGTCAAAGCCGCTGATGTCGTCCAGGTCCTCGCCCAATCCGGAATCGATGAGTGCGCGTTTAAGGGGTGAACTTTCGGCGCCCAGGAGGCAGCGCGACAGCACCGAGCCGGTCAGCCATACCAGCGGATCCGCGGATTCTCCCACGATCCAGGCCACGGCCACAGTGGCGGTTCCGTCTTCCCCGGCCGGCGCCGGCGCCTGAATGGACAGGCGCCGGGGCGCGCTCCATAAATCCTGCGGCCGAACGGCCGAATCAACGGCGCGGCGCCCGTACTCGCGCAGGTATCGTTCGTCAAGAAATGCCAGCGTCTTTTCCGGCGGCAGATTTCCATACAGGAATATGCGCGAATTTGACGGGTGATAAAATTGCGCGTGGAAATCGCGCAATCCCTGCCAGATGAGGCCGGGGATGCTCTGCGGCTCGCCGCCGCTCTCCCAGGCATAGGTCGTATCCGGAAAGAGGGCGTTCATGGCCGTGCGCGCAACGTGGCTGCGGAAATCGGAAAAGACCCCCTTCATCTCATTATAGACGATGCCCTTTATGTCAATCGGCCCCGCCGGATCGGCGACGTCGAAATGCCAGCCCTCCTGCAGAAAGGTGTTCTCACTCAGCAGCGGGTGAAATACGGCGTCGCAGTAGACATCGACGAGATTGTAAAAATCCGTCTCCACCTGGGACGAAACGGGGTACATGGTTTTATCGGGATAGGTCAGCGCATTAAGGAAGGTCTGGAGCGACCCTTTCAGCAGCTCCTGAAACGGGTCTTTGACACGGAATTTACGTGAGCCGCAGAGCACCGAATGTTCCAGAATGTGCGGCACGCCCGTGTTGTCATGGATCGGCGTGCGGAAGGCGATGCAGAAAAGGTTGTTCGGGTCGTCGTTGGACAGGTGCAGGGCCTGGGCGCCGGTTTTTTCATGCGCAAAGAGTGTGGCCCGGGAGCGCAGCTCGGGGATCTCGGCAACGCGATCGACGATAAAGCCGGCGACGTGTTGGCCGGCGGAGAGGTCGGATGATGGCATAAACGCATTCCTTATTCCAGAATAGCGATCCCAAAATACCTCCGGAAACGCACGGCTGCAAAGAGCGGAGCGGATTTCGTTCTTTCAGGGAAAACCCTTGCATGCAGGAAAAAGCCGATCCGCGCTCCCAGGATCATCTCCCTTGGCGGAGATGATCCTGGGAAGTTTGGCGGAAGCTTCATGCGACGTATTGCGAGAATACCTGTATTTCAATACAAAGCTGGCATGCGATCCTGCGAATTCCGGATATCGAAATTGCGAACCGGATCAACCTTCCAGGCTCCTAACCCCCTGATTTCCCGATGTTTCCCGCTATCACGAGCGACCGGCACGCCATTTGCGATTTATATCTTTCTGGTTTTCAGATTTTCTTTTATAGGGAGGTTATATGAATATAGCAAATGGGGGTATCCACTTTACTCAGCAACCCCCAACCTGATGTGTTTTCCTGATTTTAGGCCTCTCACATGCTTGATGATTCCTTGGTATTGCGTATGGCCTATTTGAGCCGAT